>Ga0066710_100000273_pt1 | contig 28552 bp, 27 predicted proteins | sample GraSoiAngelo_159_FD_79666 | JGI IMG/M metagenome (GOLD analysis project Ga0066710, IMG submission 79666) | Grasslands soil microbial communities from the Angelo Coastal Reserve, California, USA - 14_1009_16_40cm | ecosystem: Environmental > Terrestrial > Soil > Grasslands | place: USA... | reverse complement strand
CCCGTACGGGACTTGACCGAAGAAGAAAAAAAATATTTGCAAAACCTTATCGATGATATGTACAGTCAGTTCCTAACTGCTGTGGCTGAAGGCAGAAAGCTGGATCTTGAAACCGTCAGAAAGTTTTCCGACGGTCGTGTCTACACCGGAAAAGATGCTAAGAATAAGAAGCTGATTGATGAAGTTGGTGGCTTACAAGATGCCATAGAGATTGCTTCCAAACTCGCAAAAATCTCGGGGGAGCCGAAGTTAGTGACTCCTCCCAAAGAGAGACGAACCCTCTTGGATCTTCTAATGGGAGACCTATCAGAAATTATCCCTTTGAATTCTCATACAAAGGATACCAGAATACAGTTTTCATATTTATGGAAGTAAAGATTCGCCAAGCCTTATACGATTCTCCACCGCCAGTAATCAGTCGGCAGACCTGGGATATCACTTCAAAGATCGCAAGACTTTGAGAACACTTTACATCAGCAAAAAGGAGTGACTATGACCAAAGCAGACCTCGTGGACGAAGTTTCAAAGGTGACTGAACTGAGCAGGAAAGACTCAGAGGTGATTGTCGAAACGCTGTTCGACAGCATCATCAAAGCTCTCAAAGCCGGTGATAAGTTGGAAGTCCGAGGATTTGGTAGTTTTAGAATCCGTGAACGTAAAGCAAGACAAGGCAGAAATCCGAAGACAGGCGAAAAAGTAAGTGTTCCAGAAAAAAAGGTTCCCTATTTCAAGCCCAGTAAGGAATTGAAGGATCTCATCAACACTTAGCATGGATTATCTATGGAGTCCATGGAGATATCAATACATCGCTAACATCAAAAACACCAAGCACTGTGTGTTCTGTATTGATAGTTCGGCCGAAAGCGACGAAAAGAAATTCATCCTTTATCGGGGAAAATACAATTTTGTCATCTTAAACATTTTCCCATACACGACCGGCCATGTGCTAATTAGCCCCTATCAACATGTGTCCGACTTCTCTGATTGTTCTCCTGAACAAACGGCGGAGATGATGGATCTTGCCAAGCAATGCAAGCTCGCCCTTGAGCGAACCTACCGACCCGATGGATTCAACATGGGTATGAATCTCGGCAGATGTGCCGGAGCAGGAGTTGAGCACCATATACACCTTCACGTCGTACCTCGATGGATTGGAGATGCCAATTTTATGAGCATTGTCGGGGAAAGCAGAGTCTTACCTGAAAGTCTGGAAATCACCTTCCAAAAGTTAAGAGATTTTTTCAAGGAATAGGTTCCCTCCCGCTAGGTAGCCACAAAGAGACCTGAATGTGTGAATGTCTTGCCCTTTGTCCCAAAACAGTAACTCTGATGTCTTTGGCTTGCTAAGTACTGGTTCGCTGTCTCCGCGAAACTCTCCTCCAACAAAAATTAAAGTTATAGAAATAGCTGAGGATGACGATATTTTATGCTGTGACCCAGTCTCCTCAGTTACCCGTTGCGAAATACGTATCCGAATGCTATAAGTAGAACAAATTTGTAATCGGATTGAAACATGTTTTACGTTATCTCCGAACCAGACTTCGGTCTCAAAATTCTCAACAGTTTGCGCTGTGGCATTCTTTCAGTGAACTTACGGAGAAAAATCACGGCAATAAACGAAATCGCTATACGGATTTTTGAGTTGGACAATATCAATCATGTTGGCAAGCAAGTTGAAGAAGTATTTGGGGATCAGCCGCAACTTCTGCAAATACTGAACGATGCATATCAAATGAAAAATTTACCCAGCCGAGCCGAATTGGATTTGAACATTAAAGATGGAAGTAGCCGGACCGTAGGCTATACCATCTCTGTTATTAAAAAAGACGACGTTGACATTGAAGGCATTTCTGTTTTCTTGAAGGACTTAACTCTTGTCGAGGAAATGAATGAGCAGGAGAAATTGAAGGATCGTCTCGCTGCCTTGGGTCAAATGGCAGCCGGTTTGGCTCATGAAATCAGAAATCCGCTGGCCGCCATTGAGCTAACTACTAGCTTGATTAAGCGCAAATTGAGCGAGCATCCCGCCCATGTGTCGCAGTTGGACTCGATCCATTCCGAAGTTAGAAAAATGAACAAAATCGTTTCAGACTGTCTGGAGTTTGTGAGACCAGTAAAAGTCAGCACCGAAAAGGTTGATTTGCAGGCCCTGCTAGAAGAGTGTTTGACTAATTCGCTTTCTACGGTAAAAAAGGAAGGAATTCAGGTTCGAAAGACTTATTATTCAATGCCACCTGTTTTCCTCGACCACAATCAGATGAAACAAGTCTTCGTAAACATCTTGATTAATGCCTTACAGGCGATTGGGCAAAATGGAATTATCGAAGTCGCCTGCGGCCCCTCTTCCCTGGTCCAGAAGAATGGCTCTTATTCCAACGCAAAACATGGCGAAACGAATCTTAGTCTACAGGTAAATCTGGCTCCCTACGCCTGGGTCAAAATTGGCGATAATGGCCATGGAATCTCGGAGGATTTCCTGAGCAGGATTTTCTATCCCTTTTTTACGACCAAGGAGAAGGGATCGGGGATAGGTTTGGCAATTGCCCAAAAGATTATTGACAGTCATCGCGGAAGCATTGATGTAGAGAGTGAAGTGGGAAAAGGAACCACGTTTATTATCAAACTCCCCCTGTAACAATCGAATGACACATAAACACATAAATTGAATTCATTTGAAAGATGCTTGGAAGAATATGGGGAAAGTCCTGGTAGTAGAAGATAACGATGTGCTAAGAATGAGCGTCGTTCAGGCCCTAGTGGAAAATGGCCATAGTGTCTCAGAAGTAGGGGACGGCGAAGAAGCCACTGAAAGACTCCAAGAAGAGAGCTATGACGTGGTTCTAACCGATATGCGGATGCCCAGGAAAAGTGGGCTCGAAGTTTTGCGGTTTGCTAAGCACATCAACGAACTGACTGTTGTTATCATGATGACCGCCTTTGGTACCATTGAAAGCGCGGTCGAAGCCATGAAAAACGGCGCCTATGATTACATTCAAAAGCCTTTCGAGCTGGAAGAATTAGAAGTAAAACTTAATCGGGCTCTCGAGCATCGCAGGGATTCTGGCGTATTACAGATACTGCGTAGCCAGGGCAACTTGCTTCTTGAACATAATAACATTGTAGGCCATAGCCCCCAAATCAAGAAGGTCCTGGAGATTATAAAAAAAATCGCCAAGAGCAATGCTTCGATTTTGATTACGGGGGAGACGGGGACGGGGAAAGAACTGATTGCTTCTCTGGCTCATTACAATAGCCTTAGAAGCAAACAGAGTTTCGTAAAGGTCAACTGTGCCGCCTTGCAGGAGAATCTTCTGGAAAGTGAACTCTTTGGCCATGAGAAAGGCGCCTTTACCAGCGCAGACCGACAACGAATCGGTCGATTTGAACAGGCCAGCGGCGGCACCCTCTTCCTGGACGAAATAGGAGACATGAGCCCCAGCACACAAGCCAAAGTGCTCCGAGTTTTACAAGAACAGGAATTTGAGAGACTGGGGGGAATGAAGACTATTAGGGTTGATGTACGTATCATTGCTGCCACCAATAAAAATTTGAAGGATGCTATTGCCAATAACCGCTTCCGCGAAGATCTTTATTATCGCTTAAACACCGTCTCGATAGAAATGCCAGCTCTGCGTGAGAGAAAAGAAGATGTCCTTCCATTGGCCAACTTTTTCGTGAAAAAATATGGGGATGAGCTCAAGAAAAACATTGTTGGATTTTCTCCTCAGGCTGCTAAATACTTGACCCGACATAATTGGCCCGGCAATATACGCGAGTTACAGAACGCTATTGAAAGAGCCATCTTGATGGCCGAGTCCAATCTCATTGAGACCGAAGATCTGTCACTCAATTCAAGTTCTGCTGAGTCCTCATCCGCTGATGCCTTGAAGATAAAGATACCTCCCAGTGGGATCAAGCTTGATGATCTGGAGCGAGACACAATCCTCGAAGCGCTCAAGATGAGTAATTGGGTCCAGAAGGATGCCGCGGAACTCCTCGGAGTGAGTCGCCGTGTTCTTAATTATAAAGTTAAGATTCATAACATAACTCACGAACGCTGGCGCAGGAAGGTAAATGGGTAAGCATTAAGGCCCTCGGTCAACATCCCTATTGCTTTGATAGGCTTCATTATCCCTCCATCACTGAGAACTTCGAAAGAAGTCCGATCGTTGCAATAATCCAATCGACTGAACGAAGAATTGGGCGATGCCGTCGAAAGAACTAAGGAATGCCCATGATGATACTCGGGTCATCGGTGGCATTATTAATCTTACTGGCCCAAGCGTGGATGGGTTGATCGGATATCAACTTCAGATACGCGTTAATCCCCGTGGGTGCGTGGGCACCCAGAATGCTCTGCACGATATCGTTGATTTGCGTTAACCCATTGGGAGGAACTGTGGCGGTCTGGGTTCCCAGCAGGTTTCCGGAGCCGCCTATAAGTTGAAGCGAGACGTGAGCTGTGACTGGCCCAAGGTTGTTGATACCCAGATTAGTTCTAAAGGTGTCCGGAGTGCCTCGATCACCGCTGTCCACTACTTCAGCAACGACCCGCTGCAGGGTAGCGCCCGCCGCGCTGACGGCCGGAAAAAAGCCGGCTGTTCCGTCAGCACTTCTTATCTCTGAAATGCATGTCAAAAGCCTTCCGCTAGCAGATTCCACAGTCAGTGGGCCAAAGGAGCCCGGCGGCGCTCCTATTTCCCCCAAAAAATCCGTACTGCGAAAGAACCCTCTAGCCGGGAGATCCCGGCCTAGAGTCCCAATGACGTCACCGTTGAGGTTGCGAGCCGTCAGAATAATTTGATTTGGCACATCCTCACGATTGATCACCACTAATAACGTCTTAAAACGATTGGTGCCGGACGCTGAAGGAATCAAAAGTTTAATGCCGGTCTCCAAAATCTCCTGTCCCACGGCTTCCTCCACACTGGGGTCATCCGTGCCGTTATCGATCTTACTGGCCCAGGCAAGGATGGGTTGATCACTTGTCAATTTCAAATAACCATGGAGTCCAGTAGCAGAGCTACTTCTCAGGATATCCCTTACAATATCATTGACCTGAAGCATCCCTTGTGAAGGGACTTGAATCGAGCGAGTTCCCAAGACTAAACCGTTACTATCTATTAAGCTCACTTGCACGTTGGCCTGTGATGAGCTGACATTGTTGACTCCCAAATTAGTCCGGAAGGAGCCCGAAGTCCCCCGCTCACCAGTATCCACTACTTCTGCGATGACGCGTTCTGTCGAAGCCGTCTTCTGTGTTTGCCCTGCAAAAAAACCGGCGGTCCCGGCAATGCTCCTCACTTCTGAAACCGTAGAGAGCATTTTGTTGTTTGACGACTCGACGGTCAGTGGGCCGAATGAACCCATTGGCAGATTGAGTCCCCCTAAAATATCGACGTTGCGAAAGAATCCTCCAGGCGTCAGGGATATGTTCAGGATTCCACTAATGGAACCGTCCCCACGCCGGCTCGTAATCGCGACTTCATTGGTGCTCGAGTCTCGATTGACAACAAAAAGCAGCGAGGTAAATCGATCCGACTTTGCCGAGGAGAGAATGAGTGTCCTTTGATTATCATTAGATGGAGGACCAGTCACTCGATGAATGCCGCCTCCGTAATTGACCACATAGATTTCTCCCTCCTCGTCCTCTCCAAAGGAGCTGATATTGAAACCAGGACGGAGGAGTTCGGATCGGATCCACGCACCACGGTTGGTTTCGGTGAGTCCCCAAATTCGTGAAGAACCAAAATCGGCAAACAGATAGGTTCCGCTCAAATCGGGAAATTGTCTCCCCCGATATACGTAACCGCCTGTTACTGCTTCCCCAAGTGAATGATCATATTCATTAATGGGAAGTAATAGCCCTGTGGTAATGCATCCGGTCGAAGGAGAAAAGCAATGAGCCCCTTCCATGATTTTCCACCCATAATTCCCTCCCCTCTCAACGAGATCTAACTCCTCGAACGAGTTCTGGCCGACGTCTGCTAGAAAGAGCCTGCCGTTGGCGCGATCAAAAGAGAACCGCCAGGGATTTCGCAAGCCGTAAGCCCAAACTTCATCAGCGCCGGCTACATTAACAAACGGATTATCCGGCGGGACCCTATATCCAGAACTGCTGCTATCAATGTCAATCCGAAGCAACTTTCCCAAGAGGGAGCTCTTATTTTGCCCATTTCCTAGGGGGTCGCCACCTGAACCACCGTCGCCCATACCGATATAAAGGTATCCATCCGGACCAAACTGGAGCTGTCCCCCATTGTGATTTTCGAAAGGCTGATCAATCTCAAGTATGACCTTCTCGGTCGTATCGGCCAAGTTGGGGTTACTGGCTGATGCCCGGTATTCGGCTATGATGGTTTTTAGATTAGGACGACTGGCTGTATAGTTGACGAAAAAGCGCCGATTGTTTTTGTAATCGGGATGGAAAGCGACGCTTAGGAGTCCCATCTCCCCGCCTGACGTCACGCTAGTGTGGATATCCAGGAAAGGTGTGCCAATCAGATTTCCATTCTGGGAGATCAAAATCCTGCCCGCTTGCTCGACGATGAACAGACGACCTGAAGCATCGCCTGCATGGGTGACATAGACTGGATTGGAAAGGCCGGAAATCACGGTATCCAAAGCAATGGTCAACGGGTCTTGGGCTAAAGTCTTTGGAGCAGGATTTACAAGAACCGAAACCAAAAACAAAAAGATCATGTTGGCGAAAAGTAACCTTCGGACTGCGGAAGTAAACATGAGGGCGTGTAGCGTGCGAGTCCGCTTCCAGCAGGTGGCCAAGGATAGTCGGCGCCGGTCGGGGACCATCTCTAGGTTCTGCACTATCTCAAATGAGATTGAGGCCATCGACTCGTCAGATTCTTGAAAATCTCCCAGGTCGCCTTGGAACGGTTGAGGGTGTAAAAGTGTATTCCCGGAGCCTTTTGCTCCAATAGCTCATGGCACTGGGCAGTCGCGTGTTCAACTCCGCACCTTTCAACCGCCGCTGGATCACTCTGAACGGATTCAATACGTCTGAGCAATTCGTCAGGGATCTTAGCCCCACACATCTCTGTAAAACGCTTAATTTGTGGAACGCTCAATATCGGCATAATGCCTGGGATGATGGGAAGATTGATACCTATCTTTCGAGCACACTCGACAAAATTAAAAAAGTGGCAATTATCAAAAAACAGTTGGGTTATCAGGAAATCTGCCCCAGCATCAACTTTGCGCTTGAGATTGATCAAGTCCTGTTCCAGACTGGTGCATTCAGGATGCTTCTCGGGGTATGAGGCTGCGCCAATGCAAAGGTCGTAATGCGAACGAATGAACTGAACCAGCTCGTTGGCATAGCGAAACCCATTGGGATCAGGAACAAATTCCGACTGCCCCTTAGGAGGGTCTCCTCGCAAAGCCAAGACATTTTCCATTCTATTGGCAACCAGCTCCTCTAATACCTGCTGCACTTCTTGCCTGGAAGCGGCCGCACAGGTCAGGTGTGCCATACTCTCCAGGCCCAGGCTATGCTTGATACGCGTGACCAGGTCGATGGTCTTGCGTCGAGTGCTTCCACCTGCGCCGTAGGTTACCGAGACAAATGTGGGATTGAGCTGTTTTAGTAAGCTGACCGTTTCGAAAAGATTTTGAAATCCGGCCTCATCCCTGGGAGGAAAAAATTCAAAGGAAAAACAGGGCCTGTCGTGTTTGAGAAGGTCACGGATTTTCATTTATTCTTCCGGAAGGGGCTTGCCGCGCGTCTCGGGAGCGAACGGCAGCGTCGCCAGCCCGATCAGGAAGACCAGGCACATCGTAACGCCTGCGTAGCGCATCGGCTCGGAATAGCCGGCATAGACGCGGCTGGTCAGCAGGCCCAGACTCAACGGACCCAGCGCGGCTACGAACCGCCCCACGTTGTAGCAGAACGATGTCCCCGTGCTGCGCAGACGTGTCGGGAACAGCTCGGGAAGGTAGATCGCGTAGCCGCCGAACAACGCTAACTGGGCGAAGCCCATCAGCGGGATCATCCAGAAAATGTCGGTGAAGGTCTTCAGATTCCAGAATGCATATGCCGTGGCCATCATGGCCGCGAGGAACGAAATGGCAAACGCCTTACGCCGGCCCGTGTAATGGGTTACGCGGGTGAACGTGTAAATTCCGAAGAACGCACCCGCGTTTTGCAGCAGAGACGTCATGCCCGTCCAGAATGTTTTCTTGCCGGCGATCATCTGCTCAGACAAGCCCTGCTCCCGGAAGGTCTTATCCAGCACCGACCCCAGCAGGTCGAAGCTGAAGAAGCCAATTCCCCACAGCCCGACGACGCCCGAAAACGCCAGCAGCATTCCCACGACGGCATTCCGTCGCCAGCGCGGGTTGCCGAAGAGATCACCGACCGACCCGAGCCTCTTCTGTTCGCGTTTTGCTCTCTGCCATTGCTCAGGCTCCTTCAGCCGCTTAAAAATGATGATTGCCAGCAGCGCCGGTACTGTGCCCACCAGAAACATCACGCGCCATGCGCCGTGGATCACGCCCGACTGTTCAAGCTGGCCCAGCCCGATCCCCGTGATGGCCGCCAACATGTTGACTCCCGCCGAGAGCGACTGCAGCCAGCCCAACGCGAAAGGCCTCGACCGATCGGGCTTCGTCTCGGCCAACAGGGCGACACCTACCGAGAACTGCCCGCCGACGCCAAGCCCCGTGAGTAGCCGGTAAAACGAAAAATCCCAGACGTTGTGGGCGAGGGCGCTCAACCCGGTGAACAAGGAATAAGACAGGATCGTCAAGATCATCGTCTTGACGCGTCCAATGCGGTCGCCAAGTATGCCGAAGAAAACGCCCCCCGAGGCCCAACCTATCATGAAGATCATCGTGGCGTAGCCCGCATACTCGGCCACCGCGCCGGCCGCCGCGGGATCGCCCGGGCGCACGCCAAGCAATTCGACGATCGCCGGCCGCCGCGCCAGATTGAATAACTGCTGGTCCATGGTATCGAACAGCCAGCCCAGCGACGCGACGATGAGGACCCACCAGTGATAACTGCTCAGCCCCTTGTACCATGGGCCTGTTTGAAATAGGGTCGTACTCTGTACCTTGCTAGATTCCATTGCGTCCCTGCAACAGAAAGGATGGACCTGCCAAAAGAATCAGGATTATATCTGAAAAAAGGCGCGGATGACAAAAATGCGCGTTTCGCTGAGGCTGGAAGAACTTCGGGCGTCCGGTGGCTGAGCACGTGAAAATTCACCAAGAAGCCTGAAAGTGAAAGAAGATTATTTTGACCTGGCTGTTCTCACCACTTCGGAAAATTTTCTGGCATTCTCTGTAATTTTGGCGAATTCCTTAGCAGCGACTGCTTTCTTATCGACCAATTCTGAACCTACTGCTAGTGCCGCAGAACCCGCCGCGATGAACTCGGCCGCCGTATTCAAATTCACTCCACCGGTAGGAATAAAGTCGATTTGAGGAAAGGGCCCTTTTAGCGCCTTTATATACTTTGGACCTCCCACATTGTCACAAGGAAAGACTTTTACAAAGTCGGCCCCGGCCTCCCAAGCCGTTATCACTTCAGTAGGAGTCAGGGCACCTGCAATAACCACCTTGCTGTAGCGTTTACAGACTTCAATGGTGGATAGTCTTAGCGAGGGTGTCACGATAAATTCGGCTCCAGCCAGAATAACAGCCCGCGCTGTTTCCGCGTCAAGCACAGTGCCAGCTCCCAGCAAGACATCGTTACCGTAGCGCTCGGAAATCTTTTCAATCAGCCTGATAGCACCAGGAACGGTCATGGTAATCTCCAGAACAGAAATTCCCCCGGTCTTGATGGCTTCTACGATGGCACCGGCCTCGTCAGTTGATGAAGCTCGAACTACGGGGACAAGCCCCACTTCCATAATACGTTGGATGATTTTCAGATTTGGCATAGGCACCTCTGATTTGCTGTTGACCCGTAGTTGTCAGTTTTCACTGGTCCCAAGATTGGGACCAGCGCCAACGGACTTTGCACAGCCATCCATGCCGGCTTAGCCGCCACAGAGCATGAAAGTATCGTACTCGTTCTCGTCTTCTGGGTCGTCCTCGGCTGACGCATTCGAGTACGATAACGAGGACGACGACGATTTTCACAGGAGACAGCCAAGTCAAGCATTATCGTGCCACTCTTAAGCCACTACCCTTCATGACAGATTCCATCTCTGCCCTGGTAGCCCAATTTAAATCGCCGGGAATGGAATGCTTGATGGCAGAATAAGCATTGCCCATCTTGAGTGCCGTCTCCACATTTTGGGAAGCGATATATCCGTAGATGAAACCACCACTAAAGGAGTCACCTGCTCCAACCCGATCCACAATTTCTACTTCATATGATTTGTCACTATAGAATTTCCCGTTACTATAGGCGATAGCGGTCCAGTTGTTTTTCCAAACAGAGGGGTTTTCTCGTAAAGTGATAGCCACGATCTTAAATTTGAATTTTTCCTGAAGCTTCTGGGCCACAATTTTGAAAGAATCAGCCGAAACTTTAGTGAACTTCTCGTCCTGGTCTTCATTGTTGTCTGTAATCTTGAAGACCACCTTGGTATCTTCCTCGCTAGTAATGAGCACGTCCACGTTTTCCATCATGGGTTCCTGGCAGGCTTGTGCTTCTTTGTCAGTCCAGAGTTTACTGCGGTAATTGAGGTCATAACTGGTAAGTAAACCGGCTGCTTTGGCCAATTTCAAAGCTTCAGCAGTAACTGCCGCGACTGACTGGCCTAAAGCCGGTGTGATACCACTGACATGAAACCATTTCGCTCCCGCGAACACTTTTTGCCAGTTCACTTCGCCTGGTGTGATCTGAGTGATGGCCGAGAAAGACCGGTCGTAAAGCACAGAACTGGCGCGAGGTGAAGCACCAAATTCCATGAAGTAAAGTCCTGCTCGTCCCTGTTTGCTCCAGACAATTAGGGAGGTATCGACTCCCTGCTCCCGCGCCTTGTTTCGGATGAGCCTCCCCAGTGCGTTTTCGGGAAGCTTTGAGACCCAGGCCGAAGACAATCCCAAGCGGCTGACGGCCACGGCCACGTTCAATTCCCCCCCTCCGACTTGAACATCCAGTGACGAAGTTTGTTCAAGCCGCTGGAAGTTGGGAGGAGAAAGTCTAACCATCGCTTCGCCAAACGTAACAACCTCCGCCATCGCTTCTTCCTCTCATTGTTTGATCCTATTTTAATGAGACAAAACTCTTCCCTTTAAATTCCGAAAACATCTTCCTTATGCTCCCATCTTTGACTTTGGCGGCGCGCTTTTCACTTCGTCGCTTGGAAACAATGTCAGGAAAACATCGTATCGAATCCCATAGTCCCAAGAAGAATGCGACTCGAAAAGTAATCAGGGACTGAAAAACCAAGAGAAACAACGATCCCAAGTGCATTATCAACATGAGGGGATCATGAAGGTTTTTCCACATAAAAATAAATCGGTTTCGAGTATTGATTCTCTCGATTCGTATCCGGTTGAACGTGCCCCGTATGGTCGTGCTGGCATCATGGTAGACAATGCTGTTGGGCTCGTAATGGATCACCCAACCTCGCTTCCAGGCTCGGTATGAAAGTTCAACATCCTCCCAGTAAAACGGTGACATCATGGGTTCAAAGCCGCCTATCTCTAAAAGCTTGCGGCGATCAAAGGCACAAAAACCTCCGCAAACGCAAAAAGAATAAAGGATGTCGCCCCCTTGCGCTAGACGCCAATCACCGTTTGTCACATCGTAATTTCGGAAGGCTTTCCAAAAGCCCATTCGGAATTCACCTATCTTGCCGCCATTGCAAAAGGTCAGTTGATCAAGAGCCAAAGCTTTAAAAGTCACCCCAAAAACTTTTTCATCTGCGAAATGAGGGATGAGAGGCAGGATGAAATCCTTGTGAACAATTACATCGTTGTTTAGTAGAATCACTGTATCGTACCGGCAGGCCGAAAAACCCAGGTTACATGCTAAAGCGAAACCGCTGTTGCGTCGTCGCGTAATCAGCTTTATATTTTTCTCAGGGATGGCCTCTATCCAGGAAATGGTGTCATCCACACTTCCGTCATCCACGACAATGACTTCCCACGGACCACCTGTTTTGAGGTGAAATTCGTTAGTAGCGGCCAAAAGGGCGGGGAACATCTCTTCGAGTAGCATTCTTCCGTTCCAAGAAGGTATGACGACGCTGATTGAGGGGCTGGTGTTGGCATTCATTTGCAATAACTTCTAAAAACCTTGGCGAGTTTCTCGATACCGACGCGAATATTATCTTCATTTTCCTTACAAAACGCCAGACGCAAGGTATTGGCTCCCTCTCCGTTAACATGAAAAGGACATCCTATAACATAAGCCACCTTTTCTTGCTCCAGGCAAGAATAAAGAATCTCTTCACTATTCAAAGTCTCAGGCAGCGTCACCCACAAAAATAACCCTCCCGTAGGCCGTGTCCAATGTATTTCACTCGGCATGAAACTCTTCAAAGAGTCCAACATCACCTGGCACTTCGACCGATAGAACTCGCGAATTCTTGGCAAATGTTTCTGAATGATGCCACGTCTCAAACACCCGGCGACTATGCGCTGATCCAACATACTGCCACACAAGTCCGTGGCCTGCTTGGCCATATCCAGCTTCTCGATGATCTGCATGGGGGCTACGATCCATCCCGTACGCAAACCAGGAGCCAGTATCTTGGAGAAGGTGGAGATATAAAGGACGCGACCCTCTCGATCAAAAGATTTAATCGGGAGCAGTTCATTCTCCAGGCTTGGGTCGAAATAAACTTCGCCATAGGGATCGTCTTCAATAATCAACAAGTCATATTTATCCGCAACCTCCAGCAGTTGCTGACGCTTCTTCACGGAAAGAGTGATACCTGAAGGATTTTGAAAATTCGGGATAACATAGATCAGCTTGGCGTGCCTCCCGGAGCGTTTTGATTGCTCTATTTTGGATATCAATTCATCAATTTCAATACCGTCTGTGCCCTGTCGGACTCCGAGTAAGGTTGCCTGAAGATTACGAAAGGCCGAGATGGCTCCAATGTAACTGGGTAACTCAAAGAAGACGACATCACCTGGATCAATCAGCAGTCGCCCGACCAAGTCCAGAGCTTGCTGGGAACCACTGGTAATAGCAATCTGCTCGGAAGTCACAGAAGAGATTTTTTTCTTACGGCAGAAATCTACTATCGCGTCAACCAGACCTCCAAAACCCAAGGTTAACCCATACTGCAATGCCGTTTTGCCTTCACTGTCTAGAATTGAAGAGACAGTCTCCTTGATTTCCTCGGCAGGAAAAGTGTCCGCATTCGGCGCCCCAGCAGAAAAACTGATAATCCCTGGCTGAGATAAAATTCTGGCCATCCGTCGAATTGCGGAGTACTGCATCACCTGAGCATCACCGGAAAAAAATCTTTGATAGTTCATGACAGTAAATTTGCAGGTATACATGGCGACATAATTAATTTCGCATGGGTGCGGCCCTCTGCGCCTGCCCCCTCACCCCCAGCCCCTCATAGGTACTATCCAGCCAGGGGCTCTGCCCTGGGGCTCCCCTTGGGAGAAGGTTGCCGCAGGGAGTGACAAAACTACGGCGCTGCGTATAGCTCATCGCCCGATCAAAGCCAGCAGCGAACTCGATTTGATGAGAAATAGATAGTTCTTCAGCAGTCCGTATCCAAGGTAAACCAGCAACGATAAAAAGAAAAAAGCTCCGAAGAATTCAGCACCCAGAACAGAACCTATTAGCCCCAAGAATCCCATGGCACTGCAAATGATCATAAAATTAAGCGTATGAGTCAGACTCAAAATCGCTCCCATGGGTCTCAAATTCACAAAAAAAAACTCGGCCGATCGATTCCAGGCGCTCCACAGTGAACATTCATGTTGGGCCACACAGAGTTTTGAAATCTCGAGAAATTGGACCCCCACCCCGAGAATGACCAACAAAACAGCTATTCCCAAACCATCAGTCAAAATGAGCCAGAGTTTACTTGGAGCTTCCCCCAGGTAATTCCCCAGCCTCAGACAGTATCTGAGAATCACAACGAAAGAAACAGAACCTGCAAAGCTGAAAAGAAGGATGCAAAGGTTTATCAAGAAGAAGGAAGGGAACAATTGAACAGCTTTGCGACAAAACCCTTGTAGCGCCACCTCCATTCCCGAGCCGAGCACATCACGTTCTTCGATCTCTCTGTTATCTTCTTCTCTTGTCAACAAACCAAGTATCCCCGCTTGGAAGAAAGAAGCCAACAATAGCCACATCACCACAATAAAGCCTAAGGTCAGTAAAATTGTCTTAAGAATAAGAGTATCGTTTTTTTGTAGGATTCTTACGAGGGCTTTAAGGATCGCCAACGAGCTGTTTTCCAAGCTTTTGAATTCAAAATCTGAAAGTCCGACAGCCTCCACAAGCGTATAACCGGCAAGAAGAGCAAATCCCAGTGAGAGAAAAAACTGGGCGGTTCGCCATCCTGTTTCAAGCCATAAAAGGGAGAAATGAGCGTGGCAGAGTTGAATGCCTTTTCGGAAGGCATGGAAGGTCGTCATCGAAGGAAGATACTCTCGGCAGCGGCTACTGCATTGAGGGCTGAAAGCCGCAGGTTATCCGAAACCGCCCAAAACCAAAATCCTTTGGGGTTGAGAAAGTCACGTTTCATCCCGCCAATCTGGATCGTGTCTGTTCCTGCTACCTGGACGGGTGAAGGAGGTTCGTCGGCTGATTGAATTACGGTCAGGTGATCTGAACCGAGCAGGCTCTCTACCTCTGCCACCTCAGCCGCATGATCCATCTCCACAAAAATCGAAAAAGAATGGGAATGAAAAATAGGAGCCTGAATCAGGGTAAGAGCTGGCAACACACAAGTACCCTCCAGCAGAGCTCTTAGCTGAGAGGAAATAATTTCCTCCACATCGATAAGTTTTTCCCTGGCTTCATCTCCCAGTCGGGACAACAGATTGAAAGCAAGCTGGCGATCGAAAACCATCTGGGGGCCCTTATGAAAGGAGAAAATGTTAAGCGTTTGTTGCTCCAGTTCTTCCACACCCGTGTTACCGCGCTCCGAGGCTGGTTCGAAGATACTAATCACGCAGTTCCTGACCTCACGCTGAAGGCTTAATCGCTTGAGAATGATTGCTATCGAAATCACGGCCGGGTGAGGCGAGCAGATCATTCCCTGATGGGGTTGGATCGGTAAACCCGTTCCCATTTGATCTTCGAGATACATCGGAATCTGTCGATCTTTGGAAAAAGCATGAGTCAAATCAATTGAAACAAAACGGTTTTGGCGAGCCAAAGGCGCGTATATTTGGGTCGTGTTGGGATCGCCTGCGAAGAAAACCAAATCGAGAAATTCGAAGCTGCTTTCGTTGATCGTGAACGAAAACACCGGCTCTCCGTCAAACTCGCTGACACGTCCCAGATCCTCGTCGCTATCCATCAAAACCATTTTGGAAACGGGGAATTTCCTTTCATTCAAAACTGTCTTAACCTCTCTGCCTTTAAGCGTTGAAGCTCCGACGATTGCAACCTTTAATTTCGTAGCATTTGGCTGCGTCATGAATGGGAACCAGGAAGCAAGTCTTTCAGGGGAAAAATGATGAAGGCAGGAACAACTTCAGCGAGGAGAGAAGGCCTACTTGTTATCGTCCGTGCGAGGGACAAGGGTTTCAGAAGACAAGATTGCTTCATTTCTGTGTTTGAGCAAGTTATAAACCTTGGCCAGGAGCCCGGAACATGCATAAACTGTGGCTAAGACTAGAAGGACTACCTGAGAATAAAGGTAAATCAGAGCCATCAGCATCGCCAGAAGATAAACATTAATGTAAGACTTTCGATTTCGCAGGTCAATATCCTTGAAACTGGGATAGCGGATGGTACTGATCATCAAGAAAGCCAAGAAACCAATCAGGATATTCCAGAGAGCACCGACAGACCAATGATTAATTGGTTCCGGAACGAAGTGGATAATGGCCGCAATCATTCCTGCGCCCGCGGGGATGGGCATACCAATAAAAGACCTCTTCAAAAGGATCTGAGCGGATGAAGACTGCTGTTTAGTAGTTTGTATGTTAAATCGGGCCAGCCGCATAGTTCCGCAAATGAGGAAAGCGAAGCAAACAATCCAGCCGATCTGCTGAACGTGCTTGGCGTAGGAAGGGAGCGTCGGAGCAATGGACTTCAGCCCCCAAATATAGGCTAAGACGCTGGGTGCTAAGCCGAAGGTGACCACATCCGCCAGGGAATCCATCTGGACTCCAAATTCACTGCAGGAATTGGTCAGGCGAGCGATCCGTCCGTCCATCCCATCAAAAACAACTGCCAGGCCTATGGCAATAGCGGCCAAATCAAACTCCCCTTTCATAGTGTTAATCAGGGCGTAAAAACCACAGAAAATCGTTCCGATAGTAAACAGGGTAGGCAAAATATAAATCCCGCGACGAAACTTTCGACTTTTCTTCCGGTCCTCAGACATGGTGAAACCTCCCGATGACGCTATTTCCACCCTTCACTTTATCGCCTAAAGCTACCTCAAGTGTTACATTCTTTGGCAAGAAAATATCCACTCGGGATCCAAATTTAATTAGACCGATGCGTTCCCCTTTCCCAACCCTGTCACCTGGTTTCTTCCAGCAGACAATCCGCCTTGCCAGAATGCCAGCAATTTGACTGAATCTCACCTTTTGGCAGTCGTTGTCGATTACCCAAATATTCTGTTCGTTCTCTAGCGAAGCTCTTTCGTCGAAGGCTACCTTAAACTTGCCCGGCACATAGCGAATGCTTTCAACCTTTCCAGCAATGGGAGAACGGTTGATATGTACGTTGAAGACAGACAAGAAAATTGAGATACGCGTCGTTCCGTCGGATTCGCTGGAAATCTTCACGACCTTTCCATCGGCCGGAGAAACTACCGCTGCTTCCTCCACAGGTACAGACCTTTCAGGGTCACGAAAAAAAAATCCGACAAACAGTGTCAAAGCAAGAAACAAAAACCCACCCCATTTAGGCCCGAGCCAAAAAAACAAAACTGCGCTCATGGCCAGAGGAATCAAGAATGGATAACCTTCTTTGACCATAAAGGGCCTCGACTACTTCACTACGGTCATCCTGATCGTCCGACGTGAGTATTTTTTCCAGCATCCGGTACGCTCAAGCTCTATCCTAAAGAACTGCGGCTTATTATAGCCCAAGATGATTCGGCGATGAAAGGGATCAAAGAAGCTGATGAGCGCAATTGTAAGTGCCAATAGGAAGGAGAACGTGAATTTTGTTCTCGTTGTGTTCGTCCGGCCCGAATCGTTTGGAGCTGTGCCGGCAGCCAAGCGCCAACAAACTTCCAACACGGTCCCGGTCAGCAGCAAAAAGGGGGAATCGTATTCGATTCCCCCTGTGACAGACTTTTAAATCTCTTTATCGACGGGATAAGGAATTCAAGCCAGTCTAATGGCCAATTTATTTCGAAGGACCTGCTTGCTTAGCGGCTTGCTGGCGATATTTCTGGATCATGATTTCCATTTGGTCTTTCACGTGAAGCTTCATTTTCTTGAGATTAACTTCTTCAACCTTTTCTTCCTCTGACAGATAACTCTTATGAAGTAGCTTCTCCAACTGCTCGTCATAGTTGGAGTGTTTTTGGGCCAGCCTTCTGAATTCTTCGCTAGACTGCAAGAGATGTTCCTTAATATCTAAGGTCCCTAATTCCATCACCCAACCTCCTTTTTGTTAGGATTTTCTGGCTTCTTCTTAGCCATCGATGCTTCGACCGTAACACAAGCCAATAGTCAATTCAAGGAAAATTCCAGCGACACACGACACGAGAATTCCAGCCAGTTCTTATTAGAAGACACTCCATCGCGGTCAGAGTACTAATGCGCTCTCCAGCATCGCCCTTCAGTAGTGGCGCAGTGAGTGGCCACTGCCCCAGAAATCGTGTGAACGTGAGCCTCGGGAGCACATCATTCTGCCAACAGACCCATTCATAACTTAAGGTACTCTTTAAGACGCTTAGAATGAGACCGACTTACCGGTATTTCTGTTTCCTTCTTATCACTCATCTTTAATTGTAACGTCCTGTTAAACCAAGGCACGACTTCCTTAATCTTATTGATGTTGACCAAATAAGAACGATGCACTCTCCAAAAAATGCTTGGATCCAAGTCTGCCTGCAAATCTTCCAGGGTTCGGTAATTGGCCTCCCCCGCCAGGTCTTTGGCTGTCACCGAGATGGTGCCGTCCGAAACATTGGCAAAAATAATCTCTTCGGAGTCTACAAGGAAATTGCGGTTTTTATCCTTTACCAGGAGCTTGGATTTCTTTTGAGTGGATGGCGCTATCATACTCAGAAGGTTTTTAAGCCGATCATTGACCACCGTTTCGGATTCAAGCTGCTTCTTGGCACGCTGAACCGCCTTTTCAAGGCGGGATTTTTCTACCGGCTTCAAGATGTAATCCACCGCGTTGACCTCGAAGGCCTGCACTGCATAGTGGTCATAGGCAGTAACAAACACCAACTGAGGCAATTCGTCCTTTTTTGCTAAGTTCTCTACCACTTTAAATCCATTTAATCCAGGCATGTCTATATCTAAAAATAGCAAGTCGGGTTCAAACTCTTCTACCAGTTGGATAGCTTCAATTCCGTTGCGCCCCTGGCCAATCACCTTTACTTCGGGGATCGAGCTAAGCAAGAAATTGAGTTCCTCCAAAGCGGGTTGTTCATCATCCACAATAATGCAGGATATCGGCATGGTCAATTATTCCCCTTCAGGCCGGTCACTTGTTATCCGACCTTTTCTTTTGTTCTAACCTCCAAAAGAGGGACCTCGATGTGAGTAAAAGTGCCCTGTCCAGGAAAGCTACTGACGGTAAAAATATAGTCCGATTGATAAGCGACTTTGAGTCGTTCAATAATATTACTAATGCCAATACCGGAATTATAAATCCTGGGTATCTTTTCATCGGAGATGCCCACACCATCGTCCTCCACCTCAATACAGATCTTGTCTTTGTGTCTGGCAGAGCGGATCTTAATACTACCCCCTTCAATCTTGGGGGCAATCCCGTGTTTAATAGAATTTTCAACGATGGGTTGCAAGATCATGCTGGGTATCATATAGCTAAGCGTATCGGCGTCAATTTCCTTCTCAACCTTCAACTTGTCTTTGCCAAAACGAATCACTTCAATATCCAGGTAGTTGTCAATGAACTCTAATTCCTCTCTCAAAGAAATGAAGTTTTCATGTCCTTGAAGCAATTTCCGCAAAATATGGGAGAGCTTGATGACGATGGCTCGAGCCTTTGTCGGATTGGTCCGAATCAAAGAGGAAATGGAATTCAGAGTATTGAATAGGAAGTGTGGGTTAATTTGATTGGCCAGCGCGTCCAGTCGAGCTTTGACAACTAAGACTTCTTGCTCCGCCAGTTTTAACTCGAGCCGGGTATTATTCCAAATCTTGAGTGTAGTCCCGATGCAGCCTAAGGTTGCAATAAAGATGAACAAGAGAACAGGCGGGCTCTCAGAATGTAAATAAAAGAGCCAAACTGGGCCGTTTGAATGAATAGCCTGCCTGCCTGGGGGATCCGCGAGAGTAAAACTTTGACCAATCAGATAGCGTAGGCTATCGAAAGCAACACAGGTGAAAAAGAAAATAAGCTGCCACACCACCTTATTAAAAAGGAGCTTGGAGCGAAGGGACAGAAAAATATTGATAAGAACAAACGGAGAAAAATTCCAAATTTCTTCTTTGTTCGAACAAAGATTGCGGAGAATCCCACTGGTCAAACCGAAGACGGCAGCCAGAGGCAGAGTCAGCCATTCTCCGTTCAGGGCCGCAGTTGCGCCCACTAAACACCCGACGATGAGGCCCACCACATTCCCACCGAGCAGACCGGCAATAAAGGTACCTTCCAAGGTCAGATCAAAGGCCTCGTACTTCATTGAAAATCGGATGGCAACGCCGATGGCAAGTGGAACCCCCCAGAACAGGATTAAATGGAGTTTTTCCCGAAACTCGCGAGGCTCTGCAAACAGGGTCTTCTTAAATTTTTGGGAGCGCGCCAAAAGGGCAGCAAGGGATGCAATAATCCCTAGCTTGACCAAGAGAGCAATAAGAGTTGCTTGATTCTCAGCAAAGGTATTCATTCACAGCTATCAATTCGAACTTCGACCTGTCTGTTTCGGAGGGTCTATAACTTTTTTCTGGGGCGGCAATACATTCAAAACACTTATCATATCTCAAATTCCTTTGGAATGGCACTAATTTGAAGAATCCAAAATCCATGCGAATCATGGATTAAATTGGAATTGGCTACGCGAGAATTTGTCTCTCAGGACCGTCGAGCTTTCCTCAAGGGGCTAGGCCTCACTGGATTTGGTGCTCTGGGTCTTCTGCGGGGCTGTGCCGCCCAGGAATGACCTCTGAGGAAGCCTTTGCCAAGCAAGCCAGGCTTTACCCGGCTAAACATAGCCCTGCGTTTACCCGGGACCGTTCTATAACCAAGGAAGCCATTCCCGCCCAATACAATAATTTTTACGAATTCAGTTTAAAGAAAGACGTCTGGAGATATATTGAGCGGTTTGAAACCAGACCTTGGCAAGTAGAAGTCGCAGGTGAGGTTGAATACCCAAAGACTTTCGATATTGACGACCTGGTTCGAAAGATGCCTCTGGAACAAAGACTCTACCGGCACCGGTGTGTCGAGGCTTTCCCGTGAAGGCACTGATGGTTTTTGTAAAGCCTAAATCAACGGCCTTGATTGATACGGGGGAAAGACGACCCACTCTCATGTACGGGGACTAGGTTGCCCATCTATATGAAAAACGCAATGAATCAGAAAAAGGAGAGAAGCTTGGCAGCGCCTTGCTTTTGGCAGTGTCACCCACCTGGCAGCCTTCAGGTGACGAGGGGAAAAAGTGATCTCTCCTTCGGAAAGTACCGCCCGGAGTTTACCCTAATCAAAAAGAACACACGCTTGATGGCCTTACTGCGACGCCGCTTCGCGAGGAGGGCTTCAAGAGGTTATTCCCATTCAGAACCTTCTTCTACCACCACCACCGCCGCCTCGCCCTCTGCCACCGCCGCCTCCGCCTCCGCCGTGTCGGGGTCGATTGTCAAATCGTCTTCCTCCGCCACCATCTCCGCTCTTTGGCCGTTGCGGCCGGGCTTCATTAATCACCAGTTGTCTTCCTTCGATAGTTTGTCCGTTCAGGTCTTGAATTGCCTTCTCAAGATCAACCCCTGCAGCCAATTCGACAAAAGCGAAGCCACGAGGGACTCCGGTGTCCATATCCCGAATCAGTTTAATACTCTCTACTTGATATTGGGCTGCTTGAAAAAACTCTTCCAGACTGCTTTCTGTAACGGTCCTAGGTAAATTTCCGACATAAAGTTTTGACATAAGCTCCGCCTTAGTCTTTTCGGTTGAGATCCAAGAAACTCAACTTCGCATCTTAACATCTCGCAAGTGTAGGGAAAGGGCCCCCGGGAATCCGTTCTGATTGCGTCACCCATAGAGGCCCGAGTCGATTAGATTTTGACTACGTCTTGGGCCTGCAGTCCTTTGGGGCCCTTGGCTACTGTGAATTCCACTGCCTGGCCTTCGCTCAAGGATTTGAACCCGGCCTGTTGAATAGATGAATGGTGTACGAAGACATCCTGGCCAGACTCGCGTTGGATGAAGCCATAGCCCTTCGCATCATTGAACCATTTTACAGTCCCCTTCTCCTTCATAACTTTCTATCCTTTCTTCAAAGATCCTGTCCAGTCTTCGTAACCATTTCAAAAACAAAAAAGGCGGCAAAACCATGGATTTTGTAGCCTTATTACCTTGCAATAAATTACAAAAGCCTGATCAAGTAGCCACCAATATATATGATCACAGCCTTTCCCACAACTTTTTTCTTTGAAATCCTGCAGAGCAAGATATAGTTAGGAGGATTGGAGTCCCTATTATGGCTGGCGAAGGAATTCAAGCAGTCTATTCCCTAGAACAGATTCGAATGTTGCTCGAAAAGGTCCCTCGCGTTTCTTTGGCAAATTTGCCAACACCGCTGGAGGAGTGTAAGCGTTTGTCTCAAATATTGCTGGGACCGAGAATCTGGATGAAACGTGACGATCAAACGGGTCTGGCTTTCGGCGGAAATAAGACCCGACAGATTGAGTTTCTTCTGGGCGATGTGATAACCCAGGGAGCGAACGCCATTGTCACGGGTGCTGGCAGCCAATCTAACTTTTGCCGACAACTGACGGCAGCGGCTGCAAAACTCGGGTTAAAGATTTGCTTGATCCTGATGCGAGGCGTCAAAGGCTCGGAACTTCAAGGCAATTTATTGCTCGATCATCTACTGGGCGCTGAGATCGAGATAGTTGACGAGGCCGACAGTCTGAATCTTGTTCCACATTTTGAAAGAAAAGCTGAAAGCTTAAGACAAAAAGGCTACAAACCTTATATTGTGGAACCTCGTGGACGGTCGGCTCCTTTGTTAAGCCTAGGCTACGTGAATGCCCTGCTGGAACTGGTGGGCCAACTGGCAGAAAGGAAAATCTCCCTGGATTATCTCTACCTCAGTGCTGCCAATATGACAGAAGCCGGACTTGCACTAGCTGCTAGGGCATTGGGGTTGAGACTAAAAATCGTGGGAATTTCCCCGATCAAGTGGCAGGAACCCCGTCCGGTCGACATAGCTCACATCGCTAACTGCACCGCTGAAATCCTAGGACTCAACATTCAGCTTTCGCCAAACCAAATTCATAATTCGGAAGATTACATTGGTGAAGCTTACGGCATCCCCACACCCGAAGGCAATGCAGCCTTGCGTCTGGTTGCTCAGTCTGAAGGAATCTTACTGGATCCAGTCTATACTGCCAAAGCCATGGCAGCCTTGATTGACCACATTCAATCCAAGAAAATCAAGAGAGAGGAAACGGTCCTCTTTCTTCATACAGGTGGAACACCCGCCCTCTTTGCTTACGCTCAAGAATTGGCCCAGCCAGCTTTACGGAATTCTCAAGATTCAAAATTCACGAAGCTTAATTCTATCTCGCCTAAAATAGTTTCAACTGCAATTCCGAAGTCGTGGCCGTTTGTAGGAGGCGACCGACCTCCCAAGGCCCGCCGTCACCCGCTCTTGTGTAGGCTTGTTATGTTAGGGCTTCACCCTCTCTCTGAGAAAGGTAACTTCTCCGCTCGCCCTTTGGGACAGTGCCAGGGGTGAGGCATTCAAGCTGATTTTGGAAGTGCTCCCCACTTAAACTTTGGTAATTTGGCTCGGGCGTGATGCTGCGCATACCTCAAGCAAGTAACTGGTCACACAGCAGCCGGCCGTAATTACGTATCCCTCCAGCGTCGGGAACTTTCCGACTTGGACGGTGTCTAATGTTGCTGTCGCTTTGGATGAGGCCGCGCTCTTCGAGAATTCTCCTCACCCTTTATTTTCACAAATGGAGAAATAGAAAGGAGAGCTGTCGCATGTTTACTCAACTCATTGAGTCGACCACTGAACGGGTGGGAACAAGAAGGCCACTCAGCTTGACTCTGGCAATAGTGTTACACATGGTTCTATTCTTTATACTGTTGCTTCTGCCCCTATTAGCTCCGGAAACTCTCTCAGCTCAACTGCGGCAGCTCACTTTCTTGATAACTCCCCCTCCTCCGCCTCCTGCTCCAGCGACCGCGCCAAGCGCAAGTCGCCAGCCAGTTGCCCAGAAGGTAGTTCAAGACAATACCATTCGTATGCCGCAAGAAATTCCCAGTAAAATAAGAATCGTAATAGATGAACTGCCGCCGCAGCTTCCTGAAGCTTATCCGACCGGAATGATTCCGGGAGGGGCTCGCAATGGGATCCTCAATGGAATATTGGGAGCTCTCCCTAATCCCCTTGCACCCCCGGCTCCACCCCTTCCCTCACACGCCCCCCACGCCATTCACCCTGTGCGCATTGGTGGAGGTGTTCAACAGGCCAGCCTGATCAGGCAAGTGAGACCTCCATACCCACCCCTGGCCAAGCAAGCGCGGATTCAAGGGGCTGTGGTTTTGGAAGCGGTCATAAGCAAGGAGGGTATCATTATAAATCTGAAGGTTATCAGTGGGCATCCCTGGCTGATTCCGTCGGCTCTGGATGCCGTCAGGCAGTGGAGATATAAGCCAACCCTGCTCAATAACGAACCGGTGGAGGTTCTGACCAATATCAGAGTGAATTTTAGCCTCGATGGCTAGGCGATGACTTTTCAGCCAGCGTGCATTGCGGAGTTAATAACCAAACAGGGAGAAATTTCACACCCAGGTTTCTTCCCACCCGCTGAAACTGCTTCTATAAATCCTCTAATTAATTGGATATAAAAAAGATCAAGCTCGAGTAACCAGACTGGCATTGCGGTGGCAGACAGGGAATGCGAGGTTAACCGTCCAATACCGCCGCGGACCCCGCTGGAGCATCCAAGGAGGAGTTATCATGAAAAAAATTAGATTGATAATACCCAGGGCCCTTTCTCTGCTGTTGATCCTTGGCCTTCTGGCCGTGTGTAGCGGTCAATCTCAAAGAGCCAGCACCTCTGATGAAAAAGCGACAAAGGAAACTAAAGACTCGGCCGAAGCTTCCAAAGACTATGCCGCCCGAAAGAAAGCAGAGTACCAGAAAAAAGTTGAATCCCAACTCGACGAATTTACCAGGGACATTAATGAATTGAAAATGAAGGCAGAGAAGTCGGGGGCAAAAGCTAAAGCCGAACTCAACAAGGAAATCGCGGCATTGGAGCAACAAAAGGAAGTTGTTAGCAAGAAGTTGAGCGAACTGCAGTCGAGCGGTGCGGAAGCCTGGGAATACTTTAAGTCCCGCGTTGACTCGGCCATGAAAGAGCTGAAGAAGTCTTATGACCGCACAGTGTCTCGCTTCAAAGAGCGCCAGTAGTGGGCGTGTCGTAAATCGATTTGTGAAAGACCAACAAAGAAGCGAGTCGAGCCCAATTTTCCTTGCAGCGTCAAAAGAGTAGCCGATTGTCACTGCTACACGTTCCCGCCTTAACTCCTATGGCGAGTTTCCATGGTACGGTTTCAAACCGTGATCCCACACAGCGACCTGCGCCAACCGGAACTAGCTTAAGCCACCAGACCGTGTACACACTCCAATTCCGCTCATAAGCCGTTGAAGTCATCGCGAGACGTTAAGATGTTGGTCGTTGCTGGAGACTGAACCCCGACCTCAACGGTGCCCAGATAATGGCAGCACTGGACGGCATCACCAAGAGGGCATCCGAGACAACCCCCGGGATTTTCAGAGGAGCCATCCACGCCGGCCACAGAGCATGAAAATGGGATTCCCCTCCACTGGAGTCCACTGGAGGGGTGTAGGGGTGGGTTGTTCCGGACGGGAAGGGCCCACCCCTGAAGGCTGAAGCCTTCTTTCCCCTCCCGAGAGTGGATTTTCACGAGAGCATGAATGCTCTTACTGAAGATTATGATACATTAAAGCTTCCATGGATTCAGATAACCAGGAATGAACCATGCCAAAAAGTCACAATCTACCAAAAACCAACTTGTACCACCTGTCGCCAAGTCTACAGGGCTTTGCAAGAGAGAGGCATTGATTTTGCAGCGGTCGATTATTATCTCGAACCGATTTCAAAAACAAAAATGAAGGAGCTTCTTTCGAAAATGGGAATTCCGGCTGCGGCCTTGCTGCGGAAAAGCGAGCCCCTATACAAAGAATTAAAACTATCGGAAAAGGAACTCTCGGAAGATGAGATTCTCGGTCTGATGACAAAATATCCGGATCTAATCCAGCGCCCAATCGTAGAAAAGGGAGCACGGGCCATTCTTGCTCGACCCGCCGAGCGGCTTAAAGAGATTCTGTAAATCGATACTGTTAACCCTATTCATGATCCATTGGAGAATTGCCGTATGAAAAGAAATGACCTCAGGCTAGCAGTGATCCTTTTGATTGTCAGTTGTGATTGGCTCTTCGCCGCCCAGGCTGACACCATTGAAACAGCACACGGTCCTCTCAAGATCACACCCATTAAACACGCCAGCTTGATGCTGGAGTTTCAAGGCAAGGCCATCCACATCGACCCCTGGAGTCAGGGCGATTACTCAGGTCTCCCGAAGGCAGATGTAATTATTGTCACCGATATCCATGGCGACCACATGGATCCAGCCAAAATCAATGAAGTCAAGAAACCGGGAACTGTGATTGTAGCTCCAGCGGCTGTGGCCAAGACAGTGACAGAGGCCACTGTTCTTAACAACGGAGAAAGCAAAACGATCGAGGGAATCACCATTGAAGCCGTGCCCATGTACAACCTGACACGTGGAACCAGCCAGGGAAAGCTTTTCCATGATAAGGGACGCGGCAATGGGTACGTTCTCACCCTGGGCGGAAAAAGAATCTATATCTCCGGCGACACCGAATGCATTTCTGAATGAAAGGTTTGAAAGACATTGACATCGCGTTTGTTTGCATGAATCTTCCCTACACCATGCCTCCAGAAGAGGCTGCCGAATGTGTCAAGGCTTTCAGGCCCAAAATCGTCTACCCCTATCACTATCGCGATTCCGACCTGAATGTCTTTGCAGGCGCCTTGAAATCCGAAAAAGGCATTGAAGTGCGAATGCGAAAGTGGTATTAGCACCGCCTGTGCAGATCGTCTCTCTCTTCAAATTCTCCTGATCCAGCCGTTGCCCGAATATCGATTGTTTCTCACTAGCCCCAAAACCAAAAGGGTTGCTATAAAAGGAATGACACTGGCAGCCATCAGAATGGGTTCAAAAGAATAGCGATCGGCAATTTTTCCAATCAAATAAGTCGAGAAAATCGTCCCAATTCCGGCGCCGGCGCCACTCATGCCACTGACGGTGGCCACCGTATGAGTCGGGTATAAATCGGAAGGCAAAACAATCGCCATGGTAGACCAGGCGGCATAAGAAAACGTCGAGACGGCAAATATCGCCACCAAGAGCAAAAAACGAGAAAGGAACGCCGCAGCGGCCATGTTGAGCATCCCGAGACCACAAACAAAGACCACAAATTTGCGAGCCCTTCCGACGCTCCATCCGCGCTTAATCAACCAACTGGAAAGACCTCCACCAAAGAAGTTCCCCAGATCGGCGGCCAGAAACGGGACCCAAAATCCCATCAGGCTTTCTTCCAGCTTGAATCCCTTGCTGACCAAATAAATCGCGAACCAATCGGTGACAAAAAACCAAACCGGATCCGTTAAACTCCTTCCCAGAATGACTCCCCAGGTTTGGGGAACACGTAATAACTGGGCAACACTGGGCCGAATTGAATCGGCCTGGCCATCGGAAGAATCAGACTGGTGCCGATCCTCGAGGATCATCCTCCTTTCGCTCTCACTGATTCGGGGATGAGCCTGAGGCGGATGATAATTCAGGCGCCAGAGCAGTACCCAAGCAAAACCCAGTAAGCTAATCAAGATAAAGACTGGACGCCAGTTTCCAAAGGCATGATAGATGGATAAGACCAAAAATGGAGCAATGGCTCCTCCTACGGAAGACCCGCTATCAAAGAGAGCCACCGCCCAGCCACGCTCCTGACGGGGGAACCATTCGGAAACCGCTTTGGTTGCGCCTGGCCAGTTAGCGGCTTCTCCAGTGCCTAGTAAGAATCGGAACAGGCAAAAGCTTTTCAATCCGGTCGCCAGAGAAGTCAGGGCGGCCGCACAGGAATACCAAAGCACCGAAATCGTCAGGCCGTTACGCGTTCCCAGCCGATCGATAACGCGCCCAGACAGTGCCTGCATGACAGCATACGCAACGCGAAAAGCGATAATGAGGAGGGCAAAATCGGAATTGCTCCAAGAGAATTCCGCTTTGAGGTAGGGAGCCAGGACGCTCAACGTCTGGCGGTCCATGTAGTTGATGATCGTGGAAAGCAGCAGTAATGTTCCAATCCACCAGCGCCTCTGTCCCAATTCTTTCATGCTCACAGATTCTTTCGCAGTTGGTTATTCTCGTCGGTGATCTCTTCAACTTTGTTTACTGGATCCAACTTAAAGATCAAGCTCCTGGCTCCATGGGCACGCAGGCCGGACAATTCAACCGTCAGGGTCTTAGGCTTGAGGTCGGTCGGCGCCGCCAACCCTCCCAGCTCTTTCTTGAATAAAACCGTCCTATTCTCATTCTCAACCACAAGAGTGAAAGGCTGCGACTTCTTCCCCCCAATGTTATGAATAATAATTTTTCCTTTGTCCAGAGCGGTGTCGTATTGCAGGTCTTCCGGGCCAATCGCCAGATCTGGAAGCTCCCCGAGAGGTGTTCCTTTGCGAAGCTGTTTAATGTCGATGATGGTCGTTCTGCGCGGACGCAATGCCAGGGATATGGCAGTATGGCGCTTCAAGGGAAGTGTGCGGCTTCTGGTAACGACGTCAATTTGATCGTCGCCATTCACATCCGTGCCCTCCACCACTTCATAAGTTCCGTTTTCCAGCTCCCAGACTCGCAGGTTGACGTCTTGCAAGGTCTTGGCGGAATTGAAAACGACAATTTTTAAAGCGGCCGCGGTGGCCTTTGTGACCAGCGCAGCGACATTTCCACCCGTACCTTCCCAACTGACGGCAT
>Ga0066710_100000271_pt1 | contig 28652 bp, 17 predicted proteins | sample GraSoiAngelo_159_FD_79666 | JGI IMG/M metagenome (GOLD analysis project Ga0066710, IMG submission 79666) | Grasslands soil microbial communities from the Angelo Coastal Reserve, California, USA - 14_1009_16_40cm | ecosystem: Environmental > Terrestrial > Soil > Grasslands | place: USA... | reverse complement strand
TTCGGATGGATCGACAGTCTCATCAAACGCCTTGATGACGACCGATACGCCCTCAAGGTCACGCCGCGGCAGCCCACGAGCAAGTGGTCGGATATCAATCGGAATCGGTGGCTGGAACTTAAGGCTGCCGGCCTGCTCACGTCCGCCGGTCTCGCAGCGGCACCCACGAACAATACCTACGCGCCACGACCAGTAGTCTCCAACCTACCGGCCTACATCGCCAAAGCGCTGAAGGCAAATTCCAAAGCGTGGGAGTTCTTTCGGAAGCTGGCGCCCACCTACCGACGTCACTTCGTCGTTTGGATTCATACGGCTAAACGACCGGAAACGCGCGAGAGGCGCATTCGCGAATCGATCGCACTGATGGCGACGGGAAAAAAGCTAGGCTTGAAGTAAAACGGAAGCCGGGAGGAGTTCTCGGCGGGTATTCGCAATGATCCGACTCAGGCTGCTTGCCGCACGCCGTCAATAGGCCTCAGCCATTCGCCGATGGTTCCAACTGGCGAACATTAGGCTCGCCGGACGGTGGCGATACAGATTTCCGACCGCAATCTGTGGTCAAGTCATACAGGCTGAGTGTCAAGGGCGGCGCAGCTCATTAGTACTAGTTTGAGCGGTAAATCATGGTGATGGGGGGTACTGCTCATTGGTTGGGTCCTCGACGAGTTACTCTGAAGTTATTAGACAGGCTTTCGGTACTCCCACATCGCTGTCTCTGGGACTTCTGGACGGCAAGTGGCGCATGCTCGAGTTGGCGACATTTCACTCGTGCGAACTCCGACGCGGCCCGTACGTTACGGGCTACTCGGTGCGAAGGACGGCAATGATATCGAGTCTGGCAATGCGGCGCGTGGCGGTCCAGATGCTCATCGACGCTACTAGAGCGAGAAACAAAACCACGCCGACGGACGTTGCCATATCGACGGACTTCGCCCCATCTATCAGGTTTTCGAGAAAACGCCCGGTGAGCCGTGCTCCAGCTATTCCGGGGATGGCTCCGGCCGCAACCATCAGCAAGCTTTGGCGCAACAGCATGGCCCGAAGCCGGACCGGCGTGGTCCCGAGAGCCATGCGCACACCCATTTCCTGGGTCCTCTGAACGACCGCATTAGAAACGATCCCGTAAATGCCAATCACCGCCAGCAGCAGTGCCAATCCCGCGAATATCCAAACGGCGGTCCGATGAAACTTCGGTGCAGCGAAGACCTCATCCAGCCGCTGCTCCATGGTTTTCACGCCGAATACAGGAACTTGCGGGTCCACCGACTTACGCAGAAAGGAGGTAATGATTAGCTCTTCTCGAATGCCCCCGCGAGATCGTCCACTGTCCTGGCTTCCACAACCCGTTCGACCTTCGTTTTCGGTACGAGGCGCAATTGTACGGAGGCAACGATTCCGAAAAGGCCGAAGCCCCCGTGAACTCTGGGTCATCGGATCGAGCACTTCGGAACGCGCCATTGGCACGGTCGCGTGAACTTTTTGTGCCTACAGGTTTGCCTTGGCAAGTCGGCGCAGGAAACTCTCCTTGGCGGAGTGTACTTGCGGATCTTCTCCAGCGCCGTTTGAAATCCGGCTGTCTGGCCACGGCGAACGGAGAGATCATGCAGCTTGGTTAGCAAACTGACCGCTCTGTCGTAATCTTTGGGCTGCCGCGTCTGGACATGCGCCGCAACCTGTTTCCAGATTTCCAGTTGTCACCTTCCGGCACTTCCGGCTTCGATTGCGCATCCGGTCGATTAAATGGTGGCGGATCCCTTCCGGAAGATTGTCCCAATGCTTGATCTTGGGCATCAGTCGCTAAAGACCATTCGGCCCAATTTGTTGCCGAGACGCTTGGCTTCCTCTGGGTCGGTAGCGTTGCGGAAGAGCTCGGGAAGCTCGAAAACCTCTTGCTGCTTGCGCTTCTCAGCTTCGATCCCGTTCTCGATGAGTTCCAGCAGCATCCGGTTGGAACTAAGCCTCCGGGTTCTCGCCATGCTGCGAACCTGCGCTGCCACGTTTACCGGAAGACTGACGCTTTGACGTACGTTTTGTTTACGGACCTCATAACACCGGTATGCACCACAATGGTGCGATTGTACATATCGCGAATTCATCGCTTGCGTGCCGATGGGAGGGTTGGCCGGTCTGGGTATACGGGGTTTCGTTACATACAATATATACTTCGACTTCCGCCGGGGGGCCTATGGTTGAGCGCCCTGATCGATGACGCTAACATCAAGATAAGAATTTTAATAATCCCTTCGGATAGTTGGACAAGACAGCTTAGAGGGTTCGGCAAATTTGCGAGGGCAAGACGCAGAAAAACCTTGGTGACCATTAGGAGAATCCATGCTTCTTGATGCCGCGTCGAATGCTCAACAGGGACTCAAAGACATCATCAATCCGCTGGTCCACCCCTTTCTCGCGCTGACGGCCGTCGGCACGCTGAGCATGGCACTTATACAAACAGCCAAGGACGTGCTGCCGCTGCGCAGGTGGTTCCAAAGAAAGTGGATTCAAGATTGGCTGGCGAGCAGAGCGGAAGCCCGCCCAAAAAAACACGAAGCGCCACCGCAAGAAACGGGGTTCGCTGCCGATCCGAAGGCTGCCGAGAAAGACCTTGTCAGAATGGCTACTTCAGATGACTCAGATGCCTTCTACGAGCTTGCAATCGAGCAATTGTGCGGACAGATGAATGCAGCAGTTCAAGTTTCACTTGATAATGCAGCGGGTCATAAACATCTAATCTGGTGCCTTGCTTGGCTGGCTGACAATGAAGATTTGAGTGCGATCCTCGAGCCTCCAATCAACGAGATGCGTAGAGTTCAAGCAGGAGACCCAAACGCAAACCGCCTCGTTGTGGACAAATATACTGCCGCGCGTAACCGGGTAAGTCATTTTATTCAACGTTCGATCGATGGCATTCAAATTGCCGCCGGTTTTGAATGGAAATTGCGACTTCAAGTTCTTTCTATCGCTGTCAGTTGTATTCTGAGCCTTGTCGGCCTTATCTTTTCCGGACAGGTTGGAACGAGTTTACTGTGGGCTATTCCCATGGGCATTCTTGCGGGTTTTGTGGCACCCGTGTCTCGCGACATTATTGCAGCGATACAGCAATTTCGAAAATAGGTAATTCGATTGATTGACCTGCAGGCCCAAGAACTTACGGTTCGTATTGACGCTCGGAGTGGTGGGCTCGCGGGCGCCGTGCAAACGGGACCCGATCATGGCCCACTTGGCCATCCAAACCTGATTCTCTTGGTTCACGGATATAACAACGATCTAGAGGATGCCAGGGGCTCTTACTCACAGTTTCTCCGAAACCTTCAAACGCAATGGCAGGACGCACGACTCATCATGCCCGATGTTTTTCGCTTTTATTGGCCAGGCGACAAATCGTGGGGCCCTTTCTCCTTTGCTAGCTATTCTCTTGAGATCGAACCTGCAAAGAAATCTGCAAAGCTGCTCGCTCAATTCGTCGCAAATCTAAGCGGAGCTGGGGGCGGATTGATCCATCTATATTTGATTGCGCATTCTCTTGGGAGCCGCCTGGTGATAGAACTCTTGCGTGCGCTCACGGTTGCCCTGTCGCCTCAAGTGAAACTAGAAGGCGTCTGTCTGATGGCGGCAGCGCTGCCGGTCTCTAAGGTTGAAGCGGGAGGAGAACTCCACGAGGCGTCTTTGCTCACGCGTACAGTTATCCTGTACTCGCCGGGTGACAGCGTTCTCCATTTCGGGTTTCCGCTCGGCGAGACGCTTGCAGGGGATGCTTTTTGGCCGGAGGCCGTTGGCCGACATGGTCAACCTCTCGCGCAATGGAGCTACTCCAAGTTGATGATGTATTCGAGCACAATTAAATATGGCCATCATGATTACTGGAAAAAAGGAGAGACAGCACAGCCGATCGCCCAGTTTCTCGATCCCGCCATGCCCAAGGATCTGCCGGAAGCGGAGCTTCCGATGCATCTGACGCCAATTCCAAACCTTATCTCAACGACTGACGTTGTTCTGCGCTCCTTGCCAGTTCGCCAGTCATTTGTTTAGAAGTTGTATTAGTCAAGAGAGATCCTTTGGGGGTTTTGATGACTGGCCGAGCTAGCGGACGCGTTCAGCGGGCGTCTTTCCCTTGAGCGCGAGATGCGGCCGATCCTCGTTGTACTCTCCTTCCCACCTCTTCAGTTTTTCGAGCCAGATCCTCCTTATGCCGGAAGTGCCTTCCTCGATAGAACTCTTTAGAGTCTGAATTCGATGCCTTACGTGTGTACGACTTCATACTGCGTCCCGATGTCGCTGGCGTTTCGAAGACCACGACAATCAGTGAGCGCGTAAAACTCCAGATTCGCGCCGATATCTTTTTAGCCTTCCAAATCACCCGAGCTTCGCCTCACCTCTTCTACCTAATTTAATTGCGAAGGCGAGTTACAAGGGGTGGGAGTGCCGGCATTGGATGCAATACAAGTTCCGGGTCCGATGACTGCTATCTGCCCTTAACCACCACCTCTGATGTCGCCAACGACGCTCCGTTTCGGGGAGGGAGTGACGCTAGGTCAATCCAATTCTCTTTGCGAGTAATGTCTTGAACGATTGAGGTAATTGGAGGGACTGTCGATTTCGGATTGTTTTCAAGTAGTTTCAGCCGATCGCGATATCGCGTTTATCAGATTGGGATGCTTCTCGATTGGTACTTGCAGACAAGCACTAAGAACGCAGAGAACGGCAGAATTGCGGCCAATTGGAACGTATCTAGAACGTGGCTTTTGCGGCGACCCCATGTCTTTAGAACCTTAACTCCCATTTCACAGGCTTTCTGTCACTTAGCCCCGAGCGATGGCCCGCAGAGCAAGAGTCGCAAACAGATTTTGAGTACCTTCGACTCAGGGTAAACTCAGGATTCTGGCACTTCAACGCTAAGGAAGAAGACGGATGAGCATGATAAGAACAGCCCCGCCTAGGGCTTGGCTCGCTGGCGCTCTCAGTCGTAGGCTGTGTGCAGCCGCATTTCTCTTTGCTCCTTGCTCTATCCTTTCCATGTACCAAATTCTTTCTAATGCGACACAAGATGACAGAGCTGAAACGCACTGGGCGGAAGGGCTCGCACTCGCAAAGGTTGGAAATCTTCATTCGGCGGAAGCGGAGCTTCGCAAGGCGGTGGCTTTTGCGCCGGGCAACGCGGAATTCCTCCGGGATCTCGCCACCGTTCTCGCAATGGAAAAGAAGTTTGGCGAGTCAACATCCTACTTCCAGCGAGCGCTGAAACTCGATCCGCGGAACTCGGTGGCTCGCCGGTACCTCGCGGCTAATCTTTGGCAGTTGCACCGTTACGCGGAGGCTCGGAAAAATCTTCGCATACTTCTCAATGCGAATCCGGGCGATCCTCAGGCATTGCTGCTCCTTGGCATGGTCTCGGAGAACACCAAAGACTATGCCACGGCCGCCAAGACGCTCGCGTCCGTACCCACATTGGTGCGCGCGCAACCGGAATCGATCGCCGCGCTTGCGAGGTCCTACTATCACATCGGCGAAACCGAGAAAGCGCGAGCGTGGCTCAACGAACTAGAGAACCACGCGGCCGGAGTTCAGGCTGTGTTTCTTGGAGTGCAGATCGCCGACGAGATGCAGGATTACGAAACAGCCGAGACACTCTTGTCTTCTGTGGCGCCGCATTATTCTGATCAGACTGACCTGCGCTACCGGCTTGCTCAGGTGAAATTCCATGCGCAACAGTTCGAGGAGAGCAGGCAAATTCTTCAGCAGCTCCTAGATGATGGTCACAAAACGAGTGAAGTGAATCGTTTGCTCGCATCGTGCTTTCGGGCACAGAACCGCCACGAGGAAGCGATTCACGCGCTTCAAGAAGCCATCCAGCTCGATCCCGCCAACGAGGCAAGCTATCTGGACTTAGCAAGCATCCTTCTCGCTCAAAAACGGATTTCTCCAGCTATGGAGCTTGCACAGCGGATGGCCAAAGCATTCCCGGATTCTTCTCGCGTGTTCATCTCAAAAGGATCGATTGAACTTGGTGCCAGTGACTTCACGGACGCTGTCAGCTCTTTCACTCGCGCCGCTCGACTCGAACCCACCAGCTCGGATGCCACGATTGGGCTTGCAAGAGCGCAGGCCAATGCAGGGATGACGGAGCGAGCGAAAGCAACTCTTGATAGCGCCATTGGGCGGTTTAATGAAAAAGCGCGCTTTGAACTTGAACTGGGCCAGGTGTTGCTGAAAGAAGCCGAAACGGGTAACAAAGCTGTCGAAGTCAGAGCTGAACAACTCCTCAATTCCGCTGTGGCGCACGATAACAAGCTTGCTGAGGCACATTACGAGCTTGGAGACCTCGCTCTCCGTCGAGGCCAAGCCGCCAGAGCACTGATACACCTGGAAAAGGCAGCAAAGCTAGCTCCATCAAGTGCCAAGACTCACTTTGCGTTGTCACGTGCCTATCGACAGCTGGGCCGAAAGCAGGAGGCAGCGGAGCAAGCAACTCTTTTCGACAAATTGAAAGAATAGGAATGGTGGTATGGGCCCGTCGCTTCAGCGATTGCACGATCCAACCAATAAGAAATGCCATCGCGCTCCGCGTCAATCGTTTTTTCTTTCTCTGACGGGACTTTTTTCGTTTGCTTCTCTGGCTCTTTTCCAGCATTTGCCGCCCTCGCCGCACAAGGAGATTTTTACCGATGTCACAGAACAAGCTCGTATTGCGTGGCACCACTTCAGCGGGGAATCACCAGACCGCTTTTTGATTGAAACCATGGGCGGTGGTGTGGCGTTCCTGGATTTCGACGGGGACGGTTTCGATGATCTCTTTTTCGTGAACGGGGGGGAAACGCCTCACGGCAAGAGCACGTCTCCGGTTCGCAACGCCCTTTATCGCAATCTCGGAAATGGGGAATTCGAAGACGTGTCGGCGACGGCCGGAGTTGATCGTCTGGGGTTCTACGGAATGGGGGTTGCTGTGGGAGATTTTGACAATGACGGCTTCCCTGACCTGTACGTAACCGGATTCCCTTCAAGCGCACTCTTTCATAACAATGGTGACGGAACCTTCAGGGACATTACCGGCCGTGCAGGGGTCGAGAATGCTGGGAGGTGGGCGGCAAGTGCGGCGTGGTTTGATTCTGACCGGGACGGCTATTTGGATCTCGTCGTAACGAACTACGCCCGCTTTTCATTCGACGATATCAAAAAGTGCGAACTCAACGGCCTGCGCGCTTACTGTGAACAGAAGGCTTATCCGGGTATGCCGCCCACTCTTTATCACAACAACGGTGACGGCACATTCACGGATGTGAGCGAGAAAAGCAGACTCGCTAAACTGATCGGGCGGGCCCTTGGCGTGGTAACGATCGATGTGAATGATGATGGCTGGCCCGATCTCTTTGTGGCCCGCGATGCGTCGCCGAATCTGCTTCTCCTCAACAAACGGAATGGCACGTTTGAAGATTCAGCGGTCGACGCCGAGGTCGCCTACGACTCCCACGGTGTGGCCAAGGCGGGTATGGGAGTCGATGCCGGGGATATCAATGGAGATGGTAAGCCAGACTTTGTGGTTACGAGTTTCAACGACGAATACCATTCTCTGTTCATCAGCACTTCTGCCCTCTTGTACACCGACCAGACCATGGCCTCACGATTGGCGGCATACACAAAATCCTATGTCGGCTGGGGAACGCAGTTCATCGATTATGACAACGACGGAAACCTGGACCTGTTGATCGTGAATGGGCACATCAACCAGGTGGTTGAGACAACGCGCGTGGATGTGAAGTACCAAGAACCACCGCTCCTTCTCCGCAACGACGGGAAGGGTGTTTTCCGGGACCTGCCGGAGCAAGCTGGTTCTGTGTTCCACTCCGGTTACCGAGCCCGCGGCCTCGCCGTCGGCGACATCGATAACGACGGCGGCATGGACGCCGTCTTCACGCGCCTCGATGCGAAACCCGTGCTTCTGCGCAATAACGTCGGACAAAACCACTGCTGGGTGGGGTTTGAACTTCAGGGAACCAAAAGCAATCGGGATGCGATCGGGGCAAAGATCACGGTCGAGATAGGAAACCGAAAACTAGTCCATTGGATCACTGGGGGTGCGAGCTATCTCTCCTCACATGACAAGCGCGTGGTTGTCGGTATACCCGGTGATTCTACCTTGACGACCGTCGACGCCGAAATCCATTGGCCCAGCGGAAAGATACAGCGGCTCTCAAGGCTAAAACTAAAGCGATATCACAAGATCGTGGAGCCCACCGGGAACGAACTAGCCGAGAAAAAGAACAAATAGCCTCGAAGTTTTCAAACTGGACAGCTACAGCCGGGCTGCGGAAGGTTGGCTAGCTTCATTTCTCTGTGTGGGTCTGCCAGCAGTTTCATGGCCGATACAATCATCGTCGGACAAGTTCTCGATGATTAGCCGCCTGACCTCCAACGGGTTAATTGTGCTCTGCCGCTTGTACACGACCTCCCCGCCGGATCGGAGTAGCATTCTTGCAAGATATGGCCAACAGGGTTGTTCAATCAGGAAGCGGGAAAGATCGAATGGTGGAGCGAGGACAAGACCTGCTAGCCGGGACCGTCCCCCGCGAACAACATGTGCCGGATTCCTGCAGACTCGTCTTCCAACTCGGGGTTTTGCTCATGGATCCGGCGGAGGATGTCCAATTCCGCCGTGGCCTCGTTCGTCCGGCCTATCTTCCTGTAAGCGATCATCAGAGAATAATGAGCTTCGGCCAAGTTCGGTCTCAATCGGATCGCCTCTTTCAGTTGCTCGACGGCTTTGGCCGGCTCTCCCTCTTCAAGAGCAATCTTTCCCGCCAGAGCATGGGACGAAGCATCATTGGGATCAAGCCGCAGGGCTTCCGAGATGGCCTGCCGGGTGGCTTCCCTATCTTGGGGCCTCGCCATGCGGGTTACATCAGCCAGATAGTAATACGCGCTCGCGGTTCTTTCCCCTAGGTCAATCGCTGACCGGAGAGACTGCAAAGCTTCTTCCGGCTTTCGGTGGGTGGCCTCGATGATACCTCGAATCAGGTAGCACCGCCCGCATTCCGGCCATCGCGACTCTATCTTCTTTAGGAGATCCTCCGCCTGCTCGGTCTTTCTGACCAGTTCCAGAACTACGGCTTTGGTCAGCAGAAGGTCTGCGGCGTCCGGCACGATGTTCGTGGCCTGTTCCAGCAACGCCAACGCCTGCTGATCCTTGTTGTGCTTGAGCAAGAACAGGGAGGCCCAGAAGTACAAATCAGCTCGCTTGGGCTCCATCCGGAAACTGGCGTTGAGGGAGTCCACAGAGTCCTCGAATCGGCCCAACGCATCCAGAACCTGAGCCTTCAGGAGGTAGACGTCACCGTTGCGATTTACGACCGGGATCTTTTCAATCTCCGCCAGGCTGGTCTCCGGGCCAACCGCATGGAACGTAGCCACCGCGAGCTCGAGGCGGTTGTCAACGGAAGGATCTGTGGCCACAAGCCGAGTCAGAAATTCCCGGGCTAAGGCGTACTGCTTATGTTCTACGAGCGCCATCGCGCCCTCGTTCAGTATCCGGGTCCCCGGCGACAGTGCCAGAATTTCCCGGAAGGCTGCCAGGGCCTCCTCTATCTTGCCGTCGTTGAGGAGCAGCGCTCCGATCTGGACTTTCAATTCCGGATCAGACGGACTGGCTGCCATGGCATTCGTCAGGTTGCGCCGAAAACGTTCTCGCTGTTCTGCGAGGTCCAGGCCGAGGTAGTCGAAGATCTGCGCCGAGGCCTTCAAAGGCGTAGGGTCAGGCCCAGCAGTTTTCAGCTTTGCGAGTACGGCCGCGGCCTCTTGATTCTGCCCCAACCTTCGCAGTGCACGGTGGAGCTGCATGAGCACTCCCCTATGCTCGGGAGCCAACTCGCGCGCGCGCCGCAGAAATTCGATCGCCTCAGCTGGCCGTTCCAATTCCAGATAGGTCCGCCCTAGCAGCAGCGCCATTGAGTTCTTAGGCTCGCGCTCAACTACAGATTTCAGGTCGAGCAACGCTTCGGTCCACTTTTCCTCCCGTTGCAGTAGCCCTCCGCGCGCCTGCCTCGCCAGTGTGAAATCCGGCTTCAAACTCAAGGCTTCGTCGAGATGTTGGAATGCCTGACTTGTGTCGCCCAACGTTTCACACACGCCTAACTCGAAGTGGCCAACGGGATCGCGCGGGTACTGTTTGACGTACCAATTCAAATCGAGGAGCGCCGTCTGCATCCTGCCAAACCGGCAGTATGTAAATCCGCGCTGGCGGCGGGCAATATGATCATCAGGTTGCAGCTTCAGATATTCTTCATAGGCATCCGCTGCGCCGCTGAAAAAACCGGCGTCCTCATACATCCTAGCCAGGTAGACGAGGAGATCCGGTCTGCGGGGTGCCAGCCGCCGTGCCCGCGCTAACAGAACCAGTGCAGTTTCACTGTCGCCCTTAGCCGCGTGTACTTGGCCGAGATTGAAAATCGATTCTACGTCGTCGGGGCCTTGCTGCACCGCGATTTCGAACACTCTTTGCGCGCGGTCCAGGTCTCCGGCACGGAGCGCCGCGAGGCCTACGTTGTGGAGGATTTCGGCGTTGGCGGGATCTAGCGCGAGGGCCCGCGAAAATGCAGCCTCCGCCCTATCGTACCTGCCCCACTCTGCTAATACCACACCCAATGAAAAGGCAAGGCGCCCGTCCGCAGCCGCGTCTTGCTGCAGCCGGTCGACAATGGCCATGGCCGCATCAGGCTCTCCGGCCGAATGGAGGCAGCGCGCTCTCAGGAGCTGAACTGCAGTGGCGCTTTGATCCGAGGGCTTTAAATTTTCCAGGTAACGCAACGCTTCGGCGCCCTGCTTGTCCGAGAGGGCGATTCGGGCGAGTTGTAAGTTTGCGTTTGCGTGTCCGGGCTCGATGGCCAAAACCTGGACAAAGGCGCTCCGGGCCTGGGCGTCGTTACCTCGCGCCAGATGATGATTCCCGAAGTTGTTCCACAAGCCCGCGGAGCGCGGCGCGAGATTCAGCGCGCGCTGGTGGAACGGCTCTGCCAGTTCGTATTGCTTCTTCGCATCGAGAACAAGGCCCAGCAGGCCCAGCAGGTCCGGCCTGTCCGGCTCGACAGCGAGGTCGCTCCGCAACTTCTGTTCTGCTTGATCGAGTCGTCCCTGCTGGAATGCAGAAGCGGCCTCGGCGTAAGCGTCGCGAGATTCGGTTTGGGCCAACCCAGCGCTGCCAGCCGCGCATGAATACAAGCACATTGCGAGGGCAATCGGCTTCAGGGACACTGTTCTCACATCGCGAAAAAAGGAAAGCCAAGCAGACACGGTTCGCCCCTCTGCCTGATCAGCACCGGGGATTCTATCTTACCAGTAAAGCTTTAGCGCCAGTTGCACCTGCCTCGGCGAGTTCGCCTGGGAGGTGATTTTGCCGAAGTTGTCGGTATTGACGGTCGCGTTCGGACCTTTGAACTGCGGGTGGTTCAAGGCGTTGAACGCCTCAGTGCGAAATTCGAGCCGCGCACCTTCCCGAAGTGATGCAAGACTGAACTCCTTGAAAAGAGATAGCGCCCCCGTTCTGGTGCCGGGCATGCGCAGGTTCGGCAGGACTTTAGGCGCGTTTCCAATGGTGTAAGGATCGGGCATGACCGCCACCTCGGGGTTGGCGAAGTACTGATCCAAATTGAGGCCACCCGCTCTCTCCAACGTGCCGGTCAGGTTGGGCCGTTGCTGACCGTAGGTCGGGATGTGCTGCCCGCCGGACAGGCTCAGAATAATGGGCTGACCAGTGTCAAAACGCCAAATGCCATTAGTTTGCCAACCGCCGATGAACGTATTCAGTAAGGCGCTCATGTTGCGGCCTAAACGCTTGCCGCGCCCGACGGGGATCTCGTACACATAGCTGAATTGAAGGATCTGCGAAATATCGAACTGCGACAATGATCGATCCAGCTTGTGATTATTCGGGTCCTGAAGAACGTTGTTCAGTGAGCCGCCCAGCCAGGTGAGGCCGCCACCTCCCACCGAGGAGTCGTCTATCGACTTTTGGTTGGTGTAGGTTGCCAGGAACTGCAAGCCGTTGGAGAATCTCTTCTCCGCGCGCAACTGGAATGCCTCGTAGCTGGAGTTGGCCCAAGGCGGATCCGTTGCGCTCACGCCGGTGAACTGCGGGAAGGGGGTGATTAACTGACTGCGTGGTACGGTGGGGGCGGACAGGGCACTGCTCGGATCGGTGATGATCCCGGCGAAGGGGTTTGGTACGTATTCGTTGTAGTATCCAGGATTCTTCACGAAATCTGCGGCTTGCGCCGGGGTAAAGTAGTCCACATTGCCGGCGTTGCCAAAATAGAGGTGAGTTCCTTTCTTGCCCACGTATGTGGTGTCCAACACGACACCGCCAGGCAAAAGGTGCTGAATTCCGAAACTCCATGTCTGCTCATAAGGCCGGGCGTTTCGGTCTCGAATCGGCCCGGCGATGGCGAAGCCGACATCGGTCAAGAGTCCCAGGCTGGCGCCGGTTGGCGGCCTCGGTCCGCCTGGGAAGGGGTCACTCAGGAAACTCCACGGCGTGGCGCCGTCGTTCTGATAAGTGTTGAGCCAGTTCGTCTGCTCAACGAAGCCCTGATCGCTGATGCCCGTCCCCGCCGCAGCTCCTTTGTTTTGGCTGTAGAAAATACCATAGCCGCCGCGAAGTACAGTATGCGGTCTCAGCAGGTAGGCGAACCCAAACCGCGGCCCCCATCCGTTATAGTTGTTTTCGTACGGCGACCGCTGGCCTTTGGCGGCGTACTGTAAACCTCCCTTCAGGTTGTCCATTCCGGGCACTTTCAGAGGCGAAGGGGAGTCCAGATCAAGCCAGCTAATGCGGTTGCTGCGTTCCGTTCTCGGCAGATCGAGGTCATACCGTAGGCCAATGTTCAACGTCAGCTTGTCCGTGACCCGCCAGTTGTCCTGAACAAAACTTCCGATGTTCCAGTTCTGAGTGGCGGCGGCGTAGTCAATCTCGTAAGTTCCCCAATTGCTCGGCCCGCCAGCACCGATCATCAGCCCCGCCATGGCGTCGCCGCCGCCCGACCAAGGTTCCTGCGACGTGGTGTTGTAGTCGAACGAATAGGTGCCGGCGGGGACCCCGGGAAAGAATATGTTGATGCGGCGCAACCGAGCTTCAGCGCCAAACTTCAGTTCGTGAAGGCCTGTTGCGCGGCTCAGCGTACCAATGAGGTGGTGGGTTTCCTGGGCGTACTTCAGGTACGTCCAGGCCTGTGTGCCTATCGAATTGTTCCCCCCTTCCGAACTATAACCGCCGGACACGCTGATCGAGGGTGCGGCACGGATGCCGGCGTCGAGGATGTAATTGGGCAGTCCGAGGTCTTTGACGGGGTCGAAATTCGGGAAGTCGGCAGCTGAGCCTCCGTGGTCGAAGGAAAACGCGCGCGTCAGGCCCAGAGAGACGGTCAGCAACGTAGTTGGGCTAAATGTGTGTGTGACGTTGATGGCCAGCAACTTGGGCCCACCATCAGAAAGACCGGAGGAATAAGCATCACCCACATTTCCGAACAGGTTCGCAGGCTTGGTGTAGCCAGCGCCATAGGAGAATTTGCCGCTGAGCATGGTGGCGTCCGTGAAGCGGTGGTCGATTTTTACATCGATTTGATCGTTTCGGTTCTTGTCCGCACCGGAGCCAATCCAGTTGTTCAGCCGGTCGTATGAACTTGAGCCTACGTTCAGATTGGGCATGGGAAATAACTGCATCATTTTAAAGGCCACGGGATCGATGATGTTGCCGGGCGCGGCTGGGATGAGATGAAGGCTGGAAATCTTTGGATTGCCGGGACTCATATAGGTGGCCAGGTTGTCGAAGGGGATGAAGTTCTGGCGTACAGGGCCGCCCTGATTGGGATCGTAGACACCAGTGTAAGGATCCCAGATCTGGCCATCTGCACCGCCGTTCACTTGATCGCTGGGCAACGGGCCGGCGGACGGATCTATACATTGCCCGCTGCCGTTAAAGGTAAAGGGGACGCCGGTATTTGGATTCGACCGGAGAGTGCACAGTTCGCCGAAGTCTCCTGTGCGCTCCAGGGCACTGGGCACCCCGGCATTTTTCGTCACCGAAGTGCTGGCGCGGCTACCTTCGTAGTCAAAGAAGAAGAAGGTACGGTTCTTACGGATCGGTCCGCCGACCGTGACACCGAACTCGTTCCAGCGCACCGGCGCAATCTTCACGCCGGCGGCGTTGTTGAAAAAGTTGTTGGCGTTGAGCTTGTCGTTGCGCAGGAATTCATAGAGGCTGCCATGGAAATCGTTGGTTCCGGAGCGGGTTACGACATTGACCACGGTGGCTCCGCTGAAGCCGACTTCCGCGCTGAAATTCGACTGCTGCACTTTGAACTCCTGCACAGCGTCGACCGAGGGCGTATAGAGGGGGTTCACGATGGCTGTGTTCTGTTCCACTCCCACCGTGCTCACTCCGTCGATCAGGATATCGGCTTGCGCATTACGGCTGCCGTTCGAGATCCAATTGTTGGCCATGGTGTTGGCGCCGAATGTGTTCCCGGCAGGTTGGTTGATCCCAGGCGTCAATAGTGCTAGATCGAACACTGACCGGCCGACTAGTGGAAGATCATTGATGAAAGTCCTGTTGAGGTTCTGTCCCGTGACGGCATCCTCGGTGGAGAGAGCCGGAGGTTGCCCAGTGACTTCGACGGTTTCGCGAGCTGTGCCCACTTGCAGCGACACGTTCAGGGCGAGATTCTGATTAACCACGATGACGATGCCGCTCTGAACCTCTGAGCGAAATCCAGTGGCGTCCACCCGGATGCTATATGTGCTGGGTGGCAGGGCGCGCAGTACATAACGGCCCGATGAGTCTGTCGTGGCGGAATACCTCAGACCCTTATCGATGTCGGTTAGGACCACCGAGGCATTGGGAACGACGGCGCCAGAGGGATCTTGAACTAAACCGCCTATAGAACCTGTGTAAACTTGTGCTTGAGCTGGGCTCACAAAAAGCAATGGCAGACTAATAGAAAGAAGATAAGCCACGGGCCAAATTCCGATCCGTCGCGTTAACTGGCTCAGAATATATATCATAAGTACACCCCCAAGCCAAATCTAGTGGACACATGTTAATCCGCGAACCCCGCTTTTATCAAGGCATTTTCCGTCCAAACTTTGCTGCCTTTCTGCACTTCTCTATACTTGGCTTTCATACGATGAGCGAATCGTATTTCTCAGCCGCTTCGGCAGAATTTGAGAGCGTCCCGAAAAAGTCAGAGACAGGATCGCCGAAACTCACGAAAGATTGGGTGCTAGCCCTCGAGCCTGCGAATGTGACAAATTACTTGGAACTCGGAAACACCGTACTTGCCGATTAATCAGAAGAACGGCACCTTCCGGGATGTTGCCGTGGATTCCGAAGTTGCTGACAACTCCGATGGAGTCGCCCAACCCGCGCTTCTTTTCCCAATGACGGCAAAGAAATTTTCCGACATATGCGAAACCAAGCCGGTCCTGCATTCCGATCCGGTGAGACTGTATGGTTTTTACGCGCCTTGATGACACCCCGGACTCCTGCGCAGTAACGTGGGACAAAATCACCTTGTGTGGGATTTCAACTCCAGGGGACAAAAAGCAATTACGATGCGATCGGGTCAAAGATCACCGTCGAGGGCCCCGAGCGAAAACTGATCCGCTGGATTACCGGAGGGCCGGCTACTTGTCTTCACACAACAAGCCTGTAGTCGTCGGTTTCGGCGACGTTTCAGCGTCCGCCGCGATCACGGCCGAAATTCGCTGGCCTATCGGAACGATACAGCACCTCTCAAACCTCAAGCTGAATCGATACCACAAGATCGTCGACCTGGCGCAGATGAAATGCGCGGGGAAAGACGCAAATAGCATCTGAAGCGTGTAAGTCGCCGGGCGCGACGCGGCGGGGTGCCTCATTTCTCAGAGTGCGTTTGCCAGTAAGCCTGATGGCCAATGTAGTCATCGTCGGCCAAGTTCGAGATGACTAGCCGCTTAACCTCCAGCGGATTGATCGTACCTTGACGCCTATAGACGATCCCCCCGTCAGGTCGGATCAACGTTGTATAAGGTACGGCGGCATTCCAATCTGCATCGAACGCCGCCAGTAGCGAATAAATGTCGGTAGAACCCAGAAGAAGGTTCCGGCTCGTAGCGTGCAGTTTATTCAGCACGGAGAGCACGCCCGGCTTTTCATCTGGATAGTTGATGCTGACCGTGACAACCTCAAAAGCACGGTGACCGTACATGCGATAAATCGTCTGGAAATCCGGCATTTCCTGTTGACACGGCCCGCACCACGTCGCCCAGAAGTTAACGAGCACTAACTTACCAGTTGGATTTTTTCGTAAGCTCTTCAGTTCCTCCGCGTTTGCAAGCAGCAGCTGCACGGATTTAGTTTCGATCTCCGCAAGCTCTTCCTTGCGCCCCTCTTCTTTGTACAGCCATTTCGTGGAGCAGCCTACCGAAGGAGTTTTCGCCAAAGGGACCTGTCTGCCCGCCAAAAGAGCATCGATGGCGGCTCGCGCGTCCCGGCTAGTGACCAAAGACTCGCGCGGATTGTTATCGACGCGTCCTTGATAGCGGAGCTTCCGCTCGGCATCAAAGATGAAAAGATGCGGAGTCGCGGACGGCCCATAAGCCTGGGAAACCTTCTGGGTCTCGCCGTCGTAGAGATAAGGAAAATTGAAGTGACGATAAGCAGCTCGCAACTTCATCTCTTCGAATGAGTCGCCAACATCGGTGTATCCCATCTCGTCCAACCTGACAGCATTTGGATTATTTGGTTGGATTGCGACTAGCACCACGCCGCGTTCACGATAATCGGCGGCCAGTTGCTTAATGCGGCTCTCATAGAGTTGGGCTGTCGGGCAATGATTACACGTAAAAGCTATTACCAGGACTTTGCTCGCCACATAGTCTTTAAGGCAGTGCGTCTCGCCATCGATGCCAGGGAGACAGAAGTCCGGAGCCGAAGCCCCTATTGGCAAGGTTGGAGGTCCAGGCTCATCCGCAATCGCTGACACACCAAATGTGGCCAGAGCCAACCAACACAGCATACTAAACAGAAACACTTTGATTCTATCGCGAGCCCAATCTGACTCTCGTCCCGATTCGCGAGGAATCCTTCGAGGAATAGCCGCTTGAGCGAGGATTTGCATTTTGAGACTTCCGAGCAGTCATTATACAACAGGGCGCCAACCGCGACCCTTCGGTGCGGGTAATGGTCCACTAGGTCTAAACAAAAAAAAGACAAGATCGACTTGACAAATCAACTAAATCGCTTCAAATGGGTGTGTATCAGAGGCCAGTCTGCAACAGAATGAATCTTGTGCGCGTTCTCTCACTGATCCTCTTGGGGTGCGTGCCAGTCGCGTGGGCACAAACCGTTCGCGTTGACATCACTCCTGACCATGCCACGAACGCCTTTCGTCCCACGGAAACCCTCGGCGCCGGCGTTGACCGCATTCCTCTCGCCGCCACCGACAAAATCTTCACCGCACCGATGATTAAGCGGATTCTCTCTGCTGGCTGGCAGACGGTCACATATCGTCAGAATACGGAACTGTACGTCGAGGCTTGGCATTGGAACCCAAAAGGGACGTGGAGCGAATCCGGCGATAGGGGCTATTTCGTCGGCGACTCGACTCCCTCTGAGTTTATCCGCCATTCCTTCGGTTATCCCTTGCCTCACGCGGGATTCTCACGTCCGGATGGAACCAGTTATTCGCGACTCACAGACGGGGACACAAACACGTACTGGAAAAGCAATCCATATCTCAGCAAAGCCTTCACTGGTGAAGACGACAGCTTGCATCCGCAATGGGTCGTCGTCGATCTGGTGACGCTTCAAGACATCAACGCAATTCGCATCCACTGGACGGCCCCGTACGCTCGCCGTTATCTCGTCCAATATTGGACCGGCCTCGACGCCATGCGCGAACCAACCAAAGGCTCTTGGGTCACGTTTCCCGGCGGCGGCGTAACCAATGGCACGGACGGTCCCACAACCCTCCAGCTTTCGCGTGCTCCCGTTCTCGCGCGGTTCGTCCGCATCTGGATGACGGAATCGTCCAACAGTTGCGACACCCACGGCTCTGGCGATCGCCGTAACTGCCTCGGTTACGCCATTCGCGAACTCTACATCGGGACGCTTACGCCGGACGGCGCCTTTCACGACATTGTGCGCCATACGGCTGATCGTTCGCAGAGCAACACGATCAGTTCTTCCGTCGACCCGTGGCATGAAAGCTCGGTAATCAATGACCGTCGCGACCAGGTGGGGTTCGACCTTTTCTATACCAGCGGCATCACGCGTGGACTTCCCGCGATGGTCCCGGTCGCCATGATCTTTGACAATCCCGAGAATGCCGTTGCCCAAATTGCTTACCTCGAAAAACGGGGCTATCCCATCTCCTATGTGGAAATGGGCGAAGAGCCTGACGGAAAACACACACTCCCCGAAGATTACGGCGCATTCTATCTGCAATGGGCCGCTGCGCTCCATAAACTTGATCCCAAGCTCAAACTAGGAGGCCCGATCTTCGAGGGCGTAAACAAAGACATTGAAGTCTGGCCCGATGCGGAAGGGAGGACTTCCTGGATGGGCCGCTTTTTCGATTACCTGAAATCGCACGGCCGCATCGGTGATCTCTCGTTTGTTTCCTTCGAGCATTATCCTTTCGAGCCCTGTTTGCTGCAGTGGAGCGAACTCTACGACGAAGCCAACCTCGTTCGCCACATTCTCGACGTTTGGCGCGATGACGGGTTGCCCCAGGGTGTTCCGATGTTTATCACGGAAACGAACATCGCTGCCGGTTCGGACGAATCTTTCGTCGATACATTTGCCGCGCTTTGGTGGGCCGATTTCGTGGGTGCGTTCCTCGAAGCAGGTGGGAACGCAGTCTACTACTTCCACTACATTCCCCTCGGAGAGTCCCTTGGTTGTCATGGAACGTCCCCGGGCACCTTCAGCCTATTCACGATGAACAAGGAATACGAAATCCAGCAGCCTACGTCCCAGTTTTTCGCGAGTCAGATGATCAACCTCGAGTGGGTCCAGCCTGGGAGCGGTGAGCACCGCATTTTCCCGAGCGCGAGTGACATCCGCGACGCAGCCGGACATGTTCTCGTCACATCTTATGCGGTGATGCGCCCCGACGGACAGTGGTCCTTGATGTTGGTGAACAAGGATCAGGAGAGCTCCCATCCGGTGCACATTGTTTTTCAAGACGACAAAAGAAGGAATGCCAGCTCGTTCGCGGGGCCCGTCACCTTGGTCACGTTCGGAAGCGAGCAGTACAAGTGGCATACCGATCTGAAGCTGCTTCCTGTGGGTGGTTCAGCGGATCCCGACGGGCCGGCTGCAAGATCCACGATTTCGGCGGGAGTTGGCACAATTTATACGCTGCCCAAAGCTTCCGTGACAGTCATTCGGGGAAAACTGGCGACAACACCCGGCCCAGCGAAGCCGACCTGAACCAGAAGGAAAACGCAAACGAGCCGCATCCTGATGGCAAGCTACTGATTTTAAATCCTTAGCGTGGAGGCGGGGAGTCGGAATATTCAGGGATACTGAAGCGGCGGAACGATGCTGAGCAAGCTGATCTCGCTTTGTGCAGCCATGGTGGCATTCTAAATCCGGAGAAATGATCATGATAATTTGGTTGTTTCGCGCAATCCTCCTGATCGGAACATCGCTCCTCCTGGCACTTGGAGCCGAAAGCGCAACGCTACAGGCGGGCGCCACCAAGGTTGACATCACGCCCTCTGCCGACGCCGCGCTGCCGATGAGCGGGTATGCCGATCGCAAGGAGGGTTTCAAGGGAGTTCACGATCACATCTACACGCGTGCCATTGTGTTCGGCGACGGCACCAAGCTTGCTGCGGTGGTCGCATGGGAACTGATTAGCGTGCCAAATGCCGTCTGGGAGGTGCTGTCGCAGCGCATTGCTCCAGAGACTGGCATACCAGCCGAGTATCTGATTCTCTGCGCAGTGCATGACCACAGCGCACCGGCTCCGTTCGGCATGTACGGCAACGACTCACCGAAATCCGTCGCTTACACCAAACAGGTCGAGGATGCTACGGTTGAAGCTATCCGCAAAGCGAAAGAAAATCTTCAGCCGGCCAAAATCGGGATCGGAAGCGGAAAAGCTTACGTGAACATTAACCGCCGCGAATATTCGCCTGACAGCGGATGGTGGTTGGGCTACAACCTCGAAGGGCCGTCGGATAAGACCGTGACGGTAATACGCTTCGATGCGCTTTCTGGCAAGCCGATCGCCTTGCTGATCAACTATGCCGTTCATGCGGTTGTCATGGGAGGTGAGAATTATCAGATCAGCGGTGACCTCGCTGGGGCTACGTCACGCTATGTGGAGAGTCATTATCGCGGGAAGCCGGAGGATGCTCCGCGCAGCGATGCCGGCGCGGCGATTCAGCTGCGGCCTGAAGAGACTACCGAAAACGTCGTGGCTTTGTGGACGAGCGGCGCAGCGGGGGACCAAAATCCTATTTCGCTCGCGCGGGGTTCGGATTTCACGATGGTGGACGCTCTAGGAAGAATTCTTGGCGAAGAGGCAGTACGCGTCGCGGGAACTATCCACCCCACTGACCAAGCCAGGATCTGGGGCAAACAGCGGGTGGTCACTTGCCCGGGCAGAAAAGTTGAACCGGGTCCGCTGCCGCGCAAGGAATATAAATGGGAGGAATCCGACCCAGTCGGCATTCGACTCAGTCTGCTCGTGATCAACGATATCGCCTTGGCCGGCGTATCGGGCGAAGTGATGACCATGATTCACGAACATCTCAAAAAGAAATCCACTTCGAGCCGCACCGTCATGGTGACACATGCCAACGGATCGAGCGGGTACATTCCCGATGATGCCGCCTTCGAGCAGATCAGCTACGAGATCACCACATCGCGCCTGAAGCCAGGTTGCGCCGAGAAGGCGATCGCGGACGGCTTTTTCAACCTGATGCAGCAGCGTTAGAAAGTCGCTTGCGTAGAGCTATCTTGCGTGCGTCCTCGAGCCGGAAGCTCCCTGTTTATTCGCGCTGCGTTGCGACATTCGAATGCGCAGATCGTCTAGCACCATTCTCAGCAAGCGCTCGGTTTGAGGTTGTTCTGCTCCTTTAGGCCAATCAAGTTGGAACGGCACTGGGGGGCCCGCATACCTCTCGCCCTGTACTTATTGCAGAAACCAGACCTCCTATCAAGCGTGACCTAAGCCTTTTATAACGCCCTTTTCGGCAGGCTGGCGTAACGGTACAGTAGTGCGGCTGCGCAAGTCGCCCGGAACGAGTGCAAGGCAGACAAAAATTTGATATTTCCAAGCCCAGGAACAGACCCTCAGAATGACATCTAATTCAAAGGAAGCGCGCACCATTGTCGTAACTGGCGGAGCAGATGGCATCGGCAGAGCTGTAGTTCTTCTTTGTGCGGCACGCGGAGACAAGATCGCTGTGCTCGACAAAAACGCCGAAGTAGCGAAAACGACAGCCGACGAAGCCATACAAAGAGGTGCCAAATCCGCATTAGGTCTCGTATGCGATGTTGGCTTTGAAGAACAGGTTGAGAAGGCCTTTGAGATTATCTGGAACAAGATAGGAGCTCCGTATGGTTTGTTCACCAGTGCGGCGATTGATCTCGGAGGACTCGTGCACGAACTTCCGGCTGCGACGTGGCACCAAGTTCTAGATACCAATCTGAATGGCACATTTCTCGCCTGCAAGCATGCGATCAGAAGAATGCGGCAAGCAGATGTGCCAGGTTCCATTGTGTGCGCATCTTCACCGACGGGGTTCGTCGCGCTGGCTGCTGGAGGGACCGGCGCCTATAGCGCAACAAAGGGCGGGATATCCTCACTCGTACGTTGCATGGCGATTGATTACGCTTCTTATGGCATCCGGGTGAATGCAGTTGTTCCCGGTGCGACGGAGACTCGCTTGATGTGGAGCAACGTTCCCGCCGAAGATATTCCACGCATGCGTAGAGTCCTTTCGAAAGAGATTCCCCTGGGGCGCTTAGCCCAGCCAGAAGAGCCGGCCCGGGCTGTCGCTTGGCTACTTTCAGAAGAATCTTCTTACGTCACCGGATCACATCTTATTTGCGACGGGGGTATTCTCGCAAAAGCATCCATCAGCGTATGAGTACATTTGTTTTAGAACGGCAAATAGAGATATGAAAATCGTGGACATAAAAGCGGCGGGCTTGCGCGGCTGCACACCAGAAGGGGGATGGGCCAATGAGATAAAGCCCCAGGATTGCGTGCATACACTCGTTGCCGTCTTTACAGACGAGGGCATTACGGGATGGGGATCGGTCTTCACCAATGACGGATTGGTGCAGGCGGCTCTGCAGGTTCTCGAACCCTTATATGTTGGTGAAAATCCCCAGGAACCAGAACGCGTGAGCGAGAAACTTCATGCGAACACGTTCTGGATGGGTCGCGGCGGGACGATCACCCACACGATCAGTGGGATTGACATAGCCATGTGGGACATCCTGGGCAAGACCACGCAGCAGCCGGTCGGCAGGCTGTTGGGCGGTTGCTACCGAACTCGTGTTCTCCCCTATGCTTCGCTGCTGATGCGTGAACCGGGCGCACTCGCAGAACGTCTAATCGCGATCCGCGAGCAAGGCTTCCGGGCATTCAAGATTGGCTGGGGACCATTCGGCCGCCAAAGCGATGCGATGGATGAGAAGATTGTCCGAGCTGCCCGCGAGGCAGTTGGGTCCGAAGCCCTGCTCATGGTGGATGCGGGGGCCAGCGATGCTTTCTGGAATCAGGCCTTCAAATGGGCCATCCGAACCGCCCGCATGCTAGCCGACTTCGGCGTCTATTGGTTTGAGGAGCCACTGCCTCCCGACAATTTGTCCGACCACGTGTTACTACGGCAGAACTCACCCCTGCCCATCGCGGGCGGTGAGGTTCTGACTCGGCGGCAATCGTTCGTCCCATGGCTCCGAGGCGGTGCTCTAGATATTGTGCAGCCAGATGTAACGAAGGTTGGTGGCATCAGCGAGGAGCGCAGGATTGCTTGGATGGCAGAGGAGAATGGTATTCGCTTCATTCCGCACGGTTGGAACACTGCCTTGGGACTGGCTGCTGATCTTCATCTCGCGTCCGCAAGCCGAGATACGGACATGGTGGAATACCTCACCGGTTCTCCTTTTATTGATGACATTGTGGAGAACAAATGGGAATTGGATGACAACGGTATGCTCGTAGTGCCGAACGGGCCGGGACTGGGAATTTCCCTCAATCTTGATGCAGTGGAGAAGCACACCGGTCAAAGATTTAGCAGTCCGTAGGGAACGCAAGGCTTTCGGTCCAACGTCAGTTCAATTCGAGAGGGTGGTTGCACCGCGCGTTTCGGTGTAAGCGGCACCAGATGCGGCACTTATGTGATTTATTCTGCTTACTTGCAAGCAGGTGCTCTCCCAGCTGAGCTACCCGCCCATTCTGCAACTGCTTCGTTCTAGAACATTTTCAAAATCACTGCATGTTGAATCGGGCCCAGCATGGAGTGAACCCCAAACTGAGACAGGTTTTGGTACCCTCACAAATCGCCGGTTGGCCGATAATTAGCGGCCAATAAAATGAGGGTAATTAAGCCGACACTTCTATGCCTTGAGTGTGTCTTCTTAAGTTCAGATTCTGGCAGGATAAAAATAACGCCGTCCTCATTCCAGGCTCAGCCAGGAGACCAAATCCGTCATGAAAAGAACCATATTTGCCAGCGCGCTGCTCGCGCCTATTTCCATAATCTTATCGAGCGGAATATCTTCTGCACTGCGGCAGCCCAATGCTCAGGCCGTTGCGCCCGCGCCGTCCGGCGCAACCGCAGCGTGGACTCTTAAGGTGAAAGGTGACATCCGCTGGCAGCAGGTCACGCCTATGGGCGCGCTCCTCGTCTCGACGGACGTCGCGCTCGCAGCTGTCGATATCGAGCGTGGCCAAGTCATGTGGGAGAAACCCGAACTCGGCGGGTTATCGGCAGACAGCGTCCGCATGGTCGAAGGGTCACTCCTCATGGAAGCGACACGTGCGGACCTGCTGTTGATTTTTGACCCTGTGACTGGCGCGGTCGTCTTCGATTCCAGGCGCCTGAATCTCGCGCAAATCGTTACCCGCCGCGTCCTGCCCCAAAGCGGCACCCTTCTCGTCCACGGGCGGCGCGCGGACGGGCCCTCGGTCGTTGCGCTCTACGATCTCGTGACGGGCGAACAGCGTTGGGCGAACGAAGCGCTATTCGAGCAGGCCGAGCCCAAGAAAAAGGGCTTCGGTGCCCTGATGCAGGGCTTACAGCGCACGGCGGCCGAGGGCAGCGCGTTGGAGGTGCTGCAGGCCGGGCCGGACATGATCGTCGTCCACACGCTGATGGGTTTGCGGGCTCTGGACGTGCGGACTGGCGCAGTGCGGTGGTCCGCAGCACTGCCCACCACCACCCGCTGGGCGCAATCCCCGCGACACGTGCGGCTCTACCCATCGCTCAACAAAGCTGACCGCATTTACGCAAGTTTCGATGACCGCCTCATGGCCTACCACCTCGCCGACGGTCAGGCGCTCTGGGCCAATCCTCCGAGAGTGGAAGGACGCATCCGCGACATCGTCCAACATCCGGCTGGGATCGTCATGCTCCCCGAGGCACCGCCGGCGAGCGAGGCAACCGGCAACCGCCGCGTAGTGAACGGCATCGTGCAGACGGCGCTCAACGTGGCGAGCTACGAAGATGGGGCGACAATCGCCGCGAAGCCGCTGAGGATGCACGGCAACGTGATAGATGCGATGGTCGCCGGCGACACCGTGGTGCTGGCTGTGGACGCAGAGTCGCGCACCTTCGTGAACGTGCTGGAGGTGGCCACGGCCTCACTGCGCCTGAAGAAGGATGTGAAGATCAAGGGCCAACTCGCCTATGCAGAGCTTACGCCGGCAGGCTTGCTCTACGTGTCGCGCCCCGACGCGGCGACGAATGCCGAGGTCAACGTCATTGATCTTGCCACTGGTGAACCAAGGTTTAAGGGCGCGATTGAGAGCGGCAAGCCGTTGAGTGCGGAGGACTACAATGCCGGGCGGTACTACCTGCATCATGCTGTGGAGGGGCAGACGCTTTACGTGTTCGCCAACCGCGACCACCGCCTGTACGCAGTCGATCGAGAGGCCGGCACCTTCCGCGCGCTCGGCGGCGAGATCAAGCTGCAAGGCGGCGAAGACCCGATTGATATGGAGATCCGTCCCGCAGGCGTTGTCCTGATCGCGCCGCAGAACCTCGTCCTCGTGGCGCGGGATGGGCACGTGAAGCAGCAGGTTTATTACCCTGCGCCGCAGCTTCCGGGACTGGTGCGAGCGCTTTACGCGGTGAACGCCGTGCGCGCCGGCCTATACGGCGCGGCCGCCTCGGCGTACGGCGACGCCTTCGCCCAAACATCGCGGAACGCCACGGACCCAAACGCGCGATACGTCACTACGTCGCTGGCGACGGCGTACTCGCAGGCCGGCTCACAGCTCGCGGGCTACTCGCGCCAGTCCGCGGCGCTCGCGACGAAACGCTTCAAGGCATCGCTCACCGTCCCGGGATCGGTTTTCATGTTGACTCGCGCACCCGCTGGGAACGGCAACGTACTGCTTGAGATCGACAAGGATAGCGGGCAACCGCGGGCGCGCGTGGATCTGGGCAGCGAACGCGAGCCCGTGTACGCGGTGGACGACGTCGCCGGCATGCTCTTCCTGCGGACTGCGCCGAGCACGCTCGTCGGCTACCGGCTCTGATCGTGGCGTGGCGCGCGGACGCGAAATCAGCGCTGCAAGTGACTTCGTTCGCAGCCACAGCGGCTTCGTTCTCACGAGCAACTCGGAAGTTAGCACCAGAAGGAATGTTGTCGCGCGTTAAGCGTCTAGTGCGCGAGAGGGTCGGGGCGAAGCTGGAAATGTAAAACCTTGCTCGTCGTCCCTTTACCACCTTCCGCGTGAAAAGGAGTTCGAGTGCCGTAGGTAGCCCACAGGCCTTTTCCCTTCCAACCAGTCTTCGGATCGTCGATCCGGCCGTCCATTCCTTTTGCGTAGAATCCCCTGGGATAGGGGACACGAAGCACAACAAACTTCCCGCTGTCGGGCAACAGCGCAAGTAGCGCGTCGTTTCCGTTGCCGGTTGCTATCGGCACGTTCTTTCCCAGTCCAAAAGTGTCGAACTGGTCCACCCAATCGTAATAACTGGCCTCGGCACTTCCTGGATCAGTAACCCCTTGCAACTGCGGCCCCGGTAGTTGATAGAGCGTCCAGCCCTCGGGGCAATGTTGGCCTGTCGCAGTTGGCCCATTGAGCGGCCCTTTGCACTTGCGCCGGTCGAAGCTCGCCAAATGCCCGCTGGCAACCACCGTCCACACAACGCCATTGCGATCAATGTCGAGCCCGCGCGGCGAGAATCCGTGAACAGGAGCGTTTGGATTGTTCCAGGGCAGTTCGTAGATTTCTGCAAGAGCGGTTGCCGGGGGATTTGGTCCAGGGTTTAACCGAACGACTGCGCCTGGGAATCCCAGCACCGTTCCCCAGATCGACCCATCCACTGGACTGGCGGTGACACCGTAGAAAGCGGCGTTGATCCGCTGGTCCTTGGTGGGATCGATGGGCTGATCAGGCTCCACATATTCATCGCGCTTTCCGTTTGCATTGGTGTCGAGTATAAGTGCAGTCCAGCCCTGCGACTTCTCTTCATTGTGGGTTTTGTCGAACATCTTTGTATTCAGCCACCCTACCGCTCCTCCGCCGCCACCGCTGCTCGTCCACAATGTATTGTTTGCATCCTCGGCAAACACCAGATGATGCGTGCCAAAACAGGTGTTAATGAGCGTGACCTGCTTCGTCTTTGGATCGTACACAGCGAGTTGCCGGCCGCTCGTTTTGAGGGGGAATAAGACTGCCGAAGGGTGGCTCGAGCCTTCTTTACAGAACGCTGGGTTTTCGCTCGGGCGGATCCTGGAGGTAATCCAGACTCGCCCCTGCGCATCGAACATCGGATTGTGGACATTGGCTTGGCTGTGCCAGATGGCTTCGTCCCCCCAATACGGCGAAGGCGCCGCGATCTTGTCATCTGCGCTCGATGGCGTCTTCGGGTCGCGAACTGGCACTCTAACCTGGCTCGCTACAGCGCTCACCGGGTCGAGGACCGGCAGATAATCAACGCTGAGTTCCGCGGCGCCATAGATTGCTCCGTTGGCGTTCAGCGTGGGATTGCGCTTGTCCGTGGCGATCTCATCGTGCAGATATGCCTTAGGATCGGCCCAGTCCCACTCGGTGATGACAATGTTTCGCTCGACGCCTTGCGGTCTCGGAGGTGTGGGCGGCAATTCGCCGGCAGCGATGCGCTCGGTCCAGTCTGCGAACATCGGCAACGCTCGCTCTGGGCCTAGCTGGCCGAGGCCGTTGACCATGTTGTTGCCGGCTTGTCCCGAGAGTATGCGTCGCGCCCAGCCCGCGGTCGACGAGTCGAAATGGCCCAGGCTCTTTGGAATCTCGTGCGTGGCCTTGTCGCCCATCTGATGACACGCCCAGCAGCTATCGGTTTTCAAAAAATGCAGCCATTGGCCCTGGCTTTTCATGTTTTCCGGGATCCCGTTACCTTTGGGTCCGGTGCCGGGGAACTCACTTTTGTCCGGCACACGGAGCAAAGAAAACCAATAAATGGCCGGGTAGTATTCCGCTGCTGCACGCGGGTTCGGCGCCACTGCCACAATCAGATTGACAACCTTGCCAGGCGCCGCCTGCACCGACGGGGAATCCACCAGCCCGTAGCCGCGCACCCATACTTTGTAGTTCGCCTTGGGAAGCTGCGGCAGTAGGTAGCGCCCCCTATCATCAGTGACGACGATTTTCACGAATCTGACCGGCAGGTCGGCCGTTTCCGCGATCACCCAAACGCCCGCCTCCGGGCCCTTGGTGCTCGTGACCACGCCACTGATGTCATCGCCACCGATCGAGATCGCTTGCCTGGGGGACTGCCGCGCGTTCAGCCCGCTCAACGAAACTAATAGGATCACGCTTGTAGCGATCAGCGGATACAAGACTCTCTTAGTCATGATGTTCACCTCCCGTGGGGCCGAAAGACGGCGACATTACTCGCAGAGTGGGAATTGGGGATCTTCCAGCCTCAGAAATGAAACGCGGTCGAATCGTAAGCACGCCGAATCGGGTTGTCAATTGTCGCTATTCGGCGAAAGGAATTCGCACTCGCAAGGCAGAGAGGCCGTATGAGCTGAAGGCGCAACGTGGACCGAGGAACTTTTCCTTGGACGAATAAAACGCTGGTCACAAAGGTTCGGGTTCGCCTCGATGCGAGCATGGGATAGATCATTTTCCCGCGGAGCTCTGTCAGTTGCGGATTCTACCAGATCGTAATAACCTGAGGAAGCAGCCATGGCGGCAGGGCGGCAGGACTTTACCTGCCACCCCTGCCAGCCTCTCGCCAATCGGCAGCGATTTTTCCTGCTGTCCTTTTCGCTCAAACACTTCAAATCCGCCAGGGAAATAATGATGTAACTTCTAATTCCGACACGCTCACGCTCTCCTACTTGACATCTCGAGACGTGAGCGTACACTTCTCGCCGCGTCCACTGCCCCGTAGAGGCGTGTACCGCAGGTGGTTCCTTACGAAGATGGTCCCTCCGGATCCCTCGT
>Ga0066710_100000270_pt1 | contig 28712 bp, 23 predicted proteins | sample GraSoiAngelo_159_FD_79666 | JGI IMG/M metagenome (GOLD analysis project Ga0066710, IMG submission 79666) | Grasslands soil microbial communities from the Angelo Coastal Reserve, California, USA - 14_1009_16_40cm | ecosystem: Environmental > Terrestrial > Soil > Grasslands | place: USA... | reverse complement strand
GACACGCTGCCGTCGATGAAGGAGGCGATCGCGCTCTATCGGTCGCTGGGCTTCGTCGAGGTCGCGCCCTACTACGCGAGCCCCGTCGCCGGCACGCTCTTCATGGAGCTTGCACTGGCCTAGGCGCCGGTCGCGGCCGGCTCAGCGACCGACGCGCGCAGCGCCAGGCAGAGGGGAATCGTCACCAGGACGACCGCCGCCACGATCACGAGCGTCGCCGTGACGCCGGCCACGTCCCCGATGAGGCCGTACACTGACGGGGAGAGCGCCGAGGTCGCGATGGTCACGGTGTAGTAGAGCCCATAAGCGCGGGAGCGACGGTCGGCGGTGACGAGGTCGGCGACCGTGCCGTAGAGCACCGAGGACGTCCCGTTCAACGCCACGCCCATCAGTGGCAGGATCGCGAGGGCGGCCGACAGCGGCGCCGCGATGATCGCCAGGAGGCAGAGCGAGGTCGCCGCCTCGGTGATCACGACCGTCCGGATCACGCCGAGCCGCTCGGCCGCGAGGCCGCAGACGAACTTGCCGACGGCACCGCCTGCGAAGAGCAAGGCCAGCGCGGTGCCGACACCCGCCACCGAGGAGCCCTTCGCCATCAAAGCGAACGGCAGGAACGTGAGGAATCCGGTTCGCGTCGCGTTGTCGATCATCCCGATCGCGGTCAAGGCCTGAAAGCCGCGCACGTCCCGGATGCCCCAGCCCGAGTGTGCCGCGTCGGGCTCCACCGGTCGATCGTCGGCCGCCGGCGTTCCAGTCGTGATCCGCGTCAGCACGTCCAGAATGACGAGCGCCGCCAGCACACCGACCACGCCGTACGCCATCGAGGCCGCGCGCCAGCCGACGACGGTCGCCGCGAAGGCGACCGCGGCCGGCACCACGACCTTGCCGAGATCGCCGGAGAAGTTGTAGGTCCCGAGCGCCGTGCGCCGGGGGCCGGTCTCGTACGCCTTCGAGACGAGCGACGAGGAGAGCGGATGCTGCACGCCGGATCCGAGCCCGGCGACCAGGAGCACGGTCAGGAGCCCGACGAATCCACCCACGGTCCCCGCCACGATGAACCCGCACGCGGTCACCGCGGTGCCCGCCGCGAGCAGCTGCCGCTCGCCCCAGCGCTCGGCGAGCAGCCCCGCGGGAATCTGGAACGCCGCCATCCCGCCGCTGTACGCGGTGCGGATCAGTCCGACCTGCGACAACGTCAGCCGGAACTCGGCCGCCCAGAGCGGCAGCAGCACGTAGAGGATGTCGGAGAATCCGTCGTGGACGAAGTGGATGCTGCAGGCGGTCGCGAGCACCGCGCGCGCGCGGGATCTCACGCCCCGATCATCTCCCGAGCCCCCCGCCGCCTTCAAGTAGAATACCCGCGTACGTTCGAGCTCGGGAGGAGCCCATGACGATCAGCATCACGCGCGTCTACACTCGCACCGGCGACAAGGGCGAGACCGCCCTGGTCGGCGGCAAGCGCGTCCCGAAGGATTCTCCGCGCATCGTCGCCTACGGCACGCTCGACGAGCTGAACGCGGTCGTCGGACTCGTGCGGGTCTTCAACGCCGAGCGGCTCGCCGAGGGCGAGCGGCACCGCTGGCTCGACGAAGTCCTCCGAAAAGTCCAGAATCAGCTCTTCGATCTCGGGAGCGAGCTGGCGACGCCTCCCGACGCCGCCTACGAGGGCATGTTTCGCATGAGCGAAGGCGAGGTGAAGGAGCTCGAAGCGCTCATGGACCGATGCCAGAAGGATCTGCCGCCGCTCAAGTCCTTCATCCTGCCTGGTGGCGGTCGGATCCACGGGTTCCTCCATCAGGCTCGGACCGTCTGCCGTCGCGCCGAGCGCGAGCTCCTGGCGCTCTCGCGGGTCGAGCCCATCGGCGAGTGGCCGCTGCGCTATCTGAACCGGCTGAGCGACGCGCTCTTCGTGCTCGGCCGCTGGGTCGGCAAGCACCTGGGCGAGCAGGAGTACCTCTGGGAGCGCGGGCTGTCGAGCCACGCGCGCGCGCGAAAGCCACGCTCATGAAATTCGGCCTCTTCTACGAGTTGTCCGTGCCGCGCCCGTGGACCCGCGACTCGGAGCGGATCGTCTACGAGAATGCCCTCGAGCAGGTGAAGCTCGCCGACGAGCTCGGCTTCGACCAGGTGTGGGCGGTCGAGCACCACTTCCTCGAGGAGTACTCGCACTGTCCGGCGCCTGAGCTGTTTCTCACGGCATGCGCGATGCTGACGAAGCGCATCCGCGTCGGGTTCGGGATCGTCGTGTGCGTGCCGCAGTTCAATCACCCGATCAAGATCGCCGAGCGCACGGCGGTCCTCGACATCCTGTCGGGCGGGCGCGTGGAGGTCGGCACCGGCCGCTCCGCCACGTGGACGGAGCTGGCGGGGTTCAACGCGAGCCCCGACATCACCAAGAAGAGCTGGGACGAGTTCGTACGCTGCCTGCCGAAGATGTGGACGTCGGAGAAGTTCGAGTTCCAGGGGGAGTTCTGGTCGATGCCACGGCGGACGATTCTCCCGAAGGTATACCAACGCCCCCACCCGCCGATGTGGGTGGCCGTCACGACTCCGGGCACCGAGCTCGACGCCGCCGACCGTGGCCTCGGGAGCCTCGGACTCACCTTCGGCCAGTTCGCCGAGCAGGAGAAGCGCATCGCCGAGTACCGGCGGCGGGTCCAGCTCTGCGAGCCGGTCGGCGAATTCGTGAATGACCAGGTCTCGACCGTCAACTTCCTTTTCTGTCACGAGGACGACGCGGCGGGTCTCAAGACGGGCCGGCGGATGGCAGACTACTTCAACTATCTCGCCACGCAGCTCATCTCGGTCCGCGAGACGTATCCGTCCAAGTCCTACCCGTCGCTCGGGCTCCTGCCGCAGCTCCGCCGCCAGGCGACCGGACCCGACGCCGGGGAGCAAGCGGGCGAGGGACTCTGCCTCGGCGGCCCCGAGCGTATCACGCGAGCGCTCAAGCGCTGGGAGTCGGTCGGCGTGGACCGCGTGAACTTCCTGCTCAACACGGCTGAGACGATCCCGCAGGCCGAGGTACTGGCGAGCCTCCGGCTCTTCGGCCGCGAGGTCATGCCGGCGTTCAACGGGACCAAAGGCTGATGCCGCTCTTCGGCGAGCTCGAGCTCGAGGCTGTCGCCGGCGCGCTGCCACGGCTTCGCGATCTCGACACCGAGGCGTGGGAGCTGCCGAAGGCGGAGATCCTCCAGCTCGCATGCGAAGTCGCCGATGGCACCCGCACGCTCCTGCCGCGGGCGCTACACCCGGCGATTCCCGAGTACGTGACCTTCGTGGTGACGCGATATCCCGAGAGCCCGATCGGGCCCTTCGACCTCGCCCAGGTGCGGCTGATGGCGCGCGCGGGGGTTCACCCGCGCGGCTACGTGTTGGGCGTCGTCGGGTCGACCGACGCCGCCGTGACGGCGCTCCGCGAGCGGTGGGGGTACCCGGCGGTGCTGGGAGAGATCGTGCTCAGGCGGTATCACGACCGCGTGGCGGCGACGGTGCGTCGGGGAGGGGAGGCGATCCTCGAGCTGGCGCTGATCGATCCCGAGATCGTCTCGGGTGGCGACCTTCAGTACATCCATGCAGTCACGCTCGCTCGCGTGGACGGCGCCGCGCAGCTCATCCAGGTGGACCCGCACTACACGCTGCACAGCGCCGCGCGCGGCCGAGCCAACGTGGGCCGGTTCGACGCGGCCGCGTGGAACGCCGCGCCCGTCAGGCTGACCACGCCGATCTCGGCCAGCGCGGCGACGTGCGACACCGACCTGCCGCGCATCCGCTTCGTGATGGATCCGGAGACCCCGGTCGTCCGCGGGACGCGCCGGGTCCGGTGATTCAGCTGCGGGGGCCCTGAGCGTCCAGCGCGAGCCGCAGGCGGCTCATGAGCGACGCCGGTGTGAACGGCTTCGGCAGCAAGATGATGTCCGGGTCGAGGACGCCGTGGTGGCCGAGCGCGTCGTCCGTGTACCCGGACATGTAGACGACCTTCGTGCCCGGCCGGAGCTCGGCGACCTCGCGCGCCAGCTCGGGGCCGCTCATCTGTGGCATCACCACGTCGGTGAGGAGCAGGTCGATCGCCTGGTTGGACTCGCGACACAGGCGCAGCGCCTCGGCGCCGCGCGCGGCCTCCAGCACCGTGTAGCCCGCCATCTCGAGGATCTCACGCGTCAGCTCCCGGACGTCGCCTTCGTCCTCCACGAGGAGGATCGTCTCCGACCCCCGCGACTCACCGGCCTGCTCCACTCCTGGCTCCACGTTGTTCTCCGCGTCCTCCGCGCAGGGAAGATAGACCTCGAACGTCGTTCCCTTGCCCGGGACGCTCTGGACGTCGATATAGCCGTCGTGCTGTTTCACGATGCCGTACACCATGGCGAGCCCGAGCCCGGTGCCGCGGCCCTTGTCCTTGGTGGTGAAGAACGGCTCGAAGATGCGCGCCTGGACCTCCGCGCTCATCCCGACGCCGTCATCGCTCACCGACAGCCGCACGTGCGGGCCCGTGCCGGCGCCGGGGTGCTCGCGGGCGAAGGCCTCGCTCAGATCGACGTCGGCCGTCTCGATGGCGAGCCGCCCGCCCCGCGGCATCGCGTCCCGCGCGTTGATCGCGAGGTTCATCAGCACCTGCTCGAGCTGCGTCGGGTCGGCCTTCACGCGGTCGTGCCGGGCGTTCGGGAGGGTGACCAGGGTGATGTCTTCGCCGATCAGCCGCCGGAGCATCGAGACCGACTCGCCCACGGCGGCGTTGACGTGCAGCACCCGCGGCTGGAGCACCTGCTGTCGGCTGAATGCGAGAAGCTGCTTCGTGAGGGCCGCCGCACGCTGCGCGGTCCGCTGGATCAGATCGAGGTCCTTCCGCGGCTTGGAGCCTTGCTCGAAGCGCTTGAGGAGGATCTCGCAGCGGCCGTGAATGATCGTGAGGAGGTTGTTGAAGTCGTGGGCCACGCCGCCCGCGAGCCGGCCGACCGCCTCCATCTTCTGGACCTGCAGGAGCGCCTCCTGGGCCTGCGACACTTCCTCGGCGGCGACCTGGACCTGGCGGAAGAGACGCGCGTTCTCGAGCGCGGTCGCCGCCTGCGACGCGAACGCCGTCGCGATCGTCTCGTCCTCTTTCGAGAAGCCCCCCGGCCGGCGCGTGCGGATCGAGAGCACGCCCGTGACGCGCTCACCGAGCTTGACAGGCACGCCGAGAAAGGCGCGGTACCCGAGTCGCGCGGCCGCCTCCCGGTGCGCCGGGATGACCCGCGGGTCGTCGCTCATGTCGCCGAGCCGCAACGGCGCGCCCGTCGCGGCCACGATCCCGCTGAGGCTCTCGCCGATCTTGATCCGCTCGGTCGCCATCGTCTCCTTGGCGTGGCCGAACAGGCCGGCCACGATGAGCTCGTCGCCCTCCACCAGCCGAAAGCCGACCGAGTCGGTCTCCAGCACGCTGCCGCAGGTCGCGGCGATCGCCCAGAGAAGCTCCTCGACCGGCTGGATCCTCGACAGCTCGTGGCTGACACCGAGGAGCGCCTCGAGTCTCGCCTGGTAGGCGCGCCGCGCCTCGAGGAGCTGCACGTTGCGGATCGCAATCGCCGCCTGCGCGGCCAGACGCGTGAGCAGGGCCTCATCCCGATCGGTGAAGGGGCGCGCCGTGCGGTTCTCGGTATAGAGCAGGCCCTCGACCCGTTCCTCCGTCTGGATCGGGACGACGAGCGCCGTCACGACCTCCTCCGCCTCCAGGAGGGAGTAGCGCTGGCCGATCCTCGGGTCGCGCGTGTAGTCGCTCGTGCGGAACGGTCGGCCCGTGAGCAGGACCTGCCCGCCGATCCCCTGGCCCGGCTCGATGCGCGCCCCCTGGTGTTGCGCTCGCGTCCCCGGCGCGTGGCGCATGACCATGACGTCGCTCTCGGGATCGCGGATCGCGATCGCGCTGAGGTCAGCGCGGCTCAGCTCTTGCGCAGCCTCGCTGACGCGCCTGAGGATCGTGTCGAGATCGAGCGAAGCGGCCGTCTGGCTCGCGAGCTCGGCGAAGATCTCGGCCTCCCGGCGTCGCTGCTCGGCGTCTGCGAACAGCCGGGACTTCTCGAGCGCCATTGCCGCCTGATCGGCGAACGCCTGGGCGAGCCGCACCTCGTCGGCGTCGAAGACGCGCCCGGCCCGGTCGCCGACCGCGATGGCGCCGATGACCACGTCGTTGACGATCATCGGGAGCGCGAGGACCGACCGGTGCGGGAGGGCCCCGAGCGTCGCGCGCAGCTCGGGCGTGAGTTCAACCCTCGGGTCCTCCAGCGAATTCGTGGTGGCGACCGGACGCCGCGTGCTCACCGCCAGCGCCATCGTGCCGATGCCGCGCGGGATGACAACGTCCTCGCTGGCGCCGTCGCCCGCGACGCTGCGGCCCACCAGGTCGCCCGTCGTCGGGTCGAGGCGCATGATGACGGCGACGAGGCCGCCGAGGAGGGCCCGCAGGCTGTCGGCGATCCGCCGCGCGACCTGGTCCGCGTCGAGCGACTCGATGACGAGCCGCCTCACGTCGCCCAGGACCTCAGCCTCCCACTTCCTGCGGGTCGTCTCGGCGTAGAGCCGCGCGTTGTCGAGGGCGATCCCCGCCTGGTCCGCGAACGTCTGGGCGAGCCGGATCTCGTCGAGGCTGAAGACCCGGCCCCGGCGATCGCCGACGACGAGAGCCCCGAAGACCCGGTCGTTGGCGACCAGCGGCAGCGAGAGGGCGGCGTGATACTCGGCCTGCTCGATCCGGGCTCTGGCCTCTGGTGGATACGTGATCCGAGGATCGGCGAGCACATCGGGGCTGGAGACTGGCGCTCGCGCCTGCACCGCCAGCGCCGCCGCCGACGTTCCCTTGGGGTGATTCTGGAGCCAGGGCCCCGGTGTGCCGACGGCGCTCAGGAGCACGAGGCTCTCGTCCGCCTCGAGCAGGTAGACGGCCGCCATGCCGGCGTCGAGCAGCATGCCCACGCTCTCGACGATCCGCTGCCCGACCTCCTTCGGCTCGAGGGACTGCGAGATCATGCGTCCGAACTCGGCGAGGCACTCGGCCTCGCGCCGGCGGCCCTCCGTCTCCGCGAGGAGATTCGCGTTGCCGATCGCGATGGCGGCGTGGTCAGCGAGCCGGCTGAGCCTCACCTCGTCACGGTCGGTGAACGGGCGCGGCGTCCGGTTGAAGACGTACAGAAGACCCTTGATCTCACCGTTGCGGATGGGAATGACGATCTGGGAGACGATCCCGGCGGCGCGGGTCCGATCCGCGTAGTCTTTCGTGATCCGCGGATCCTCGGCGTAGTTCGCAGTCCGGAAGGGCCGTCCGGTCGCCAGCACGAGGCCGCCCGCACCCTTCCCGGGCTCGATCAGGATGCCCTTCAGCTTGTCGTCTTCGGCCCCGCGCCGGTGGAGCATGCGAACGGCGTCGGTCCCGGGCTCTCGGAGCGAGATCTGCGCGCCATCGGCGCCCGCGAGCTCGCAGGCGCCGTCGACGATCTGCTCGAGGATCGAGGCGAGGTCCGGCGAGCCGTTGATCTGCCCGACGACCTTGGCGAGCACCTCCACCTCGTGCCGGCGCCGGGCGACGTCGTCGAAGAGCTGGGCGTTCTCGAGCATGAGCGCGGCCTGATCCGCAAAAGCCTGCGCCAGTCGGGTCTCGTCTTCGCTGAAGACCCGCCCTTCGCTGGCACAGACCGCGAGCGCCCCGATCACGCGGTCCTTGACGAGCAGCGGCAGCGCGAGGATCGAGCGGTACGAGACCCGGGTGAGGCGCTCGAGAATAGCCGGATCGTGCATGATGCGCGAGTCCGCGAGGAAGTTCGAGGTGGCGATCGGGCGGCGCTCGCTCACGGCGAGGCCGACGACCCCGGTCCCGCGCGGGAACACCGCCCCTTCGCCCAGCGCCCGCTCCCCTTCGCCGAAGAGCGCGAGCGCCATGAGATCGCCGCTCTCCGAGAGAACCCGGTAGAGAACGGATTCCTGGACGCCGAGCAGCGTACGGATGCTGTCGACCACGCGTCGCGCGACGGTCCCGAGGTCGAGGGTCTCGCTGCACAGACGGCTCAGCTCGGCGAGCGCCTCGGCTTCTCGGCGTCGGCGTTCGCTGTCTGCGAACAGCCGGGCGTTGCGGATCGCGGCGGCGGCCTGCGCGATGAACGTCTCGAGGAGGTCCCGGTCCTCCGATCCGAAGGAGAAGGGCTGCTCGGCGAAGAGCACGAGGACACCGAGCAGGGACTCGCCGTGGATGATCGGTAGCTCGTACACGCTCCGCAGGCCGTGAGCGGCGAACCAGTCACGCGCCCGGATCTGGGTGTCGCTCAGCAGATCGTCGATCTTGAGTGGGCGACGGTTGACCGCCACCCAGCCGACGCCGCCCTGGCCGTACGGGAGGCGCGGGCTGGGGTGTCCGGCGGCGAGCGCCTCGTCGGAAGAGGCCCGCAGTTCCAGCGTCCGCGTCGCCTCGTCGGCGACCCAGACCGTCACGAGCCGGGTAGCGATCAGCTGCGCCGCGGCCGCGACGATGTGGCGCAGGATCTCGTCGGCGTCGAGCGACGACGAGACCAGCTCGGTGAGCTGGGCGAGCGTGCGCAGGCGGCTCGTCGGCTTCGCCGGAGCGGGGACGCGTTCGGACCCCGCCCGCGAGCTGCGCTCGGCCTTGATCGGGCTCACGACGGCACGGTCCGACGGCGGCTCAGGGTGCTGAGCGCCCGTCGCAGCGGGTCGTGAATGCGCGACGCGACAGGAGCGCCATGCTCACCGTCCAGATGATCGTCGCGAGGAGCACCGCGACACCTTCGGGCACGATGGAGGCGGTTGGGCGCGGCCGTGAGCTCGGGGCCGCCGCGTCCGCGGCTGGAACGGCGCCGATCGCGCCGTCTCCGGCAGGGACGGGCGTCCGTAGGGCCTCGTGCGACCCGATGCCGAGCGTCGCAAGGGCCAGGCACAGCAGCAGACCGGCGAGGACACAGGCGTACTGTGCTCCGCGAGTCATGCCCCTTCTCTCCCGTCGCAGGGGACCGTGACCCGCGGCCCTGGCTCGCCGTCCGCCGCGAAGATTCGCCCGACGACCAGATCCAGTCGCCGAAGGTCGACCGGCTTGTGAATGTACTGGACGATCCCGAGCTGACGCGCTTGCACCTCAGTCGTCGGCCGATAGTCTCCCGTGGTCATGACGACGGGCAGGCCCGGCTCGATCGCTCGGAGCCTTCGGACGAGATCACACCCGGTCATATCGAGCAGATCGGTGTCGACGACGGCCAGGCCGAGGCGATAGCGTCGGACCAGCCGCAGCGCGTCGAGTCCGCGCGCCGCGGGATACGCCCTGAATCGCGAGTGGAGGAAAAAGCCGGCCAGGAGGTGTGCCGAGGCCTCGTCGCCGTCCGCCACCAGGATCCACCGCGCTCCCATGGATTCACGGAAACTCATGGCGTTCAGAGACAGCAGAATCAGTGCCAGGGCCCTCGGCGGCTGTGAAATCGAGAAGTTGCACGTGCCGGGCCGCGGGCACTCCGCCGCCAATGTCAGAATTGACGGACCTGGCTGGCCAGGGTTTAGATGAGGCTGAACTTCTTGATGCGGCGATACAGCGTCCGAACGGTGAGGCCGAGCGCGCGGGCGGCCTGCTCCTTGTCGTTCCGGAAACGTGCGAGGGCGCGGGCGATCAAATCGCGCTCGGCCTGATCGAGCGTCGGCAGCGTATCGGCGTCCGCCGCCGCCACCGGAGCGTCGGACCGCGCCGTGAGATCCGGAAGATTCGTCCGCTCGATCTCGTCACGCGCGCCCAGGGCGAAGGCGCGCTCGAGGAGGTTTTCCAGCTCGCGCACGTTGCCGGGAAAGTCGTACGCGGCCAACGCCGCCATCGCGTCGGGGGCGATCCCCTTGACGTCGCGCCGGAAGCGCTCGTTGAACCTCCGCAAGAAATACGCGAGCAGCGCCGGAATGTCGCTCCTGCGCTCCCGGAGCGGCGGGACCAGGATGCGCACGACGTTGAGCCGGTAGAAGAGGTCCTGGCGGAAGCTGCCGCTTTGCACCACCGCCTCGAGGTCCTTGTTGGTGGCGGCGATCACCCTCACGCTGACCGTGTGGGTCTTGGTCGAGCCGACGGGACGGATCTCCTTCTCCTGGAGGACCCGCAGCAGCTTGGCCTGGAGCGCCGGCGACAGCTCGGCGATCTCGTCGAGGAAGAGGGTGCCGCCGTGCGCGGAGCGAAACAGCCCCAGAGCGTCGGCGACGGCGCCCGAAAACGCGCCGCGCACGTGGCCGAAGAACTCCGATTCCATGAGATCGGCTGGGATCGCGCTGCAGTTGACCGGTACGAAGGGACCCTTGGCCCGCCCCGATTGCCGATGGATCGCCGCGGCCACCAGCTCCTTGCCGGTGCCGCTCTCGCCCTCGATCAGCACCGGCGAGTCGGAGTCCGCCACCTTGGCGATCACTTCCTTCACTCGCGTCATCGCGGACGAGCTTCCGACGAGGTCCTTCACCACGAAGTGCTCGGCGAGCCGGCTCCGCAGCGAGTGCACCTCGCGGCTCAGGAAGCGCTTTTCGAGGACCTGCTGCATCAGGTGCGCGAGCTCGTCCAGGTTGAGCGGCTTGATGAGGTAGTCGTAGGCGCCCGACTTCAACGCCTGGACCGCCGTCTCGACCATCGGGTTACCGGTCATCATGACGACCTCGAGCGCCGGGTCGTGCCGCTTGATCTCGTCGAGGACCTGCAGGCCGTCCATCTCGGGCATCCAGATGTCGACCAGCGCGGCGTCGAAGATCTGGTGGCTGATCAGCGCGACCGCTTCTCGGCCGTTGGCCGCTAGGGTCACGTCATACCCCCAGCGGCTGAGCGCGTCGCGCATGAGCTCCCCGATGTCGGAGTCATCGTCGACGACCAGCACCCGCGGGCGGTCCATCAGCGACTAGCCGCGGGCGCGCCGATCGCACCGGGCGAGGAACTAGCGAAGGGCACGGGGGTATCTTAGCCGCCCACGGTTTCGCCCTCAAGGTTTCGCACTTGACAGCGGTTCAGGCGATTAAGTATTTTTAAAGTGACTTTAAGTCCTGATAAACCTATCCGGTGGAGCCCCGATGAAGGTTCGCGTCGCCCTGACCGTCAACGGCGAGTTGCGCGAGGCGCTCGTTCCGGTCCACAAGACTTTGCTCGAGGTCCTGCGGGAAGATCTCGGCCTCACCGGGACGAAGCACGGCTGCGAGCTCGGCGAATGCGGCACCTGTACCGTGCTCGTGGACGGCGCGCCCGTGTTGTCGTGCCTCGCCCTCCCCTTCGACACCGAGGGCTGCCGGATCACGACGGTCGAAGGGATGGCGGAGGGCGGGCGCCTTCACCCGCTCCAGCAAGCGTTCGCCGAGCTGGGGGCCGCCCAGTGCGGGTACTGCACGCCCGGCATTCTCCTCACCGCGACGGCGCTCCTCGCCGACCGGCCGAGCCCGACGCGGCGGGAGGTCAAGGAGGCGCTCGCCGGCAATCTCTGCCGCTGCACCGGGTACACGAAGATCCTCGACGCCGTCGAGCTCGCGGCCCTGCGGATGACCAGGGTGGGAGGTTCCACATGACCAAGAACGACTTCGCGGTCATCGGTCAGCCGCTCCCGAAGGTCGATGCGTGGGCGAAGGTCGTCGGCGAGACCAAGTACGCCGACGACCTCTTCCTGCCGCGGATGGCGTACGGCAAGCTGCTGCGCAGCGCCCATGCCCATGCCCGCATCCGGTCCATCGACACCGCCCGCGCCCGCGCCGTGCCCGGTGTCTACGCGGTCCTCACGGGTGCCGACCTGCCGCGCGTGAAGTTCGGCATCTTGCCGGTGTCGCAGGACGAGGAAGCGCTCTGCACCGACAAAGTGCGTATGGTCGGCGACGCGATCGCGGCCGTCGCCGCCGTCGACGAGGAGACGGCGGAGCTGGCGTGCCGCGCGATCGAGGTCGACTACGAGCCGCTTCCGGCCCTCATGTCGGTGTTCGACTCGCTCGCCCATCCCGAGGTGCGCATCCACGAGTACGGCGACGGCCCCAACGTCCACAAGAACGTCGCGCTGCAGTTCGGCGACGTCGACGCGGCCTTCGCCGGGGCCGACCTGGTTCGCGAAGACGTCTTCTATTTCGAGGGCAACAACCATCTGCCGATGGAGCAGCACGCGGCCGTCGCGCACTGGGCCTCCGATGGCAAGCTGACCCTCTGGTCCTCGACGCAGACGCCCCACTACGTGCATCGGCTCCTCGCCAGGGTGCTCGACACGCCGGCCGCGCACATCCGCGTCATCGCGACGCCGGTCGGCGGCGGGTTCGGCGGCAAGACCGATCTCTTCTCGCACGAGATCGTGGCCTGCCAACTCTCGAAGGTGACGGGTCGGCCGGTGAAGATCGCGTTGACGCGCGAAGAGGTCTTCTATACGCACCGCGGGCGCCATCCCGTTCTGATGTGGATCAAGACCGGCTTCACGAAGCAAGGCGACATCACGGGCTGCCACCTCCGGACGTGGCTCGATGGCGGGGCGTACGGGTCCTACGGCGTCGCCTCCACGTTCTACACGGGCGTGATCAACCCGGTGACCTACAAGATGCCCGTCTACAAGTTCGAGGCCGCGCGCATCTTCACCAACAAGCCACCGTGCGGCCCCAAGCGCGGCCACGGCACGCCGCAACCCCGCTTCGCCCTCGAGTGCCAACTCGACAAGGCGGCCGAGCAGCTCGGGCTCGACCCCGCCGACCTTCGACGCCGGATCGTCGCCGAGCCCTTCACCAAAACGGCGAACCATCTGACCGTCACGACGATCGGCCTCGGAGAGTGCATCGACAAGGTCGTCGAGGCCGCAGGCTGGCGCGAGAAACGCGCTCGGTTCGGCGGGAGCATCGGGGGGAATCCCAAAAAGGGAATCGGCATCGCCTGCTCCGCGTACCTCACGGGCGCCGGCACGGCGATCTACTGGAACGACATGCCCCACTCGGGCGTGATCGCCCGCGCTGACCGCAGCGGCGGCGTCGCCGTTCTCTGCGGCGCCACCGACATCGGCCAGGGATCGGATTCCATCCTCGCCTACGTGACGGCAGAGGTCCTCGGGATCGACCCGAAGGACGTCCACGTGCATTCGGCCGACACCAGCCTGACGCCCGTCGATCTCGGCTCATACTCGTCGCGTGTGACGCTCATGTGCGGGGTGGCCGCGATCCAGGCGGCGGAGCGGCTCCGGGCCGCCATCTTCGAGGCCGTCGCCCAGAAGCTCGAGGTGAGCCCGGCGTCTCTCGTCGCGCGCGAGCGCAAGATCGGCGTGGCCGACGACTGGGACAAGGCCGTGCCGTTCGCGAGAGCGGTGGAGCTCGGCGAGGCACTGCACGGCGTGTTGGCGTTCCCCGGCTCGTACGCGCCGCCCAAGCGCGCGGGCAAATACAAGGGAGGCGGCGTCGGCCCCTCTCCCTGCTACTCTTACTCGGCGTGTGTGGTGGAGCTGACCGTCGACGAGGAGACCGGGACGGTCGAGCTCGAGGATGTATGGATCGCCCACGACGTCGGACGTGCGCTGAACCCGCTCCTGGTCGAGGGGCAGGTCGAGGGCTCGGTGTACATGGGGATCGGCGAGGCCCTGATGGAAGAGCAAGTCTTCAGGAAGAATCTCCACAAGCAGCCGTCGATGCTCGAGTACAAGAGTCCCACCACGCTCGAAACCCCCGAGATCCACACCATTCTGGTGGAGTCCGACGACCCGGAGGGACCATTCGGAGCCAAAGAGGCCGGGCAGGGGCCGCTTCTGCCGGTGATACCGGCGATCGCGAACGCGATCAACCACGCGCTCGGGATCCGGATCGACGAGGTCCCGATCACTCCCGACAAGATTCTCAAGGCGCTCGAGCTGAAGCGGGCGGGCAAGCTGGCTCGGGTCGGGCGCGGCAAGCTGCCGCTCTTCACGTTCAAAGAGCCGATCGTGGTCGAGTCCGCGTTCGGCCAGCGGGCCGACGCGGTCGCCTCGAGGCCATTCGCCTCATGAAACGGAGCCGGGTCGAGTCGCTCTCAGGCCACGAGAAGGGCTGTCTACAACAAACCCACGTCGCACAGCAGAGCCCGACGGGTTGTCCGCAAGACCGGAGCCACGGGTTGACCGCGGACCGGAGCCACGCCGCATCTGTCTCAGGCCACCCTCGGTCCAAGCCGGCGTCACGGACCCCGCTCCAATGATCAGGCTGCCGTCTTTCACATATGTGGTACCGCGCACGGTCGAGGACGCCGCGCGCCTGATGGCCGAGCACGGGCGGGAGGCGATGCTCGTGGCCGGCGGGACCGATCTCTATCCGAACATGAAGCGCCGGCAGTTCGAGCCGAAGGTGCTGGTCGGCCTCCGCGGGATCCAGGCGCTGCGAGGCGTCCGGGGTTCCGCCAGCAGCGGCTGGACGATCGGAGCCGGAACGACGCTCTCGGCGGTCGCCGCTCACCCCGACATCGCGCGCGACTTTCCCGCGCTGGCGACGGCCGCCGGGCTGGTCTCCTCGCCGCAGCTCAGGAACATGGGGACGATCGGCGGCAATGTGTGTGTGGACACCCGCTGCAACTACTACAATCAGTCCTACGAGTGGCGAAAGGCGATAGGCTTCTGCATGAAGAAGGACGGCGACATCTGCCTGGTCGCGCCCGGGAGCTCGCGGTGCTGGGCCGTGTCCTCGTCGGACACCGCGCCCGTGCTGTGGGCGCTCGGCGCGAGGCTGCGGCTCGTCGGCGCCGGCGGAGAGCGCACCATCCCGATGGCCGCGCTCTATCGGGACGACGGTATCGAGTACCTCGCCAAGCAGCCGGACGAGGTCGTTGCCGATATCCTGTTGCCCCCGGCAAAGGGCTGGCGCTCGGCGTACCTCAAGCTCCGGCGCCGCGGCTCATTCGACTTTCCCGTGCTCGGCGTGGCGGTGGCCCTCCGGATGGAGGGTGAGATCGTCCGCGATGCCCGCATCGTGCTGGGCGCAGTCGCCTCGCTGCCGCGGCCGGCCGAGAAGGCCGCCGCGGCGCTCGTCGGCCAGCGGCTGACGCGCGACCTGATCGCGCGGGTGGCCGACCTGGCGGCGGGCCCCGCGAAGCCCCTCGACAACACCGATTTCACGCATCCGTACCGCAAGAAGGTGACGCGGGTGTTCGTCGCGCGCGCGATTGCCGCGATCGCGGGGCGCCACGACGGGGCCACGTCGGAGGAAGTCGCATGACGGCGCTCGGCGAGCGCATCAAACGCCTCCGGGGCGAGCGCGAGCTGCAGCAACGGCAGCTCGCCGAGAAGGCCGGCCTTACCCCGAGCATGGTCTCGCAGATCGAGTCCGGGCGGCTCTCGCCCTCGCTCCACACCCTCGGCAAGATCGCCTCCGCGTTCGGTGTGCCGATCGCGGCGCTCTTCGACGGCAAGCCGGCCGGCAGCATCGTCGTCTCGCACAAGCGTGACTATCCGGTCGTGTCGTTCGACGGCTCCTCGGAGCGTTGGGCGGTCCTCGGCGCAGGCCTCTTCCAGGGGAAGATCCGAGCGGTGGTCTCGACGCTCGGTCCGAAATCGCGCGGCTTCACGACCGAGAAGGTCATCATCAAGCCCGGGCAGATGAAGCTCTTCTACGTGCTCGAGGGCAAGGTCGCGCTCCACTACAACGGCGACCGCCACCTGCTCGAGGCGGGCGACAGCGCGCTCCTCGACGGCGGCGTGCCGCACGGCTGGGAGAATCTCGGCGGCAAGCAGGCCCAGGCCCTCTGGGTCATCCTGGGATAGGGCCATGGCCGACACCGGTGAGCGCGCTCGCGTGGACTTCAGGACGGAACCGGCGGGCTACCAGCACTGGAAGCTCGACGTCGACGGGCCGGTGGCCACGCTCGCCATGGACGTCAGGGAGGACGGCGGGCTCCGGCCGGGTTACGAGCTGAAGCTCAACTCGTACGATCTCGGCGTCGACATCGAGCTCTACGACGCGATCCAACGCCTGCGTTTCGAGCATCCGGAGGTGGGCGCGGTGATCGTGACCTCCGGTAAGGAGCGCGTCTTCTGCGCCGGAGCCAACATCCGCATGCTCTCCCGCGCCGCCCACGGCTGGAAGGTGAACTTCTGCAAGTTCACCAACGAGACGCGCAATGCCATGGAAGAAGCGACGGGGGAATCGCGCCAGTTCTACCTCTGCGCGGTCAACGGCCCCTGCGCGGGTGGTGGCTACGAGCTGGCGCTGGCGACGGACTGGATCGTCATGGCCGACGACGGGAACACGGCGGTGTCGCTCCCCGAGGTGCCGCTGCTCGCCGTGCTTCCCGGTACCGGTGGGCTCACGCGCCTGGTGGACAAGCGTCGCGTGCGCCGCGATCGCGCCGACTTCTTCTGCACCGTCGCGGAGGGGATCAAGGGCGCGCGCGCCGTCGAGTGGGGCCTCGTGGACGAGGTGGTCCCGCGCTCGAAGCTCGCCGAGATCGCGAAGCGCCGTGCCGCCGAATTCGCCGCGCGCACCGATCGGCCGGCCGCCGCGCGGGGCATCGCGTTGGCCCCGCTCGAGCGCACGATCGACGGCGATCGGATCCGCTACCGCCACGTCGCCTGCGACGTCGACCGAGGACGGGGCCTCGCCCAGATCACCGTGAGCGGTCCGACTGCTCCACCCCCGGCGGACGCGGACAGGATCCGCGAGGCGGGGTGCGCGTTCTGGCCGCTGGCGCTGGCGCGCGAGCTCGACGATCTGATCCTGCACCTGCGCACCAACGAGGAGGAGATCGGCCTCTGGGTGCTCAGAACCGCCGGGCGTGCCGACCTCGTCGAGGCCTATGACAGATCGCTGGCGACGCATCGCGATGACTGGCTCGTGCGTGAGGTGCGCCTCTACCTCAAGCGGACGTTCAAGCGGATCGAGGTCTCCTCGCGGTCGGTCTTCGCCCTCATCGAGCCCGGCTCGTGCTACGCCGGCACCCTGCTCGAGCTGGCGCTGGCCGCCGACCGCTCGTACATGCTCGAGGGTGCGCGTCAAAGCGATGCGCGGCCGCCGGCCACGATCCGGCTTAGCGAGCTGAACTTCGGCGCCTTTCCGATGGTCAACGGTCTCACGCGGCTGGCGAGCCGATTCCTGGCCGAGCCCGGACGCGTGGACAAGCTCCGCGCGCGGATCGGCGAGGACCTGGACGCCGCTGTCGCGGCGGAGGCCGGCCTCGTCACGTTCACGCCGGACGACATCGACTGGGACGACGAGGTGCGCATCGCGCTCGAGGAGCGCGCCGCGTTCTCCCCCGACGCGCTCACCGGCATGGAGGCGTCGATCCGGTTCGGCGGGCCCGAGACGCTCGAGAGCAAGATCTTCGGCCGTCTCTCCGCGTGGCAGAACTGGATCTTCCAGCGCTCGAACGCCGTCGGCCCGAAGGGCGCGCTGGAGGTCTACGGCACGGGCCAGCGCACCGAGTTCGACCGGAGGAGAGTGTGATGGCGAGCATCGACTACAGCGAGCGCATCCCGAACAACGTGAGCCTGAGCGAGAACCGTCGGCTCCAGCGCGCGCTCGAGGAGTGGCATCCGAAGTTTCTGGACTGGTGGATGGGTATGGGCCCGACCGGCTTCCAGGAGAAGGACGTGTACCTGCGCACCGCCGTGAGTGTCGACGCCCAGGGCTGGGCGCAGTTCGACTACGTCAAGATGCCGGACTACCGCTGGGGTCTCTTCCTCGCCGAGCCCGAGCCCGGCCGCACCGTCGGCTTCGGGGACCACCTGGGCGCGTCGGCCTGGCAGGACGTGCCCGGCGAGTACCGCGGGGTCCTGCGTCGGCTCATCGTCACCCAGGGCGACACCGAGCCGGCATCGGTCGAGCAGCAGCGCCACCTCGGCCGCACCTGTCCATCGCTCTACGACCTGCGCAACCTGTTCCAGATCAACGTCGAGGAGGGCCGCCACCTCTGGGCGATGGTCTACCTGCTCGACGCGTATTTCGGCCGCGATGGCCGTGAGGAGTCCGAGGCGCTCCTGCAGCGACGGTCGGGGGACCGCGACAAACCGCGCATCCTCGGAGCCTTCAACGAGAAGACGCCCGACTGGCTCTCCTACATGATGTTCACGTACTTCACCGACCGCGACGGCAAGTATCAGCTCGCGAGCCTCGCCGAGAGCGGCTTCGATCCGCTGTCGCGGACCTGCCGCTTCATGCTGACCGAGGAGGCGCACCACTTGTTCGTCGGCGAGACCGGCATCGGACGCGTGGTGCAGCGCACGTGCGAGCTCATGCGCGATGGGAAGACCGACGACGTCCGGCGGCTCGGCGGGCTCGACCTCGCGACCTTGCAGAAGTACATCAACTTCCACTACTCGGTGTCGCTCGACCTGTTCGGGTCCGAGGTCTCGACCAACGCCGCGAACTTCTACACGATGGGGCTCAAGGGGCGCTTCGAGGAGTCCAAGAAGCGCGACGACCACCGACTGAAGGACGCGACCTACACGGTGAGCGAGCTCACCGGCGATCGGATCACGACCCGCGAGGCGCCGGCGCTGCCCTCGCTCAACGAGCGCCTGCGCGACGACTACATCGCCGACTGCCAGCGCGGCGTGGATCGCTGGAACCAGATCGTCAAGAAGCACGAGATCGACCTCGAGCTGCGGCTGCCCCACCGGGGCTTCCATCGGGCCATCGGCCTCTTCGCCGAGGTCAAGGTCTCACCCGACGGCCGCGTGCTCAGCGAGGCCGAGTGGGATGCGAAGAAGCACGAGTGGCTGCCGACCGAGGCCGACCAGGCGTACCTCCAGAGCCTGATGCTGCCGGTCACCGAGCGCGGCCGCTTCGCCAACTGGATCGCGCCGCCGGCCCGCGGCGTCAACGGCCAGCCCATCGACTTCGAGTACGTGCGCCTGGCCTGACGCGCATGAATGCGTCGGAGCTGCTCCCCGCGCAATTCAACGCGGCGACCTGGTTCGTCGACCGGAACCTCGCCGAGGGCCGCGGCGGCACGCCGGCCTTCCGCTACGACGATCGGACGCTCACCTACGCCGACGTTCAGGAACTGGTCGACCGCACTGGGAACGCGCTGCTCGAAGTCGGCGTCGAGACCGACAACCGGGTGCTCGTGCTCTGCCTCGACGCGCCGGAGTTCATCGGGACATTCTGGGGATCCATCAAGATCGGCGCGGTCCCGATCCCCACGAACACGTTGATGCGCACCGCCGACTACCTGTACTTCCTGAACGACAGCCGCGCCAAGGTTGCGGTCGTCTCGGCGCCCCTCCTGGCCGAGGCCGGGCCGGCGCTCGCCGAGGCGAAGCACCTGAGACACGTCTTCATCGCGGGCGGCGCTCCCGGGCGGTTCATGGCCTACGAGGACCGGATCGCCAGAGCATCCGCGAGCCTCGCGGCCGCCCCGACCTCGCGCGACGACACCGCGTTCTGGCAGTATTCGTCGGGCTCGACGGGGTTCCCGAAGGGCGCGGTACACCTGCAGCACGACATGGTGATCTGCTGCGAGACCTACGGCAAGCAGGTGCTCGGCATCGGGCCGACCGATCGCGTCTTCTCCGCGGCCAAGCTGTTCTTCGCGTATGGGCTCGGCGCCACCGGCTTCCTTCCAATGAGTGTCGGTGCTCAGGCGATGCTCTTTCCGCACCGGCCGACCCCCGAGGGCGTCTTCGAGACCATCACACGCTTCCGTCCGACGATCTTCTTCGGCGTCCCGACGCTCTATGCCGGCATGCTCGCCGTCAAGGAGGCCGAGACGCGGTTCGACACGTCGTCCCTTCGGCTCTGCGTGTCGGCGGGCGAGGCGTTGCCCGACGAGCTCTACAAGCGCTGGCGTGACCGCTTCGGCGTGGAGATCATCGACGGCATCGGCACCACGGAGGTCGGGTACATCTTCATCTCGAATCGTCCCGGCCAGACACGCCCCGGCTCGACCGGCCTGCCGGTGCCGGGCTACGAGCTCGCCATCGTCGACGACGACGGACGGTCGGTGGCTCGGGGCGAGATCGGTAACATCCGCGTGAAGGGCGATTCCACGATGGCGTACTACTGGAACAAGCACGAAAAGACCAAGGAGACGCTCTTCGGCCCCTGGATCCAGACCGGGGACAAGTACTACCAGGACGAGGACGGCTACTACTGGTACTGCGGCCGCTCGGACGACATGCTGAAGGTCGGGGGCATCTGGGTCTCGCCGGTCGAGGTCGAAGCGACGCTGGTGCGCCACCCCGCGGTGCTCGAGGCCGCGGTGGTCGGCCGAGAGGACTCCGATCGGCTCGTCAAGCCCCAGGCGTTCGTCGTCCTGAAGGACGCGGCGAGCGGGAGTGCCGCGCTGGTCGACGAGCTCAAGGCGTTCGTGAAGGACAAGATCGCGCCCTACAAGTACCCGCGCTGGATCGAGTTCGTCACCGACCTGCCGAAGACGGCGACCGGCAAGATCCAGCGATTCAAGCTGCGGGCCTGAGCGCCGCGGCTCGATCGACCGTGTTCGACCGCACGCTGGAGACGCTCGGGCCGGAACGGCTGCTCGAGCACCAGTGGCGCCGCTTCCGCGCCATGGCGGCGGAGCTGCTCGCGGCGAATCGATTCGTCACGCGCAAGTGGCGCGCGGCGGGTGTCAGATCGGTCGAGGATCTGCGCGGCTGGGACGACTTCCGGCGGCTTCCCCTCACGACGAAGTCGGAGCTCGTGAGCGACCAGGCCGCGCACCCGCCATTCGGTACGAATCTAACGTACTCGCTGGAGCGCTACGTCCGCATCCACCAGACGTCGGGGACGAGCGGGGCGCCGCTCCGGTGGCTCGACACCCAGGAGTCGTGGGAGTGGTGGGCCCGCTGCTGGGGCTTCGTGCTGCGGGGCGCGGGCGTCGGGCCGGCCGACCGTGTCTTCGTTCCGTTCTCGTTCGGCCTCTTCATCGGGTTCTGGGCGGGCTTCGAAGGTGCGCGCGCGCTCGGCGCGCTGGCGATTCCCGGTGGCGGTCAGGATTCGCCCACCCGCCTGGCCTGGATGGAAGCCCTCGGTGTGACGGTGCTGGTCTGCACGCCGTCCTACGCGCTCCACCTCGTCGAGGTCGCCCGCGAGCGCGGAATCGACCTCGCGAAGCTGCCCCTGCGGATCACCGTGCACGCCGGCGAACCGGGGGCCGGGATCCCCGCGGTGCGCGCCCGCATCGAGGATGGATGGGGCGCGCGCGCGTTCGACCACGGCGGCATGACCGAGATGGGCGCCTACGGCTACGAGTGCGGCGAGCAGGCAGGACTCCACATCAACGAATCGGAGTTCATCCTGGAGGTGATCGACCCGGTGACGGCCGCGCCCGCGCGCGAGGGCGAGCTGGTCCTGACGAATCTCGGGCGGGTGGGCTCGCCGGTCGTGCGATACCGCACGGGCGACCGCGTGCGTCTGGGGACGGGGAGCTGCCCGTGCGGGCGGACGTTCAGGCGCCTGGAGGGCGGCATCCTCGGCCGGCTCGACGACATGCTCATTGTCCGCGGCGTCAACGTCTTCCCGGCCGCGATCGAGGGGGTCGTAAGACGCTTCCCCGCGATCGACGAGTTCCAGATCGAGGTGCTCAGGGACGGGGAGCTCGACGAGGTCCGTGTCCTGGTCGAGCTGGAGGACGCGGCCGGCGCCGCCCGGGTCGGTGAGGCTCTGCGGGCGAGCCTCGGGATCCGCCTCGAGGTCGCGCCGGTGCCCCTCCGCAGCCTGCCGCGGTTCGAGCTCAAGGCGCGCCGCGTCGTTCGGAGGTAGCGGAGGCCGCGCCGAAAGGCGCTTCATTTTTCACGCGCATCGGCTACTATTTTCTGTGCCACCTGAAGCGCCGCCTGGAATGAACGAGAACGAGCAGAGCGAAGGAACCAGCCCCGAAGCCGTTCCCGAAGCGTCGGGGCCGTTGGGCGATACCGTCACCATCTTCTTCAGCGATATCCGTGGGTTCACGGACTACACGGAGCGCGAAGGCGACGAGGCCGCCCGCCAGATGCTCCGCCGCTACAACGCCATAGTCCGCGAGAAGATCGAAGACTATAGCGGCACCGTCGTCAAAGAGCTGGGCGACGGCTTCATGGCCACCTTCAGGGGCGCCCGACCCGCCATCCTGTGCGCGCTCGCGATCCAGCGCACCGTCGTCCAGGCGAATCGAAACCAGGCCAGACACGGGATCGAGATCGGCATCGGCATCAACACGGGCGAGCCGATCCAGGAAGGTACCGACTACGTCGGGCTCGATGTGAACCTCGCCGCGCGCATCTGTGCGATCGCGAAGCCGGGCCAGATCCTCGTTGCCGAGACGACCCGCTGGCTCGCCGGCCGTATCGAGCCGCGGCGATCCGAGGGCGCAGTCGTCGAGTACGTGGACGACGGGCTGCACGACCTGAAGGGCTTCCCGGAGCGCAAGCAGCTCTTTCGGGTCGAGTGGCACCATACGGCGACGGGCGCGCAAGCGGGAGCGGCCGAGGCGCCCTCCGCCGACGAGGAAGAGACCGCGGCCTTCAAGGCGGCCGTCCAGCGCGGCATCGGCGTGCTGACCCGCGTGCTCGGCGTCGTCCACCTCGACGATCCAGCGTTCCCGGCCCTCCTCGAGTGCCAGGCGAAGGCCAGCGAGCTGCGCCTGGCGCTCTCGCGCGCCGGAGGCGAGCGGCGTGGAGCCCCGGCGAAAGAGGTGCTGGAGTGGTTCGCTCCCTTTGAGACCCTGCTCACGCTCATGCTCGAGCGGAACACGCTCACCGAGGAACGCTGGGCGCAGCTCGACGCCACGGTCGCCCGGGCTTTCGGCCGACCGCTGGTCAATGCCGCCGCGCGAGGCCGTCTGTCGACCAGCGCCGCCGAGAAGCCCGTGTCGGCGGAGACGGCGCGGGAGCGCGCCAAGGAGCCCGAGCCCGTGGTGGAGGCGCGCAGCTCGGTCGCGGGTGCGCTCGCGCCGCCGCCGCTCGACGAGCGTGCCGCCGGTGTTCGCTGGTGGGCCGGTGCCTACGCAGCCTGGAGTCAGTGGAAGCCGTCGGGCCTCGCCTGGGCCCATGCGCTTCGTGCGGAGGTCTCGAGGTTCCCGTACCTTTTGAGCGTCCACATCCGGGCCACCGCGGATTACGACGACGGACAGCTGGCGGGGGGCTACTTCCTCCTCCTCGAGCACGTCGAGAATGAGTCGCCCGGGTTCATGCGCACGGTCATCGAGCGCGCACTCGGCGAGGCCGGGCTTGGCCCGAGACTCTATCAGCTCCTCGTGGACGATGGCCGGCTGCGCGAGACCTACGCGTCGTTCGTGCGTGACGTCATCCAGGTCGCCATTCCGACGCCCGGCATGTGGGCCGACGCGGGGGTGGTCGAGTCCGACGACGCCACCGCGCTGATCTCGCGCTCCACGGCGACGATCGGCGACCCGCAGGAAGAGACGGTCCAGCTGACCGACCCGCAGGATCGCGCCGCCGACCGGCGCTTCCTGGTGACGATGCAGCCGCTGACCACGCGCTTCTTCTACGTCAAGAGCGGCAAGCTGAAGATCCCGCGCGACGTCGATGTCAAGCTCACGGCGGACGACCAGCCTTCGGACCGGGCGTGGTTCCTCACGGTGAAGGACAGCCTCAGCGTGCGTTCGGATCCAAAGCTGATCCCGCCGACGGGGGTGTCGGTCCCGAACCTCGGCCGGGACAACTTCGGCGTCTGGATCGCGGTCTTCAACGCTGACCCCGACGAAGTCGTGACCTACGAGCTGACGGTGAGCGTGAAGCAGCCGCGACAGCAATCGGCGGCCCGGTCCCCATTCTCGAGGCCGGGCGGGCCGGCACGGTGAAAACGCGCACGGGCGACCCGTGGATGCCGGCTGACCGGTACGGTCGCGAGCTGCCGACCTTCACCGTGAACCTGCTCGTCCGCGACATTCCCCGCGCCATCCGGTTCCACACGCACGTGCTGGTAGCCACGGTGCATTACTCTGACCCCGACTTCGCGGCCGTCAACGTCGGCGGCGTCGAGCTCATGCTCCACGCCGATCACACGTACGACAAGCACCCGTGGCACGCCCCGCTGATTCGGGGCGAGCGCCGCGGGCTCGGTGCCGAGCTGCGCGTGTTCGGCGTCGACCCCGACGCCGTCGAGCGGCGCGCGCGGGACAGCGGTTCCAACGTGATCCAGCCGGCCACGACGAAAGGCCACGGCTGGCGGGAGGTCATGGTGGAGGATCCCGACGGCTATCTATGGGCCGTCGGTGTGCCGACTCCCTCGAACCGAGGGTCGTGAGCTACATCGACGACAACCTCCTGCCGGGCGAGCAGGTCGTCTATCGGGCAAGGCTCCACTGGATCATCTTCGCGAGGCCCGTGCTGCTGCTGATCGTCGGCGTCGTGCTCTTCCTCGTCGTCCCAGGCGTGCCGGTGGTGGGCGGCGTCGTCCTGCTCGCCGGGTTCCTGCTGCTCGTCCCGCCGTTCGTCGCCGCCCGGACCACGGAATTCGGCGTCACGAACAAGCGCGTGATCGTTAAGACCGGGCTCATCCGGCGGCGCACCCTCGAGCTGCTGTTGCGGCAGGTCGAAGCGATCGCCGTCGACCAGAGCCTGACCGGTCGGGTGCTCGGCTTCGGGTCCATCACGCTCACGGGGACCGGCGGCGTGCGGGAGGTCTTCCACCGGGTGCGCGACCCGCTGGAGCTCCGGCGACGGATCCAGGGCCAGACCGTGTAGATCGGAGCCGCCGGCGCCGCGCGCCGGCTACTGCTGTTGCTGCTGCTGGGCGCTCACATCCGCGACGCCGGTGACGATGCGATCGGGCGGGCGCGCCGGGACCTCGCGGAACACCGGCAGGTCGATGTGCCGGATCTCCTCACGGAGCGTCGCGCCGCTCTTGCCGGCCACGACCTCGGTGATGACCTCGGCCTTCAGAGTCTCCTTGGCGATGCCGCGGTAGATCCCCTTGTTCGGCGGCACGTCGTCGTAGTGGCGGCCGTGACCCACGACGACGTAGCGCTCGTCCACCGGGCGATTGTGCGTCGGGTCGAACGAGACCCACCCCCCCGTCGGTGCGTGGAACTCGACCCACGCGTGGCTCTGCGCGGGCTCCCGCTTCTTGCGCTCGACGTGCAGATAGCCGCTCACGTAGCGGCAGGGAATCTGGCGGAGGCGGAGCAGGCCGAGCATCAGGTGGGCGAAGTCCTGACAGACGCCGCCGCCGATCTTGAGGAAGTCCTCAGTCGTCGAGTCGTAGCTGGTGACGTTCTTCCGATACTCGAACCGCTTGTGGATGTACTCGCCGAGCGCTTGCACTTGCTCGCCGAGCGGCGCGGTCGCGGCCAGGCCGATGGCCCGGTGCGCGGCGCGGAGCCCCGAGGTGAGCTTGACCGGGCCGCCGAACTCGAGAAAGTCGCGCAGCGCGTATGGGAGCGCCTTGCCCGCCGGAGGGTCCGTGAGCGAGGCCATCGGCACGCCCGGCCGGTGGGTCTCCACGAGCGAGCGCGCCGACACCGCGATCCGGTCGTGGAACTTCGTGATCGTGAAGTGGTGCGTGATGTTGTCGTTCCAGTCCCGGTAGCGATGGACGCTGGTCGGGGGACCGACGGCCAGCTCGAAGGACCAGACGGCCTGCTGGGGCGTCGTCTTGGGCTGGACACGGAGCTCGAGGAACGACTCACTGATGAACGCGTCGTACTCGAACGCGAAGCAGTGCTCGACCTGGAGGTGCATCAGGTCACGAAGTACTGAGTGGCGATGGCGTCATGGGTCTTCGCGAGCTCGCCGACCACGTGGTCGAGCAGGCCCGCGAAATCGCCCCGGCGCATCTGGGCCTCGTCGTCGTAGCGAAGGTCGGCGTGGAGCTTACCGATGATCCGGGCCGGCGCGGTGAGCTCCGCGAGCCCGGAGATCGCCGCCAGGTAGTCCCGGACGATCGAGGCGCCGTAGCGGAGCGAGCGCGGCGAGTCGGCGTCGAAGAGCAGGAAGCCGATGACGAGATTGGGCTCCAGGCGCGCTCCGTAGACCCGCCGGTAATTCTCCAGCGACGACAGGCCACGGAGGAGGGTCCGCCATTGCGTGTAGTAGAGCGGCGCGTCGCCCCGCGCCTCGGCGGCCAGCAGCGCCGGGAGCTTCGTGCGCAGCACGAGGGCGGAGCGATAGCTGCGCTCGAACGACTCGCCCAGCTTGAGGAAGTGCCAGCCCTCGTCGCGGGTGGACGTGTGCTCGATCGCCCCGACGACCGTGAAGATGCCCTTGTGGGTGGCGCCGAGGGCGTCGCGGAACGCGGGAAGGTCCGGCATGCCTTTCCGCTCGTATACCTCGACCGACCGGAACACCTCGTTCAGCGCCAGGAAGACCTCGAGCGTCAGCGCCTCGCGCATAGAGCGCGCGTTCTCCCGCGCCTTGCGGATCGAGAAGTTGATCGAGTACGCGTTCGTCTGGTCGGTGAAGAAGGCGTGGAGGTAGGGGACCGACAGCGGGGCGAACGGAGTGATCTCGCGCGTCAGCTGCGCCGAAGGGAAGATGGCGAGCATGTCCTTCCAGGCCGTCTGCGCCAGATCTTCCGCGAGGCCCTGCGTCTCGCTCGAGAAGTCCTCGGTGACCAGCAGCAGCCGGGTGATATTCTCAGCGCGCTCGAGATAGCGGCCCATCCAGTAGAGCGCGTCCGCCACGCGGGAGAGCATCAGGCGCCCTTCGCGGCCAGCACCCAGGTGTCCTTGCTGCCGCCGCCCTGGGACGAGTTGACGACGTACGACCCGGGCCGGAGGGCGACCCGCGTGAGGCCGCCGGGGAGCACGCGGATGGACTCGCCGTAGAGGATGAAAGGCCGCAGGTCGACGCGGCGCGGCTCGAACTTCCCGTCGACGTAGGTCGGGTGGGCCGACAGCTCGACGAGCGGCTGGGCGATGTAGTTGCTCGGCGTCTTCTTCATCTGGCCGACGTAGGCCTCGATCTCTTTCTTGCTCGCGAAGGGGCCCATGAGCATCCCGTAGCCACCGGAATCGCCCGTGGTCTTGATCACCAGCTGGTGCGCGTGGTCCCGGATGTAGGCGAAGTCCTGAGCCCGGGCGCCGAGGTACGTCTGCACCTGAGGCAGGAGGGCGTCCTCGCCGAGGTAGTACCGGATCAGCGCGGGCATGAACGCGTAGACGGACTTGTCGTCCGCGACGCCGGCGCCGGGCGCGTTCGCGAGGCCGACGTTCCCCTCGCGGTACACGTTCATGAGGCCGGGCACGCCCAGAAGACTGTCGCGACGGAACGTCAGCGGATCGATGAAGTCGTCGTCGACCCGCCGGTAGATCACGTCGACCTTCTGCTTGCCGCGCGTCGTCCGCATGAAGACGTAGTTGTCCTCGACGATCAGATCGCGGCCTTCGACGAGGACGACGCCCATCTCGCGCGCCAGGAACGAGTGTTCGAAGTAGGCAGAGTTCGCCATGCCGGGGGTGAGGATCACGACGACCGGCTTCTCGCTGAAGCGTGGGGCCGCGTGCAGCAGCGTGTCCAGGAGCAGGGTTGGGTAGTCCTTGATCGGCCGCACGGGGTAGTACTTGAAGAACTCCGGGAAGACGCGATTGAGCGTGTTGCGGTTCTCGAGGACGTAGGACACGCCCGACGGGCAGCGGCAGTTGTCCTCGAGGACGAGGTACTCGCCGGCATCGTTCCGGATGATGTCGGTCCCGACGACGTGCGTGAAGATCTGCCGCGGAGGGATGACGTTCAGGAGCTCGCGCTTGTATTCCTTCCGCGAGAGGACGATCTCCGGCGGAATGACGCGGTCCTTGAGGCACTTCTGGCCCTGGTAGACGTCGAGGATGAAGAGGTTCAGCGCGGTGACTCGCTGGACGAGCCCCGCCTGCAGTCGCTCCCACTCACGCGCCGGGATCACACGGGGCACGAAGTCGAACGGGAAGATCCGCTCGGTGCCTTCCTTCTCACCGTAGACGGTGAAGGTGATGCCCTGGTCCATGAGCGAGAGCTTCTGCAGACGCTCGCGGCGCTCGATCTCGCCCTGCGTGAACGATTCGAGGATGGAGACGAGGGGCCGATAGTGCTGACGCGCCGTCCCGCTCCCGTCGAACGCCTCGTCGAATGCCTTCTTCTCGGGCACCCATTTCACGCCGCCAAGAATATCACCGACTACCGACCGACGATCTGCCCCTTCATGCCGCCGAGGGTGCTCAGCAGCTCGTTCTTCTCCGCCGTCGGCACCTTGAACTTGTCGAGCGTCTTGACGAGGTCGTCGACCAGCGCGCCGAACTCGGCGTCGCCGATGCCCATGCCTCGGTGCGCGTCCGCCATGCTCTTGCCCGTGTACTTGCAAGGGCCGCCCGTCGCCTCGCAGATCTGATCGACCAGCATCGCCTTGAGGCGCGGGATGTTCGCACCCTGGAAGCGCCGGTTGATGCGACTGTCGGCCGCGACGTTGCCGACGAAGTCGTCGACGACGGCGGTGATCGCGCTCTTGCCGCCGAGCCGATCGTAGAGCGACGTCTTCGCCGTCGTCGTCTGTCCGTCAGTTATGCCGCCGCACGCCGCCGTCAGCAGGGCCACCGCCAGGATTCCGGACGTGAGCCGTCTCATCGGATGTCTCCTTGTCGGGTTGTGTGAGGATTGGACCCTCTTCCTGGCAGTCTCTACGGCCGGCGATCCACGGTTGGATGTCGGCCGTAGTCATGATAGTGAGAGCAGAGCATGGCGACGCCGGGCGCGGATCTCGTCAGGCAGATGGCGACCGGTGACCGGGAGGCCTTCGGCCGCTTCTACGATCGCTACGCGCCCGTGGTGTTCCCGCTGATCCTGCGAATCGTCCGCGAACGGGCCGACGCGAGCGATGTGCTCCAGGAGGTCTTCTGGGAGGCCTGGCGGAGTGCCGACGCCTACGAT
>Ga0066710_100000269_pt1 | contig 28740 bp, 31 predicted proteins | sample GraSoiAngelo_159_FD_79666 | JGI IMG/M metagenome (GOLD analysis project Ga0066710, IMG submission 79666) | Grasslands soil microbial communities from the Angelo Coastal Reserve, California, USA - 14_1009_16_40cm | ecosystem: Environmental > Terrestrial > Soil > Grasslands | place: USA... | reverse complement strand
TACGGCGACGTGTTCCGCCGGGCGCCCAAGCTGACGCCGCTCGAGGCGCGGGCGATCCGGCTCGCAATCGAGTACGTCGGCCCGACCATCGCGGCCGACTCGCACAAGACGCTGGCCCGGGTGCGGAAGAAGCTCGAGGAGACCTTTGGGCAGTTCGAGCTCGCGCAGACACCCGCCTCGCGCGTCGCCGACGACGAGGAGAAGCTCGTGCGGACGCTCAGCGACGCGGCCGAGAAGCGCAGGCTGGTCGAGATCGAGTACCTGAAGGAAGGTGAGGAGACGCCGAGCGTCCGCGTCGTCGAGCCCTACTCGTTCGAGCGCGAGCTACCCGTGTGGCGCGTTCACACGTGGGACCGGTCGGCGGACGGACCGCGGACGTACCGGCTCGATCGCATGCGCTCGGCGCAGATGACCGACGAGACCTTCGAGCCGCGCGAGGCCTTCGACCCGAACTACCTGCGCGAGCCACGACTGGCGCGGGTGTGGCATTCGCCCGTGGTGGCGCGCTGGAAGGTCGAGCGCGGCGCCCGCCCGCTGACCGACAAGGGCGCCCTCGCCGAGCTTCCGTTCAAGACCGAGGAATGGCTGCTCTCCGAGGTGCTCTCCGACGCGGGCGAGACGGTCGCCCTCGAGCCGGTCGCGCTCCGGCGCGTGGTCGCTGCGCGGGCGAAGGAGCTCGCCTCCGAGCTCGGGCTCAGCCGGATCCGGCGGAAGCGAGCGGCAGGGAAAGCCTGAACACGGCTCCCGTCCCGCGGGACGGCTCGAGCTCCAACCGGCCGCCGTGGGCCTCGACGATCGCCCGCGCCAGCCAGAGCCCGTACCCGCTCGAGCCGGCGGTGCTCACGCCCTTGGCGAACGGGTCGATCGCCGGATCGACACCGGGACCGTCGTCGCGCACATAGAGCACCGCGCAGTCCCCGACGGGCCCTCCCTCGACCGTCGCCTCGGCTCCGTGGCGGAGAGCGTTGGCGACGAGGTTCGAGACCGCCTGGCGCAGCCGGGTCGGATCGCCGACGACGGTCGCAGGCTGTACCGAGACGGAGACGCCCGGCGGCACCGCGGCGCGCAAGACCTCGTCGAGATCGACCGGGACCGGACGCATCGAGAGCAGGTCTGGGTCGAGCAGCAGCCGTTCGACGTCACGACCCGCAGCAAGGGCGAGAGCGACGAGACGGCGGAAGGTGGCGTCGTCGAGCCGCGAGGTGCCGGCCCTCTCGGCCAGCGCCGCGAGCGCCGCGATCGGGCTCCGCAGCTCGTGCGCGAGTACGGAGATCCGGTCGCCGGTCATCCGGCACGGTCGCCGATCCGGCCGATGGCCCAGGCGGCCGTCTCCGCCAGGATCGGATCGCTCCCGCTCGCGTACGGCTCGGCTGCGACCGCCTCCTCGGAGCTGCCGACGTTGCCGAGCGCGACGAGCGCGTTGCGGCGCAGCCAGCGGGCGTCGTTCTTCGGCACGTACAGCCGGTCGAGCTCGTCCACCAGCTCGGCGCCGTCCCGCTCCAGCCAGTCGACGAGCGAGACGACGGGCACTGCGTCGTACCGGGGCGTGAGACCACGGCGGCGCTTCTCGACCCCGCGGTTCCAGGGACACACGTCCTGGCAGATGTCACACCCGTACACGCTCGCGCTCAGGTGGTGCCGGAAGCCGTCTGGGATCGGATGTGGCGCCTGCGTCCAGTAGGCGAGGCAGAGACTGGCGTCGAGCACGCCCGGCTCGACGATCGCGTCGGTCGGGCACGCGTCGATGCACAGCCGGCACGAGCCGCAGTCCTGCTCGAGCGGCCGGGCCGGCTCGACGTCGACGTCCGTGACCAGCGTTCCCAGTACGACCCAGGAGCCGTGACGCTCCGTGATCAGCATCGTGTTCTTGCCGATGAAGCCGACCCCCGCACGCACCGCGCCGGCGCGGTCGACGTGGTGGTTCGCGTCGACGAGAACGCGATACGACCCGCCGAGCCTGCGACCCAGCCGGTCGAGCTTCTCGCGCAGCTCGGCGTAGTGGTCGCGCCAGGCGTAGCGTGGCAGCCGGCCCTCGCCCGGTTGGAGATCGGGGCCCGGCATGTAGTAGCAGAGGGCGGCAGAGATCACCGTCCTCGCATTCGGCAGCAGGTTCTCGGGATGGCAGGAGACGTCGGGTCGGGCCATCGTGAAGCGCATGTCGGCGAAGAGCCCCCGCTCGCGCCGCTCCCGGATGTGGCGCTCCGTCTCGTCGTACGGCGCTGCGCGTGCGGCGCCGATCACGTCGATCTCCAACTCCTCGCCAATGCGGGCGAGCTCGTCCGCCGTCATGAGAGGATCATGACGGTGAAAGCCGTGCGCATCCACGAGGACGGCGGACCCGAGGTCCTGCGCTACGAGGACGTCTCCGACCCGACACCCGCTGCCGGCGAGCTGCTGATCGAGCTCCGGGCGGCGTCGCTCAACCACCTCGACGTGTGGGTGCGAAAAGGGTTGCCGTCGGTGCCGAAGCCTCACATCCTGGGCGCCGACGGTGCAGGCGTCGTGTCTGCGGTCGGCGAGGGTGTGAAGGGCTTCGAGGTCGGTGACCGGGTCGTGATCAACCCGGGGGTCGAGCACGGTGCGACGATCGCGGTTCTCGGGGAGCACAGCGACGGCACGCACTGCGAGTACATGGCCGTCGCAGCCGAGCAGGTCTTTGCGCTCGCCGACACCCTCTCCTTCGAAGAGGCCGCGGCGTTCCCGCTCGTCTACGAGACGGCGTACCGCATGCTCGTGACACGCGGCCGCCTGGTCGAGGGCGAATGGGTGCTGATCTGGGGGATCGGCGGCGGCGTCGGGACAGCGGCGTTCGAGATCGCGCGGGCGCTCGGCGCCCGGACGATCGTGACCTCCGGCTCGGAGTGGAAGCTCGAGCAGGCACGGTCCTGGGGCGCCGATGTGGCCGTCAACCACACCGACGGCGACGTGGTAGCCGCGGTGAAGGAAGCGACGGACGGCGGCGCCCACCTCGTGGTGGAGACGGTCGGCGAAGCGACGTGGGCTCGGTCGCTCGCTGCGGTTCGGGCCGCAGGCCGCGTCGTCGTCTGCGGCGCCACGTCGGGCCCCAACCCGCCCGCGCAGCTCCACCGTTTCTGGTGGAAGCAGCTCGACGTGATGGGCTCGACGATGGGCACGCGTGCCGACTTCGTCGGCGCCTACGACCTCGTCCGCTCCGGTCGAGCCCGCGTGCACGTCGACACGGTGCTGCCGCTTTCCGACATCCGGTCCGCCCACGAGCGCCTCGAGGCCGCTGAGCAGCTCGGCAAGATCGTGCTCGCGATCCCCGGCTGACCGTAGGAAAGCCCGGTGAGCGAGTCCGTGTTGGCGAGCACCGCGAGCTGGGCGATCAGGTCGGCACGTTCGATGGCGGCACCCGCCTCGGCCGCGAGGTAGGTGACGACGTTGGCTGTGCGATCGTCGAGCTCCGAGCGTGCCTCCGTCCAGCCGAGGCCCAGCACGCCGACCGGCTTGTCGTTGCGGACGATCGGTTCGAACACGATCGACTCGACACCCGTCTCGTCGAGGATCTGGAAGCCGCCGCGGCCGTCGGGCTCGATCAGGGTCGCGACCGACGCACCGGAGGTGCGAACCGCCGTCTCGCAGACGAGTCCGCGTGGATCTGCCGTGGACGACACCTGCCGCGCCAGCTCGGCAATCGTCTGCAACGTCGCCTGCGTCTCCGCCAACTCGCGCGCGTGCTCCTCGGTCACGCGCGCGTGCTCACGCCCGACTTGATGTCGGCAACGAGCGCATAGAGGGATCGGTTAGCCGAAGCCGAGGATGAACTTGGCGTCGTCGGACATGCGATCCGGCGTCCACGGTGGGTCGAACGTGAGCTCGACCTCGACCTCCCCCACGCCGTCCACGGAGCGCACCGCGTCGACGATGCCCTCCTGGATCATCGGTCCCGCGGGGCAGCCCATCGACGTCAGCGAGTGCACGACCTTCACCTTCTCGCCGTCGATCTCCGCGTCGTAGAAGAGCCCGAGCTCGACGATGTCCATCCCGAGCTCGGGATCCTCGACCGTGTGCAGCGCGTTGACGACGTCCTCGTACGCGATCACAGGTCGAGTCTAGCGAGCGTCAGACCGACCGAGCGAAGTGCTCGGCGCCCGCCAGGACGATGTCGAGCACCTCGCCGACGGCGTCGTCGAGCGCCTGGTTCTCGATCACCGGCACGTCGAAGCGCCGCGCACGCTCGAGGATCGCGTCCTGGATCAACCGGATCTCCGGCATCCCCTCGAGGTACTTGTCCAGCGCGCGCTGGCCGTCGGTGGACGAGTCCCGGACCCAGAAATGCCCCCGATGGGTCTCCTCGTCGCTCACGGTGACGACGACGTGGACGACGAGGGCGTCGGCGAGCTGCGCGCGGATCATCCCGGGGACGAGGTGCACGCCCTCCAGCACCATCGACCATCCCTCGGCGAGCGCACGCTCGATGGCGGCCTCGACGCCGACGAGCACGTTCCTCGTCTGATCGAGGAAGCCGAGGAGCGCGGCGTCGCCTGATTCCTCTTCCTCGGCCTTGGTCAACGCCAGCGCCGCCTCGAAGCTCGAGTAGTGGACGGACGGCATCAGCTCACGGGAGAAGAGCGCGCGCATCGTCTGCCGGATGAAGTCGGTCGAGGTGACGCGCGTGATGCCGAGGCGGTGCGCGACCTCGGTGGCAAGGGTCGACTTGCCCGTCCCGGTGCCGCCGCCGACGAGCAGCACGATCGGAAGATCGAGCTCGTTGAGTGCGTGGAGGCGGCGGAGCCGGCCCATCGTCGTCGCGGCCTGCCGGGGCCCGAGCAGGTCCTCGGCCAGCTCGGCGAACTGGTCGAGGTCGAGCCGGTCATCCTCGACGAGCTCCGTCTCGGCTCTGCGTGTGAGCTCGTACGCACGAGTCAGCGAGAGCCCGGTGGCAGCGAGCGCGCGGGCCATCAGCCCCTTCGACCAGGGCGGCCCGTCTCCGCCTCCGAGCGGGAGCTCCGGCAGGTAGCGGCGATCTCTCACACGGCCTCCGGGACTGCCGCGGCGACCGCAATGTCGACGAGGCGTCGGAGCTCCGCTGCCAGGTCCGGCTCACCGGGAAGCGCAACGACGTCGTTGGCGACGAGCACGAGCTCCTTCCCGCGCGCGAATGCCTCCTCGGCGACGACGTCGATTGCGGCCGCCTTCAACTCGACCAGGTACACGTCTGGTCGTACCCGGGAAAGCTCCTCGCGCAACGTCGGTCTGTCTGCGAGCGCCCCCGAGACCGCAACGACCTCGGCGCCGTGTGCCTCACCGAGGTGGGCGGCGATGACGGCGTGTGCAGCAGGCGGCGCCGCTCCGAAGAATGCGACCCGCTTGCCGGCGACCGTCGACAAGGGCCGTGGCCGCAGGACGGTCGCGACGACCGGGACATCGTCGCGGACGATTGCAGCAGCCGCCGCCCGCAGTCGCTCACGCGGCGCCTCGTCGTCCGACGACGTGAGGACGACGAGGTCGGCCAGCCGGTGGCGGTACGCGTTCAGGTACCCGGTCGCGACGGCTGGATCCTGGTGGGCTCCCACGACCAGCACCCGCGCCCCGGCGGCGATCGGCGGGAGCGCCGCGCCGCTGCTGTCGAAGACGACGAGATCCGGATCGAGGCTCGCCGCGAGGGCCGCTCCCGCTATGACGTTCGAGACCCCGACTGCGCCCGCCAAGCCCCCGCCCGCACGGCGACAGCCGATCGTCGGCACGCCCGCGGTGGCGGCCACCTCGAGATGGTCGGACGCGGCGTGGCGGCCCGAGCGCGCGAGAGCGAGCAGGTCTTCGACGGACGGCGGGACGTCGATCAGCTCGGGCTCCGCGGGTCCTCCCCGCCCCATGGCGACGACCACGACCCGGCGGTCGCGCGCGAGAGCCTGGGCAAGATGACCCGTGACTGCGGTCTTGCCGACCCGCTTGCCGGTTCCGATGACTGCGATCGACGGCAGCTCGAACGGCGCGAAGACGGGCGGGTCGAACCTGAAATCGGCGCCCTCGTAGGGGACGCCGAGAGCGAGGGCGCGGCTGGCGAGGGCCATCCGCGCGGGCGGCCCCAGCACCGGCTCGTCCGACAGGTCGACGACGACGTCCGGCGCGTACTCGGCGACCGCAGCCTCGAGGGACGCCGCCAGCGGTACGCCGTAGTCGGGGTGGCCGTGGAGCTTCTCGGTACCGCCGGCCAGGACGGCCGCCACGACGTCGTAGCCGAGCTCGATGAGCGCGTCGCGCACGACCGGCGGGTAGTGCTCCCCGTCCACGATGACGACGGCGCGGTTCACCCCCGGGTCGTCACCTCCCGCTCGATCATGGCCGTGTACTTCTCGTACTCGAGCGTGTCGGTCGAGAACTGGATGATCCGCTCCTGCCCGTGGAACGGGTGCCTCCGCCAGACCTCGACGTGGCGCCCCGTGATCTCGATCACGTTGTAACAGGGGCGTGTGTGGCCGCGCAGGCGCAGCGACGAGACCGTGCCCGTGTTGACGACGAAGAGGTTCTCGAGCCGCCAGGCGTAGGGCACGTGCTTGTGTCCCGAGAGCACGAGGTGGACGCCGGCGCGCTGCAGGCACTCGATCGCGTCTCCCGCGTCGTAGACGACGTTGCGCTCCCTCCCGGTCCCCGGCACCGGCAGCAGGTGGTGGTGGAGCACGAAGATACGGAGGTCGGCCGGCTCGGCAGCGAACTCCTGCTCGATCCAGCGGTACCGCCCGCGCCCGATCTGGCCGTGGTCGAGATCGGGCTCGGTCGAGTCTACTGCCAAGACCGTGACGCCGCCCTTGCGGAGAACGGAGTTGCTCTCACCGAACAGCTCCTCGAAGTGCACGTAGCCGACGTTGCGGGAGTCGTGGTTTCCCGGCACCACGACGACCGAGTCGCATTCGATGCGATCGAGGTACTGGCGGGCCAGCTGGTACTCGTGACGGAAGCCGAAGGTGGTCAGGTCTCCCGAGCAGATGACGATCTCCGGCGCGAGATCGTTCACCTCCGCAATCGCCCGCTCGAGCAGATTCGGCTCGAAATGCTGCTCACCGCAGTGCAGATCGGAGATGTGGGCGATCGTCACCGTCCCGGCAGTGCCCACCATGACGAAAGTGTAAGGCGGCGCGGGGGTCGTCCGGGTGCGTTGCTAGCCTCGCCGGGGTGCGGGAAATACCTCGCTCCCAGGCGGATCCGGAGGTCGAGGGCGGCCGGGAGGTCGTCTTCCGCGCCTATCGGGGCGTCGGCACTCCCCGCTTCGCGAACCGGATCGAGTTCGAATGCGCCAAGATCCTCGACTTCTACGGCGTTCCGTGGCAGTACGAGCCGCACCAGTTCGTGCTCGAGCGGGATCAGCAGGGTCGTGTCACGAGCGCCTTCACACCGGACTTCTATCTCCCCGACCAGGAGCTCTACGTCGAGGTGACAGTGATGAAGCAGTCGCTCGTGACGCGCAAGAACCGCAAGCTCCGCCAGCTCCGCGAGCAGTACCCAGACGTGAAGGTCAAGCTCTTCTACCGGCGTGACATCGAGCGCCTCGCCCACCGATACCAGCTGAAACTCGCCTCATAGATCCGTCACCGGACGGACAAATCGGGGAGATCTATCTCTCCCATCAGGAGATCGCCACCCGTGTGCAGGAGCTGGGTCGGCTCCTGGTCGCCGACTACGAGGGGCTTGAGCCGATCCTCGTGGCGCCGCTGAAGTCGAGCGCCGTGTTCCTCGCGGATCTCTCGCGGGCGCTGCCGATCGTGCACGGGATCGATCTGATCGAGCTCGCCGGCTATTCCGAGGGCGCCGGTGGCGGCGTGCGCCTGCTCAAGGATCTCGATTCCCCGATCTCGGGTCGCCACGTCGTGATCGTGGAGGACGTCGTCGACACGGGGCTGACGCTGCACTTCCTGGCGCGGACGCTGGCACTCCGAAACCCTGCGAGCCTGTCCGCGGTGACGCTCTTCGACAGGCCCTACCGGCGGCTGGTCGACGACCTGCCGCTCCCGTACATCGGCTTTACGGTGCCGGACGAGCTGCTGGCGGGCTACGGCCTCGGGCTGGAAGAGCGCTGGCGTGCCCTGCCGAACGTGCATTTCGTGACCACGGACGCGCTCCCTTCGGCGGCCGCGGACGCGGCGTAACCGGGCGCCTGCCACAGCCGGTTGTGGAAAGACCGGCACAAAGTCGGCACAAATGGGGTCAGACCCTGGACTGTCCGGCGGGGACGCATTGTGGACAAATCGACACCGAATCGGCACATCTGTGCCGATGTCCCGCGCCCGGCCGTCGCGCGCACGGCGGCCCGCCGCACTCGTCGCAACGGGAATGGACGGCTACGGCTGGTTCGAGACCGCGGGTTCCACCGGCTCACCCTCCGCTGCAGCAGCTCGCGGCTCCAGCCGGCGCAGCGCATCTGCAGCCTCGCGTCGCAGAGGCCCGACGAGCTGGCGGTAGTCCTCGTCGGAGACCTTGCCCGTGCGGTGGTCGAACTCGAGCTCCTTGAGTGCCGCCAGCGCACGGTCACGACGTTCGGCGAGCTCCAGCTGCCGCCGCCCGATCGCATCCGGCTCGTCGATCGCATCCGAGCGCGTCTCGGGCTCACGCAGAAACGGCAGAGCCACGACGACGACGCAGACGACCGCGAGCAGCGCGGCGAGGACGAGGGCGATCGTCACCGCGTCTGCATGCTCGGCGCGCCCACCTCGCGGTAGCGGAGCGCCAGGCGCCGCTCTTCACGCGCGTCCGGCCACATGGCGGTGACCGAGCCGAGCAGGAAGACGAGCCCGGCGAGCCAGATGAGGTTGACGAGCGGCTTCACGAAGACGCGGAACTGGACCGTCCCGTCGTCGCCGATGTCCTCCGCGATCACGTAGAGATCCTCGCCGGTGAGGTAGTTGGTGCGAATCCCGACCTCGGTCGACGGCCCCGAGGAGTACGCGTTCTTGCCTGCCTTGATCGGGCCGAGCTCGTGCGTTCCGCGCCGCACGTCCAGGAGCGCCCTGATCTCCGTCGCGTTCGCGCGCGTTCGTTCCTCGAGCTTGCGATACGTCAGCGTGTAGCCCCCGACCGCGAGCGACTGCCCGGGCGCGAGCCGCTTGTCCGTCACGTGCTGGTACGCGCTCGAGCCCGCCACCCCGATCGCGAGCAGAACGACGGCGGCATGCACGATGTAGCCCCCGTACCGCCGCCGGTTCCGCCCGATCAACGAGGAGAAGGCCGCGGGCCAGGACTCGTTCGAGAGCGCCCGCCGCGCCCGCGTCCCGCGCGCGAACTCGAGAACGATCGTCGCCAGGACGAACGCGGAGAACGTGTAGGCAACAAGGCCAGGGGTCGAGGACCCCGCCCCGAGCGCGACGAGGATCGCGCCCACGACGACCATCACCGCGAACGGCCCGGCGAAGATCCGCCCCAACCCGCGAAGCGACGCCCGCCGCCAGGCGATGAGAGGCCCGATCCCCATCAACAGGAGCAACGGCAGCCCGAAGACACGCAGGAAGAAGTCGTAGTACGGGCGGCCGACGACGCGCGCCTCTCCGTGCACCGCCTCCGTGATGATCGGCCACGAGACTCCCCAGAGGATGGTGAGGCAGAGCGCGACGAGCAGGAGGTTGTTGTAGAGGAACGTCGCCTCGCGCGAGACGAGCGACTCGAGCTGCGTGCGTGCGCGCAGGAGCGGCAGCCGGTGGAGGATCAGGCCGATCGAGAACGCGGTGACGAGGCAGATGAAGCCGAGGAACCACGGCCCGATCGAGCTCTGCGTGAACGAGTGGATCGAGTTGATCACGCCCGACCGCGTCAGGAACGTGCCGAAGATGGAGAGACAGAACGCCAGCGACACGAGGACGACGTTCCAGACCTTCAACATCCCTCGCTTCTCCTGGATCATCACCGAATGCAGATACGCCGTCGACGCGAGCCACGGCATCAGCGCTGCGTTCTCGACGGGATCCCACGCGTAGTAGCCGCCCCAGCCGACCTCCTGGTAGGCCCAGTGGGCGCCTAGCAGCTGGCCGATGCCGAGCGCCGTCCAGGCGACCAGCGTCCACCGTCTCGTTGCCACGATCCAGCGCTCGTCTGCCCTCCCCGAGAGGAGGGAGCCGATCGCAAACGCAAACGGCACCGTCAGGCCGACGTAGCCGAGGTACAGGAGCGGCGGGTGAGCGACCATGTACGGGTTCTGCAGGCTCGGATTCAGCCCGGCGCCGTCGACCGGTGCCGGTGACGTCTGGAACGGGCTCGCGACGCCGACGAGCAGGAAGGAGAAGAACGTCGCGACCCCGGCGATGACCGGGACGACCCACGCGACGAGGTCGCGGGCGCGCCTGCGGTTCAGCCAGACCGCGAGTGCGCCGTACCCGGTGAGCACGAGCAGCCAGAGCAGGAGAGAGCCCTCCTGGCCGCCCCAGAACGCCGAGAGCGCGTACACGGTCGGGAGCGCACGGCTCGTGTGGTCGGCGACGTACGTGAGGGCGAAGTCGTGGCGGACGAGCGCGACGGCGAGGACGACGCTCGCCACGAGCGTCGACCCGAAGGCCGCGGTGAGCGCGTTCTGGGCGGACACCGCGAGCCGTCTGCGGCGGGTCACGGCAGCGACCGCTCCGGCCACCAGCGCGTAGACGATCAGCCCCAGCGAGACGACGAGCGCGGCGCGGCCGAGCTCAGGCACGGCGAGCTCCTACTGGCCCTTGGGCTTTGCGGTGTACTTCGAAGGGCACTTCGTCACCATCGACCCCGGCCTGGCGACGAACGTCCCGTCGCGTACGCGGCCGTCGACGACGATCTCGCGGCCGATGCGGAACGGATCCGGCACCGTGCCCCTGTACACAACGCGGACCGTCGTGGGCCCCTTCTGGTCGCGGAGCCGGAAGCGCTTTCCTCCGGCGCGGGCGTTCCCCGTGACGGGCCCGACGACGACACCCCCGAGCTGAACGGTTCCGGTGTGCCCGGCAAGCTGGCTCGGCGAGATCGCGGGCGTGCCGCCACCGGCGATCGAGGTGTACAGCAGGAAGATCGCGAGCACGGCCGCGATCGAGAGAGCGATCACGAGCCGCGCCGGTGAGCGCCGCCGAGGCATCGGGACAAGTTTAGTGGTCGCTCCGCTAACCGGGTCTCGACCGCCGCCTCTCCCTTGCAAACCGTGCCAAAAGTGCGCCAATCAGTCCACAACGGCTTCTGCGGTCTGCGGAGGGACTGTCCCAGAAGCAACGCGTCCGTGCCAAAAGTGCGCCGAGTTGCGCACGGCGACACGCGCCGTCAGCCCGCCGCCGGGGGCGGGCACGCGCGAACGACCCGGCTACGCCCGCTCGGGCTGCGTCACTGCATCGCGCCGGCGCGGGATCTCGTAGCCGTGCTCCTGGCAGAGCGCCCCGGGCGAGTCCTCCGTCAGCGCATCGCAGTACCCCTTGCCGTACGCGGCGCGCATGAAGGCCGCGACGACTTCGAGGTTCCACTCGCTGACCTCGGAGGCCTCGCGCCAGAGGTCGGTCAGGCGGAGGTCGATGTCGAGCTCGAGCAGGTCAATCCGTGTCGGGCGTTCCATGAGATTCAGCGTACGAGGGGGTGCGGACGGACACCCCGCCGCGCAAGAAACACCCGTTACGAGCGGTCTCTCCGGGAAAGGAGCGAGCACTACGATCGGAGAGTGGCCGCGATCGCCTTCGCTCTCGCGTCGTCGCTGACGTGGGGCGTCGCGGACTTCTCGGGCGGGCTGCTGACCCGCCGGCAGCCTCTGGCCGGGGTGACCGTCCTCTCACAGGCAGCCGGCTTCACGGTGCTCCTTGCAGTGCTGGCCGCCCACGGCCATGTCGACACGCGTGCTCTCTGGATCGGCGTGATCGGAGGGATCGGCGGTGGTGCCGGGCTCGCCTGCTTCTACGCCGCGCTGGCGCGAGGGACGATGAGCATCGTCTCGCCGATCACGGCCTGCAGCGCCATCGTCCCACTCGGGCTCGCGCTGGGAACGGGTGAACGCCCGCCCGTCCTCGCCCTTGCCGGCTCGGCGGTCGCGCTCGCCGGTGCCGTGCTGGCGTCGATCGAGGAACGAACCGCAGGCGACGCAGGGCGCCGTGACGCGATCGCCCTCGCAGTCGGCGCTGCACTTGCCATCGGCTGCTTCGTCTTCTTCCTCGGGAAGGCGGCAAGCCACAGCTCGGCTCTCTCGGCCCTCGTCGGAGCGCGGATCGGCTCGCTGACGCTCCTCGTCGGGTGGGCGACCGCGACGAGCGCCACCGTCCGCGTGGCGCCTCGCGCATCGCTCGCGATCGGCCTCGTGGGTCTGGCGGACGTGACCGCGAACGCGCTGTTCGCGCTCGCCAGCCAGCGCGGGCTCCTGGCCGTCGTCTCCGTGCTCGGGTCGCTCTTCCCGATCGTGACCGTTCTGCTGGCGCACATCGTCCTGCACGAGCGGATCACCGGCATCCAGCGGCTGGGAGTGGCGGTGGCGCTGGCCGGCGTGGCGGTCGTCAGCGCCGCGTGATCCGACCTCTTACCCCGGTCTCCACGTTACCGAGTCGATCGAGTCGGCGTCGATCACCCTGCGTGCCGTCCCCCCACTCGCGGGCACGACCTCGACAACGCGCGCGCCCTGAACCGCCACCCACTTCCCGTCGCGCGACCACGCCGCAAATGCCAGCGCAGAGACCCTGTGGAGGTGGCCGCCGTCGCTGTCGACGACCCACGTCCCCGTGGCATCGGCATACGCGATCCGCGCGCCGTCCGGCGACCAGTCGCCGCCCTGGGGGTCAAACCGCGCCTGCGGCACCACAACGCGGAGATCCGTCCCGTCGACACGCGTCGTGTAGAGCCGCGCCGCGGAACCGTCGCGAAGCCCCTCCGCCGGGGCCGCAAAGGTCAGCCGGCGCGAATCCGGCGACCACGCCACGCCGGTCGCCAGCGCCACCTGCATGCGCTGCCTCCCCGTTCCGTCCGGACGGACGACGGCGACGTACTCGTCCTCGCCCTGGTCGTTGATGTGCGCGACGCTGGTGAGAAACGCGACCAGCGTCCCGTCCGGGGACCACACGGGATCGCGCCCGTCGCCGGTCAGCCTGCGCACCGCCCCTCCACGCGTCGCCACCAGGAGACGAAAGTCGTCGCCGCGATACGCGAAGCGCGACCCGTCCGGCGACCACGAGTACTCGTAGACCGGCCCGCGAACCACCCGGCGCGCCGTCGCGTCCGGCGGCGAGACCGTCCAGATGCCGCCGTCCCGCACGAACGCGAGGCTGCTGCCGTCGGGAGACCAGGCGAGCTGTGAGCCTGCGACCGCGAGACGGCGGAGGTGCGTGCCGTTCACGTCGACGTCGTAGATCCCGGGCGTGCCTTCGACGACGCCGGAGAACGTGATCGTCCCCTGGGGCGCCGTTGCGCCGCAGCCCGCGAGCGCGGCAGCCGCCGCCACCACCACGCAGCGCCGCACGAAGTGGGTGAGAAGCACCGGCGCGGAGGGTAGCTCCCTGCGGGTACCGTCACAGCCGTGGGACGCATCCGTCTCGGCCCCGCCCGCTTTCCGTCGCACGAGAGCCCCGACGAGGCGATCGAGCTCCTGCACGAGAAGGGCTACGAGGCGTGCGAGATCGACTTCGAGTCAGGCTTCTGGATGGACTACGACTTCGCCGGGAGGCTCGGCGAGCTCGCGCACGAGCACGACATCGCGCTGTCCGTCCACGCCCCGCTGTTCGGGTTTATGGGACACCTCGAGGCGACGGGCCGGAAATGGAGCTCCGCCGTCGGCGCACTGGACCGGAGCGCCGGCATCGCCGCCGCGTGCGGCGCGGCGCCCGTCGTCTTCCACCCCGGCTTTCTCCTCGGCCGCACCCGCGAGGACGCGCTCGACAGCGTGGTCGAGCAGCTCGGCACGCTGAGAACGCGGCTCGAGGAGAAGAACCGCGCCGTTCCGTTCGGGGTCGAGGCGATGGGGCGCGTGCGCGACCTCCGCCCGCTGGACGATGTCCTCGCGATCGCCTCCCGCGTGCCCTGGGTGCGACCCGTCCTCGACTTCGCGCACATGCACGCCACGAGCGACGGGGGCTACATCGAGACCGAGGTCTTTGTGGAGGCGCTCACGAGGACCGATGCCGTGCTCGAGGAGAACGCACCGTTCCACATCCATTTCTCGGACATCCAGTACGCCAACCGAAACGAGACCAAGCACCTTCCCTACGGTGAGGGAACCCTTCGGGCAGAGCCGCTGCGCGATGCGCTCGCGGGCTTCGATCGCCCCGCCACGGTCATCTCCGAGTCCCCGGACGAGGCGTCGACTCAGGCGATCGGCGCGGTGCTGCTGGCCCGGTCGGGACCCGGCGTTCGGGCCGAGAGCTCCGCATAGCGCGACGCGACGGCGTCGTCGGGCGCGCCGCGACTCCGGAGAAACTCGTCGAGGCGTCCGACCACCCACAGCTCGACGTTTCGATAGCCGGTGCCCTCCAGGCGCTCCCACGCATCGCGCATCAGCACCTCGGCCTCGTCGAGGCGCCCTTGCTGGGCGCGGACGAACGCCAGCGAGAGCCGCGTCGAGGCCTGCGAGCTGACGTCGTGCGGACCCACTGTCTCGATCGCCTCGAGGGCCATGCGCTCGGCCTCTTCGATCCTGCCCTGACCGACGAGGACGTCGGCGAGCAGCCGTTGGCTCTCGCACAGCGTGCCGCGGTCCTCGAGCGGCATGAGCACGCGGATGGACTCCCGCGCGAGTTTCTCCGCCGTCCCCAGATCGCCGCGTTCGAGTGCGATCTCGCCGAGCCGGAGGACGGTGCGACCGAGGTTCATGTTCGCGCCCAGCTCGCTGAACAGGCGGCGGGCCTCATCGAGCGACGCCTCGGCAGCATCGAGATCTCCGAGCCGGATCTGTACGTGCCCGGCGTCCGCGAGGGCGTGCGCACGGGACATCGTGCTGCCGCTCTCCTCGGCGAGCACGAGCGCGCGGTCGATCATCTCCTGTGCCTCGGCAAACCGCAGCTGCGTGGCGAACGACTCCGCGAGCTCGCGGGCGGCCTGCGCCTCGAGATCGATCCGTCCGAGGCGTCGGGCGAGCTCGAGCCCTTCCTTGACGTAGCGCTCAAGCTCGTCGATCTCGCCTCCCCAGCGCGCCAGCTTCGCGCTCACCATGAGGGTGCGGAAACGGTCGTCCGGCTCGAGGACGCCGAGTGCACGCTCGGCGAGCTCCCGCGCACGCGGAAGATCGCCGTCGCGGAGCAGCGTCACCTCCGCCAGCGCGGTCAGCGCTCCGCCCTCGATCTCGTGATCGTCCGTGGCCGACGCCTCCTCTGCCACGCGCTCCATCTCACGTGAGACGGCCGGGAGATCGGCGAGCCGCCAGGCTGCGCGCGCCGCCTGGAAGCGGCGCTCGAGCGTCGGCTCCAGCTCGACGGAGCGCAGGAGCAGCTTGCGGCCGGAGCGGTTCGCCTCACGACCCAGCGCGCGCCTGCCGGCGACTTCGAGCGCGGCGGCGGTCTCGTGAGCGAGATCCGCAGGGACGGACCCGTCGAGCTCTCCGAGAAGGGTCGCAGCCTGATCGAGATGGTAGGCGCGGATCTCCATGAGCTCCTCCGCGCCACGCGCCTTGAGCCAGTCGGCGAAGCGGCGGTGCAGCGACGCACGCGCGTCCTTCGAGAGCCCCGAGTAGGCGACGTCGCGGATGAGCACGTGCTTGAAGCGGTAGGCCTGCTCGCCCGAGATCGACGACCGGTGCTCACGGGTGACGAAATCCCGCTCGACGAGCTCGTCGAGTGCGGCGGCCACCCCGTCGTCGCCGGCCAGTGTCGACACGGCACCCGCCCAGAACACGCGGCCGATCACGGCCGCGCGCTGGACGACCGACTTCGTCCGCGGCTGCAACCGATCGACGCGCGCGGCGATCAGCGCCTGCACGGTGTCCGGGATCCGGTCCTCGGCTGCCGCCGAGCCACGCTCCAGCAGCATGCGCACCGTCTCTTCGACGAACAGGGGGTTTCCCTCCGCCTTCTCGAGCACGGCCGCCCGCTGGCCGTGCGGCAGGTTCTCGGTCGCGAGCAGGGCATCGACGAGCGTCGAGCTCTCCTCGCGATCGAGCGGCTGCAACTCGATCGTGGCAGCGCGGAGGCGACCGCCTCCCCAGCTCGGCCGTGCGTCGAGCAGCTCTGGCCTCGCGAGGCACAGGATCAGCAACGGCACATCCTTGACACGCTCGGCCAGCTGCTCGATCAGGTCGAGAAGCGGCTCCTCTGCCCAGTGGATGTCCTCGAAGCAGAGGAGCAGCGGCTGCGCCGCCGCCAGCTGGGTCGCCCACTCGTGCGCGGCCCAGGCGATCTCCTGCGCCCCGCTCTCGTCCGAGAACCGGTCGAGGAGCCCCGAGGCAAGCCCGAGCAGATCCGCGACCGCCTCGTCGCCGCACGTCTCGCGCAGCTTCTCGACGGCCTCCTCCATCGGGTCGTCGTCGGAGATGCCCGCCGACGCCTTCACCATCTCGGCGAGCGGCCAGTACGTGATGCCCTCGCCGTACGGCAGGCAGCGCCCCGCGAGGACGATCGTCCGCTCGACGCCGTCGATGAACTCGCGGACGAGCCGGCTCTTGCCGACGCCGGGCTCGCCGTAGAGCGTGACGAGGTGAGCGCGACGGTCGCGGAGGGCGCGGGCCCAGGTGTTGTGCAGGAGCTCCAGCTCCTCTTCCCGGCCGACGAACGACGTGCCGACGACCAGCGCCCGGTCCCTCCCCTCGGTCGTGCAGACGACGTTCCAGGCCGAAACCGAGCGGGCCAAACCGCGGAGCTCGAGCTCGCCGCGAGGATCCACCTGGAGGCGTCCCCGCGTCAGGTCGTGGGCGACGGGACCGATCAGGATCTCCCCTGGAGCCGCGGCCTGTTGGAGGCGGGCGGCGAGGTTGACGGGCTCGCCGGTCGCGAACGTCGACTCGCCGTCGTCGATCACGACCTCGCCGGCCTCGAGCCCGATGCGCACGGCGAGTCCCAGCTCCTCGACCGCGGCGAGAATGGCGATCGCAGCCCGGGCGGCCCTCTCGGCGTCGTCCTCGTGCGCTTGAGGGACACCGAACGCAGCCATCACGGCATCGCCTGCGAACTTCTCCACGACACCGCCGTGGGCGGTCACGCACTGGGATACACGCTCGAAGTAGCGCGTCACACGACGCCGCACGACCTCTGGATCGGCACTCGCGAGGAGCTCGGTGGAGCCGACCAGATCGACGAAGAGAACAGTCGCCAGCTTGCGCTCCATCGGCCCAGTCTACGGGCGGCGCTCCACGCCGCGACGGCTCCGAACTAGGATCGCAGCGTGCTCGACCCCAAGGTTTTCAAGGCGTACGACGTCCGCGGCGTGCATGGCACGGAGATCGACGAGGACGGCGGCTACCGGGTGGGTCGTGCGTACGCCGAGCACTTCGAGCCACGCACCGTCGCCGTCGGCCGCGACATGCGCGTGTCGTCGCCGACCATGGCCGCGGCGGTTATCGAGGGCCTGGCGGACGGCGGCGCCGACGTGGTCGACATCGGGATGGTCGGAACGGAGATGCTGTACTACGCAGTCGGCGAGGGGGGCCTCGACGGCGGGATCTGCGTCACCGCCTCGCACAACCCGAAGGAGTTCACGGGCATGAAGATCGTCCGGCGCGGCGCTCTGCCCGTCGGCGGGGAGTCCGGGCTGCTCGACGTCCGCGATCGCGCGCTGGGCGATTTTCAGGCCGCTGGCCAGCGGGGCACCGTCAGCACACGTGACATCTGGCCCGGATTCGTCGAGAAGGTCCTGTCGTTCGTCGACCTCGCCGGCATCCGGCCGTTGCAGGTCGTCATCGACGCGGCGAACGGCATGGCCGGCGCGATGTTGCCGCCCGTTCTCGAGCACCTCCCGATCGACGTCGTCCGCTGCTCGTTCGAGCCGGACGGCACCTTTCCCAGCCACGAGCCGAACCCGCTCCTGCCTGAGAACCGCGAGCTGATCGTGCGGTTGACGCGTGAGGAGGGAGCCGATCTGGGTGTCGCCTTCGACGGCGACGCCGACCGCTGCTTCTTCATCGACGACACGGGCGAGTTCGTGCCGGGCGACTTCGTCACCGCGCTTCTGGCCGGCGCGATGCTGGCCCGGGAGCCGGGCGAGAAGGTGATCTACGACGTCCGCGCGAGCCGCGCGGTGCCCCTCGCAATCGAGGACGCCGGCGGCATCCCCATCGTGAGCAGGGTCGGTCACGCGTTCATCAAGCACCTCATGCGGAAGGAGCAGGCCCTGTTTGCCGGCGAGGTCTCCGCGCACTACTACTTCCGCGATTTCTCGCAGTCGGACACGGGCGTGGTGCCGTTCCTCGTCATGCTCGACCTGATCTCCCGCAGCGGCGGCCGCCTGTCGGAGCTTCTGGCTCCCTATCGCGACCGGTACTTCCTCTCCGGCGAGATCAACACACCCGTCGCGGATGTGGCGCTCAAGCTCCAGGAGTTGAAGGAGCGATACGCGGCCGCCGGCGGACGGATCTCGCACCTCGACGGTCTGTCGGTCGACTTCGACGACTGGCACTTCAACGTGCGGCCGTCGAACACCGAAGCGCTTCTGCGGCTCAACCTCGAGGCGCTCTCGGAGCAACGGATGGCCGAGAAGCGCGACGAGGTCCTCGCCCTCATTCGGTCGTAGGCAAGCGGGACGCCAACGCGTCGACGAAGCTCGCCTGCAACCAGGTCAGCCAGCCGTAGACCGACAGCTCGACCGCGTCGGGGTGACGAGGATCGATGCCGCGGTCGTAGAGCTCCTCGGTCACGCCCAGGCGCTCCCCGAGCACGAGCCTCAGGTCGTTGAGCGCCCCGCACCACGCTTCCGCTTCGGCCTCGGTCAGGCTCGCCGTGCGGGCAGCGCGCAAAGTCGCGAGCGCCTCCAGCCGCCCGGAGACGAGCGACTGCCGGACGAGACGGCGGTACTCCTCATCCGCTTTCGGGTCGTCCCGATACGCCGCCGGAAACAAGCGCGCAACGGCGGGGTCCTCCGAGGCGACGAGCTCCTCGAGCTCCGCGGCGAGACCGCGGAGAAGCTCGCGCTCCTCGGGCTCCAAGTCGACCGCGTACCTCCCGTCGGGCAGCGGCTGCACGCCGTGGGCCACAGGGCTAATCCTGCTGCATCGTGGCCCAGAGGCCGGCGGCGTGGAGGCGTGCGACGTCGTGCTCGGCCTTCTCGCGCGTACCGCTGGACACGACCGCCTTCCCCTCGTGGTGCACCTGCAGCATCAGCTTCTCGGCCTTCACCCGGTTGTACCCGAACAGCTTCTGGAGGATCAGCGTCACGTAGGTCATCAGGTTGACCGGATCGTTCCAGACGATCACCACCCACGGTCGATCGGTCGTGCCTGCCTCGCCGACGTCCGGCTTCTCGACGCGAACGGGCGCCTCGATGGTCTGGGCCATGGCCGCATTGTGGCCGACCGGTAGCTCGAAGTCTCTGGCGTAGGATCGGCGCCGTGAGACGAGGCAGCGATGACCCTCTCGAGCTCGGCCGCGTCACCGATCGACGCCCGCCGTTCAAGTACTCGGCGCTCACCCGCGTTTGGTTCTCGGACACGGATGCCCAGGGGATCGTCTACTACGGCCGGTACCTGCCGTACTTCGACCATGCCCGCGTCGAGTACCACCGGCACCTCGGGCTGCTGCACACACCGGGTGCGGAGTTCGTGATGCGGGCCTTGCAGGTCGTGTACCACGCGCCCGCGCGGTTCGACGACTTGATCGAGACCTTCGTCCGGATCCCGCGTATCGGCCGCTCGAGTGTGAGCTACGAATGCGCCGCCTACCGGCTGCCGGACGACGTGCTGATGGTGACGGCCACGGAGACGGTCGTCCTCGTCGACACGACCCACCGGCGCCCGACCCAGGTTCCGGACGCTCTGCGCGAACAGGTGCGCGCGTTCGAAGGGGCAGATCTCGAGTGAGCACCGAGGCGCTCTCACGGTTGAGCGAGATCCTGGAAAGCGGCGGCGACGTCGACGACCTCCTGCGGGCAGCGGTGGCCGCGCTCGTCGCAGATCCGTCGATCGTCTGGGCGGGCATCCGCTTCCTCGAGGAAGGCGAGCTCGTACTGGGACCCTCCGCGGGAGAGCCGGACGAGACGCGCCGCCTGACCGCTCCGATCGCCTATCGGGACGGCACCGTCGGAGAGCTCGTCGTCGACGGAGACGCCGACGCCGCGTTCCTCGAGCGGGTCGCGGGACTCATCGCTCCGTACGTCCTGCTCGGCTGGGACACGGGCGGCGAAGCCTGGGAACCCTGACCAGGGGTCAGGACTTGTCCTGACCCGCCTTTGGTTTGTGAGCGTCGAAAGTCGGGTCAGATCGGAGATCTGACCCCTAGCGGATGGCCCCGCGTTTCCGCGGGGCCGATGGTGGGACTCGACGGCGTAAACCTGACGGCAGTTGGCGGGGGTCCCCCTCGCGGGAGATAGCCGGTGCGCGCCCGCTCACGCCGCCGCGAGCGGGCGCCGCAGCCGGTTTCCCCCTCCCCCTGGTCTCGTTGTAGTGCGCTTCCGGGGGAGGGCAATCCCTCGATCGAGGGAGTAGATCCCTCGAAAGAGGTACCTCCCCCGATCGGGGTACCTCTCACTCGTTCGAGGGATCGCCTACCTGAGCGAGCGAGCGATGCGCAGGGCCTCCGCCAGGGTCACGTCTCCCTCGAGCCTCAGCAGCAGTCCGCGACGCTGCCAGAGGAGCGTGTTCTTGTCCAACCGGAGTGGTGCCGACGCAATCCGGCCGGTCGGCGTCAGGAAGACGAACTCGTGCGGCGCCCCCTCGATCCAGAGCGCCGGCCGGCCCCCGATCGAGAGTCGCCGGACGTGCGTGTTCCCCTGCACGAACTTCTCCGCGAACAAGAGGTTCAGCTTGCCGCCGACCTCGGTGAGCAGGAGCCGGACCTGCCTCGGCGCGCCGTAGAGAAGCGTGACCTCGTCGACGGTGAAGTGGCCGACGTAGACGGCATCCGGCGGGCCGACGTCGTCGCCGGGCACGAGGATGTCGAAGCCGACCCGCTGCCGGGCCTCGGTCAATGACACGGGAACGCCGATCGGAGGAGTTCGGTCTCTGTCCACGACCGGCAGCGTGTCGACGAACACGACCCGGACGCCCCCGATCCCGAACCAGTGCAGGATTCGCGAGCGCGCCTGCGGCACCGCGAAGGCGGCGCTGAGGACGGCGACCACGAGCGCCGCCGCAACGAACACGAGCATCGAGCGCCGCCGAGCCCTTCGCGTAGGCGTCGGCTCGCGCTCGAGGCGCAAAATCACGGCGCGCGAGAGTTCCGGTGTCTCCGGGAACGCATCCGCCCCGACCGCCAGCAGCTCCCGCTCGAGCATGGTCATGCGATCGCCTCCTCGCCGACGGCGTCACGCAGACGTGACAGGGCGCGGGCCGTTCGCGACTTGACGGTTCCGCGACGAAGCCCGAGCGCCGCTGCCGTCTCCTGCTCGGAGAGACCGACGAGGTATCGACACGCGAGGACGGCCCGGTCGTCGCCTCGAAGGCCGTCGAGCGACGCGAGGAGCTCGGCTCGGCGCTCCGCGGAGACGACGGTCGCCTCGGGGGACGGAGCCGCGCCCCCCGAGACCTCTGCCTCAGCCGCCCGCGCCCACAGACGTGCCTGACGGGCCTCCGATCGGCGCCGGTTGCGAGCCTCGTTCGCGACGATGCGCAGCAGCCACGGCCGGAACGGCGCGCCTTCTCGGAACCGGCCGAGCGCCCGGTACGCCTTCACGAAGCCGTCCTGGGCAGCTTCCTCCGCGTCGGCCGCGTTGCGCGCGATCACGCACGCGGTTCGGAAGGCGATGTCCTGATGCATCCGCACGAGCTCCTCGTATGCGGCGGCGTCGCCACGCTTGGCCCGCGCGACGAGCGCTGCCTCGTCCAGTGGTCGGCTCACCACTGGGGCTTGTACACCTCCTGGGCGCGCCGGGTTCCCGTCAGCGGCGCAGCAGTATGCTCGGAAGGTGAGTGAGCGCTGGCAGAGCGTGCGGCTGGACGAGGTCGAGCCCGTCCCCGTGGCCGGCGGACTGCTCTGGCGGCCCTTGCGCCGGATGCTCGGGGTCGAGGCCTTCGGGATCAACGCGTACGTCGCCCCCAACGCAGGCGACGACGTCGTCGAGAAGCACTCGGAGAGCCGGCTGCAACACGAGGAGGTGTACGTCGTCGTCTCCGGTCGCGCCACGTTCACGCTCGCCGAGGAGTCCTTCGACGCCCCGGCCGGAACGGTCGTCTTCATCCGCGACCCGACGGTGCAGCGGCACGCGCGGGCAGAGGAGCCCGGGACAAGCGTGCTCGCGGTCGGGGGAAAGCCCGACGAGGCCTATGCGCCGTCGGCGTGGGAGGTCTACTTCTACTCGGAGCGCCATCGCGACGACGAGCGCTGGGACCTCGCGATCGCCGAGCTCGAGCAGGGGCTCGTCGACTATCCCGACCACCCCGGCATCCTCTACTCGCTCGCCTGCTACGAGGCTCTCGACGGCCGCAACGCTGCCGCGCTCGCACACCTGCAGCGCGCGATCGAGATCGACCCCATCTTCGCCGGCTATGCGGAGGGCGACTCCGATCTGGACGGGATCCGCAACCTGCCCGGCTTCCCGGCCTAGACCGGCTTAGCTGGGAGTCATCCGATACGAATCGAAGACGGCGTCGAGATTCCTCAACGCCGTGAGCAGCGCGCGCAGATCCTTGGTGTCGCCGAGCTCGGCCGTGTACCAGTTCCGGGCCATGCCGTCCTCGACGGTGCCGCCGTACGAGACGATGTTGGCGCCGTGCTCGGCGAAGGTGCGGGCGACGTCCTCGAGCAGCCGCGCGCGGTCCCAGGCCTCGACGGCGATCTGCACGCGGAAGCTGGCGGTCGCCGCTCCTGTCTCCCACTCGACGGGCGTGAACCGCTCGGGGTTCCTCATCAGAGCCCGAACGTTCGGGCAGTCCTTGCGGTGGATGGTGATGCCGCGGCCCAGCGAGATGTAGCCGGCGATCGGGTCGCCCGGAACCGGCGTGCAGCACTTCGCGAGCCGCACGAGGACGTCCTCCACGCCCGGCACGACGATGCCGAGCGAGTCGCCTGCGACGGTGGAGCGCGCCTTGGGCGGCTTCCGCGTGATCGCCGGCTCCTCGGCGACCTGCTCGGTCTTCAGCCGGTTCAGGACCTTGTTGACGATCGTCCCGGCGCCGAGCTTCCCGGAGCCGAGGGCGACGTAGAAGTCCTCCGCCTTCTTGAAGCCCGTCTCGCGGATCACCTGTGCGAGCACCGAGGAGCCCTGGAGCTTCCGGTAGGGGAGGTTCTGCGCCTTGAGCGCGTGGTCAAGGGTCTCGCGGCCCTTCTGCTCCAGCTCGCCGCGCGTCTCGCGCTGGAACCACTGCCGGATCTTGTTGCGGGCGCGTGAGGACGCGGCCAGCGAGATCCAGTCCCGTGACGGGCCCCGGCCCGACTTCGACGTCAGCACCTCGACGATGTCGCCGTTCTTCAGCCGGTAGTGCAGCGGCACGATGCGGCCGCCCACCTTCGCCCCGACCGTGCGGTGGCCGACGTCCGTGTGCACGGCGTACGCGAAGTCGATCGGCGTCGCTCCCGCCGGAAGCGTCTTCACGTCGCCCTTCGGCGTGAAGACGTAGACCTCGTCGTCGAAGAGGTCGGTGCGAAGGGTGCGCATGTACTCGGCCGCGTCCTGCTCGTCGCCCTGCCAGTCCATCAGCGTCTTCACCCAGGCGACCCACTCGTCGTCACCCTTCGCCGCGCGACCACGCTTGTAGAGCCAGTGCGCGGCAACGCCGAGCTCCGCTTCCTCGTGCATCTCGCGGGTGCGCACCTGGATCTCGAGCGGCGTCCCGTTCGGACCGATCACAGTCGTGTGCAGCGACCGGTAGCGGTTCAGCTTCGGCATCGCCACGAAGTCCTTGAACCGGCCGGGCATCGGCTTCCAGAGCGAGTGGATGATCCCGAGCGCGCCGTAGCAGTCGCGCGTCCCCTCCTCGCCCGCGCGTTCGACGATCACGCGCATCGCCGTGAGGTCGTAGATCTCGTTGAACTCGCGGCCCTTCTTGGCCATCTTGTCGTAAATGGAGTAGAAGTGCTTCGCGCGGCCGGCGATGTCCGCCGGGATGTCGGCCTTCTCCAGCTCGCCCCGGAGCATCCCTGCCGCCTTGTCGACCTGGGCCTCACGGTCGGCGCGCCGGTCGGCCACCATGGCCGTGATCTCCGAGAACTTGCGCGGGTGCAGCACCTGGAAGGAGAGGTCCTCGAGCTCCCACTTGAGCGTGTGGATGCCGAGCCGGTGCGCAAGCGGCGCGTAGACCTCGAGCGCCTCCTTCGCCTTCTGAACCTGCTTCTGCTTGCCGAGGTACTCGATCGTGCGGAGGTTGTGCAGCCGGTCGGCGAGCTTGATCAGGATGACGCGCACATCCTTCGCCATCGCCACGATCATCTTGCGGTAGTTCTCCGCCTCGGACTGCTCTCGGCTCTGGAATGTCGTCCGCGTCAGCTTGGTGACGCCCTCGACGAGGCTCGTGATCTCCGGTCCGAACTCGGCGCGCAGCTCGTCGAGCTCGACGTCGGTGTCCTCGACGACGTCGTGCAAGAGCGCCGCCGCGATCGTCTGTCCATCCAGGTGCAGCTCGGCGCAGATCTGCGCGACCGCCCAGGGATGGTTGACGAACTCCTCGCCCGAGCGGCGCGACTGACCCCGGTGATGGAGCTCCGCGAAGTCGAACGCGCGCCGGATCAGCTCCTTGTCGACGCCGGGGTTGTAGGCCTCGATGCGCGCTATCAGCTCGCTGACGAGGTTCTCGTGGTGGCGTTGGGCGTCGAGGACGGCCATGAGTTCAGTGTACTTTCACCCGTTGTAGGGACAGGATCGGCGGGAAAAGCGGCGAAGCTGAGTGCCTCATGCAGTTTCTGCGGCACCTCATCGAACGACGCCGGATGCGCCGGTTCATGGTCGAGCTGGCGCGCGCAACCGCTCGCTAGCCTGGCTAGGCCGCGCGCCGGAGCTCGACGCCCGGCTCGGCGAGAAGCGCGCGGAACGCCTCCGACTCGAGCAGCTGCCGCCGTGCCGCACCGCCCGCCTCGAGACCGAGCTCCTCGAACACCTCGCGCGCCTCGGGCGTCCACTCGCTTTCGCCCGCGTGCCACAGCCCGGCGAGCCAGTCCCGTAGCTCCTCGTAGCGCGGCGGCGCGTCGTACACGCGACGTACGACGAGCTGCGGAGCGGAGGTGCCGTTCCAGCGGTTCTCCTTGAGGCGAAACGCGACGTCGAAGCGGCCGTCGGAGCGAAGCCTGTCCAGCTGCGCGCCCATCCCGAACGCAATCGCGCTGCCTGCGTCACGCCCATGCTGTCTGACCCGGAAGCGGAGGTGCTTTCCGTCTCCGACGACGCCGGCCTCGACCGCCTCGCAGCTCGCGACCAGTAGCGTCACATCGGGGTTCCCCAGGCCGAAGGGCGCCAGCCGATCGAGCTCCTGCGCGAGATCGAGGGTCAGTGCCAACGCCGGCACGACGCCGTCGATCATCGTCATCGGGTGCAGGTCGTCGTCGTTGAGGACCGAGTCCGCGTGCGCAGCAAAGGCCTCGGCGAACGCCTCGAGGTTCTCGGGCTGAATGGAGAGGCCGGCCGCTGCGCGATGGCCGCCGAACCGCTCCAGGTGCGTCGCACAGGCGCCGAGCGCGCCGTGGAGGTCGAAGGCCGCGATCGAACGACCGGAGCCCCGCCATGCTTCTCCGCCTCCGCCGGCGATGAGCACGACGGGCCGGTTGAACCGTTCGACGAGTCGCGACGCGACGATGCCGATCACGCCCTGGTGCCAGTCCTCGCCCCAGACGACGTAGCCGCGGCGCTGCCGCTGCGGCGCCGGCCACGCCTCGATCGCCTTCGTGGCCTCTCGCAGAATTCGGTCCTCGACCGCCTGGCGCTCGCGATTGAGCTCCTCGAGTCTGTCGGCGAGCGCGGCTGCTTCTGCTGGATCCTCCGTCAGGATCAGCTCGAGCGCGACGTCCGGGCGCCCGAGCCGGCCTGCTGCGTTGATGCGCGGCGCGAGCCGGAATCCGACCTGACCGGCATCGACGGTCGCCGGATCGACCCGCGCTGCACGCATCAGCGCCTGCAGCCCTGCGCGGCGTGTCCGGGCGAGAGCACGCAGCCCCGCAGTTGCGAGGCTCCGGTTTTCGTCGAGAAGAGGAACGACGTCGGCGATCGTGGCCAGCGCGACGAGGTCGAGATTACGCAAGACGGCCAGATGCTCGAGCCCGAGCAGCGCCTGGGCGAGCTTGAGCACGACCCCGGTCCCGCACAGCTCCGGGAACGGGTACTGCGAGGGCCGCGTTGCCACGATAGGGCACTCGGGCAGCGTCTCGCCGGGACGATGGTGATCGGTCACGATCACCTCCAACCCGAGCGCGTTCGCCTCGGCGACCTCTGCGACCGCTGTGATGCCGCAGTCGACCGTGACCACGAGCTCGACGCCGTCCTCGGCAAGGCGCGCGACCGTCTCGTCGGAGACGCCGTATCCCTCTTCGAACCTGCTCGGGAGGTGCCAGACGACGTCGGCTCCGGCCTCTCGCAGCGTCAGCACGGCAAGCGCGGTCGCACAGATCCCGTCGACGTCGTAGTCCCCGTGCACGCAGATGCGTGCGCCGCGCGCGATCGCCGCGCGGATCCGATCGACCGCCCGGCGCATGTCGCCCAGCAGAAACGGATCGTGCGGCGGCTGCTCGCCCGCGAGGAAAGACGCCGCGAGTGCGGGGTCTGCGTAGCCTCGGCGAACGAGGACGCCGGCGGTGATCTCGCTCACCCCGAGCGCCTGCGCAAGTGCGCCGACCTCGCCCACCGAGCACGCGCGGAGCGTCCACCGTCCGTCGTGCATCGTCCGACGAGGCTACGAACCCCGCCGGACGGAGAGCCCGTAACGCGCCTGGCCGCCGGTCGCTCCCGGCCGGCGGAGCCGGCCTCCGCGACCGGCTGACGACGCTGGCTGCAGGATGCGTCGCCCTCGGGGCTTGCCCGTACTCGAGTACTGTGCTGCTCCCCTCGGGCTCGCCTCCTTTGCCAGCCCCGTCCCAGACGCGTTACGGCGTGTGGCGGTTGGTGCGCCGGCCCCGGATCGATTCCAGGATCACCTTCACCCACAGGAGGACCAGCCCGACGGTCGCACCGACCACGACGACGGCGAGCGGCGCGAAGAACGCCATCTGCTCGAGCGAGTACTTCGTCACCCAGGTCCCGATCAGCCAGATGGCGACGACCACTGCGGCGACGGGTATCACGAGGCGGCGGTTCACGGCGACGAGGGTACCCTTGCGGCGTGGGCAGCGACGTCGACTACGTCTCAGGGGAGGATTACGTCGTCGAGTTCCTGGGCTACCGCTTCGGCTTCAACGCGCGTGACTTCCAGGAGCGCGTGACGGCGGCCGCCGTCCGGCTGGGGCTGATCGAGTCGAACGCCCTGGATGAGGAGGAGACCGAGGATCTCGTCGAGCTCGCCGCCGACGGCCGCATCGTCGAGGCGCGGTCAGGGCTCGGCCAGTACGTCGTCAGGCACTGGGAGCGCGTTGCGCTCGTGGATGGGGAGTCGCTCGTGTACTGGCTCCGCAAGCTCGTCTTTCGAGGCGCGTGGCTCGACCACCGCGTCAAGGAGGGCCTCCTCGAGGTCTCGTGGGACGAGGACAGCGGCGACTTCGGCTATGCCGAGCCGCGCGGGGGGCGCTCGCTCCTCGAGCTCGCTCCCGCCCCGTCCTGGCACGCGCTCCAGTTTCGCCGCTGACGCGGCCGCTCGGCGGCCTCACTCGCCGAGGCGCTCGCTCTCCGACGGCGTGTCGCCCGTTAGCTCGGCGACGCGCTCGTCGGCCTGGATCGCTTCGATGTCGCCCGACGAGATCTCGCGCTCCTCCGGAGTCTCCACGGCCTCGGCCTCCGCGCGCCTGAGCGCTGCCGCGTCTCGGGCCTTGCGAAGCCGGGTCAACCACGACCAGATGCTCATACGGCCGAGTGTATCGCCGGGGCGTGCGATCATGCGGCTGGCCGCCTGTTGGCCTTAGCTACCGCGATCCGACCGCGACACCCATGTCCGACGCCTCCTCGCTCGACGCCGTGTGGCAGATCTTCCACGCCATCCCAGACCTGGCGACCCCTGCGCAGGTCGAATCATCGCTCCGGTCGATCCTCGACGATCCCACGCTCGAGCTGCTCTGGTGGGACTGGGAGCGCACCGAGTACGTCGACGTTCGAGGTGAGCCGGTCGAGCTCCGGAGCGGTCCGAGACGTACCGTCACCTCTGTCGACTACGAGAGCCGCAAGATCGGGGCGATCGTCCACGACCCCAAGCTCCTGGAGCTACCCATCTTCCTGGACACGTTCGTACCGACGATGCGGATCGCGATGGAACGTGATCGTCTGCACCGCGATCTTGTCGTCAAGCTGGAAGAGCTGAACGCGTCCCGGTTGCGCCTCGTCGAAGCGGCAGACGTCGAGCGCGGCCGGATCCAGCGCAACCTCCATGACGGAGCGCAACAGCGCCTCGTCGTCATCCTGCTCGAGTTGCGCAGGCTCGCAGTGCTCGTGCGCGGCGACTCGGAGCTCGAGCCGATCGTCGCACGCGCGCTCGAAGAGGCCGAAGGCGCGGTCGAAGATCTCCGTCACCTCGCCCGCGGTCTTCAGCCTCCCTTGCTGCTGGAGCGCGGGCTCGCGGTGGCCCTGCGGTCGAACACCGGACGGGCACCACTGCCGATCGATCTCGAGCTGACGCTCGACCGGCGGCTGCCGCCGTCCGTCGAGACGGCGGCGTACTACGTCTGTGCCGAGGCGATCACGAACACCGTC
>Ga0066710_100000268_pt1 | contig 28768 bp, 18 predicted proteins | sample GraSoiAngelo_159_FD_79666 | JGI IMG/M metagenome (GOLD analysis project Ga0066710, IMG submission 79666) | Grasslands soil microbial communities from the Angelo Coastal Reserve, California, USA - 14_1009_16_40cm | ecosystem: Environmental > Terrestrial > Soil > Grasslands | place: USA... | reverse complement strand
TTAGCGGCTAGACTCCCGGTCCTCCAACCCAGGGAGGATCGGAGATGCAGACCAGCAAGCTCACCATCGAGCAGATCGCGCGCGCGTCGCGCCGGGCCGGGCAATGAAGGTCCCGCTCCGGCGCTCGCTGGGCATCGCTGCCCTGGTCTTCATCCTGTACTTCAACACATCCGGCGGCCCGTTCACGACCGAGACCCTGGTTCACGAAGTTGGACCGGGCGTCGCGCTGCTGCTGATCGTGCTGGTGCCGATCATCTGGTCGCTTCCCGAGGTGCTGATCATCGGCGAGCTGGCGAGCATGCTCCCGGAGGAAGGGGGCTACTACCGCTGGGTGCAGCGTGCCTTCGGACGCTTCTGGGCGTTCCAGAATGGCTGGCTCACGTGGATGTATTCCCTCGTGGACATGGCTCTGTATCCGCTGCTGTTCACCCAGTACCTGCGATACTTCTTCCCACATATTCCACCAGCGACGCAGTGGGTCGTGTCGCTCGTGGTGATCTGGGGCGCCACGCTCGTGAATCTGCGCGGCGCGCTCCAGGTGGGTCGGGCTTCGATCCTGGCCGGCGCCTTCATCGTGGGCACGTTCCTGCTTCTCGCGATCGCAAGTCTGCCGCAGGCGACGCACGCGCCGTGGGCGCCGCTCCAGCCGTCCCGAGATCATCATGTGCCCGGCCTCGCCGTCGGTCTGTCGATCGCGCTTTGGAACTACATCGGATGGGACAACGCTTCCACGATCCAGGGAGAGGTCCGTGACGCCGGACGCGCGTATCCACGCGCGCTGGCCTTCGCGCTGCCGCTCGTGACCCTCGGCTACCTCATCCCTCTGCTCGCGACGCTCGCCGGTAGCGACTGGCACACGTGGACCGAAGGCGGATGGCCACAGATCGCGCGCGCGGCGGCAGGTCCACTGGGGCCCACGCTCGCCGTGCTGACGTCGATCGCGGGCATGCTCAGCGCGCTGTCCCTGTTCAACGCACTTCTGCTCGCGTACTCGCGAATTCCGTTCGTGCTCGCGACGGATCGGTTCCTTCCGGCCGCTCTGGGCCGCACCGACGAGCGGGGAACGCCGCGCAATGCGGTGCTGGGCGCCGCCGTCGTGTACTCCGTGTTCGTGCTGATCCCGTTTGGGCAATTGCTCATCGCCGACGTGCTGCTGTACTCGTTCGCCCTGATGCTGGAATTCGGCGCGCTCGTGTGGTTGCGCAAGCGGGAGCCGGAGCTCCGCGGCCCGTTCCGAATTCCGGTGGGGCGGGGCGGCGTGATCGCGCTGGCCGCATTGCCCCTGTCCGTCCTTGGCTTCGTCGTGTACGTGTCGTTCCGTGACGGCGAGTATGGATTCCCCGCGCTGCTGGGCGCGCTGCTCGCGTCGCTCCTCGGAATCGCCGCGTACTACCTGGCGCGCCGAATGCAGCGCCGTGCAGTCTCCTCGTGATGCTCGGGATCGGGCCCGGGGCAGTGAGCACCGAACGCGCGGCGGGCCCAAGAGCCGCACCGCAGGCGGGCCTCCCGGCGCGGGCGGGTCACGATCCGACGGCCGCCGGCTCCCGCTGCTTCACCTCGAACGTGAATTCGCCGCCTTTGTAGCCCACCTCGACCGTCTGGCCCGGCCTGAACTTGCCCTCGAGCAGTTTCATGGCCAGGGGATTCTGGATGCGCCGCTGGATCGTGCGCCTGAGCGGGCGCGCGCCGAACTGCGGGTCGTAGCCTTCCTTGGCGAGCGCTTCGCGCGCCGGGTTCGTGAGCTCGAGCCCCAGCTCGCGCTCGTGGAGCATCCGGCGCAACCCCTCGGCATTGAGGTCCACGATCCGCCGTAGGTCGATCTCGTCGAGCGCGTGGAAGTACACGATCTCGTCGATCCGGTTCAGGAACTCGGGCCGGAAATGCTCGCGCAGCGCGCGCTCCACGCGGCGTCGCATCTCCTCCCCCTCGCGCTTGCTCAGCTCCAGGATCCACTGTGAGCCCAGGTTCGACGTCATGATGACGAGCGTGTTCTTGAAGTCCACGGTGCGGCCCTGGCCGTCCGTGAGCCGGCCGTCATCCAGGAGCTGCAGCAGTACGTTCAGCACCTCGGGATGCGCCTTCTCCACCTCGTCGAGCAGGATCACCGAGAACGGACGCCGCCGCACCGCTTCCGTCAGCGCCCCGCCCTCCTCGTAGCCGACGTAGCCGGGGGGCGCGCCGATCATGCGCGCCACCGTGTGCTTCTCCTGGTACTCGCTCATGTCGATCCGCACCATGGCGCGCTCGTCGTCGAACAGGAACTCGGCCAGCGCCCGCGCCAGCTCGGTCTTGCCCACTCCCGTGGGCCCCAGGAACAAGAACGATCCGATGGGGCGCCTGGGATCTTGGAGCCCGGCGCGCGCGCGGCGCACCGCCTCCGACACCAGCCGCACCGCCTCGTCCTGGCCGACCACGCGCGCGTGCAGGCGCTCCTCCATATGGATCAGCTTCTCGACCTCGCCCTCCATGAGCCGCGACACCGGCACGCCGGTCCACTTCGCCACGACCTCGGCGATGTCCTCCTCGTCCACCTCCTCCTTCAGCATCTTCTGCTCGAGCTGGATCTTCGCGAGCCGCGCGTTCTCCTGCTCGAGCTGCCGCTCGGTCTGCAGCAGCTGCCCGTAGCGCAGCTCGGCGACGCGCGCCAGATCGCCCAGCCGCTCCGCCTTCTGCTCCTCGATCTTGATGCGCTCGCGCTCGGCCTTGAGCTCGCGGATCCGGGTGACCGCCTCCTTCTCCTTCTTCCAGTGCGACTCCAGCTTCGCGATCTCCTCGCGCGCCCGGGCGAGGTCCTCGTCGAGGCGCGCGAGCCGCGCCTTGGCGCCGGAGTCCGTCTCCCGGGTCAAGGCCTGGCGCTCGATCTCGAGCTGCCGCGCGCGGCGGTGCAGCGCGTCGAGCTCGACGGGCAGGGAATCGATCTCCATGCGCAGTCGCGAAGCGGCCTCGTCCACCAGGTCGATGGCCTTGTCCGGCAACTTGCGGTCGGAGATGTAGCGGTTGGACAGCATGGCCGCGGCGACGAGCGCCGAGTCCTTGATGCGGATGCCGTGGTGCACCTCGTATCGCTCCTTGAGCCCGCGCAGGATCGCGATCGTGTCTTCCACGCTCGGCTCGCCCACGAACACCGGCTGGAAGCGCCGCTCGAGCGCCGCGTCCTTCTCGATGTGCTTGCGATACTCGTCGAGCGTGGTGGCGCCGACGCAGTGCAGCTCGCCCCGCGCCAGCGCCGGCTTGAGCAGGTTCGAAGCGTCGACCGCGCCCTCCGCGCCGCCTGCGCCCACGAGCGTGTGCAGCTCGTCGATGAACAGGATCACCTGCGCCTCGGCCGCGGTGACCTCCTTGAGCACGGCCTTGAGCCGGTCCTCGAACTCGCCGCGGAACTTGCTGCCCGCGACCAACGCGCCCAGGTCGAGCGCGATCACGCGCTTGTCCTTGAGGCTGTCGGGCACGTCGCCGGAAACGATGCGCTGCGCCAGCCCCTCGACGATCGCGGTCTTCCCGACCCCGGGATCGCCGATCAGCACCGGATTGTTCTTGGTGCGTCGCGCCAGCACTTGCACCACGCGGCGGATCTCGTCGTCGCGGCCGATCACCGGATCGAGCTTGCCCTGCCGCGCCGCCGCCGTGAGGTCGCGGCCGTACTTCGCGAGCGCCTGGTACTTCTCTTCGGGAGCGTCGTCGGTGACGCGCTGGCCGCCGCGCACCTGCTGCAGCGCCTTGAGCAGCGCATCGGGAGTCACGCCGACCTTCGCAAGCGCCTGCTGGGCGCCGTTCGGATGCGCGGGATCGGCCAGGCTCATGAGCAAGTGCTCGACGCTCACGTACTCGTCCTTGAGCCGTTCGGCCGCCGCTTCGGCGCGCTCCAGCGCCGAGCGCAGCGCCTCGCTGAGGTACATGGAGCCGCCCTGCACGCGCGGCATCGCGTTCATCGCGGCTTCGGCGTCGGCGGCCACGCGCTCGCGCGGCGCGCCTAACTTCTGGAGGACGGCCGCCACCGTGCCCTCGGCGTCCTCGAGCAACGCGGCGAGCAGGTGTTCGGGCTTTAGTTCCTGGTGCTGGTGGGCGCGGGCGATGCGTTGCGCCCGCTCGAGTGCCTCCTGGGACTTGACGGTGTAGCGATCGAGACGCATGCGGACATCACCTCCCCGTTCGTGAGCATGCTAGCATAGCCGTGAAGCACCAGAATCGCCGTGAGCCGGGGAACGCCCCATGCACATTCCGCCGTTCAGCCTGTTCTCCGCCGTCAGCGAGCTGTTCGTCACCGCCGGCGTGCTGTACGTGATCGTGCGCAACTGGAACCGGCGCCGGTTCTCGTTCCCGGTCTTCCTCACCGTGGTGCTGTTCGAGGCGTTCGTGAACGTCCTGTACATGAGCCAGCGCGCTTCGCAGGCCACGAGCGGCGCCACGCCGCTCTTGCCCGGCATGCGACTGTTCCTGGCGCTGCACGGCGTTGCCTCGTTGTTCGCGTTCATCGTGTTCGTGGTGCTGGGTGTGTTCGCGCACCAGGACCAGAAGAAGAACCTGTTCTATTTCCGCGAGCGGCCGGGGCTCACCTGGACGTTCCTCGTGGTGTGGACCGCCAGCATCGCGACCGGTGAGGTGATTTTCGCGCTGCGGTATCTCGTCTGAAGTGAGCGGCACCCGCGGGGCCGCCGGCGCACCCCGTGTCCCGGGCGACGCCGCCGGCGAGGCTCCGCCCGACGGCTCGTCGCGACCCTCGCCGAGCGCTCGCGCCGCGGTCCGCGGCATCCGGGCGCGGCGCCTGCGCGCGCCGCTGCTCGTCATGCTCGGCGCGCTGCTGGCGATCGAGGCCGCGGGCGGGATCCTCATCTTCTTCGCGCGCCTCGCGTTCGGAAGCCTGCCCGGCTTAGCACTGCATGTCGTGGCGGGCGTGGCGCTCACGTTCGTCTACGCGGCTTACCAGTGGCGGCACGCCATGCGGGTGCTGCCCGTGCGGCCCCGGCTGGATTACGTGCTCGGTCTCCTGGCCGCCGCGTTCGTCGTGCTCACGCTGGGGTCGGGACTCGCGCTCGCGCTCCCGTGGTGGAGAAGCCGCGGCCTGCGCGCACTCCCGGCGTATCCGACGCGCGTCATGGCGCTGCACATCATCGGGTGCATGCTGGTGCTGACGTTCGTCGCCGCGCACCTGGGCGCGGTGCTGAAGCGCGATCGGAGCGAGGGATAGCCCGGAGCGTTCCGAGCCCCGGCCTGCGAGTCGGCCGGCTAGTGCCGCACTACGCGGCGCGCTCGAAGAACGGCGTCAGCACCGGCATCACGCGGCGCCCCACCGCCGGATAGGACATCACCAGCGCGACGGCGGCGCGGAGTTCGTCCCACGACATCGTGCCGCCCTCGATCGAGAGCGACAGGCCGAGCAGCACCTTCTGGAGATGGTCGCGCTCGGCCTGCGGGACGTCGAGTGTGTCGATCTCAGTCGCGATCAAGGCGATCTCGGCCGCCCCCGCGGTATCGACCACGGCGTCGCGCTCGTTCGCGGACGGGACGGGCTCCGCCATCAGCTCCAGGTCCAGAACGCCCAGATCGATCACCTGCTCCCCGATCTCGAGCCTGGCCGGGTGGTCGGGCTCTCCCCCAGGCTGCGGTTCCGGAGTGACGATCTCGTAGAGCAGAGATGCTCCTTCGCCCGTCTCCGGGAATGACTGGAGCGCGGGCCACAGCTCCGCGGGAAGGGCCGGCGGCGTCTGAGCCGGCGACTCGCGCGCCGCTTCGGCCCCCACCGAACGAGCTGGCTCGGCCAGCCCCGGCCCGGGGGTCGGCGAGCCGACAGGCGCCGCCGGTGCCGCAGGCGAGGTCCGCTCGAACGGCGATTTCTGCTCGAACGGCGCCGCCCACTCGAACGGCGGGAGCAGCTCCAACGGTGGCGTCAGCTCGAGCGGAGGGGCTGTCGCGGGCTGCGGCGGCTGAATCGGCGAAGCGAGCTCGAGCGCCGGCGGCGGCGGAGCAGGCGGAGCGAGCTCCAGCGCCGGCGGCGGGGCCGGGGGAGCGACCTCCAGCGCCGGCGGCGGCGGAGACGCCGGAGCGAGCCCCAGCGCCGGCGGCGGCGGAGCGACTTCGTGAGCTGGAGGCGGCTCGAGCGCCGGGACCAGCTCGAGCCTGGGCTCGTCGGTCGGCGCCAAGCCGCCCGCGGGCATGAGCTCGATCGGCGGGGTTTCCTGCACCGCCTGTGCGGGATCGAATGACGGCCACACCGCCGCCCCTTCCACCGGCTCCGCCGTCTCGCCCGTCGTCTCGGCCGGCTGCAGCTCGCTCACGGGCGGCTCGTCGGGGGCCAGGCCTCGCACCACCTCCAGCCGCGGCATCGGGGGTCGGAAGTCCGAAGCGGCGGGGTGGCTCAGGTTCCGGTCCGTCCGCGGAGCAACGAGCTTTGAGGCATCCGGACCGCCTGCCGAGGCTGCGAGATGTCCGAGGCCGAGCATGTCCTTGAGCCGCGCCTGCCCCTTCGTGTCCTTCTTCTTCGGCGCCTCCACCGCCGGCTTCGTTCGCGCCCGGGCCGGCTTCGGCAGCATGTCGGACCGGCTTTCGGCATCCAGCCGGCTCTTGGACGCAGGCTTCGCCTGGCGGTCGTGCGGAGCCTCGTCGCGGGGGCGCGCAGCCTTCACCGCATCCGACGGCGGCAGATCAATCGTGCGTACGCCGCGCTCGCTCTCGTCCCTGCCGCCCGATCGTGACGGCGGCTGATCGAGCGTCAGCTCAGGTGATTCCTCGACGACACCCCGGTTGGCGGGCGCTCCTTGTTCGGACTCCTCGGCGCGAATCCCGTGCTTCTTGATCTCCGCCAGCCACCCGCGCAGGATCTGGGCCGCCTCGGCGCAGCCTCGCTCGAAGATTTCGCGGATCTGGCGCGCGTCGGCGAGCGATGAAGGGGGACTGAACGGCACGCGCCGGAAACGCCGCGACTTGGACGTCACGCCCGGCCAGATGCGCTGGATCACGGTGAGGGTGTTCTGGCGCCAGTGTCTGAACTGGGGATCCCGGGTGCTGGCGTTGCGGAACTGGCCGAGCTCCTCGAGCTGCTGGTTCAGCCACTCGCAAGCCTTGTCGACGGTCACACGCGTCCTCATGACGCCGGCCCCGCCGACGCGCGGGCTCCCGGGCCGCGCGCCTCGTCACCACTCGGAGAAACGCTCTTCCCGCCAGGGGTCGGCTTCGTTGTGGTAGCCGTTCTGCTCCCAAAAGCCGGGATGATCGCGATCGACGAGCTCGATCGCTCGCACCCACTTGGCGCTCTTCCAGAAGTAGCGGCGCGGAACGACCAGGCGCAACGGCCACCCGTGCTCGGGAGTGAGCGCGACCCCATCATGCGTGTCGGCGAGCAGCACATCGTCCTGGATCAGCTCCGAGAGCGGCAAGTTCGTCGCGTAGCTCTGCTCGGCATGAACGATCGCAAACCTCGCCCGCGCCAGCGGCACGACGTGGCGGAACAGCTCGCGGATCGACACGCCTTCCCAGAGATTGTCGTAGCGACTCCAACGGGTGACACAGTGAATGTCACTGCGAAGCTTCGTGCGGGGCAGCTTCTGGAACTCTTCCCAGGTCCACCGCGCCGGCTGCTCGACCTGCCCGTAAATTCGAAAATCCCACCTCGCCAGGTCGACCTTGGGAACCGAGCCGTAGTGGAGCACGGGCCATTTGTCGGTGAGGATCTGGCCGGGCGGGAGCCGGGGATCCTGCCGCGGGCTCTCGTGAATATCGGCCGGTTTGGACGGCGAGTTCATTCGGAAGTTCGCTCCCCGAACTGGGCGCTCTCGTCGAAAAGGGATGTCGAAAGGCTGTTACAGAGCCGAAACAATAGCAGACGCGCCGCGCCCGCCGCGCTCGCGAAGCAAGTCCTCGCGAGCCGTCCGCGGGGCGAGGCGCCGGCTGCGCGATGCCGTCCGGTGCCCGCCGAGCGGCGCCGAGAAAAATTTCACGCACTCATTTCTCGCTTTTGGAGCCGGTTGTCCGTTACCTTGTATGATCCAGAGTGCACGACCATAGCCCGAGGTGGGCTCCGCGCCCGGAGGTAGGAAGTTGAAAGATATCCGCGCCTGGACGACCAAGGATTCGGCCGCCCTGTACAATGTGGCCGGCTGGTCGAGCGGCTATTTCCGGATCAACGATGCCGGACACATCGAGGTCACGCCGTCGGGACCGGACGGGCCCAGCCTGGATCTCTACGATCTGGTGCTGGACCTCCAGCGCCGGGGCCTCAGCATCCCACTCCTGATGCGGTTCCCCGACATCCTGCACAGCCGGGTACGCACCCTGTTCGGGTGCTTCGAGAACGCGATCGCCGAGTACGGCTACCGGGGGCGCTACCGCGGCGTGTACCCGATCAAGGTCAACCAGCAGCACCAGGTCGTGGACGAGCTGGTGCGGTTCGGCCACCCCTACGGCCTCGGGCTCGAGGCCGGATCCAAGCCCGAGCTGCTGGCCGGGCTCGTGCTGCTCGACAACCCCGACGCGCTGCTCGTGCTCAACGGCTACAAGGACGTCGAGTACATGGAGACCGCGCTGCTGTCGCAGCGGCTGGGCCGCTACCCGATCGTGGTGATCGACCGCTACCGGGAGGTGGACGTGCTGCTCGAGGTGTCGCGCCGGCTCGGCATCCGGCCCCACATCGGCGTGCGCGCCAAGCTCACCACCCGCGGCGCGGGCAAGTGGATGGAGTCGACCGGCGACCGGTCCAAGTTCGGGCTCACCGCCACCGAGACCGTGCTGCTGGTGGAGAAGCTGCGCGAGGCGAAGATGCTCGACTGCCTCGAGCTGCTGCACTTCCACATCGGATCGCAGATCTCGTCGGTGCGAGCGATCAAGGACGCGATGCGCGAGGCGTGCCGCATCTACGTCGAGCTCGTGAAGGCCGGAGCGGGACTCAAGTTCTTCGACGCCGGCGGGGGTCTGGGCGTGGACTACGACGGCTCGTCCACGAACTGGCCGTCGTCCACGAACTACACGATGCAGGAATACGCCAACGACGTCGTGGCCTCGATCCAGGATGCCTGCGAGATCGCGAGCATCCCGCACCCCGACATCCTGACCGAGTCCGGCCGGGCGCTGGTCGCGCACCACTCGGTGCTGGTGTTCAACATCCTGGACGTGAACGAGGTGCTCGCCGGCCAGTCCGCGCCGCAAGTCGACACGCACGAGCCGCCCGTGATCCAGCAGCTCGTCGAGACCTGGCGCTCGGTGTCGCGGAAGAACTTCCAGGAGGCCTATCACGACGCGCTGCAGCTCAAGGAAGAGGCTACGAACCTGTTCAACGTCGGACTGCTCGACCTGCGCGGCCGGGCGCGCGTCGAGCAGCTGTTCTGGGGCTGCTGCGAGGCGATCCTCAAGATCATCCGCGAGCTGGACTACGTGCCCGACGACCTCGAGGCGCTGGAGCGGAGCCTCGCCGACACCTACTACGGCAACTTCTCCGTGTTCCAGTCGGCGCCCGATCACTGGGCGGTGAAGCAACTGTTCCCGACCGTGCCGCTCCACCGCCTGAATGAGCGCCCGACGCGGCGCGGCGTGATCGCCGATCTGACGTGCGACTCCGACGGCAAGATCGACCAGTTCATCGACCTGCGCGACGTCAAGAGCTCGCTGGAGCTGCACCCGTTCGACGGCCAGCCGTACTACATGGGAGTGTTCCTGGTGGGCGCCTACCAGGAGATCCTGGGCGACCTGCACAACCTGTTCGGCGACACGAACGCCGTCCACATCTCGCTGGACGAGAACGGCTACTGCATCGACCACGTGGTGGAAGGCGACTCCGTCACCGAGGTGTTGGGCTACGTGCAGTTCCAGAAGCAGTACCTGGTGGAGCGCCTGCGCCAAGCCACTGAGGAAGCCCTGCGACGCGGGCTCCTGACGTTCGAGGAGTCGGCGCTCTTGATCCGCCGCTACGAGGAGGGGCTCGCGGGCTACACGTACCTGGAGGAGGAGCAGCCCGCGCCCAAGCTCACGAACGGGAGCTCGGGCCTGACGGCGGTGGCGCCGTCCCCGGCGCCGGTGCGCGCCGCCCCGGAGCAGCCGCGGCAGCCGGTGCCCCAGGCGGTGCGCAAGGAGTAGGGCGCAGCGGCGAAGGCGGCCCGAAGCGCCGCCTCGAGCCGGCTACCGCAGCGTCGCGAGGGCCACGTCGGGGGCACCCGGCTCCGCCGGCGAAAGCTCGCGCTCCACCCACCCCGCTCCCTCGCGCCAGCGCAGCCGGGCCCCGGAGGGGACGCCCCGCGCGTGCGCGCCGATGAGCTCGCCCGCGATGCGCAGGCTGGTCTCGTCGCGGTTGCCGCACACGAGCGCGGTCGGCGCATTGAAATCCACGGGCTCCACGCAGAATCGCTCGGCGCTCTGGTAGCGGGTGAGCGCCGCGTTCTCTTCGCGGTCGCGCCCGATCACGATCTTGAGGTCCGGCCCGATCCGGAAGTGCCGGCCGATGCGGAGCAACGCCACGTCCTCCACCGTCGTCGCATCCTCCGCCCGGTGCTCGAACAGGTCGCGCAGCTTGTTCGAGAAGTGCGCGTCGGTGAGCAGGCAACCGCCTCCGGGCGACTGGTGATGCGTGAGGCCCCAGCGCCGAGCGAGCTCGAGCTGCAGGTGCCGGCCGCGACCCGCGATCGCGAACAGCGTCGAGCGATCGACCCAGCCGCGCTTCTCGGGCTCGGTGGGATCGAGAAGCTGGGCCGACAGCGGCCGCAGGATCCAGCCGGTGAGCCCGGCGGCGCGATCGATGAGCTGCATCGCGCTCCGCGTCTGCGACATGGGCCGCTGGCCGAGCGCCTCGCCGGTGAACAGGAACTTGGCGCCGAACTCCTCGAGATAGTCCGCCCCCAGGGTGAACATGAACCGGCGGCAGTCGATGCACGGGTTCATGTTGCGCCCATAGCCCCAGCGCGGATGCCGCAGGAGCCGCAGGTACTCCTCCCCCTTGGGCTTGATCTCGAGCCGGACGCCGAGCTCGGCCGCCACCGCACGCACGTCGGAGCGGCAGGCGGTGGGGGACTCGAGATGCAGCGCCACCACTTCGATCCCGCGATCGAGCAGGATCTTCGCGGCGAGCGCGCTGTCCAGTCCGCCGGACAGGAGGCCGACCGCGCGAACGGGTTCGCTCACGCCCCGAGCCAGCGCTTGAGCCACGTGTGCACCTCGCGGTTCCACAGGATCGAGTTGCGCGGCTTCAGCACCCAGTGGTTCTCGTCGGGGAAATACACGAGGCGCGCCGGGACTCCCTTGCCCTTGAGCACGCCGTAACATTCCAGCGCATGGCTCGCCGGGACGCGGTAGTCGCGTTCGCCGTGGAGCACGAGCATCGGCGTCACCATGTGCTTCGCGAACCGCGCGGGGTTGCAGGCCTCGATCGCCTCGAGCCCGTCCCACGCCTCGCCGCCCCACGCCTTGCCGCGGCCCATCGTCCAGTCGCTGGCGTACTGCGCCAGCGTGTCGTACACCCCGGCGTGGTTGATGATGCAGCGGAAGCGGTCGGTGTGGCCGGCGATCCACGCCGCCATGTAGCCGCCGTAGGAACCGCCGGCCGCCGCCATGCGCTGCCGGTCCACGATCCCGGCCGCGATCAGGGTGTCGGTGGCGCGCATCACGTCCTCGAACGGCCGCTCGGTCCAGGCGCCCTGGATGCGCTGTGCGAAGTCCTGGCCCCACGATGTCGAGCCCTGGAAATTCACCATCGCCGCCACGTAGCCCGGCGCCGCGAACAGCTGCGGGTTCCATCGCATGTGGAACACGTCGCCGCTGATGCCGTGCGGGCCGCCGTGGACGACGTGAACGAGCGGGCGCTGCTCGCCTTCCGTGAAGCCGGGCGGCAGCACCACGAACATCTGCACCGTCTCGCCCTTGGCGCCCTCGAACTGCATCTCGCGCACCTCGCCCGTGCTCACCCGGCTCATGACGTCGTCCGTGAAACGGGTCAGCCGCCGCGGCTCCCCGCCGTCGAGCGCGCACGTGAACGCCTCCGGGGGCTGGGCCAGCGTCTGGTGCGTGAAGAACACCCGCCCGCCCGCGATCGCGAGCCCCCCGACCGTGCCGCCGTTCACGACCGGCTTGGGCGCGCCGGAGCCGCGCCACTGGAACAGCGAGACGCGCGCTCGGTCCTCGGCGACCAAGTACAGCGCGCCGTCGGCCGCGGGCCTCCACTCGCTCGGCGAGCGATCCCAGCCGGTGATCGCCTCCACGTGCGTGCTGGCCGCGCGGTCGTAGCGCATGATGCGCACGCGGTCGGCGTAGAAATCGGGGTCGTGCGTCATGCCGTACACGATCGCGTTGCCGTCGGGGGCGTAGCGCGGCTTCGAGTCGGTCGCGGGATGATCGGGCGTGAGGCACTGGACCGCGCCGCCGGCGACCGGAGCCACGTAGATCGCGGACCGCACGATGGCTTTCGCCGAGTCCCAGTAGGTGCCGGCAAACGCCACCTCGCGGCCGTCGGGCGCGATGTCGTACTGCCCCGCCGGCTCCATCCAGTCGAACCAGACGGTGGACTGCGGCGTGAGGTCGCGCAGCGCCTCGCTGCGCAGGTCGTAGAGGAACAGGTGAGGCACTTCGCCGGTGGTGAGCCACTGGTCCCAGAACCGGTAGAGGCGCTCCTCCGTGACGTGCGCCTTCACGGGATCCTTGTCGCGGCGCTCGATCTCGGCGGCCGTCGCCTCAGGCGTCAGGTGCCCCTTGATGAGCGGCGCCGCGAACACGATTCCCGTGCCGTCGGGCATGAACCGGGGGTCGAACACTCCCAGCGGCAGCTCGGTCAGCTTGCGGGGCTCGCCGCCGTCGAGCGGCATCATGTAGAGCTGCGGCTTGCCCGCGGCGGCCTTGCGGCAGAACGCGAGCCGCCGGCCGTCGGGCGACACGGCGGGATCGGTGCTCGAGAGCTCCGCCGAGGTGAGCGCCAGCGGCTCGCCCCCGCCCGCCGGAATCCGCCACAGCCGCGTGCGTCCTTCGTTCTTCTCGAGGTCGTAGGTCGTGACCGGAACGACGCACCATGTGCCGTCCGGTCCGGGAACGGGCGAGCCCACGCGCGGCAGCGCCCACAGGTCCTCGGCGGTGAGAGGCCGTGAACCCGTGCGGGCCGGGTACAGGGTCGTGACGGGAATGGCGGCGACGGACATCGGAGACTCCTCGAAAGAGAACGGGTGACCCGGGTACGTCAAGATACCAAGCCCGCCGAGCGGGCGCGAAGCCTCGAGGCGCGGCAAACCCTCCACGCGCGGCAACTCCAATGGTGCCGCGCGCCATGGGCCCTTCGGGGTCACGATTGGCCGCGAATGTCTGACGCGCTAGGATGTGGGGCTGAGCATGCGGGCATGGGCGTCCCAACCGAACGCCGCGAACGGCATCCAATCTTCTGGGCCGGCACCCCCGTCTTCGAAGAGGAACGAACCCTGAGATGAGCACCGACATGAGCCTCGAAAAGCCGTCTCCGGAGCTGCTCGAGTTCGAGAAGCTGCCGCGGGTCGATCTCGACAACTTCAAGCGCCAGCTCCCCGACCTCGACCCGCAGGAGACGCAGGAGTGGATCGACGCGCTCGACGACATCGCGCGCAACATGGGCCCGGAGCGCGCCGACTTCATTCTGCGCAAGGTCCTCAAGCGCGCGCGACAGCTCCGCATCGGTCTCCCCGGACTCGTCCAGTCGCGCTACATCAACACCATCTCGCCCGAGCAGGAGCCGCCGTTCCCCGGCGACGAGCAGATGGAGCTGCGCATCCGCCGCATCATCCGGTGGAATGCGGCGGTGATGGTGCTGCGCGCGAACCAGCGGTTCGCGGGGCTGGGCGGGCACCTGTCGACGTACGCCTCGAGCGCCAGCCTCTACGAGGTCGGCTTCAACCACTTCTTCCGCGGCAAGGACAGCCACCCCGGCGACCAGATCTTCTTCCAGGGTCATGCCGCGCCCGGGTTCTACAGCCGGGCGTTCCTCGAGGGACGGATCTCGCAGTCGCAGCTCGAGCACTTCCGCCGCGAGGTGGAGCGCGGGCAGGGCCTGTCGTCCTACCCGCATCCCCGGCTGATGCCGGAGTTCTGGGAGTTCCCCACGGTGTCGATGGGGCTCGGGGCGATCAACGCCATCTACCAGGCGCGCTTCAACCGCTACCTCCGCGCGCGCGGCATCCACGAAACCTCGCGCAGCCGGGTGTGGGCGTTCCTAGGCGACGGCGAGATGGACGAGCCGGAGGCGATCGGTGCGCTGGGAGTGGCCGCCCGCGAGCAGCTCGACAACCTGACGTTCGTCGTGAACTGCAACCTGCAGCGGCTCGACGGCCCGGTGCGCGGCAACGGCAAGATCATCCAGGAGCTGGAGGCGCTGTTCACCGGGGCGGGCTGGAACGTCATCAAGGTGATCTGGGGCCGCGAGTGGGACGCACTGCTGGCGCAGGACTACGAGGGCGCGCTGGTGGAGATCATGAACGACACGGTGGACGGCGAGTGGCAGCGCTACTCCGTCGAGACCGGCGCTTACATCCGCGAGCACTTCTTCGGCAAGGACCCGCGCACGCTCAAGATGGTGGAGCACCTGACCGACGACCAGATCCGCGGCCTGCGGCGCGGCGGGCACGACTACCGCAAGGTGTTCGCGGCCTACGCGGCGGCGGTGCAGCACACGGGTCAGCCCACCGCGATTCTCGCCAAGACGGTGAAGGGCTGGACCATCCCCGGCGCCGAGGCACGCAACGTCACGCACCAGTTGAAGAAGATCAAGGTCGAGGAGCTGCGCAAGTTCCGCGATCGCCTGGAGCTTCCGATCTCGGACCGCAAGCTCGAGGACCCGCCGTTCTATCACCCGGGAGAGCCCAGCGACGAGGTGCAGTACCTGCTCGAGCGCCGCAAGGCGCTGGGCGGCGGCATGCCCAAGCGCCTGGTACGGTCGAAGCCGCTCCCGCCCGTGCAGGACAAGGTGTTCGGCGAGTTCAGTCAGGGCACGGGCGAGAAGCAGGCGGTGTCGACCACGATGGCGTTCGCGAAGCTGCTGCGGAACCTGGTGCGCGACCCGAACTGGGGCAAGCGTGTGGTGCCGATCATCCCCGACGAGGCGCGCACGTTCGGGCTCGAGGTGCTGTTCCGCGAGATCGGCATCTACGCCTCGGGCGGCCAGAAATACGACCCGGTCGACTCCAAGCTCGTGCTGTCCTATCTCGAGAAGCAGGACGGGCAGCTGCTGGAGGAGGGCATCACCGAGGCGGGCTCGATGGCCTCGTTCACGGCGGCGGGGACGAGCTACGCCACGCACGGCGAGCCCATGATCCCGTTCTACATCTTCTACTCGATGTTCGGCTTCCAGCGCACGGGCGACCTGGCGTGGGCGTTCGGCCACGCGCGCGGCGGCGGCTTCATGCTGGGCGCGACCGCCGGACGCACGACGCTCAACGGCGAAGGCCTGCAGCACGAGGACGGGCACAGCCACGTGCTCGCCTCCACGATCCCGTGCCTCCGCGCCTACGATCCCGCGTTCGCGTACGAGCTCGCCGCCATCATCAACGACGGCTTGAAGCGGATGTACGTGGACGGCGAGGACATCTTCTACTACCTCACGCTCTACAACCAGGACTACCCCATGCCGGCCATGCCGTCCGGCATCGAGGACGGGATCCTGAACGGCATGTATCTCTATCGCGGCGCCGTTCAGCGGGCCAAGCATCGCGCGCAGCTCTTCGGCAGCGGCGTGATCCTGCTCGACGTCCTGCGCGCCCAGGAGATCCTGGCGGAGCGCTACGACGTGGCCGCCGACGTATGGAGCGTCACGAGCTACAACCAGCTCCGCAACGACGCGCTGGAAGCCGAGCGCTGGAACCGCCTGCACCCCGGCGATCCGCCGCGCACGCCGTACGTGACGAAGGCGCTCGAGAACAGCCCGGGGCCGATCGTCGCGGCCAGCGACTTCGTGAAGCTCGTGCCCGACATGATCGCGCGCTGGGTCCGACCGCCGTTCGTGCCGCTCGGCACCGACGGATTCGGGCGGAGCGACACCCGCGAGGCGCTGCGGCGGCACTTCGAGATCGACGCCGAGCACATCGTGGTGGCGACGCTGGCCGCGCTGTGCCAGCAGGGCCACGTGGCCCCGGGCGTGGTGGCGCGCGCGATTCAGGACCTGGGGATCGACCCGGAGAAGCCGGAGCCGCGGCTCTCGTGATCGGCCGCGACGCCCGCGCGTGAGTCCTGGCCGCCGATGAAGCTCGAGCGCCAGGTCGCGATCATCACCGGCGGCGGCAGAGGGATCGGCCGCGCGATCGCGCTGCGGTTCGCGGCCGAGGGTGCGGCGGTGACGGTAGCGGGCACCGGTCACGATCACCTGGAAGCGACCGCCCGCGAGATCTTGACCCGTGGCGGACGGGCGCTCGTGTCGGTCACGGACGTCGCCGACGAGTCCGGGGTGGAGCGCATGGTCGCGGCCACGATCGACCGGTTCGGGCGGGTCGACATCCTCGTCAACAATGCCGGGGTCACGGGTCCGACCTCGCCGGTCGTGAACGTCGCGCTCGCCGACTGGGAGCGCACGCTGGCCGTCAACCTCACCGGCGCCTACCTGTGCGCGAAGCACGTCCTGCCGCATCTCGCGCGGCAGGGCCGCGGCCGCATCCTCAACATCGCCTCGGTGGCGGGGCAGGTCGGCTACGCGCTCCGAGCACCGTACGCCGCTTCCAAGTGGGGCATGATCGGGCTCACCCGTACGCTGGCGCTGGAAGCGGGTGAGCGCGGCATCACCGTGAACGCGATCGCGCCGGGGCCGGTCGCGGGCGAGCGCATGACGCGCGTGATCGAGCAGCGCGCGGCCGAGCAGGGATTGACCGCCGCGGAGGTCGAGCGCGCCTATCTCGCGCCGACGGCGCTGGGGCGGATGGTCGACCCCGACGACGTCGCGGCCGCGGCCCTGTTTCTCGTCTCCGAGGAGAGCCGGAGCATCACCGGGGAGACGATCGCCGTGTCGAGCGGGTTTCGCGTGTGAGCCCGGCTCACCCGGCCGCCGCTTCGATCTCCTCGAGCGCGACGCCCACGTCATCCCAGTGCGAGCGGAAGCAGAGCACGCACAGTCGCAGATAGAGCTTCCCCCACAGCCGGGTGGAGCTCACGTGCACACGCCCGCGCCCGAGCATCCGATCGATCATCGACTGGGTCGGCGCGTCTCCCGTTCCGCGCACGCGGAACGCGACACACGACAGCTCCGGCTCCGGTCCCGCTTCGATCCGCGGCAGCGCCGCGAGGCGCTCCTGGGCCAGCTCCGCCAGGATCAGCTTCTCCTCCAGCGCCGCCCGGAACCGGTCGAGCCCATGGAGCTTGAGGCTCATCCACAGTCGCAGGCCCCGGAAGTGGCGCGTCAGCTCGGGCGAGTAATCGGCGGGCGATGCGGCCGCGTCGTGTCGCACGTCTTCCAGGTAGCTCGACGTGAACTCGAACCCCTTCCGCAGCAACCGGCCGTCGCGCACGAGCACGGCGCCGCAGCCGTAGGGCAGGAACAGCCCCTTGTGCGGATCGAGCACGACCGAATCCGCGCGGGCCATGGCCTTAAGCTTGGCACGGGCGCGATCGGTCAGGACGAAGAAGCCGCCGTAGGCCGCGTCCACGTGGAACCACATCCTCGCCTCGCGCGCCAGGTCGGCGATCGCGTCCAGCGGATCGATGGCGCCGGTGTTCACCGTGCCCGCGCTCGCGAACACCATCCAGGGAAGCAGGCCCGCGCGCCGATCCGCATCGACGCTGCGCGCGAGGTCCGGCACCGACATCTTGAGCGTCGCATCCACCGGCACGAGGCGGGTGGTGACGTGAGCGAGCCCCGCGATGTGCAGCGCCTTGCGGATCGCGATGTGGCACTCCTGGGTGAGGTAGAGCACGCCGCGCGGCCAATCCGCGGGCGGCCGGGTCTCGCGCGCCGCCACGATCGCGGTGAGCGTGGCGAGCGATCCGCCGCTTTGCAGCGTGCCCCAGGCGCCGTCGGGATAGCCGATCATCTCGATCAGCCAGCGGATCGCCGTGTTCTCCACGGACGCGGCGCCGGGCGCGGCCCCGTAGACGCCGGAATATCGGTTCGTCAGCGCGGCGAGGTAGTCCCCGATCGCGGCACTCGGCAGCCCGCCGCCCGGCACGTAGCCGAAGAATCTGCCCGAGGTCGGGACGATGCCGCGCGTGAGCACGAGATCTCGGAACTCCTCCAGCACGGCGGGGAACGGAGCCGGAGCCGCCGGCAGCGGTACAGCGGGAATCTCCGAGCGATCCCCCAGGAACGCGGGACCGGTCGCATTGCTCGCGACATAGGCGGCCGAGAATTGCGCGACCTGGTCAAGCCATACCGTGAGCTCGCCCGGCGCGGAGTCGAGCTCCCGGGAGCGGGCCTCCAGCGCTTCCAGGCTTTCGATCGATCCCTGCCGCCTCTCCATCGACCTCCCTCCGTCCCGCTCCCGCCGGTCCAAGGGCCGATCCTGAGCCCCGGCGCGGCCGGGGCCGGATCCGGAACGCTCCGTCACGAGCGCCCGACCTCCGCCCGAACGACGACGACGGCCGCGCCCTCGATATCCCCCGCACGCAGTGAGCTCAGGGCCTCGTTCGTCTCCGCCAATCGAAACCGGGAATCAGGGGCAGCTTGGGATCCCTGAGCTCTCCGTCCACGATGTGGAGATCCGTCCGGCAGACGCCGCAGGCCCGGACGGCGAGCAGCATCTCCCCGGCTCGCGGCCGTGGCACCGGTACCTGGCGCTCGCGCAGGGGAGTGCCCGGAGCCTCGAGGACCATGGCCTGCATGCGTCCAGTCGGCCCATGATCGCTTTGCCCCCCCGGTTTGTCGGAATGGCGTAGGCTCGCAGCTTCTCGGGCTCCCGCGCCAGCGTGCCGCCGGGTTGCATCCAAAGGTGACGCCCGGGATGCTGCCGATCTGTCAGCCCGCCTGCCATCCGTGACAGGCCCGCCCAGGGGCGGGAGATAGAGGGCCCGTGGCAAACCATGGCTAACCCATTGAGCCACAGCGCGCTACGGGATGGTGGAAGAGCGGCTGCGCGGGCGGGTTCGTGGCACAAGGGTTGCCCTGCTTGCGATCTCGGATTTCCGCGCGGGCCGCCGCGGGGAGGCGTCATGAGGATCGTGATCGGCGTCGACGACTCGAAGCACTCGCAGAAGGCGGTCGAGTTAGTCAAGCAGATGCGCTGGCCGGAAGGCACCCGCGTCATCGTGGTCTCGGCGGTGCGGGAGATCCTTCCGATCTACTCCGAGGTGTACGTCCCGACGGCGCCGTACTCCGAGCAGCTGATGGACGACCTGCTCAGGTTTCACCAGGAGATTGCGGCCGACGCCGAGAAGGAGATGCGCGAGGCCGGACTGAAGACCGAGGCCAAGGTGGTGCATGGTGATCCACGCGCGGTGATCGTGGATCTCGCGCGCGCGGAACGCGCCGACCTCATCGTGGTCGGCTCGCACGGCCGCACCGGGCTCGCAAAGATCCTGATCGGCAGCGTGGCATCGCACATCGTGGCCCACGCGCCGTGCAACGTGACGGTGGTCAAGGTGCCGGCCGGCTGATAGGCATCAAGACCTCCACGGGCACGAGCGCGATAGGCGGGCGGCTCACTGCAGTCGAGCCGCCCGCCGGCATTCACGGCCTGGACGCCGTGTTCCGGCCGCCATCACGGGCGCGCGCGCGCGTTACGCGTGCGCCGGCAGCGATTGCCGGGGCTGCGGTATCGCGATTCCCTTGGTGAGCAGCCACAGCGCGAGCGTCACTTCGTACACGGCCATCGGTATCCACGCGAAGTAGGTCACTGGTCCCTTGATGAATCCGGCGAGCTGGGCGGGCTGGAGGACCACCCACAGCACCGAGGCGAGCAGGCCCAGCCAGGCCAGCGGGACGGGGATGCTTCGGGCACGCAGGAAGAGGTAGGCGTAGAGCGCGCTGCCCACGGCGAAGCAGAATGCGGCGGACCCGCCCACTCCCACTTTCATGAGCAAGGCGCCGAGCGCGTTCGCTGCCGCGGCATCGGAGGCGGTCGCCGCTGGGCTCGTCGCGAGCGACAGCAGCCCCAGCGTCCTGGCCACCGAAATGGCGTTGATCACGCCCTCGCCGGCGCGGAACGCCAGGGCCAGCACCGCGAGGTCGGGGTCCACGTCGCGCGTGAGCGCGAACAGCGCCACGGCGAGCACCACGGCCTCGACGGCCTCGAGCAGCGTGAGCACGACCGTCACCCGCACGAGCGATGCGTGCTGGGCGATGCTCGCGAGCGTCGCGGCGATCCCCTCGGCGCCGCTGGTCGCCTTGTTGAACACGACCAGGCTCGCGATGCCGGTCGCGATGTAGAAGAGAAACATGAAGCCTGCGAGTCGTGCGTTCGTCCTCTGGATCATGAGTCCTCCGGATCGGCGAATGCCCGCGAGTGGGCGGACTTGGCCGTGGAGACAGCTACGAGAACGAAAGCCCGGGAGTTCCTCCTCGCGAAAGTGACCGTTCGGACTGGCCGTGAGGCGCACCCCTCGCCCGGCGTGTCGTTCAATGGTCCCTATTCCAGCGCGATCTCCTGCCGGATCTGTCATGGTCGGCCTTGCGATTGCCTGTCAATCTGGCAGAATCGATTCGCAATGGATACCAAAATTGGCAGGCTTCACTCTTCCGGGCCGCTCTTGAACCCGACCGATCCCAGCCCCCGATACGACATCGAGCAGGTCCGTCAGATGCTGCCGCAACTCATCGATGGCCTCATCGACGCCGTGCTGGTCGTGGATCGAGGCCAGCGTGTCGTGGCCGCCAATCGAAGCTATCTCGAGACCTTCGGCACGGGCGCCGAGGCGGTGGTTGGGATCAGCTGCCACGACAGCGTGGCGTGTCCGCTGTCGCACCCCGGGAGCCCCGCCTCCGCGTGCCCTGCGTGTGACGTCCTGGCGCATCGTCATCCGCGCAAGATCGTGCTTGCGATCCCCGATGCGAACGGCGGGCAGCGCCACTGGGAGGCATCGCTCAACCCGGTGCTCGATGCGCGCGGCGAGGTGTCGCACGTGGTCGAGGTGTGGCGCGACATCACCGATCGCAGCCAGCTCGAGGGCCAGCTCGCGCACAGCGAGCGTCTCGCCTCGCTCGGAGTCCTCGCGGCCGGCGTCGCGCACGAGATCAACCATCCCCTGGCGGCCATCCTCGCGGGTGTGGAGAGCCTCAAGCGCTGGCTCGGGCGCGCCCGGGGACTCGATTCCGAGGAGTTCCGGGACGTGAGCGAAGTGCTGGACATCCTCGAGCGCCAGACGCAGCGCGGTCGCGAGATCACGGACAAGCTGCTGTTGCTCGCCCAGCCCTACTCCGGGGCGTCCACCTGGGTCGACGTGAACCGCGCCGGCAGGGACACGCTTGCGCTGCTCGACTATCAGCTCCGCAAGCAGAACGTCACGGTGGACAGCCGGGGCGCGGCGCACGCTTCACCGTGGAGCTGTCCCACCACGGAGCCGGAGGCCAGGGTGGCTGAGATCACGTTGCTGCTCGTCGACGACGAGGAATCCTTCCGGAAGCTGGTCAGCAAGGAGCTTGAGCGCGCCGGTTACCGCGTCTCCGGGGCGGGTTCGCTGGACGAGGCTCGCCGCCTGCTCGTGAAGCAGGCGTTCCACCTGGTGCTGCTGGACGTGCGGCTCCCCGACGGCAGCGGCCTCGACCTGCTGGGCGAGATCAAGGAGAGCGCGCCGCAGACCGAAGTGCTGATGCTCACCGCCTACGGAACGATCGAGGAGGCGATCCGCGCCATGAAGCTCGGCGCGCTCGACTTCCTCACCAAGCCGTGCAAGCTGGCCGAGCTGGAGGCGGTGCTCGAGAAGGCATTCCAGCGTCAGAACCTGCAGCGCAGCCACACGGCGCTCGAGCGCGAGGTGGAACGGCTGCAGCCGACCGAGCGCTTCATCGGCAGCACGCCGCAGATCCGCGAGCTGCTCGACATGGTGGCGCGGGTGGCCGACACGGACTCCACGGTGCTGATCCGCGGCGAAAGCGGCGCGGGCAAGGAGCTCGTGGCGCGCGCGGTGCACCGACAGAGCCGGCGCAGCCGCCAGCCGTTCGTGGTGGTCGACTGCGCGTCGCTGCACGAGAACCTGCTGCAGAGCGAGCTGTTCGGACACGAGAAGGGCGCCTATACCGGAGCCATCCGGCTCAAGCACGGCCTGTTCGAGGTCGCCGACCGCGGAACGATCTTCCTGGACGAGATCGGGGAGCTCACCCCGCAGCTGCAGGTGAAGCTGCTGCGCGTGCTGGAGACCGGCGTGTTCCGCCGCGTCGGCGGCACCGCCGACATCAAGGTCGATGTGCGCGTGATCGCCGCCACCAACCGCTCGCTGGAGCAGATGATGAAGGAGGGCCATTTCCGCGAGGACCTGTACTACCGGCTGAACGTGTTCTCGCTGCACATCCCGCCGCTGCGCGAGCGGCGCGACGACGTCCCGGTGCTGGCCGAGCACTTCATCCGCAACTCGTCCATCGCGCCCAAGCGCAGCACCCGGATCAGCGAGGCGGCGATGAGCGTGCTGCGGCGCTACGCGTGGCCCGGCAACGTGCGCGAGCTGGAGAACCTGATCGAGCGTGCGCTGATCCTGTGCGACGGCGGCGTGCTCGAGCCCGATCACCTGCCGATGGGCGTGCGCGTGACACCGCAGTTCACCCAGGATGACGAGTCGGGCCGGCTGCCGACCCTGGAAGAGGTCGAGCTGCGCTACATCCGCCGCGTGCTCGAGGAGTGCAAGGGCCACCGCCACAAGGCGGCGAGCATCCTCGGGATCAGCGAGCGCAACCTCTACCGCCGGCTGAAGGAGCTGGAGGCGGAGCAGGCGGCGAGCTCCTGATAACCCGGCAGCCCGCGGGGCGCTGCGCCAGCGGGGTGAACGCGAGCATCACTTGACCGAGGCTTTGCCCGCGCGGGGCGGGTAGCACTTGGGAATCGCAGGGAATGCTGAGACAATCAAACCACGGCACGAACCTCGCCGCACTGGTGCGGCGCGGGAGTGTTGCCGATAACAGGACCGCCATGATTCACCTCACCCGCTTGCACCCGAATCTCTGCCGGCGCGCCGGCTCGCTCGCGGTGTTGCTGCTGTTCGTGTTCGGCAGCGAATACTGCGTGGTGACTGCATTCGCGACTCCGGCCCCGGGTCGGACGGGCGTACGGTGCCACGCCATGCCGGCCGCGAACGCGGCGCGTGCGGGTGCCGCGTGCTGCCGCGAGCGCATGGCGGGTCACCCACCGGCTCGCCCCGCCGCCAGGCACGATTCGCCGTGCTGCATGGCGCTCGCGACCGTTTCGGGCCCACAGCTCGAGCGGCACGAGCTCGCGACGAGCCTGAGCTTCGAGGAGCCGGCGCCCCTGCTCCCGCTCCCCGCCTCCGCGGTTCCGGCGTCGCGCGCCGTCCATCGCGAGCATCGCGCCGGACCTCTGGCCGCTCCGGCCGGAGCACCCCTCGCCCTCCGCGCTCCCCCACTCGTCTAGCGTCGATCCGACCCCGTCCTGAGACGCGCCGGCCGTGACGGCCGGCGCGCGATCGCGGACGTGCATCGATCACGCTGGAGCGGCGCCACGGCGCCGTCCGGACCGGCTCCACGTCCGGTCCCACGAGGAGTGCGAAACCCATGATCCGTTGGTGCGCGCATCGGTTGACGGCGCTCATGACAACAGCGCCGCGCGCCGGCCGCGCCGCTTGGCTCGCGGCCCGCACCGCGTTGCTGGGGCTGCTCGCGGGCCCGCTGGCGCTGCCCGCAGTACCGGCGCGCGCCGCCACGCTGCGGCAAGTGCTGGGGGAGGTGCTCGCGGGCAATCGCGATCTCGAGGCGCAGCGCTGGCAGGCGGCCGCAGCACGGGCGCGGGCCGTGCGCGCCGGGAGCTGGGAATCGCCCGTGCTCGAGGTCGGCGTCGAGAACGTTCCCGTGACCGGCCGCTTCGACCAGGACCCGATGACGATGAAAGTGATCGGGGTCACACAGCGCGTACCCGTGTTCGGGGCGAACCGGATCGCGCGCCGGGCTGAGAACGAGCAGGCGCGGGCCGACGGGCTGTCGCTCGTGGCGCTGCGCTGGGAGCGCGCGGGCGACGCCTGGCAGGCCTACGCCCAGGCCTACTTTGCCGGGACGCGGGCCGCGGCGGCCGAGGGGCATCGCGGGGTGATGCAGCGCATGGTCGGCGCCGCCCGCGCGCGCTACGAGGCGGGGCGCGGGAGACTCGACGATGTGCTGCGCGCCCAGGCCGAGGCGGCGCGCGTCGACGCCGACGCCGCCACCTGGCGCGCCGCGGAGGCCGAGGCGCGGGCCCGGCTGGCCGAGCTGCGCGGGAGGAGCCCCACGGAGACGATCGAGGCGCTCGAGTCGCCGCCCGTGCTGGACGTGGGTGCCGACGCGCGGCCGTGGATCGACGCCGCCCTCCGGCATCCCCGCGTGCTCGAGCAGGACGCGCGCGGCGAGCGCTACCGGATGGCGGCCCGGGCCGCGCGCCGCAGCGCCTGGCCGGAGCTCGAGCTCCGCGCGGCCTACGGCCGGCGCGAAACGCTCGTGAACCCGATCCACGGCACGGCGGCCGAGCAGGACAACATGTTCAGCGCCACGCTCGGGTTCACCCTGCCCTTGTTCGCCGGCTCGCGCGAGGGAGCGGAAGCCCGCGAGATGGACGCCATGGCGCACGCCGCCGAGGCGGAGCGCGGAGGTGCTGCGCTCGCGCTCGAGCAGGCGGTGGTGGCGGCGCACGCGCGCGCGCTGGCTGGCAGCCGCACCGTGCGGTTGATCGCCGACACCGTGCTCGTGCTGCAGCAGCGCTCGCTGGACGCGGCGTGGAGCGCGTATGCGGCGGGCAGCGCGGACCTCATGGGCGTGTTCGAGACCGCGCACGCGCTGTATGCCGAGGAGCTCCGCGAGGCCGACGAGCGCGAAGCGCTGGCCCGGGCCGATGCCCAGCTCATCGCCCTCACCGGGCGGCTCGACCTTATCGGCGTATCGATTCCCGGTGCAACCGGCGGAAAGGATCAGCGATGAACACAGGTCTTCCTCCCACGGAAGCTGGCTCCGGCGCTTCGAGCCCGCGCGGCCTGCACGAGCCGCCGCCCGGCGCGGCAGCGATGAACGTGCTGCGCTGGGTGCTGTTCGGCGGCCTCCTCTTGCTCGCCATTGCGAGCATCGCGGGCTACGCGCTGTCGCGGCGCCCGAAGGGCGCGGGGCCTGCGGCGAGAGCGGCCAGCGTGGCCCGCTACTACTGCCCGATGCATCCCACGTACACCTCCGACAACCCGGGCCAGTGCCCGATCTGCGGGATGACGCTGGAGCCGATCCCGCAGCACGCGGGACCCGAAGCCGCGGCGGAGAACGGCGACGTCCCCGGGCTCACCGGCGTCCGGCTCACGCCGGATCGCGTGCAAATGATCGGCGTGCGCACGGCACCGGTCGAACGGCGTCCGCTCGGAATCGGCAGCACGCTCGTCGGCTTCGTCGCGCCGGACGAGTCCGAGCTGCGCCGGGTGCAGATCCGGATGACGGGCTGGGTGGAGCGGCTGTACGTGAACCGCACCGGCGAGGTGGTGCGGGCGGGGCAGCCGCTCGTCACGATCTACAGCCCCGAGCTGCTGCAGAGCGAGAACGAGTACCTGATCGAGACCGAGCCGCCGGTCCGCGCGGCCCGGGACTCGAGCGAGCACGCGGCGATGTCGGAGCACGAGCTGCCCGGCCCCGTCGCCTCCCGCGAGCGGCTCCGGCTCCTGGGCGTGCCGGACTCGGAGCTCGAGCGGCTCGCGCGTGAGCGCACCGCCGCCACGCGGCTCACGCTGCCGTCGCCGGTGTCAGGAACCGTGCTCGAGCGCAGCGTCACCGAAGGGCAGAGCGTGGGACCCGACACGCCGCTCCTGACGGTCGCCGATCTGTCTCGCGTGTGGGTGGTGGCGGACGTGTACGAGATGGACCTCGGGAGCGTCCGCGTCGGCGACCCCGCGCGCTTCACCGCCGACGCGCTGCCCGGCCGCGCGTTCGATGCGCGCGTCGAGTTCGTCTACCCCACCGTCTCGAGCGAGACCCGCACCCTCAAGGCCCGGTTCTCGCTCGACAACCGCGGCGGGCTCTTGCGCCCCGGGATGTACGGGCGCGTCGCGATCGCTCCGCACGGAACACCGGCGCTCACCGTGCCGGCCGAGGCGGTGGTGCACGCCGGGGAGTGCAATTACGTGTTCCTCGCCCATCCCGGCGGGATGTTCGAGCCTCGCTCGGTCGAGCTGGGCCGCGGCGACGGCGAGCGCGTGCAGGTGCTGCGCGGGGTCGCGGCGGGCGACACGGTGGTGGCGAGCGCTTCGTTCCTGATCGACTCCGAGAGCCGGCTCAAGGCCGCGATCGACGGCCTCGGCGGCGCGCCGGGCGCGGCCCCCGCCGGCCACGCCCACGGGGGGACGCCGTGATCGCGCGCGTCATCGAGTACTGCGCGACGCATCGCGCGCTCGTGTTCGTGTTCACGGCGCTGCTGGTCGTGGCCTCGATCGTGGCGGTGCGCCACGTACCGCTCGATGCGATCCCGGACCTGTCGGACCCGCAGGTGATCGTGTTCACCGAGTGGATGGGTCGCAGCCCGGACCTGGTGGAGGACCAGGTCACCTACCCGATCGTGTCGTCGCTGCTCGGGGCGCCGCGGGTCGAGGCGGTGCGCGGGCAGTCGATGTTCGGCATGAGCTTCATCTACGTGATCTTCAAGGAAGGCACCGATCTCTACTGGGCGCGCAGTCGCACGCTCGAGTACCTGAGCACGATCCGATCGCGGTTGCCGGAGGGCGTGAACCCGGTGCTGGGCCCCGACGCGACGCCCGTCGGCTGGGTGTTCCAGTACGCGCTCGTGGACAAGAGCGGCCGCCACGATCTGGCCGAGCTGCGAGCGTTCCAGGACTTCAACCTGCGCTACCAGCTCACGAGCGTGCCGGGCGTGGCCGAGGTGGCCTCGATCGGCGGCTACGAGCGGCAGTACCAGGTGGAAGTCGATCCGGCCAAGCTGCACGCCTACGGGCTCTCGCTCGGCGACGTCACGGCGGCGATCCGGCGCAGCAACTCCGACGTGGGCGGTCGCGTGATCGAGATGTCGGGGCGCGAGTTCTTCGTGCGCGGGCGCGGGTACGTGACGAGCCTCGACGACCTGCGCGCGATCGGCCTCGGCGCCGACCGCCGCAGCGGGACCCCGATCCGGCTCGCGGACGTGGCCACGGTGTCGTTCGGACCCGACATACGGCGCGGCGTCGGGGAGCTGGACGGGATCGGCGAGGCGGTGGGCGGCACGGTCGTCATGCGCCAGGGCCAGAACGCGCTCGAGGTGATCGAGCGCGTGAAGAACAAGCTGGCCGAGCTCCGCCCGTCGTTTCCCGCCGGCGTCGAGGTGCAGGTGACCTACGACCGCTCGAGCCTCATCCATCGCGCGATCGACACGCTGCGGCACACGCTGCTCGAAGAGATGCTCGTGGTGAGCCTCGTGATCTTCCTGTTCCTGCTGCACGTGCGGAGCACGCTCGTGCCGGTGCTGGCGCTCCCGGTCGCGGTCGGTCTCGCGTTCGTGCCCATGTACTTCCTGCACATCAACTCCAACATCATGAGCCTGGGCGGCATCGCGATCGCGATCGGCGCCATGGTGGACGCCGCGATCGTGCTGGTGGAGAACGCCCACAAGCACCTGGAGTCCGCGCCGCCCGGGGCCGACCGCCGCCGCGTGCTGATCGACGCGGCCAAGGAGGTCGGACCCCCGATCTTCTTCGCCTTGCTCATCATCACCGCCGCGTTCCTGCCGATCTTCGCCCTCAACGGCCAGGCCGGGCGGCTGTTCAAGCCGCTGGCTTACACCAAGACGTTCTCGATGGCGTTCGCGGCGCTGGTGTCGATCACGCTCGCGCCCGCGCTGATGACGTTGTTCATCCGCGGGAAGATCCGACACGAGAGCGAGCACCCGGTGTCGCAGGCGATGATCGGCGTGTACCGGCCGTTCGCGTGGGTGGCGCTCAAGAACCCCAGGACAACGATCGCGATCGGGCTCGCGGCGCTCCTGTCGGCGGTGCCGATGGCGATGCGGCTGGGCCACGAGTTCATGCCGCCCCTGAACGAGGGCGACGTGCTGTACATGCCGACCACGTTCCCCAACATCTCGATCGAGGAAGCCAAGCGCTACCTGCAGATGCAGGATCGCCTGATCCGCTCGGTGCCGGAGGTGGCGCGCGTGTACGGCAAGGCCGGCCGCTCCGAGACGCCGACCGACCCCGCCCCGCTGTCGATGGTGGAGACCGTGGTGCAGCTCAAGCCGCGCGAGCAGTGGCACACGATTCCGCTGCAGCGCTGGTACTCCGGCTGGGCGCCCGGGTGGCTCGAGCCCGCGCTGCGTCCGCTGTGGCCCGACCGGCGCCGCATCACCTGGGACGAGCTCGTGGCGGAGCTCAATCGCAGGGTGCAGATGCCGGGCTGGACCAACGCGTGGACGATGCCGATCAAGACCCGCATCGACATGCTGTCGACCGGAATCCGCACCCCGATCGGCATCAAGGTGTTCGGCGCGAGCCTCGACACGATCGAGCGCATCGGGATGGACCTGGAGCGCATCGTCTCGCGGGTGCCGCACACCCGCAGCGTTTACTCCGACCGCAACACCGGCGGCTTCTACCTGGACATCATCCCCGATCGCCATGCGCTCGCGCGCTACGGGCTCACGCTGGGCGACGTGCAGGACGTGATCGAGACCGCGGTGGGCGGCCGGCCGATCGAGTTCACGGTCGAGGGCCGCAACCGGTTCAGCATCAACGTGCGCTATCCCCGCGAGCTCCGCGAGGATCTCGAGACGCTGAGCCACGTGTTGATCCCGCTCCC
>Ga0066710_100000267_pt1 | contig 28778 bp, 40 predicted proteins | sample GraSoiAngelo_159_FD_79666 | JGI IMG/M metagenome (GOLD analysis project Ga0066710, IMG submission 79666) | Grasslands soil microbial communities from the Angelo Coastal Reserve, California, USA - 14_1009_16_40cm | ecosystem: Environmental > Terrestrial > Soil > Grasslands | place: USA... | reverse complement strand
GTACTTGTGCACGGCGGGGTGACCTCGATCAACACGCGGCGGCGGTCGGCGGGATCGGCGGTCCGGCGTGCGAAGCCGGCGCGCTCTTCAAGCGCGTCGTCGACATCCCGGGCTTCCACGGCGGGTCGTACCTCGACTTCCTGACTCCGGGGATCGTGGTCATGAGCGCGATCATGTCGGCCGGCTGGCACGGGATGGGCGGGATCAACGCAATCGACCGCGGGATCATGGACCGCTTTCTCGTCTCGCCGGTGTCGCGGCTCGCGCTGGTCGCGGCGAGTGTCGCGCAGAGCGTCGTCGTGATCCTGATCCAGTCGCTGATCATCGTCGGCGTCGCGACCGCCACCGGGGCGAGCTTTTCCGCGCGCGGCATCGTGCTGCTGCTCGCGCTTGCGTCGCTGCTCGGCGGGGCGGTCTGCGCGCTCTCCGACGGTCTCGCGCTCGTGGCCCGTCAGGAGGAGACGCTGACCGGCGCGGTGCAGTTCGTCGTGTTTGCCGGCGACATTGCTGTCGTCCGGGCTGATGGCGGCGAATCTCGTGCCCGGCTGGATCGGCGACGTGGCGCGGTTCAACCCCGTCAACTGGTCCGTCGTCGCGGCCCGTTCGGCCGCGTCGTCGGGGACAGACTGGTCGCTCGTCGGCGTCCGAGCGGCGCTCCTGGCGGCGCTGCTCGGCGGCAGCCTGGCGCTCGCCGGCCGCGCCTTCCGCGTGTACCAGCGTTCCGTCTAGGCCGGGCTCGGGTAGAGCGCGTGCGTGCGTGTCGCCTGTTGCGCGATCCTCGCCGCGCTCGCCGGCCTCGGGGTCGGCGGCTGCTCCCACATCTATCGTGTCCCGTCCTCGTCGATGGAGCCGACACTCCACTGCGCGAAGCCGGGGCCGCTCTGCCGCGGGAAGCAGGACGACCGGGTCGTCACGAGGCCGGTCAAGCCCGGAGCGCTCCGCCGCGGCGACATCGTCGTCTTCGAGACGCCGTCGAAGGCCGAGCAGCTCTGTGGGTCGGCTGGCACGTACATCAAACGGGTGATCGGCCTTCCGGGCGAGACCGTCCGCGAGGACGACGCCGGCTTCATCCACGTCGACGGCCGGCGCCTGCGCGAGCCGTACATCCCGGCCGCGACGCGATGGCAGGACGTGGAGCTCCGCAATCACGCCTGGCACGTTTCTCCCGGCCGGTTCTTCCTGCTCGGCGACAACCGTCCGAACTCGTGCGACTCACGGATCTTCGGCGCCGTCAGCGCGAAGAGCATCCGCGGGGTCGTGACGGCGATCAGACGTGACGGCCGCGAGATCAGGGTCCGCTGAGTACCGTTCGCCCGCGATGGCGAGAAGCTGGGCAGAGCTGCTCGGGGAGCCGGATGCGCGGCCCGAGCCGGAGGAGCAGCGGGCAGGGATGTTCGCGCGCCTGCGCGACTCGCTCTCGAAGTCGCGGCGCGCGCTGACCGGCGAGCTCGCGGCCGCGGCGTTCGACCCGGGCAACGCGGACGACTGGGAGCGCCTCGAGGAGGCGCTGATCCAGGGCGATGTGGGGGTGCGTGCGACGGCCGAGCTCGTGCGCCGGCTCGAGGCGCGCGGGGAGCTCGGCGACCTGAACGAGGCGCTGGCCGAAGAGATCGCGACGCTGATGGGCGAGCCGGACGTGCTCCACGTGCAGGACAGTCCGAGTGTCGTGCTCGTCGTCGGCGTCAACGGGACGGGGAAGACGACGACGATCGGTAAGCTCGCGGCGCGGCTCGACGAGCACGGACGCTCCGTGCTCGTGGCCGCGGCCGACACCTTCCGCGCCGCGGCCGAGGAGCAGCTCGAGATCTGGGCGCAGCGCGCGAACGCGGACTTCGTCGGCTCCGAGCGCGGCGGCGACCCGGCCGCGGTCGCGTACGACGCGGTCGAGGCGGCGCAGGCGCGCGGCCGCGACGTCGTGATCGTCGACACCGCCGGCCGGCTCCACACGCAGACGAACCTGATGGAGGAGCTCGCGAAGGTGCGCCGCGTGATCGAGGGGAAGCTCGCGGGAGCGCCGCACGAGACGCTGCTCGTCATCGACGCGACAACGGGCCAGAACGGACTGCAGCAGGCCCGGCTCTTCGGCGAGGCGGCCGGTGTCACGGGCGTTGCGCTGACGAAGCTCGACGGATCGGCCAAGGGCGGCGTCGCGGTCGCGATAGCCTACGAGCTCGGCCTGCCCGTCAAGCTGATCGGCGTCGGCGAGCGGCTCGACGACCTGCGGCCGTTCGACGCCGGCGATTTCGCGCGCGCGCTCGTCGCCGGCTGAGAGTCAGCGCTCGATCCCGAACGCGATGTTCACCGTGGTCCGGTACTCGGAGATGCGATCGTTCTCGACGACTGCGCTCATCGAGATCACGTCGGCGCCGGTGATCCCGCGCAACGTCTTCGCTGCTTCCTGAACCGCCGCATCTGCCGCCTTCGCGAAGCTCTCGGTGGACGAGCCGATGATCGTGACGACCTTGGCAACCTGGGCCATGGGTTCCTCCTGGACGTGTGTGCCGCGCACGTTCCCGGTTTCCGGTCCGGCGACACCGGATACGCGCGGTCTATGGCCAGGTCTTCGCTGCCCGGCGCGGTCGCCCGCGGTCTCGTCGTGGGCGCCGCGGGGACGGCGGCGATGACGGCGTACCAGCTCGCAGTCGCGAAGCTGCGCGGCAAGCCGCTCGTCACGCCGGTGCCCCGGACGTGGGCCGATGCACCCGCGCCCGCGCGCGTGGCGAAGCGGCTGCTCGCCCGCCGTGTGACGAAGCAACAGCGCCGCTCCTCACGAACGTCGTGCACTGGCTCTACGGCACGGGCTGGGGCGCAGCGTACGGACTGCTGCGGCGCACGCTCGGCGGACCGGCCGTCGCAGTCGGCACCGGCTTCGGAACCGCTGTTTGGACCGCCGGCTATGCCCAACTCGGCGTCGGCGTCGCCGTGACGTATGCCGCGCTCGACCGCTGAGGCCTAGCCGCCCGGTTTGAGCGTCACGGAGCACCAGCCGACGCCGCCCGGGTTCCAGATGTCGATGCGTGCGCGGTACTGCACCTCGACCTTCGTCCCGTTTGCCGCCACGCCCCAGGCCTCCGCGGCCTTGTGGACAGCGTCGTGAAATGCGAGGTCGAACGCGGAGCTCGCCGCGATGCGCTGCCGCTGCGGCTTCGGCACGGTGTAGGTCCCCGTGATCGGCCTCAGCGACCCTGCGGCCTTTGATTGCGGCCTGCTCATCTCGTCCTCCTGGTTCGGGTGCGCCGACGATACTTCGTCGGCTGTCGCGTGCCTAGCGCGCGGAGATCAGCGCGCCCGCTCGCCGCTCTGCTGCAGCCGCACCGGGGACGTGACCTTTCTTCCGGTAGAGCGCGAGCGCGCACTGCGCGGCTGCAATTGCAGGCGCGCCGGCTCCCGACGCCGTGAGCGCATCCGAGTGGACCAGCTCCGCCTCGGCGTGCATGGCAAGGCCGTCCGTCGCCGCCGCGATCCCGACCGCGTCGCGTGCCACCGCGACGGCCTCGTCGAACGCGCCGTCGAGCACCAGAAGCCGCGCCGATGCGGTGCGCCAGAGCACCTGGGTCGCCGTGTCCGACGCGCCGCTCAGCCGCCGCGCCTCCTCGACGAGCATGCGCGCCTCGTCGGTGTGGCCGGGCGCAGCCAGCACATGGGCGAGATGGGCGGCCTGGAGTCCCCGCGCGCCGAGGCCTGCGAAGATCTCGAGCCCCTCGCGCAGCTCCCGTTCCGCGCCCGAGGCGTCGCCGGCGAGCAGCGAAAGCGGTGCGCTCACCTGCGTGAGCCCCGCGAGCGCGAAGCGGAGTCCGAGCTCCTCGTACGTGGAGCGCGCCTGGGCGGCGAGCGCGCGGCCGCGCTCGAGCTGCCCGGCGATGCCGTACAGGCCGGCGAGGGAGATCAGCACGTTCGCCTCGAACAGGCGGCGACCGCGTGCCGCAGCAAGCAGCTCCTCGCAGCGGGCGATCGCCTCGTTCGCCGGTGTGGGGCCGTAGAGGAGGGCGGTGCACAGTTCGTCCGTCAACCACGTCTCCTCCTGATGCGCGCCGGCTCGGCGGGCGTGGGTCAGCGCCCGCTCGCTCGCCTGCCTCGCGATCGCGAACCTGCAGCGGATCCGGTTCGTGCTCGAGGTCGTCCGCAGCGCGAGCGCCAGGCCCGCGTCGTCGCCCAGCTCCTCGAAGACCCGGGCCGCTTCGCCGGCAACCGCTTCGAGCTCGTCGAGCGCCGCATCGGGATCGCGGACGCTGCGTCGGGCCGCGCGCTCCAGCGTCGCGAGCCATTCGGTGCCGCGGTCGCCCGATGCGCGCGCGCCCGCGATCGCCTCGTCCAGCAGGGCGTCCGCCTCCGCGGTTTCGCCCGTAGACCAGAGCGCGGACGACCATTCGCGCCGGGATGACTGCGGCAGGTCGACGAGCTCCGAGGCGCGCTTCAACAACCGCGCAGCTGCGGGCATGTCGTCGCGCGCGAACGCGCGGTGGCCGGCGCGCGCGAGCAGGTGGCCGGCGCGCTCGCCGAGCGACCTCGTGCGGACGTCCGTCCCACCGAGCACGACCCGGTAGCGATATCCCTGCTCGAGGTGATAGCCGACGATCTCGTCCAGCGCGCCCGTCCGGCCTGCGGTCGTGCCCGCAGCCCAGTCGGCGAACGCTTCGTGCTGCTCCGCCCGTAGCTCCTTCGGGATACCCGCGTACGCTGCGTCGCGGATCAGTGCATGTCGAAACCGGTACGCGTCCTCGGGCGACGTCGGGCTCGCGGCGAGCAGATCCTTGCGGACGAGGCTGAGCAGCCGCGCGTGCACCGAGTGCCGCTCGGACTCGGGCGAGAGCGCTGCGACCGCGGAGCGCGCGAACTCCTTGCCGGCGACGGCGGCGCGCTCGAGGACGGTGCGCTCCTCCGGCGGCAGTCGGTCGAGTCGCGCAGCGAGCAGAGCGTGGATCGACGGCGGAATCGTCTCGGCGACGTCGGCGCCCTGCTCCGCGAGCATGGCCGCCATCTGCTCGACGTAGAGCGGGTTTCCCTCGGCTCCCTCCGCGATCCGCATCCGAGCGGCCTGGTCGAGCGGCCACTCCTGGGCGAGCTCGTCGAGGAGCTGCTTCGACTCGTCGTCGGTCAGCGGGCCGAGCACGAAGCCGGACACGTTCGGCCCGGTCAGCCATCCGGGCCGGTCGTCGAGCAGCTCCGGGCGCGCCAGGCAGAGGAGGAGGATCGGGGCGTCGCGGGTCCAGCCTGCGAGGTACTCGAGCAGGTCGAGGAACGTGGGCTCGGCCCAGTGGATGTCCTCGAGGACGACGACGAGCGGTCGCCGGCGCGCGACGCTCTCCAGCAGACGCCGCACGGCCCACGACACCTCGCCCCCGCCGGCGGCGACCTCCGCTGCGCCCAGTGCCGAGCGCACGTGGCGGGCGACGAGCGGCGCGTCCGGCTCGGCTGAGAGCACGGTCTCGAGCCGCCCCGCACCCCCGAGTCCGTCGACGACCTGCACGAGCGGCCAGAAGGTGATTCCGTCGCCGTAGGGCAGACACCGTCCCTGCAGCACCTGCGCCTCGGGAGCGACTCGCCCGCGGAGCTCGGCTGCGAGCCGTGACTTGCCGATCCCCGCGTTCCCGAGCACGGTGACGATGCGGCAGGCGCGCTCGTCGACGGCGACGTCGAACGCTGCCTTCAGCGTCTCGAGCTCGACCTCGCGGCCGACGAGCGGCGCGTCGAGGCGGCGCGCAACGCCGGCCGCTCCCTCGATCACGGCGAGCAGCGACCAGGCCTCGACGGCAGCGGTCTTGCCCTTGACCGTCAGCGGGTCGCGCGGCTCGACGACGGCCGCGTTGGCCACGAGCCTTCGGGTTGCGTCTCCGAGCAGGATCTCGCTCGGTCGCGCCGCCTGCTCGAGCCGCTTGGCGACGTTGACCGCGTCGCCCGTGACGAACGTATGGCCCGCCGACGGATCGCCGGCGACCACCTCGCCGGTGTTGATTCCCGTTCGGATCTGGATCGTCACGCTCCAGTCGCGCTCGAGCTCCTCGTTCAGGCGCGCCAGCACCTGGCGCATCTCGACCGCGGCGCGCACCGCACGGAGCGCATCGTCCTCGTTCAGGCGCGGGACGCCGAACACGGCCATGACCGCGTCGCCGATGAACTTCTCGACTGCGCCTCCGTGCCGACGCAGCACGCCGCTCATCGCCTCGAACCAGCGCGACATGACGCGGCGCAGCGATTCGGGATCGAGTTGCTCGCCGAGGCGCGTCGAGCCCGCGACGTCGCAGAACAGGACCGTGACGACCTTCCGCGCCGAAGGCGGCGCAGGAGCGGCGTGCGCGAGCGGTGCCCCGCAGGCGAGGCAGAAGTTTGCGGACGGCGGGTTCTGCTCGCCGCACTTGACACATGCGGCCATCTCAGGAGTGTAGGACGGGATCTTCCCCTTTGAAAGAGGGAATCCCGGCCGGAAAGGCCGTACGTACACTGTTCGGTCGTGTTCGACACCCTTTCCGACAAGCTCCAGCACGCGCTCGGCGACCTCCGCGGCCGCGGGAAGCTCGACGACGAGGCGATTTCCCGCGCGATGCGCGAGATCCGGCTGGCGCTGCTCGAGGCGGACGTCAACTTCCAGGTCGTCAAAGACTTCGTGGCCCACGTGCGCGAGCGCGCGACGGGCGCAGACGTCCAGAAGAGCCTGACGCCGGGCCAGCAGGTCGTGAAGATCGTCCACGAGGAGCTGACGGCCCTGATGGGCTCCGGCTCGTCGGGCCTCGCGTTCTCGCCGCGCCCGCCCACCGCGATCCTGCTCGCCGGCCTGCAGGGCTCGGGGAAGACGACGGCTGCGGCGAAGCTGGCGCTGCTGCTCCGGAAGGAGGGCAAGAGCCCGGCGCTCGTCGCCGCCGACCTGCAGCGACCCGCCGCGATCGAGCAGCTCGAGCAGCTCGGCAGGCAGATCCAGGTCCCGGTCTACTCGGAGGAGCGCTCGGATGCGGTGAAGGCCGCCGCGGACGGCCTCGCCCGCGCGAAGGAGGAGCGTCGCGACGTCGTCATCGTCGACACGGCCGGCCGCCTGCAGATCGACCAGGAGCTGATGGACGAGCTCGGCCGCGTCCGCGATGCGGTGAAGCCGCTCAACGTCCTGCTCGTCGTCGACGCGATGACGGGACAGGAGGCCGTGAATGTCGCGCAGGCGTTCCAGGAGAAGGTCGCATTCGACGGCGTCGTGCTGACGAAGCTGGACGGCGACGCGCGCGGCGGGGCGGCGCTGTCGGTGAAGGCGGTGACCGGGAAGCCGATCAAGCTTGCGTCGACCGGCGAGAAGGTCGACCAGCTCGAGTACTTCCACCCGGACCGGATGGCGTCGCGCATCCTCGGCATGGGCGACGTGCTGACGCTGATCGAGCGGGCGGAAGCCGCGGTCGAGGAGGACGAGAAGGAGGAGCTCGAGCGGCGGATGATGCGCGGCGAGTTCACGTTCGACGACTTCCTCAAGAGCTACAAGATGCTCCGCCGGATGGGCCCGCTGCAGGGGGTTCTGAAGATGATCCCCGGGCTCGGGAAGCAGCTCGAGGGACTCGACGACGTCGACGAGCGCCAGCTGGCGCGCGTCGAGGCGATCATCCTCTCGATGACGCCGCGCGAGCGCGCCGTGCCGCACGTCATCGACGGCTCGCGGCGGAAGCGGATAGCCGCCGGCAGCGGCACCTCCGTCGAGCAGGTGAACCAGCTGCTCGAATCGCGCAAGCAGATGGCGAAGATGTTGAAGGCGATGGGAAGCGGGAAGATGCCGGCGTTGCCCGGTCAGGCGCCGCTCGGCGCCAAGGGCGCGCCGCGGCCTTCCGCGACGAGAAAATCCAAGAGCAAGCGAAAGAGAAAGGCGAAACGCTGATGGCAGTACGGATGAGGCTGACGCGCGTCGGCTCGAAGAAGAACCCGATCTACCGGGTCGTTGTCGCCGACTCGCGCTCGCCGCGCGACGGCAAGTTCATCGAGATCGTCGGGCGCTACAACCCGCAGCACGAGCCCTCGCTGATCGAGTTCGACGAGGACAAGGTCCGCGACTGGCTCGGCAAGGGCGCGCAACCGAGCAACACGGTCTCGCGGCTGCTGAAGAAGAAGAACCTCGTCTGAGACGAGATGAGCGCCGCCCTGCTCGAGGAGCTGGCCCGGCGGCTCGTGGACGAGCCGGACGCGGTACGTGTCGAGACGTCCGAAGAGGACGGGACGCTCGTCCTGCGCCTGTACGTCGCGCCGGACGACGTCGGCAAGGTGATCGGGAGGCAGGGAAGAATCGCGCGCGCGTTGCGAACGGTCGTGCGTGCGAGTGCGGGGCGCGGCGACCGCCGCGTCCAGCTCGAGATCGTGGATTGAGCGAGGACCTCGTCCCCGTCGGCCGAGTCGGGAAGCCGCACGGGCTGGACGGCTCGTTCTTCGTCGAAGGACCGAGTCGGGCGGCGGAACGCTTCGCGAAGGGCGCGACGCTCTGGGTCGGCGGCGAGGCCGCCCGCGTCGAGACGTCGAAGCAGGCTCGCGGCCGCCCGGTCATCCGGCTCGACCGCAAGGTCGAGCGCGGGTCGACCCTCTCGGTGCCGCGCGCGGCGCTGCCGCCGGCGGAGGAGGACGCCTACTACGTCTTCGAGCTCGTCGGCCTGATCGTCCAGGAGGAGGGAGGCGACGAGCTCGGACGGGTCGTCGACGTGCAGGAGTATCCGGCGAACGACGTCCTCGAGCTCGACAGCGGCCTCGCGCTGCCGCTCGTCGAGGCGTGCATCCGCGAGGTCGACGTGGCAGGCGGCCGCATCGTTGTCTCGCCGGGCTTCGTCGACCACCGCTAACCTCCGACGGCCCCCTTTGCAGCTCGACGTCTTCACCCTCGTACCCCACGCCTTCGCGTGGATGGCCGAGCAGCGGCCGCTCGCCGCCGTGCTCGGAACGGAGCTCGACCTCCGGCTGTTCAATTACCGCGACACGACCCCGCTCCGGGCCGGGCAGGTCGACGACGAGCCGTACGGCGGCGGCGCCGGGATGGTGCTCCGCGTCGACGTCGTCGCGGCGGCGCTCGAGGCGGTGTACGGCGGCGACCCCGGCCGCCCCGTGATCGCGCTCTCCCCCCAGGGCCGCGTCCTCACGCAGGCGATCGTCGAGGAGCTCGCCGAGTTGCCGGCGCTGACGCTGCTCTCCTCTCGCTTCGAGGGATTCGACGCGCGAATCGTCGAGCACCTGAGCACGGACGCGATCTCGATCGGCCGGTACGTCCTCTCGAACGGCGACCTCCCGGCGATGGTGCTCGTCGACGCGATCGCGCGGCGCCTCCCGGGCGCGCTCGCGGAGGGCTCCGGCGAGCTCGAGAGCTTCTCCCAGGAGCTCGGCGGCGGCCTCGAGCACCCGCACTACACGCGCCCGGCGGAGTTCCGGGGCTGGACCGTTCCCGAGGTCCTGCTTTCCGGGGACCACGCGAAGATCGACGCCTGGCGGAAGGAGCATGTGCGATGAAGGATCCGCTCGGCCGCCTCTTCCCGAACATGCCGCACGGGTGGCGGGTCGCCCTCGACTGGGTGATCACGATCGCAGGCGCCGTCGCGATCGTCCTCGCCGTGAAGGCCTGGGTCGTGAACCCGTATCGGATCCCGTCGTCGTCGATGGAGCCGACGCTCCACTGCGCGAGACCCGCGCAGTACTGCGAGGCACGCTTCTCCGACCGCGTGCTCGCGAACCGGCTGATCTACCACTTCCGCGACCCGCACCGGGGCGAGATCATCGTCTTCGATACGCCGCAGAAGAACGGCATCGATCTCGCGAAGAGCGCCTGCGGCTCGGGCGGGACCTTCGTCAAGCGCCTGATCGGCCTGCCGGGCGATCGCATCCACGAGGACGCGCAGGGCTTCATCTGGATCAACGGGAAGAAGCTCGACGAGCCGTACGTGCAGGCCTGGCGACGGCAGCACGACGTGGAGAACCGGAACCGCAGCTGGAGCGTGCCGAAGGGCATGTACTTCTTCATGGGCGACAACCGCTGGCAATCCTGCGACTCGCGCCGCTGGGGCCCGGTACCGCGGTCGAATCTGATCGGCAAGGTCTTCTTCAAGTACTGGCCGCCCGGCCGCATCGGGCTGCCGTAGGCGGAAGGTCGCAAAGAGCGGACTTTTCCTCCGGCGCGTCGTTGCGGGCCGACCGGACCTGCCGTACCTTCCCGGGCCTGGCGCCGAGAGGGCGCGCGAGTAGGACGAAGCCGTATCGAGCAGCCGGCCCGCGCGAGCGGCTGAGGTTGGTCGGTATCGCCGACGAAAGCGCGACCCTCGGCGCTCTTTACACCTCTCCGCTACCATTCGGCGTCGGCCGCGGGCCGTTCCTCGCATGAGCAATGTGATCGAGACACTCGAGCGCAATCAACTGCGCAGAGGCATCCCGCAGTTCAAGGCGGGGGATACGGTGCGCGTCCACTTCCAGGTGATCGAGGGGCAGCGCCGCCGGATCCAGGTCTTCGAGGGGATCGTGATCAAGCGCCAAGGCTCGGGCGCGCGTGAGACGTTCACCGTCCGGAAGCAGTCCTTCGGCGTCGGCGTCGAGCGGACGTTCCCGCTGCACTCGCCGAAGATCGAGAAGATCGAGGTGCAGGCGGTCGGCGACGTCAACCGCGCGAAGCTCTACTACCTGCGCGGCAAGGTCGGCAAGAAGGCGCGCGTCCGCGAGAAGCGGTACAGCGCGTCGGAGCGGACGCTTCAGGCGACACAAGAGCTACCGGCCGCGACCGAGCAGTCGGTGGTGGAGCCCGAGGCTCCCGCCGAGCTCCCGGAGGAGCCGGCCGCCGAGTCGGCGATCGATGTCGAGGCGGAGGAGCCGACGGCCGACGCCGAAGCGGTTCCCGCCGGCGACAAGTCCTAGCAGCTCCGCGGCTTCGGCTGGCCCAGCGGCGCCGCGACGCCGTGCTCGTCGATCTGGTCGTCCACCACCGGAATCGCGAAGACCTGCCGGTGGATGCAGCCCCCAGCGACGAACTGGCACGCGTACAGCGGGGCGTTCGGGCCGGATCGCGCGTCGACCGCGCAACTCCGCACCTCCGCGCCGCCGTGGTGGCGGAACCAGCGCTGGACGGCGTCGGCCGCTCGGCGGGCGTCGTCGTCGGCCCCGTGGCGCGCGATCGCGCCCGCCACGAACGCGCCGACGATCATCAGCGCCACGATCGCCGCGGTGATCTGCCATTTCTTGTTCCGCATCTGTGCCGGAACTGTGCCGGACACCGGCGCCGGCAGGAGGCGACTGTATTCTCGGGCCCGTGAAGAAGACCGGCCGCAAGCTGCTCCAGTTCGACCGGCGGCTCGGCGCGCGCTTCGTCGCGGGGGCCGACGAGGCGGGACGGGGATCGCTCGCCGGGCCGCTCGTCGTCGCCGGGGTGCTGCTCGACTACGGCTGCCTCAAGGAGCACAAGGTGCGCCCGCTCGCGTTCCTCAACGACTCCAAGCAGTGCACCGGGGAGCAACGCGAGGAGCTCTTCCGAGCTGTCCTCGCCTGTGCGGAGAAGGTCGTCGTCCGCGCCATCCCGGCCGGCGAGATCGACCGCAGCGGTCTGCACCGCTCGAACCTCGAGGGGCTGCGCGCGATGCTGCGCCAGCTCTCGCCGCCGGCGGAGGCGTGCCTCGTCGACGGGTTCCGGCTCGGCAAGGCCGCGCCCGAGCACACTGCGGTCGTCGACGGCGACGAGAAGAGCGCGGCGATCGCCGCCGCGTCGATCGTCGCCAAGGTGACGCGCGACCGGCTGATGCGCCGGCTCGACTCGCTCTATCCGCACTACGGCTTCGCGTCGCACGTCGGCTACATCACGCCGGAGCACTCCGCGATCGTCCGGCGGCGCGGCCCGTCGGCGATCCACCGGCGCTCGTTCCAGTCGCTCGCGTACGTGACCGACGAGGAGGCGGCGGCGATCCGCGCCGCGCGCGCGGCGGCGGCTGCTGGGGCGTGAGGTCCCTCACGTTCCTGGGGCGGCGCGGGAGCGAAAAGGCGGCCAGGGACGTGAGGTCGCTCACGTTCCTGGGGCGGCGCTGGGGGCGCACGCCATCACTGCGCGCCGCGCGGACAGTACGTCGAGGTACGGCGGTGCGGCGCGCGGTCTCGGTGGGTGCCGCCAGCGTCGTCAGCCTTTCGCGGAGCGCCGCTCCGCGGCGCGGGAGCGGAAGGCGGCCAGGGACGTGAGGAACGCCGCCGAGGAGCGGGCGCGCCGCTGGTACCGGCTGCGTGGGTTCCGCATCCTCGACGAGAACGTCTGGCTAGGCGGCAACGAGCTCGACCTGGTCGTCCGGCGCGGCCGCCGCCTCGCGTTCGTCGAGGTGAAGGAGAAGCGGGGCGACCGGCACGGCGATCCGGTCGAGATGGTCGGCGGCGAGAAGCAGCGCCGCCTTCGCCGCGCGGCGGAACTGTGGCTCGCAGCTCACCCGGAGGCCGCGCCGCTCGTCGTCTCCTTCGAAGTCGTCGCCGTCCGCGACGGAAAGCTCGAGCGGCTGACCGACGCCTTCTAGCGAACATCCAGTTCAGCTTCGTGCAGCGCGGCGCGAGGCAGCTACCGGCTTCGCTCCTACTGAGGACCAGGGAACGGCCCCGATCCGTCGAACGGATCGGGGCCGTGGCTCTGACGCAAGAGGCCCTCTACACCGAGCTCGACCTCGACCTGTCGTGGTCCGAGCGCGCGTTACCCGAGCGCGAGCGGACGAAGCACGTCCACCGGCTCCACCCGTACCACGGCAAGTTCATCCCGCAGCTCGTCGAGGCGCTGCTGTCGGAGTACGTGCCGCGGGGTCGCATACTCGATCCGTTCGCCGGCTCGGGGACGACGCTCGTACAGGCGCTCGAGTCGCGGCTCGACGCGACCGGCGTCGAGCTTGCCGCGTTCAACTGCCTGCTGATCCGCGTCAAGACGGCACAGTACGACCTCTTCGCGCTCGAGCGCGAGCTGCGCGACGTGCTCGGTCGGCTCGAACCGGACTCGGAGCGAACCGGGAACGAGTACCTACGTACCTGGTACGCGCCGCAGGCGCTCGCCGAGCTGCTCCACTTCCGGTCGCTGATCCCGGAGTACGAGCACGGCGACGTCCTGCGCGTGATCCTTTCGCGCGCGGCGCGCTCGGCCCGCCGGACGACGCACTTCGACCTCGAGGCGCCGCGCGTGCCGCAGCTCGAGCCGTACTGGTGTCACAAGCACCGGCGCGAGTGCCGGCCGGTTGAGACGGCGCGGCAGTTCCTCTCTCGGTACACGCTCGACACGCTCGCGCGGATCAAGGAGTTCTCCCGCGTCCGCGCACGCACACGCTCGGCTGTCGTTCTCCACGGCGATGCCCGCACGGTCGGGTACGACGCGCGTTTCGACGGAATCGTCACCTCGCCGCCGTACCCGGGCCTGATCGACTACCACGAGCAGCATCGCTACGCGTACGAGCTGCTCGGCCTCGACGACCGCCGCGAGCTCGAGCTCGGCGCGGCCGCGCGAGGGACGTCCCGGTCGGCGCTCGAGGAGTACCGTGCCGGAATCGCGGCTTCACTTGCGCGCGCCGCTGTCGCGATCAAGCCGCGCGCTCCCCTCTGCATCGTGGTCAATGACCGCCGCGATCTGTACCCGGAGATCCTCGAGCGGGCGGGACTTCGCCTCGAACGGCGGCACACACGCCACGTCAACCGGCGGACCGGCCGGCGGGCGGGCGAGTACTTCGAGGACGTCCTCGTCGCACGTTTCCGTTGAGTCCGGCGCGGAACACGCTCGGTGTGGAAGACGACGACTGGGAGCCCGACGATCCGGAATCGACGCACGAGGAGGACGAGCCATGACCGAGAAGCAGCGGCAGGCCGCGAAGCGAAACATCAAGAAGGCACAGCAGGCTGCGAAGCAGAATCGGACGCTTGCCCACTTGCCGACGAGCACGCGCCGGAGCCTCCAACAGCAGGCGCAGAAGGGCCGGCAGCGCGGCGGCGAGGCGGGCCACGCCCTCGAGGACCGGAACCGGAGCCAGCTCTACGAGGTCGCCAAGGACCTGAACATCGCCGGCCGCTCCAAGATGGGCAAATGGGAGCTGATCGACGCGATCAGGACGGCGCGCGGCTAAGCAGCAGCATCGAAGTCCAGGCCGCGTCGCCAGGGGGCGCGGCGGACCCCGACCGGCTCGACGCTCCCGCCGGACTCGCGCTCCGCGAGATGCGCGGCGAGGCTTCCGGCGGTCGCCTTCGACTCGGCGCGGAGGAGTAGCCGCAGGTTCGGCGGCGGGACGCCGCGGCGCTCGACTGTCACAAAGTACGCAGACATCGCTGTGACTGTACCGACTCCGCTTGGTACGAAGTCGTCACGATTACGTCACGATTGCGTGGCTCTTTCGCGGCTACCGTCGCGTACATGCTCGCCCGGGCGATCACGCATGCGCTCGTCGGCCTCGAGCCGAGACGCGTCGAAGTCGAGGCGCACGTCCACAAGGGGTTGCCCGGCTTCACGATCGTCGGGCTCGCTGACCGGGCCTGCCAGGAGGCTCGGGAGCGCGTGCGGAGCGGCGTCGCGGCGGCCGAGCTGAGCTGGCCGGGCGTCCGGATCACGGTCAACCTCGCCCCGGCGGAGCTGAAGAAGGAAGGCTCCGGGTTCGACCTGCCGATCGCGCTCGCGGTGCTCGCGGCCTCGCGGCAAATCCCACCCGAGTCGCTCGAGTCGCACGCGGCGGTCGGCGAGCTCGCGCTCGACGGGCGCGTCCGGCGCGTCGGCGGCGTGCTCGCCGTCGCGGAGGGTGCGACGCGCTGCGGGATCGACAAGCTGCTCTGTGCGGCGGAGTCATGCGCCGAGGCAGCTCTTGCCGGCATCGAGCCCGTGCCGGTCCGGCACCTGGCCGAGGCGGTCGCGTACCTGCGCGGCGAGCGGCGGCCCGAGCCGTGCGAGCGCGGGAACGGCCGGGTCGCGGCACGGGCCGGCCCCGACCTCGGCGACGTGCGCGGGCAGGAGCGGGCCCGCCGGGCCCTCGAGCTCGCGGCCGCGGGCGCGCACAACCTCCTACTCGCCGGGCCTCCCGGAACCGGCAAGACGATGCTCGCGCGCCGACTGCCGGGAATCCTGCCGCCACTCGCGGATGCGGAGGCGCTCGAGGTGACGCGGATCCATTCCGTGGCCGGGCTCGTCTCGCTGCAGCACCCGCTGATCGACCAGCCGCCGTTCCGGGCGCCGCACCACAGCGCGTCGACGGCGGCAATCGTCGGCGGCGGGCCGGGGTTGCGCCCGGGCGAGGCGAGCCTCGCGCACCACGGCGTCCTTCTGCTGGACGAGCTCGCCGAGTTCGCGCGGCCGTCGCTCGAGGCGCTGCGCCAGCCGCTCGAGGACGGCGAAGTCGCGATCGCGCGGGCAGCGGGACGCGTAGTCTTCCCGGCGCGTTTCCAGCTCGTTGCAACGATGAATTTGTGTGCCTGCGGCGCACGCGGCGATCCGGCGGCCGAGTGCTCGTGCTCCGCGCAGCGGCTCGCGGCCTATCGGGACAAGCTTTCTCGCGCGCTGCTCGACCGCTTCGACCTCGTCATCACGGTGCCACGGCCGCGCGCGGTCGAGCTGGCGGCGCCGCGCGGCGAGCCCTCGGCCGTCGTGCGCGAGCGCGTGCTCGGGGCGCGCGGGCGGCTCGCGGCCGGCGGGCTGCGACGGACGGCGGAGGCGGACGAGCTGTTGACGCGCGCGGTCGACCGGCTGCCGTTGTCAGGCCGCGGACGCGCGCGCGTCGCGCGGCTGGCGCGCACGGCCGCGGCACTCGCCGGCGCCGAGGCAGTGGGTGCGGAGCACGTCGCCGAGGCGCTGTCGTACCGGTCGCCGGCGGAGCTCAGGGCATGAACGAGCTCGCGCTGGCCGCGTTCGCCGCCGCGACCGGTGCGCACGTCGTCGGCGAGCGCCCGGGCTTCGGGCGCTTCCGCCGCCGCTTCGACGCAGCAGCCTACGAGGCGCGGCTGCGCGCGCTCGGAGTGCGGTTCCTCGCGCGCTCGGATCCCGCGTTTCCGCCGCTGCTGCGCGCGATCCACGATCCGCCGCCCGGACTCTTCCTGCGCGGCGAGACGCCGGTCGAGCTGCTCGCGCGGCCGGCCGTCGCGATCGTGGGCGCACGCGCCTGCTCGTCGTACGGGTCCGGCGTCGCGCGCTCGTTGGGTCGCGAGCTCGCCGGCGGGGGTCTCGTCGTCGTCAGCGGCCTCGCGCGGGGCGTCGACGGTGAGGCGCACCGCGGCGCGCTCGACGCGGGCGGCTCGACCGTCGCCGTCCTCGGCTGCGGCGTCGACCGCGACTACCCCGCCGCACACGCGGAGCTCGCGCGGCGGATCGTCACCGGCGGCGGGCTCGTCGTCTCCGAGTACGCGCCCGGAGTCGAGCCCGCGCCGTGGCGCTTCCCCGCGCGCAACCGGATCATCGCGGGCCTCGCCGCGGCGACGATCGTCGTCGAGGCACGCGAGCGGAGCGGCGCGCTGATCACCGCCGACCTGGCGCTCGACGAGGGCCGCGACGTCTTCGCGGTGCCGGGCGAGATCACGTCGGCACTCTCGGCGGGCGCGAACGCGCTGCTCTGTCTCGGCGCGACGCCGCTGACCTCGTCTGCAGACGTGCTCGAGCTGTTCGGGCTCTCGGCGGAGCCGATCGGCGACGGACCGGACGGCGACGCGGGCGCGATCCTCGCGCTCCTCGCGGACGGCTCTGCCTCGACGGACCAGCTCGTCCGCCGTTCCGGTCTTGCGCCTGAGGTCGTCGCTGCAGCGCTCGTCGAGCTCGAGCTCGCCGGCCTCGCGTCGACGGCAGACGGTCTTGCGCGAGCGATGCCTCGGTAGCATCCGCCGCCGTGATCGGCTCCTACTGGTTCGACGCCGAGCCGGCGCCGACGCTCGAGTCGCCGCGGCACGCGGGTCGCGTGGACGTCGCGATCGTCGGCGGCGGCGTCACGGGCTGCGCCGCCGCGCTGCGGCTCGCCGAGAACGGCAAGCGCGTTCGCGTGCACGAGGCGCGGCAGGTCGCCTCGGGCGCGAGCGGTCGGAACGGCGGCTTCGCGCTCGCCGGCGGCGCGACGCGTTACGACGTCGCCCGCGAGACCTACGGCGCGGACGCGGCAAAGGAGCTCTGGCGCTGGACGGAGCGTGCACAGGAACGCCTCGCCGAGCTCGCCGGCGACGCATTCCGCCGCACCGGCAGCCTCCGCCTCGCCGCGGACGGGGAGGAGCACGAACAGATTCGCGCCGAGTACGAGGCGCTGCGCGAGGACGGCTTCGACGCGGACTGGCGCGACGAGACGATCCCCGGTTTCCATGGCGCGGTCTTCCATCCGCACGACGGGACGGTGCAGCCGGCGCGCTTCGTCCGCCGGCTCGCCGCGATGGCCGCCGACGCCGGCGCCGAGATCCGCGAACACGACCGCGTCGCGTCGGTCGACGAGCTCGACGCCGACCAGATCCTCATCGCCACCGACGGCTACGGGCGCGGGCTGCTGCCCGAGCTCGACGAGGCGATCTGGCCCGCACGAGGCCAGGTCGTCGCGACCGAACCGCTGCCGGAGCGGCTCTTCGACTGCCCGCACTACGCGCGCCAGGGCTTCGACTACTGGCAGCAGCTCGACGACGGCCGGATCGTCCTCGGCGGCTTCCGCGACTTCTCGATCATGGACGAGCTGACCGACGAGGAGAAGACGACGCCCGTGATCCAGGAAGCGCTCTCGACCTTCCTGCGCGAGCTCACCGGCTATGACCCGCCGGTCGCCTACCGCTGGGCCGGGATCTTCGGGCTGACCCAGGACTTCCTGCCACTCGTGGGCCGCGTCCCGGGGCACGACGGCGTCTGGGTCGCGGCCGGCTACTGCGGGCACGGCAACATCCCGGGTCTTGGCTGCGGCGAGCTCGTCGCCGAGGCGATGCTCGGCCGGGACGGCGATGCGCAGCTCGAGCTGTTCGACCCGGCGCGGCTGCTCTAGCTAAAGCTTTTGCGGCCGGGCGCCGACCCCAGAGCTGTGGGCGGAAGGGTCGTGCTCTGGACGTTCTCCGTCGCGCTGAGCGCGGACCTGCTGACGAAGGCATTCGCCGTCGGCCGCGTCGCCGTGATCTACAACGACAAGCCCGGCGAGCTGCTTCGGCGGCTCGTGATGTCGATCGTCGCGGTCGCCGTCGTCGTCCTCCTCACGCGCCTCGCCGCGTGGCGGGGGATCGGCCGGATCTGGGGTGCGTGGGTCGGCGTCGGCCTGCTCGTCGGCGGGATCGCCGGCAACGGGGTCTCGCGGCTGATCTGGGCACGCGGAGTGCCCGACTTCATCGACATGGGCCCGCAGATGTGGAACCTCGCCGACTTCATGATCGGCCTCGGGCTGACCGGCGGCGTCCTCTCGGTCGCCGTCTCCGCCGTGCTCGCGTTCACGCGCGAGCGGCTCGCGCCGAGCGCCTGACGCTACCGGGGAAGCCAGCCCTCGCGGTATCCCAGCGGCTGGGGAGCGGCCATCCGGCGGTCCGAGCATATGCCTCGCCCGCGTCCGTCGTCTCCTCCTCGACGCCCGCGCCGTGCCGGACAGCCGCCTCGTCGACGGTGTAGGCGCCCCAGTCGTCCCTCCCTTGCGGGCGACCGTCGGGGTCGCGGGTCGTGTGGTTCTCTCATGCGCCGAAGCGAAAGACGACGCAGTGAGCGTCTCCGGCGCCGACGATCACGTGTTGCGTCCCGGCCGGGCAGTGGACGAAGTCCCACTGCCGCAACGGCCGCTCCTGGCCCTCGACGATCAGCACAGCCTCGCCGGAGAGCACGAGGAAGCCTTCCTGATCGGTTTCCCAGTGGTACATCGCCTGCGGCTCGCCCGGGCGGAGCACGGAGAGGCCGATTCCGACCTGCGGGAAGTCGCCCTGGCCTCCGAGGCCGGACTCGAACCCGAGTCCCCGGTCGACCAGCGGACGTCGCGCAGGTTCAGCACGAACCAGCCCGCGCCGGCAGCGAACAGTCCGTGCTCGGTCTGTGCGAGCGGGGCCTGCGGAACCATCAGCGAATCATAGGAGCGAGATCGCCCGCAGATCGAGCTCGCCGGCGCGTTCCATCGCGGCGAGCGCGATCGCGAGATCATGAATCGCGAGGCCGGTCGAGTCGAAGATCGTGATGTCGCGGTCCGACCGACGCCCCTCGGCTGTACCGATCAGCACGTCGCCGACCTGCGACACGTCGTCGCGAGTGAGGACGCCCGCTGCGACGGCGTGCGCGAGCTCGCCGTTGTGTGAAGCCTGCTCCCAGTCGTCGCAGAAGACGCGGCCGCGCGCGAGCTCCTCCACGGCGATCTCGGCCTTGCCGGGACCGTCCGCGCCCATCAGGCTGACGTGCTGGCCGGGACGAAGCGCGCCCTCGCCGAGCAGGATCTCGCGGTCAGGCGTCACCGTGACGAGCAGATCGGCTGCAAGCGCTTCCTCGAGGCTCGGCGCGACACCCGCGCCCACGCGCTCTGCGACGTCGTGCGCCCGCGCCTCGTCGACGTCCCAGAGCAGCGGCTCGCGTCCGCGGGCCGCGAATGTGCGTGCAACGGACTCGCCGTTCACGCCGGCTCCGATCACCGCCGCCGACTCCGCGTCGGCGCGGCCGAGAATCTCCGCGGCCAGCACCGCCGCGGCGCCCGTGCGCAGCGCGGTGACCGAGGCGGCGTCGAGTACCGCCACCAGCCGTCCGTCCTCGGCAGAGGACAGCAGGACGACGCCCATGACGGTCGGGATTCCCTTCGCCGGATTTCCGGGGAACGACGTGATCCACTTGAGCAGTGCGTGGCCGCCGCCGACGGCGGGCATCGCGCGGAAGTCACCGGCCGGGTACGCGGGGACGTAGACCTTCGGTGGCATCGTCCACTCGCCCCGTGCATACGCGGTAAATGCTTGTTGCACGGCCTCGACCGCCCGCTCCGGCGAGACCGCCTCGTACACGTGACGGCCGGTGAAGAGCGGGATCACGCGCGCACTATAGGGTTCGCCCGGTGCCGATCTCCCCGCACATCCGCGCGCTGCGCGAGCACATCGGCACCCGGCTGCTGTTGCTCCCGTCCGCCGCGGCGCTCGTCCGCGACGGCGACGGCCGGCTGTTGCTCGTCCGCCACGCCGAGCTCGGAGTGTGGGGCCTCCCCGGCGGCGCGATCGAGCCCGACGAGCAGCCGGAGGAGGCCGCGGTCCGCGAGACCGAGGAGGAGAGTGGGCTCCAGGTCGAGATCGTCCGCCTGCTCGGCGTGTTCGGCGGACCTGAGTACCGGATCACCTACCGGAACGGCGACAAGACCGCTTACGTGCCGATCGTCTACGAGGCCCGGGTGGTCGGCGGCGCACCGCGGCCGGACGGGCTCGAAACGAGCGAGGTCGCGTGGCACGCGCCCTCGACGGTCGCAACGCTGCCGCTGACGCCGCTCTCGCGTGCCGTCCTCGACCAGGTGCTCTAGGTGTCCGGCGATCCGCGGCTCGAGGAGTACGCGAGGCTGCTCGTCCGGCGGTGCATCGATGTCCAGCCGGGGTGGCAAGTCGTCGTCAAGTCGCGGCCGGCGGCACGATGGCTCGTCCAGGCGGTGGCACGCGAGATCGCGAGGCGCGGCGCGTATGCGCTGCTCCGGATCGGCTTCGGACCGTTCGACGTCGACCTGGAGTGGGCGGAGGAGGCTCCGCCCGAGCTGCTCGGGGAGGCGCCGCCGCTCGACCGGATCGCGTACGAGACGATGGACGCGTGGATCAGTATCGGCGCCGACGAGGCGCCGCGCGAGGGAGCCGACCTCGCGCCCGAGCGCAACCAGCTCTACTCGAAGATGGTGCGGCCGTTCCTCGCGAGGCGCCTGTCGCTGCAAATGCGGTGGGTCGGCTGCCGCTACCCGACGCAGGCGCAGGCCGACGAGGCGGGAATGACGCTCGAGGAGTTCACCGAGTTCCTCTACGGTGCATGCCTGCTCGACTGGGACGCGGTCGCTGCGCGGATGGAGCGCTACAAGGAGCGTTTCGACGCGGCGAGTGAGGTGCGCATCGTCGGCGCAGGGACGGACATCCGCATCGGCCTCGAGCGCCGCGAAGGGATGGTCGACGACGGCCACTACAACATGCCCGGAGGCGAGTTCTTCTTCAGTCCGGTCGAGGACGCGACGGAGGGCACGATCGAGTTCTCGGAGTTCCCGGCCGTCCGCGACGGCCACGAGTGCGAAGGAGTCCGGCTCGTCTTCGAAGGCGGCCGAGTCGTCGACGCGTCGGCGCGAACCGACGAGGAGTATCTGTTCGCGCAGCTCGACGCGGACGACGGCGCGCGCGTGCTCGGCGAGCTCGGGGTCGGCTGCAATCCGGGCATCCAGCGCTACGTGAAGAACACGCTGTTCGACGAGAAGATCGACGGCACCGTCCACCTCGCCGTCGGCGCCGGGTTCCCGCTGCTCGGCGGTTGCAACGAGAGCATCGTGCACTGGGACATGGTCAAGGACCTGCGCGAGGGCGGCCGGCTCTATCTCGACGGCGAGCTCGTGCAGGAGAACGGGCAGTGGACGCTTTGACCGACGTCCGGGCGCCGGACGGGCGAACGCTTCGCGTCCACGAGGACGGCGATCCGGACGGCGTCGCGATCGTCGTGCACCACGGCACGCCTTCCAGCGGACTGCTCTATCCACCGCACGCGCAGGACGCGGCCGAGCGCGGGATCCGCCTGGTCGGCTATGACCGGCCCGGCTACGGCGGCTCGACGCCGCAGCCGGGCCGCAGCGTCGCCGATGCCGCCGCCGACGTCGAGGCGCTCGTCGACACGCTCGGGATCGAGCGTTTCGCGACCTACGGCGCATCGGGCGGCGGTCCCCACGCACTCGCCTGCGGCGCTCTCCTTCCGGAGCGATGCGTCGCCGTCGCCACGATCGCCTCGGTCGGACCGTATGACGTCGACGGCCTCGTGTGGCTAGCGGGTATGGGGGAGGGGAACCAGCGCGAGATCGCAGCTGCGCTCGAAGGTGGGGAGACGTTCGAGCGGTTCCTCGTGGGCGAGGTGGCGAGCCTCGACGGCGTTACGGCCGACGGTCTCGCACAGGCAATCGTCACGCACCTCAGCGCGGTCGACGCCGCCGTGCTCACGGGCGATCTGGCGGCGTTCTTGGTCTCCAGCATCCGGGACGCGACGCGCGACGGGATCGCCGGCTGGCGCGACGACGACTACGCGTTCCTGCGCGCCTGGGGTTTCGAGCTCGGCGAGATCCGCGTGCCCGTGCTGCTCCGCCAGGGCCGGCAGGACCTGATGGTTCCGTTCGCGCACGGCGTGTGGCTCGCGGAACGGATCCCCGGGGTGCAAGCCGAGCTCAGCGAGGAGCACGGACACCTCACGCTGCTCGCCGGCGTGCCCGAGGTGCACGCCTGGCTGCTCGAGCGCTTCTAGACCCGGCGGACGACCTCGTCCAGCGGCTTGCGGTTGGCGCGCTGCGACCATTCCTCGGGGCTGCGCGACTCCGGATCGTGCGGCGTCTGCGGGTAGCCGAACGAGATGACGATCGTCGGCTTCGCACCGACGATCCGCTCGGCGGCATCGGCGTCTGCAACACCGTTCGGGCACGAGACGACGCCGTCGTTCCACGCCGCGAGCATCATGTTCTGCGCGGCGCGGCCTGCATCGAACGGTCGCTCGGACACGATCGCGACGGCGAGCGCGCACGTCTGGACGTTCGGCGCGTAGTACACGGTTTCGGCGAGCGCCGCGCGGTCGGAGACCACGACGAACTCCCACGTCTGGTTGTTCTGCGAGTTCCCGGACAGCCGGCCCGCGTCGAGGATCCGCCGCTCGACCTCCTCGGGAATCGGGCGGTCGGCGTAGCGGCGCTCGTCCCGCTTCGATGCGATCGCGAGCCAGGTGTCCACTAGAGAGCTTTCACGTCGTGAACGAGCTTCAAGATCGACTCCTTCGCGTCGCCGAAGAGCATGACGGTCTTCGGGTTCAAAAACAACGGGTTGTCGATCCCCGCGAAGCCCGGATTCATCGAACGCTTCAGCACGACCACCGCCGCCGAGTCGTCGACGTTGAGGATCGGCATGCCGTAAATCGGGCTGCCCTGGTTGCTGCGGGCGTCCGGATTGACGACGTCGTTGGCGCCGATCACGAGCGCGACGTCGGTGCGCGCGAACTCGGGGTTGGCATCGTCCATCTCCTTCAGTTGTGGATACGGGACGTTCGCCTCGGCGAGCAGGACGTTCATGTGGCCGGGCATCCGCCCCGCGACGGGATGGATCGCGTACGACACGTCGACGCCGCGCTCCTCGAGCAGGTCGGCGAGCGCGCGCACGTCGTGCTGTGCCTGGGCGACCGCCATTCCGTAGCCGGGGACGATCGAGACCTTGTTCGCGTAGGCGAGCATGACGGCGACGTCCTCGGCCGTCGCCGAGCGGACCGCGCCGCCGTCGGCGCCGGCAACCGCGGCGGGGCCGGCGGGGGTGACCTGGCCGAAGGCGCCGAAGAGCACGTTCGCGATCGAACGGTTCATCGCCCGTCCCATCATCAGCGTGAGCAGCGTGCCCGACGCGCCGACGAGCATTCCGCTGACGATCAGGACGTTGTTCTCGAGCTCGAAGCCGGTCGCGGCGGCGGCGAGTCCGGTGAACGCGTTCAGCAGCGAGATCACGACCGGCATGTCGGCGCCGCCGATCGGCAGGACGAAGAGGATTCCGAACACGGCCGCACCGCCGAGCAGCACCCAGATCAGCCACTGCCGCTCGGCGCCCGCGACGATCGCGATCCCGGCGGCGGCGACGCCCGCGAAGAGGAGTGCGTTGACGACCTGCTGGCCCGGATACGTGATCGGGCGCCCGCTGACCAGCTCCTGCAGTTTCGCGAACGCGACCATCGAGCCGGCGAAGGAGATCGCACCGATCAGCGCGGAGAGGATGATCGCGACGCTGATGTCGCCGTGGAGGTTGCCGGGGAGGGGCGCCTCGCGGTGGAACTCCGCCCACGAGACGAGCGCGGCCGCGCCGCCGCCGACGCCGTTGAACAGCGCCACCATCTGCGGCATCGCGGTCATCTTCACCCGACGCGCGGCGATCGCTCCGAAGGCGCCGCCGATCACGATGGCGAGCGCGATCCAGCCGTAGTCGTGCATGCCGCTCTGCGCGAACGTCGCGGCGATCGCGACGACCATGCCGGCGGCGCCGATCCAGACGCCGCGTCGCGCGTGCGCGGGATTTGAGAGGTCGCGCAGCGCCCAGATGAAGGTCACGATCGTGACCAGGTAGACGAGGTTAGTGGCGTTCCTGCCCACCGCTGTCCCTCTTCACCGGCCGCTCCCGCTTCTTGAACATCTCGAGCATGCGATCGGTGACGACGAAGCCGCCGACCACGTTGGCGGACGCGAGGATGACGGCGACGAAGCCGATGATCCACGTCAGCGTGTCCTTGTGGGAGAGGCCCATGACGAGCATCGCGCCGACGATCACGATCCCGTGGATCGCGTTCGTCCCGGACATCAGCGGCGTGTGCAGCAGCGCCGGCACCTTTGAGATCACCTCGAACCCGAGAAAGATCGCGAGCACGAGGATCGTCACTTCGAAGACGAGCAGCGTCCCGTGACTCATCCGCACACGCCCATTCCGAACATGCCCAGACTGCGCCCCCCACCCAATAGGAGGGTGGGGCTCTTCGACCCGCCTCCCTCGCGGTCGACGCTACCAGGGATTTGCGCGCGAGACTGCCACCGGATCGTGCCGCTTGTGCGCCGATTTCTCCCCAGCGCGGTCATGCGGCGGCCGGCTCCTTTCGCGTCACGCACGCGCCCGCCGTGATCTCGTCGTGCCAGTCGAGCTTCGCCTCGCCCTCCGGCGCGAGGTGCAGCAACAGCGCGGTGACATTTCGCGCATAGAGCTGGCTCGCATGCGTCGGCATCGAGCTCGCCAGGTTGAGCGGCCCCGCGATCGTCACTCCGTGGCGCTCGACGATTTCGCCCGGCTCGGTCAGCTCGCAGTTGCCGCCGGTCTCGGCGGCGAGGTCGACGATCACCGAGCCCGGTCGCATCGCGGCGACCGCCGCCGCCGGGATCAGCTTCGGCGCGGGCCGGCCGGGGACCGCCGCCGTGGTGATCACCACGTCGAAGTCCGAGATCCGCGCCTCGAGCGCGGCCTGCTGCGCGCGCTGCTCCTCCGGGGTCAGCTCGCGCGCGTAGCCGCCTTCGGCCTCGGCGCCGCCGACACCGAGGTCGAGCCACGACGCGCCGACGCTCTCGATCTGCTCGCGGACGACGGGCCGGACGTCGAAGCCGGTGACGACCGCTCCGAGGCGGCGCGCGGTCGCGATCGCCTGCAGCCCCGCCACGCCCGCCCCGAGCATGAGCACCTTCGCCGGCGCCACCGTCCCCGCGGCCGTCATCAGCATCGGAAAGAACCGAGGCAGCCGGTCTGCCGCGAGCAACGCGGCCTTGTAGCCGCTCACCGTCGCCTGCGACGAGAGGGCGTCCATCGGCTGCGCGCGCGTGATGCGCGGGATCGACTCCATCGCGAAGGCCACGACACCACGCTCGGCGAGCCGCTCGATTCCCTCCCGGTCCGTCAGCGGCTGCAGGAACGCGACGAGGATCGTGCCGTCCCCGAGCCGTCCGGCCTCCTCCGGCGTCGGCTTCTGCACCTTCGTCACGGCGTCGGCGCTCCATGGATCTCCGAGCTCGGCGCCCGTTTCGGCGTACGCCGCGTCGGGGAACGCGGCCGCCGCGCCGGCGCCCGGCTCGACCACGAGCTCGAAGCCGGCGCGGGTCAAGCGTCCGACGGCATCCGGAACCAGCGCAACGCGCTGCTCGCCGGGCGTGATCTCTCGCGGGACCCCGACTCGCACCGGCGCGAGTGTATGTGAGCCCGGAGGGGCGGGCGCGGGCGACCCGCGGGCTCTACGAAACCGCGACCGGGGCCGGTTCCAGCTTCTTCCCGTACGTGTTGAAGTAGTCCTCGAGCCGGAAGCCTGCGAGGAAGTCCTGGCCGGCGCGCTCGCCGGACTCGAGGAGCTTCGTCTGGTCGGCGTCCGAGATGTTGAAGTCGACCGTGCCGACGCCCTCGGCCGAGATCGGGCAGGTGCGCACGCGCGTCGAATGCGACATGAACCGCTTGTCCCATGCTTCCATCGCGGTACCGAACATGTCCCAACCGAACGCGACGGGCCACGCGACGCGCTGCATCATCGAGTGCAGCCCGCCGGGCGTCATCGACTTCCCGCCGTAGAGACGGAACCCGAACGTCGGCCGCTCCGGCGCACGGTCGTCGACGTCGAACAGCCAGACCGGGAAGTTCGAGAGCATTCCGCCGTCCACGATCGTCGACGACTTGCCGCTCGCCGCGTGCGTGACCTCGACCGGCTGGAAGAAGAACGGGATCGACATGCTCATCCGCACAGCGTCTGCGACCTTGAACGTATCGATCACGATCGGCTGCTTCGTCTTCGGATCGAGATAGTTCGGCAGGTCGTCGGGCAGCACGAGCATCTCCTTCTGCGTGATGTCCGCCGCGATCATCTTCAGCGTCTTGCCGCGCTTTGCGACATCGCCGAACGTCTGGTTCTCGATCATGTCGGCGAACCACTCGTGGAACGCCTCACCATGTGCGAGACCGTGGTGCCCGACGAGGTTGATGCCGCCGCCGACGAACTTGCCGCCCGGGCCGAAGTCCTCGAATTCCGCGTACGGCGTCGTACGCAGGATCTTCTCGAGATCCGCCGGCGCGTAACCGCAGCCGAGGAACCCCGCGACGATCGAGCCGGCGCTCGTGCCGGCGACGCTGACCCATTCCGTCCAACCCTGGTCGGCGAACGCGAGCAGCGCGCCGACGAGCGCGATGCCTTTGACGCCGCCGCCCTGGAAGACGGCGTCTGCCTGATGGAGTTCAGCCACTGCGACCAGCTCCTCCTGTCCGGATGTTTTCACCGGCCGCAGCCGCCTGACGGTGGCGCTGCGCGCCGCGATAGGCAAGATGCCGCCGGTGACTCACTTCATCACGACGCACGGGCTGCCGCTTCTCTTCCTCGTGGTGATGCTCGAGTCGTTCGGACTCCCGCTGCCGGGCGAGACGGCGCTGATCGCGTTCGGGATTCTTGCGGCCCAGGGCCACTACTCGATCTGGGAGGTGATCGCCATCGCGGCGGCCGGCGCGATCGTCGGCGACAACCTCGGCTACTGGATCATCGGCCGCTGGGGGGGCCGCGCGCTCTTCCGGCGCTGGAAGTGGCTGAGCAAGTACGCGGACCGCGTGCTGCCGCGGGCCGAGAGGCTGATGGAGAAGCACGGCGGCAAGACGGTCTTCTTCGGCCGGTTCGTCACCGTGCTTCGGTACAGCGCCGCGTGGATCGCCGGGCTCGCGCACATGGACTGGTGGCGGTTTCTGTTCTGGAACGCGGCCGGCGGGATCTGCTGGGCCACCGGCGTCGGCCTCGTCGCGTACTACGCGGGACATGCCGCCGCGGATGCGATCAACCGGTACGGCCTTTACGCGGCCGGCGTGATCGTCGCCGGACTCGTGATCGGCTGGCTCGTCGTCCATTACGGCAAGAAGCGGCTCGAGGAACGACTCTGAAGCGACTCCTCTTCGTCGTCCTCGTCGCGCTGGTGCTGACAGCTCCCGCGGCCGGAGCGGCGCCGAACGTACCCACATTCGGCCATGTCGTGGTCGTCGTCTTCGAGAATCACGAGTTGAGCGACGTGCTCGGTACGAGCAACGCGCCGACATTCAACGCTCTCGCGCACCGGTTCGCGTCGATCGACGACTATCTGGCGGTCACGCATCCGAGCCTGCCGAACTATCTTGCGCTCGTCTCGGGCTCGACGCAGGGGATCTCCAATGACTGCACGCACTGCACGGCTTCCGGTCGGAGTCTCGCCGACACGCTCGAAGCCGCGAGGAAGAGCTGGAAGACGTACGCCGAAGGCTTGCCCAGTCCCGGATTCGACGGCGCGTTCTCGGGCCGGTACGCAAAGAAGCACAACCCGTTCATGTACTTCCCGTCGGTCGTTTCCAATCCGACGCGGCGGTCGCGCATCGTGGCGTTTCCGCAATTTGCAGCGGACGTTCGCGCGCGCCGGCTTCCTACGTTCTCGCTCGTCGTTCCCGACCTCTGCAACGACATGCGACTGTCCGGTCGCCACCGGCGATACCTGGCTCAAGCACCGGATCGTCCCGTTGCTCGGGAGCGCCGGTCTCGCGCGCAGTGTCGTGTTCGTGATCTTCGACGAAGGTTCGTCCGACAAGGGCGGCGGCGGCAGGATTCCGGCGCTTGCACTCGGGCCGCTGGTCAAGCCTGGATCGCATCTCAAAGCGCAGACCTCCCACTACGGGCTGCTGCGGACGATCGAGGCCGGGCTCGGGCTGCCACTGCTCGGCGCGTCGCGGACGGCGAAGCCGATCGTCGGCATCTGGCGTTGATCCGAAGGAAAACGGCGGTTTGACGCGGAACGAATCCGGCGATGCTGGGCGAGATCTCTCGCGCACTCGAGCTGCGCGACCGGATGCGGGGACACGGGGACCGGGTAACGGCACTCGCCGAGGCGATCGCGCTGCGCCTCGGCTGGGACGCGGACCGCCTCGTCACGTTTCGCTACGCGGCACCGCTCCATGACATCGGGCAAGGTTGCGGTGTCACGGGAGATCCTCGCGAAGCGGGCGCCCCTCACGCCTGACGAGCGCGTCGAGATGCAGTGTCACCCGGGTGCGGCGCGTCTCTCGTCGAGCCGATCCCGGATGCGCCGGCCGCCGTTCACGACCGAGCGCGCGCTCAAAGAGGTCGACCGCTGCGCAGGCAGTCAGTTCGCTCCGAAGGTCGCTGCTGCGTCGCTCGAGATCTGGAGCCGCGGCGTGCTCGGCGACCTCCCCGCGGCGGCGGCCTTCTAACCCGGTTCCGGCGC
>Ga0066710_100000265_pt1 | contig 28943 bp, 28 predicted proteins | sample GraSoiAngelo_159_FD_79666 | JGI IMG/M metagenome (GOLD analysis project Ga0066710, IMG submission 79666) | Grasslands soil microbial communities from the Angelo Coastal Reserve, California, USA - 14_1009_16_40cm | ecosystem: Environmental > Terrestrial > Soil > Grasslands | place: USA... | reverse complement strand
CTGCGCGCCTCAGGACTGCAACACACGGAAGCGTACGGCAAGTTGCTCGCCAACCTTGGCCGCGTCTTCGTCGAACTGGGTCTGCCCGCCCAGGCGTTGGAGTACTTCCGGGAGGCGTCCGAGACGTTGGTCGCCGCGGCTGATCCATTCCACCTCGGCCTGCTGTACTTCAACGTGGGCGTGGCCTGGGAGCGGCAGCAATCTTTTGACCGTGCGCGGGAGTCGCTGCAGAAAGCGGCAGAGTTGTTCGCCATCCATGAGAACGTACGGCTGCTGGGTATGGTGAAGCGCAGCCTGGGCATGCTCCATCTTGAACGAGGCGCGCTGGCTGCGGCGCGGGCTGATCTGGAAACCAGCCTGCGGCTGGCCGGCCAGAGCGGCGACGACGAGGGGACGGCGCAGACGCTCGTGGAACTCGCGCGACTTCGTGCCCGGGACGGCGACGCAGTTGGCGCGCAGCGTGCGGCGGAGGACGCTGCCACACTGGCCGCGCGTATTCATGATGAGGCCGAAGTCGCTCGGGCCAAAGCGGCGCTGGCCGACGCGCTTGGTGCCGCCGGTAAGTGGGACGACGCTGCAGTTCGCTACGAGGAAGCGGCGGTGGCGTTCCAGGCACTGGGAATGACTGGCGAGGTCGTCCGGGTTTGCCGCGATCTGGGTTTCCTGTGGATGCGCCTGGAGAAGCCCGAGCAGGCCGCCCACTGGTTTGCGCAGGCGTTCGCGCCGCAGGGTCCCCCGACCACCTGGCCCGCAGGCCGCACGCCATGACCGCCCAGGGGATGCACGGACACGACGTCGAGTCGTTGCTGCGGTCGGTGGCGGGTGAGGCGGCCGGTAGTGCCGCCATGCGTGTGCGCGTCGACAGCGGGCGGCTTGAGGAGGTCCTGTGCGAGATCGACCTGGACGGCGCGCGCTATGTGCTCTCCCGGGTACGACCGGCCGGACCCGCCGCGGGACTCAGCCCGCGGGAGCGACAGATTGCCTCGCTCGTGGCGCAGGGGCTGCCGACCAAGGCCATCGCCGCGGCGCTATCCATCAGTGTCTGGACGGTGTGTACGCACCTGCGCCGCATCTACGCGCGGTGGGGAGTCGGCTCAAGGGCGGCGATGGTGGCCAAGCTGCTGGAGTCGGGGCGATTGTAATCAAGTACGCTGCGGTCGCGCAGTCAGGCGGTCGCGCGGTCGCGGATACCCACCGTTGCGCTGTTCCGCGACTGCCCGACAGCGCGACTGCCCGTCCACGTTAGTGCAGTTTCTGGTCGCGCCCGCCCGGCACTTCACAGTACCACGCCGCCAGGCGCGCAAACGACAGGATCGGCGGCAGCGAAGCTCGGATCGAGGTGGCGATCCGCTCCGGCGCTGCCAGCCCGCTGCCGGTGAGGAGTTGCCACCTGGCCTCCACGGCGGCCCCCAGCTGCAGCGCCAGATCCATCGTCACGAGTTTTTCATCCGCCAGCGGCAGGAAGACCTCCCACCGACGGCTGGGCCGCGGCAGACCAATGATGTTGAGCATGGCTTTCGCGATCCCGGTCGCTGCGCCGGCCCCGTTGCTGAACCATCCGATCAACTGGCCCAGCGACTCGGGGTCTCTCCCCGCTGCCTCGCTGTCTCGGGTGGAGGCCTCGATCACTGCGGAGGAGCCTAGAATCCGGGCCAAGCGCCATCCGATGCGGAGCGGATCGAGAAGACGCGGCGTTTGCGGCAGCACAAACCCGGGGCTGCCGAGCAGCCCCAGTCCGAGATTGCGGGCCTGCAGGATTGACTCCTTGGCGTCGTCGAGCAACGCCGTTCGCTCGTTCTCCAGCCGCGCACCGGCCCATCTGGCAAAGGCCTCCGTCGCTTCGGGATCATTCGCCACGAGGACATCCCCGCCGCTGAGGATCTCGTGGATCACCGGCAGGATGTGGGTGTTCAGCGCGAAGGGCATCAGAATCCCCGGAGCGTCGGCCAGCGGGTTGGCCGCGGAGAGGCGTTCCAGGTAACTGCTGGCCTCATCTTCGCCGACCCGGTCCGAAAACAATATGGCGACCTCGATGTCGCTGTCCGGCCAGGTGCGTTCGTCGGCATATCTCCCATACAGGTAGACGGCGGCGACGTCTCGTTCGTGGGAGAAAAAGGCCTTCAGGGCGGCGATCGCGGTCACGCCTTCATGGTACTACAATGCCGGCGGTCGCGCGGTCAGGCAGTCGCGCGACAACTACGGCGGTCGGGCGGTGCAGCGGTCAGGCGATCGCGTCCGAATACGCGCGTGCTGAGAGGAGTGCCGCGACCGCGTGACTGCGCGACCGCGTCTTTTCAGTGCTAGCGTCCGTCCTGTGGCAGGATTTCCCTGACGGCCGCCAGGAGCTCCATCGGGTTGAAGGGTTTGGTGAGGATGCGGTCGGCGCCGGATTGCTGGGCTCGGGTCAGCATCTGGGGGGTGCCGAATCCGGTGATCAGCACGACCCGGATCTCCGGGTAGGTGGCCTTGGCACGCTCCAGCACCTCCAAGCCGGAGATGCCGGGCATGCGGATATCGGAGATAACCAGGGCGAATGCCTCCCGGGTCAGCAGGGCGACGGCATCTTCGCCGCTGGGGGCGGTAATCACGGTGTAGCCGGCGCGGCTCAGCACCCGTGCGCACAGGTCGCGAATCGACTCTTCGTCGTCGACCACAAGGACGCGGGCCGCCACGGGGCGCGGCTGCTGGGCAGTTTGTATGGAGGTCATCAGTAGGTGACCGCGACTGGAATGCACACCGTGAACCGGGTCCCCGCCCCAAGCATGCTCTTCACCGCGATAGACCCGCCGTGGCGTTCCACGATGCGCTTGCTGATGGGCAGCCCGAGCCCGGTGCCTTTGCCGTCTTCCTTGGTCGTGAAGAAGGGATCAAAGATGCGCTCCAGCTTGTCCTCGGATATGCCTACCCCGCTGTCCTGGAACGAGATTTCCACCTGCGGTCCGGTTCCGTTCCCGGTGACTTCACGCGTGCGGATATCCACGGCGCCGCCGGCGGGCATGGCGTCGATCGCATTGTTCAGAATGTTGATGAAGACTTGTTTGAGCTGGTTGATGTCCCCCATGATTTTGGGGACCGACGGATCGAGGTTCGCCGTGATGTTGACGCGCTGCGACTCGGCGCGGCGGCGGATCAGCGGGAGGACGCTCTCGATCGCCTCGTTGATGCTGGTCTGTTCCATCGCGGAGTCGGTCTGCCGGGCATAGCCCAGCAGGTCCCGCACGATGGCGCGCGCCCGCAGCGCTTCCTTCTCAATGACCTCCAGATCGCCGCGCTTGGCGTCATCCGGCGGCGTCTCGCTCAAGATCAGCGAGGCGTAGCCCAGCACGCTGGTCAAGGGATTGTTGATCTCGTGCGCCACGAACGCCGCCAGTTCGCCGATCGTGGCCAGCTTGGCCGACTGCATGAGCTGGAACTGTGTTTGCTCCAGCATGGCCATCTGACGCTGCAGGTTCTCGTACAGGCGCGCATTCTCGATCGCCACGGCGATCTCATCCGCCAGCGTCTGCAGCATCGACAGGTCGTCCGGAGAAAAACCGGTGCCCGGGCGCAGCCACACCCGCAGGTCGCCGATCGACTGTCCGCGATACAGGATGGGGATGCCGGTCGCCGCGGGATCGGCCTGCGACGTTTCAGCTTCGTCCGCCAGCAGCAGCTGCACACGCTCGAAGTCGAAGGCCTCCTCGATGAGGCGCGATGTCTGCTGCAGGAGGACATCCACGCTGTGGATGGTGACGATCTTCTTGGAGACCTGCGTGATGGCACCCAGCTGCGCGCTCTTCCGGCGTTCCCTGTCGAAGAGTTGGGCCTTCTCCACAGCCACGGCCGTCTGGCTGGCCATGGTGGAGAGCAGGTCCATCTCCTGCGAGGTGAGGACACGGCGCGTGCCGACGATGATCATGCCGACGGCTCGATCGCCGACGGTCATGGGGATCGCGACGGCCATCGCATCGCGATGGAGCCGGCCATACTGGCTGAGCTGCGCAATCTCCGCGTGATCGGGTCCCGCTTCCAGGGCCAGCGGCGTCCGGGCCTGCAGGACGCGCCGGAAGATCGGCTCGGACGCATTCCTGGAAAACGACGGGAACGTCTCATCCTCAGTTCGCCAGAGGCCAAACCGGATGAGATTGGAGTGTGATTCGTACACGCCGGCGCCAAAGGCGTCAGCGGGGACGATCGTGCGCACCTGCGCGTACAGCGCTTCGTAGATTTGCTGTAGCTCCAGGCTGCTGGTCAGGGCCCGGGCCAGTTCGTTCAGGCTGGCCAGTTGCTGGGCGCGGCCTTCGGCCTCTTGCTGGCTGCGGCGGATGCGCTCCGCGTCCTCGATCTGCAGGCGCAGCATCTGCGACAATCCAACCAGCGGGAGTGTCAGCAGCACCGTGCGCCACGGGTTGACGATCCAGAAGTCGGCCACGGCGGCGCCGAGCCAGATCAGGACCATCTCGCGGTAGAAGCTGGACCGCGAGATAACGCCGACCTGCCCGAAGGGTTTGCCGGCGACCAGCGTGATGGCCATGGTGACCAGGGCGCCGTTGGCGACGTAGAACACCATACCGGCGGAGAACGCCGCGCCGTACCACTGCACCGCCATCGCCCCAGAAATGCTACTCGGCCGCGCGATCGCCCACACCGTCTCGGCGATGCTGACCGAGAGCACGTGCTGCGCGACGTTGAAGGCTCCCTGATACCAGGGCAGCTCACGGCGTTTGAATCCGTAGGCGGTGAAGGTGATGAGGACGAGAAGAATGCTGTTGCCGGCAGGGAAGAGCAGGACGGTGGCCACGATCACTGCGTTGATCAGCGACCAGGCGATGCCCTCGCGGCCGGGCATGATCACGCGGACGCCGACCAGCTGCGTCAGGAGTGCCGCGGCGACGAAGACGGCAAACGGCAGATCCAGCCGCGGCGCGGCTCCCGGCAGCTGCGGCAGGATCGCCGCCAGGATGCCGCCGGCGATGATGACCCCCAGGATGTAGACGCGGGCTGGCGTCGAGAGGTTCTTCATATCCCCGCCCCAACAGATGCCAAATGGCCCGGGGCCGCCTCAACTGCCCTGGCGGCCTCCCGGGCAACCTCTGCAGTTAGACTACCGCCAGGTGGAATCCTCCACCGGGCGGAGCGCCATGCTACTCCCAGACTGAAGGGACCGCGTCAAGAGTCTCCCAGGTGGCCGACTCCCACGTCGCTTCCGTCGAGGCCGTCTGGCCCCACGATACCGATGTCCCCACGCACACCGCCAGAATCACCATGACGGCAATCAGGACCTTTCTCATCGTCGTTCCCTCCGTGTGATGGACGTCTTTGCTACCCTTAAATAGAGCAACTTTCGTACCACGCCCACACTTTCTAACCAAGTTTTCTTGGAAAATCCAGCAGGACCCTATCGAAGTCATGCCCCCGGAAGGGGTGGGCTAGATGGGGAGAATGCGCCGGCAGGGCGCCGGGGAGGAACACAACGAGGGGGTCCAGATGGACCCCCTCGTCACTACCAGTCCTGATGTCCTGATACGGCCGGAACTACTCCCAGACTGCAGGGACCGCGTCAAGAGTCTCCCAGGTGGCCGACTCCCACGTGGCCTCCGTCGAGGCCGTCTGGCCCCACGATACGGACGCCGCAGCAAACATCAGGAATCCGAACAAGAATGCAGCGATCACCTTGCGCATTGATTGACTCCCTCTTCCTGCTGGGATAGACCCGTCATCTCGCCGGCAAGGAACCTGTTGCCTGCGGCCTTCCGAATCGAGATGTGAGCCGGTCTCCGAACAGATTGCTCGCTGACAGTAACACAGGTCATACAGGCTGTCAATGTAAGTTCCCTCTGCCCTTCCTATCGGCATCATGCCCAAAACTTGAACAACGGGAGCAGATACCAGGCAGCCAAGGGACCAGGCAGACATGGCTGCGTGGTCCCTTGGTCCCCCGGTCCCTTGGCCCCGGCATTCTGCCCACGTGGCACAGGAATTGCTCCTCATTACAGACTGGCTTCTTCCTGGTGACGTCCGAGGTGTCATGCACATGGGCTCCACGGCCGGACAGCTTCGCCAGATTCTAGAACGTGAGTTGGCCGTGCACCGCGAACTGCTGCGGCTGGCGCGCTCCCGGCACCTGCTGCTGAAGCAGGGCCGCTTTGACGAAGCCGCAGACCTGGCCGTGCTGGAAGCCGCCTATATCGTCACCCTGCGGGATCTGGAAGCCAGACGCCGTCAGCTGCGCCACAAGACTTCCACAAACGTTCCGGATGTGGCCACGTTCACGCGGCAGATCGCCACGCTGGTCCGCGGCCTCGGCGCGGTGGAGCGCGCCAACCGCACGTTGTGGTCGGAGCGGGTCCTGGCCCCTGCCCTGGCGGCGATCGCGTCGGCCAGCACCTCACGGGCGCAGGCCCGGCTAAATTGATGGATACGCTCACGCCTTCCACCTCGGGCGGCAGTGACTTCGTCAACCTCTTCGAGCGCGCGCGCCGGGCGCTGACGTCACGGCTCCAGCTGGAGCCGGTGATCGCCGACGCGCTGGCTCTGCCAGGTTCTGCGAACCAGTCTGGGATGGGGCCGTCCGGCCCCGGCGCGGAACTTGCGCAGGATACCCTGCGCACGCCGTCCGCGCGCCTCATCGCGGAGTTGGCCGTTGATGAGCGAACCCGCCGCCTGGTCGTGCGGGTCGTCGACGTCCAGACCAGGACCACAGTGCGGGAGCTTCCGCCGGCCGCGCTAGCAGCGGTGGCAGCGAAGCTCGGAAGGGTTATCACGATCGGGAAACGATAGGATTCCCCGCCGTCTCTGTACTCCGAACGCGGGAGCCGGGTGCAGGCGAACCTCAGGGGGGACGCTGCGACGCCGCCCGCACGGAGAGGGACGGCGGGGCTTTTTCACAGCAGTCACCAGTAGCCAGTCACCAGTCGCCAGAAACAGTTCAGGAATTGACTGGCGACTGGTTACTGGATAGTGGCTACGCTTTGCATAGCGTCTAGCCTCCCCGCGGAAGAGGTATAACTCCGCAGGACCCCCATTTCGGCCCAAGAAGAGAGTGCTGATGGTCACCGATGGCACGTCCATCCTCGTCGTCGACGACGAGGAGAACCTCCGGAATTTGCTGATCAGGATTCTTCGCGAAGACGGCTACGCGGTCGAGACCGCGGTCGACGGCGAAGAAGGGCTGGCCAAGTACAAGGCCGGCCGCTACGATCTCGTGCTCCTCGACCTCAAGCTGCCCAAGCTCGATGGCATGAGCGTGCTGCGGTCGATCAAGGAGCACAACCCCGACGCGCTGGTCATCATCATCACCGCGTTTTCGACGATCGACACCGCCATCCAGGCCATCAAGCTTGGCGCTTACCATTATGTCGGCAAGCCCTTCCGCCCTGAAGAGTTGATGATTGTGGTGAACCAGGCGCTGGAACGCAGCCGCCTGATGCAAGAGAACCGGGCGCTGCAACAGGAACTGATGCGGACATTCAAGTTCGAGGGGATCGTCGGGGAATCTCCAAAGATGCGCGACGTGTTGCGGCTGGCGTCCGCCGTCGCGCCGACCGATGCCACCGTGCTGATCTACGGGGAGACGGGCACCGGTAAAGAGTTGCTGGCCCGCTCCATCCACTTCCAGAGCCCGCGCGCCAACGGCCCGTTTGTGGTGGTGAACTGCGGAGCGATCCCCGAGACGCTGCTGGAGACGGAACTCTTCGGCCACGAGAAGGGCGCATTCACCAGCGCGATCACCAGCCATGTCGGCCGGTTTGAGCGCGCCCAAGACGGCACGGTCTTCCTGGATGAGATCGCCGACATGAGCTTGTCGATGCAGGTGAAGTTGCTGCGCGTGCTCCAGGAGCGGGTCATCGAGCGCGTTGGCGGCAACAAGCCCATCGATGTCAACGCCCGCGTCGTGGCAGCCACCAACAAAGATCTCAAGAAGGCGATCGGCGACAGCCGGTTCCGGGAGGACCTCTACTACCGGCTGGCCGTCATGCCGCTGGAGTTGCCGGCGCTGCGCGATCGCAAAGAGGATATCCACGTGCTGGCTTACCACTTCCTGAACAAGTACGCGGTGGCGTTCGGCAAGCGGATCAAAGGCTTCACTCCGGCGGCGATGAAGAGACTGCGTAGCCACCACTGGCCGGGCAACGTCCGCGAGCTGGAGTACACCGTCCAGCGCGTGGTCATTCTGGCCACCGGGGAACTCATCGACACCGAGGAGATCTGGCTGGACGAACAGCCGTCCCCGGGGGCGAAGTTCCCGAAGGCGTTCTCGCTTGGTGAAGTCGAACGCCGGCATATCCACGCGGTCCTGAAGATGACCGCGTGGAACCTGGACGAGGCCGCACGGGTCCTGGGAATCGACCGTGCCGCCCTCCAAACAAGAATCCAGGAGCACAACATTTCGGCGGAGACCGGATGAGAACGAAACTGCGTCTACAAGGTCTACCATGTCTACTAAGTCTTCCGGGTCTACCTGCTTACGCCCGATGAGACTCGGCTTGACCTGGGAGACCCGGAAGACCTTGGAGACATTGAAGACGCCTTTTTGTTTGGAAAGGCCTGGCACGAAACTTGCTCTAGGATGGCGATGCGAGAGAACCCGCACCCGGTGCGAGGTTATACGCGCCGTATGAACGACAAGGAGTCGATGGTGCTCCCCAGAGCCAGAATTCTCGTTGTCGATGATGAAGCGTCCATTCGGGAGCTGTGCGTCCGTATTCTCGGCCGGACCTACGAGGTCAGCCCTGCTCCCGACGGTCCCACCGCGATCACCATGGCCCGTGCGCAGACCCCGGATCTCCTGCTCACCGATATCCGCATGCCCGGTATGACCGGGCTCGAGGCTGCCCGCCAGATCGTGGCGGAGACGCCGGACGTCTCCGTGGTGGTCATGACCGGTTTCAGCGAGTTTGACAACCTGCTGGAGACCGTGAAGCTCGGTGTGAACGGGTTCCTGATGAAACCGTTCACACCCGACGACCTGCGCAAGACGGTGGAGGAAGGCCTGCGCAAGGGGTTGTTCTTCAAGCGCAACACCCGGCTGCGGGCGCTGCAGCCACTGCTGGATCTGCGCGGCAACCGGCTGGGAGACGTTGATCAGGGCCGGGTCTTTCAGATTATCACCGAGACGGTGCTGCACGAACTCAATGCGCACAGCGTCACACTGGTCGCGCTGGACGAGGATGGACAGGAACTGATGGTCACCGCATCCGAGGCGGGGGACGGCGCGGCCGTGGCCGCGACCGGCCACGCGGACGCGGTCAAGTTGTCGGCCTCGTGGAGGGTGGCGCCGGAAGACCTGCTGGGGAAGGACGGCATCCCCGAGGCCACCGCCGATGACGGGGGCCGGGTGCTCTCAGTCCCGCTGCAGTTGGCGGGCAACGTCGTAGGCGTCCTGACGGCGACGCGGCCCAGTGCGCCGTTTGCGGGCGCCGACCGCGATGTCCTGCGGGTCATCGCCGCGCAAGGCGCGATCGCCATCGAGAATATCCGGCTGTTCCGCCGTCTGCGCCGCTCGTACTGGAACACAGTCTATGCGCTGGCGGCGACGGTGGATCTGCGCGATCAGCCCACGCGTTTCCACTCTGATCGTGTCGTGCAGTATGCGGTCGCGATTGGCACGCGGATGGGCTTGCCATCAGATCGTCTGGAGGATTTGAAAACTGCCGCGCTGCTCCACGATATCGGCAAGATTGGCATCGACGATGGCGTCTTGCGCAAGCCTGGAGACCTGACCGCTGAGGAATATGACTGGATGAAGACCCACACGCTGATGGGGGCGAAGATCCTGGCGATGGCGGATTTTCCGCCGCGGGTGGTTGAAGCGGTCTTGTTCCATCATGAGCGATTCGATGGCGCGGGCTATCCTCTTGGTCTGAGCGGCGACCAGATCCCCGTGGAGGCGCGCATCCTGGCTGGCATCGACGCGCTGGAGAGCATGACCCATACCCGTCCGTACCGCGTGGCCATGCCGCTGCCGCAGGCGCTGGCCGAACTGGAACGAGGGCGAGGGACGCAGTTCGACCCGCAGGTGATCAGCGCCCTGCTGGCCTGCCTCCAGGCCGGCGACCTGCGTCCGCTTGGGGCGGACGACGAGGCCATCACCGTGCCGGAGACGGCCTGAGGACGGAACGACACCGTGTCTATGGATCCGCGCATTCATACCTCAGTCGGCGTCAACCCGCAGCTGCACCAGCGCATGGTGCCCAAGCTGATGATGGTCAATGCGCTCCTGGTGCTGCCGCTCAACCAGCTGCTGGCGCGCATTGAGCAGGAACTGGCTGAGAACCCGGCGTTGGAACTGGATGAAATACCGTCCTCCCCGGAGCCCGACTGGTCGGGTGAAGAATCCGGGCAGTCACTGGCGACCTGGACGTCGGATGACGAAGAGTTCGATCCGTTCTCCCGCATGGCGGCGCCGGTGTCGCTGCAGGAGCACCTGATGATGACACTGCAGGCGCAGGGGCTCTCGGCTCGCGACCACGCCATCGGCGAGCGGCTCATCGGGTACATCAACGAGAACGGGTACGTGGAAGCGACCACCGTGCAGGTGGCCCAGGAGATGAACGCGGAGGTCGAAGAGGTCGAGGCGGTCTTGGGGCGCATCCAGCGCTTCGAGCCCGTCGGCGTCGGCGCACGCAACGTCGAAGAGTGTCTGCTGCTGCAACTCCGGGTGATGGAGCCGGCGCCCGCCAACCGGCTGGCCCAGCGTCTGGTGGAGACTCATCTGGCGGACCTGGCCGCGCGGCGGTTTGAGAAGGTGGCGAAGGACCTCGGGGTCACCATCGCCGAGGTGAAAGACGCGCACGAGTTCGTCAAGGCCAACTGCTACCCCTATCCCGGCGAGCGATACCGCAGCGAGCAGGACGGCGGTCGCGTGCACCCGGCCGAAGTGGCGCGGCCTGACATCATCATCCGCCAGACCGAAGAGGGCTTCACCGTGGAGCTGTGCCGGCGGGATGCGTTCGCGCTCCGCGTCAACGCCTTTTATGACGACCTGCGCCGGCAGATGCGCCGCGCGGCATCCGGGTATTCCGACAAATCGCGCGATCACGTCCGTGATTACGTCGGCCGTGCCAAGCTATTCATCGAGGTCCTGGCCCGCCGTAACTGGACGTTCGCCAGCATCGTGCAGACGATTGTGCGCACACAGTGGGAGTTCGTCGAGCGCGGCGAGGCCCACATGAAGCCGCTGACCAAGGCGATGATCGCCGCGGAACTCGGGATCAGCGAGTCCACAGTCAGTCGCGCGCTGGACGCCAAGTTCGCGCAGTTGCCCAGCGGCCGCGTGGTGAGCTTCGAAATCTTCTTCGATCAATCGCTGCCGGTGAAGGAGCGTATTCGAGCGCTCATTGCCGCGGAGACGGATCCGCTGACCGATGACCAGATTGCCCACCTGTTGACGGCCGAAGGGACGAAAATCGCGCGCCGCACCGTCTCGAAGTACCGGGAAGAGATGAACATCCCGCCGTCGACGGCCCGAGGCCCGCTGGCGGAGACGACGTAACGGCGTTGAAACGTTGAAGCGTTGAAACGTTGAAGCGATACCGCTTCGGCACTCGATAGACCTTCAGTCTGTCAGTCCTTCAGCGCGTTCCGTGGGTTTCATCAGTCTTGCTGGTTCATTCCAACGCTTCAACCTTCCAACGTTTCAACGGCCATTCGGGCGTGGCACGCTCCTTGCTCCGCTTTTTTCGTGGCACAGCGAGCGATCTTTTCCGCTGGTCGGATGCTGGAGGATGGCATGGCAAAGCGCAGTCGACGGAGTCGGCCTCTCCCCGAAGGGGTGTCCGCGCACGCGCCCGACCGGGCGCACCGCAACGGCCAGCCCCTTGCCGCAGAGGCGGAGGAGATGGCGCTCCGGTTGGAGTGCGCCAAGCTCGCCGGTGAAGAGTTGCCGCTGCGGCTGGCCTACGAACGCTACCTCGATCTGGTGCACCGCGCCATTTCGTTTGAGCACGGCACGCTCTACGTGACCGAATGGACCAGCGGCCGGCTGTTGGCCGTGGCTGTGCGCGGGAACCGGGTAGAGCTGGCCGATCGGATCCGGTTTGCCCGCGGCTCGGGGCTCTCGGCCTGGGTGGCGCAGGAGGGCCGCGCCGTGGTGATCCCCGATCCTGGGTCCAACGGCAACCGATCCCCCTTCTCCGATGCGGCGCTGCGCGCGTTCCTGGCCTTCCCGCTCATTCAGCAGGGCGTGGTGGCCGGTGTCCTGGCGCTGGCCCGTACGGACCGCACGTATGCCGAGGACGAGTTCGAGCGCCTGGGCCGGCTAGCCGAGTCACTGGCGCAGACCCTATCGAAACTCCGCCGCGAGGAACGGTTGCGCGAACTGATCTATCAGGACGGTGAGACTGGATTGAGCAACACCCATCACTTCCTGGCGCGCTTGGAAGAAGAGATCCAACGGGCCCGACAGCATCCGACCGAGTTCGCCGTGGCGCTGCTGGAGGTGGAACTCTCCACGGGACCTCGCCGTGCGGCCATCATGCAGGCGTTCACCCAACGGCTTGGGGGGGCGATGCGCACGTGCGATATCGCGGCCAACCTGGGCGGCGGGCGGTTTGGCCTGCTGCTGGCCGGTCTCGACCGAGAGAAGGCTGCGGCCATCGTCCATGGCGTGGCCCGCGCCGCGCAGCAAGAATTGCGGCAGACGTCCGGGACGCCGTGGCGGATCCGGCTGGGCCTCGTGGGCAGCGCAGACCAGGATGAATCTCCCGATACGCTGCTGCAGCGCGCCGCGTCAGCGCTTGCCGATATCTCCTGAGGAGCCGGAATGGCCGCGGATTCCCAGTCGGTAGCCAGTTTGTGGCAGGTGTTCAAGGAGGGCCACGCCGTTGCGGTACGCGAGCGCCTGGCATTGGCCTATCTCCCGCTCGTACGCGCACAGACCAGGCAGATGACCAGTCGTGTTCCTCCTACGGTAAAGAGCGAGGATCTGGAAGGCTACGGAATGATCGGCCTCCTGGAAGCCATCGACCGGTTCGATCCCGACCGCGGGATCCCGTTTGAGGTGTTCGCCCGTCTGCGGATCCGCGGCGCCATGTACGACTACCTGCGCACGCTGGACCTGCTGCCCCGGATCGCGCGGCGCAACGTGCACCGGGTGCAGGCGCAGGTGCACGCGTTGACGCGACAGCTCGGCCGCCTGCCCACCGATGAAGAGCTGGCGGAGGCGACAGGGCTGGCGACCCGCCAGTTGGGCCGGGCCCGCACCGATCAGCACGCGGCGCTGCCTCTATCGCTGGACGAGTTCGGCGACGCGGACCGGTTCCCCGAGGCACTGGCGCGGGATGCCGGCGGCGACGTCGTCGGGAGCATGGAGCAACAGGCGCGGAATGCGGAACTGTGGCACGCTATCGAAGCGCTGCCGGTCCGCCACAAGGTCGTGATCGGGCTGTACTACTGCGAGGGACTCACCTTGTGGGAGATCGGCCGCGTGCTCCGCGTGACCGAGTCTCGAATCAGCCAGATGCGCGGCGAAGCGCTGCAGTCATTGCGCACCCACCTTGCCTTGCGGTCCTGGCTGGACGGTGAAACGCGTCTCGCCGGCGGCGGGGATTCCGACGCCACGGTGGTGGCCTGAGGGTCGGGCTAGTGGGCTCGCGGCGCGGGTACAACACTCCTGTGACCAACGAACAGCAGATCAACGAGCAGGTGCAGACCGTGCTCACGGAGCTCCGACGGCAGTCGGCGGCTCAGGCTGTTCTGATGCTCTCCGGTGATGGGGTGGTGTTGCACTCCATCGGCGACCTCCAAACCGACCTCGATGCCCTGGCGGCCTACGCGGCCAGCAGCGTGATGGTGTCTGAACGCCTGGGGGAGAGCGCCGCGTTCGGCGCGCCCGAGGTTGTGATGGTGGTGTACGGCGGTCGTGCGGTAGTGATGGCGCCGCTGGGTCCGGTGGTCGCCGTGATCATCGGAGCGGCTTCGCAGCTAGGCATGCTGCGGCTGGCAGTGGCGCGGTACCTGGACGACCTGAGCGCAGCGCTCCGGGGGGAGCTGCCCTCCGGACCTCACGGCAGCGAGACGCAGGCCGCCGCCGGCGACGACTCCATGGCTGACGAGGATCTGTCGGGCATCCGCATCAATCCAGGACTGGTGTAGCTGAGCCTACTGCGGTAGGCAGCTTCGTCTTCCCCCTGCACGATCGTCGTAGAGTATCTTGGTTACCAACCGTAGGGATGAAGATCTCCTTCCGCTTGGTCCCCGCCAAATTTCCGTTGAGTAAATATCAAATTCCCCCTCCGCGCGGCCGTCTAGCCATCTCCGCGACAGGGCAAGCCTCTGGTAGTCGCCGGCACGTTGCGCGCAGGATCTAGGACCTTCGGACGGTCCCCTCGCGGGCTGGCACGCAACTTGCTCATTATTGTAGAAGATTGGCCCCGCGGCCTGTGTTACGTGGCAGCGCCCGGGAGAAGCGTTGGAACCGGAGGCAGTACAGATGAAGAAGCAGACCAAATTCATCCATATCATCCTGGGGACCCTGATCGTGGTCGCCCTGGCAGTCGGGGCAGGCTACGGCGGGACGGCCACGGGCAGCCAGACGGTGACCATCACCGCGGCGGACGCCATCGAAATCACAGTCCCGGGCACGGCGTCGATCACCGCCAACGCCGGCGTCGCCGGCGGCTGCGGGACGGCGAGCACCAGCATCACGGTGAAGAGCAACAAAACGTGGAGCATGCAGATCCGAGCCAACTCCGCGTACACAGGCGGTAAGGCGAAGAACGCCAGCAGCGTCTTCCTGACGAATGCGTTCCAGTGGGGGACTGACGGATCGACATACGGCAACATCACCACGGCCTACGCGGACGCCTTCACCAGCCAGGCAAAGACGGGCAATGCGGGTGTCTCCAAGACAGTGTACTACAAGCAGTGCGTGACGTACGATGACGACCCGGCCGATTACACGATCGTTGCCGAGTATCAGGGCTCGAACTAGCACGGCCCAGCATCGACACAGCAAACAGGCGTGCAGGGAGGCTGATGCAGAGCCGGTCATCATCCGGCGGCAGCGGCCTCCCTCGTGACTGATGAGAATGATGCGGACCAGGATCTTGAAAACCGTGGCGGTCTGCAGCATGATGCTGCTGGCAATGCTGTTGGTGCCATCGCAGGCACAGGCAGCGCCCTCCATCACCGTGCCGGCCACCGCGGCGATCGGGTCGACCCTGCCGACATTCTGCAGCACCACCTCGACAACCATCACCGTCACCAGCACCAAAAAAAATTACGATCTCCGCATCCGCTCAAATACGATCAACAACCCAAACGGCAAAGCCAAGAACGGTTCCGGGACGGAGATGCTCAACTCTTTCCAGTACGCAACCGCTGCCGGCGGGCCGTTTACTGATATCACGGCATTATACGTGAATGTCTTCAGCAACCAGCCAATAGGCTCAAACATCAATCACACGGTCTACTACAGGCAGTGCGTCAACTGGGGCGACGGCGCGGGGAATTTTACGATCGGGGTGGATTACCAGGTGGTGGAGCTCTGATGGGGCGAGTGCCCCAGGGTTGTCCTGTACCGCACTTGACACGCCGGGTCAGGACTGCGGTGTGGCTGGCGCTGGTCCCCGCCGTCGCGCTGCTCGGTTTCAGCGCCATCTCCGCGCATGCGCAGCCGATTCGGTACGGCATCAGCCCGGGCGAAATCGAACTGGTGCCCCCTCCGGGGGGAACCGCCAGCGCCGTCCTTGTCGTGTACAACAAGGCGCCGAATACCGCGCGCATGCGAGTCGCGGTGCAGGATCTCTACGTCCGTCCTGACGGAGTGGCCGATGTGCTGGAGCCGGGCAAGTTGTCCTGGTCGGTGGCCCGGTTCACACGCGTGCAGCCGGCAGAGTTCGATCTCGAGGCGGAGCGGCAGATGCCGGTGCGGATCGCGGTCACGGTCCCCCGTGACGCCCGGGGTGGGCTGTACGGAATGATCGTGGTCACCTCGACACCGGTCCTCCAGACTCCGGCCGCAGGGAAGGGGACCTTCATAGTGGTGGCGCCGAAGTTGGCGGCTCGCCTGCTGGTCGCCATCCGCGGCACCGAAGTCGTGCAGGGCGCCATCGTGAACATGCTCGCTGCACCCCGGCCGCGCGGTGCCGGCGCGGACATCAGGGTGGCGTTTCGCAACAAAGGCAACGTGCATCTGCACACGCGCGGCGAGGTCGAGATCCTCGACGCGTCCGGCCAGCGCCTCGGGAAGGTGTCCCTCCCGGAGGCCGTCGTCTTGCCGGCAAGCACCCGAGAGTTCAAGATCTCTTGGGACAAGAGTCTGGGACCCGGGACCTACACGGCCCGCGCTGTGATCGACTACGGTGCCGACGTGTTGGTATCAGGCGAGCTGAGCTTTGCATACCGCGGGCCGTGACTTGCGACATGGGAACGAATCACTGTGACGCGCCGCTTCCGCAGGTGGTGGACAGGCATTGCCGGCGTGGCGGTCTGCACGCTGGGATTGGCGGTGCCGATCTATGGCGCCGTGGCGGTGATCCGCGTCGTCGTTGACGACGTCGCGCTCAGCATCAGCCCGCCCGCGTTCTTCCAGGATGGTACGGTCTACCTTCCCCTTGCTCCGCTGGCGAGGCGCTTCCAGGCCACCACGAAATTCGCTGCTCCGGCTATCGACGTCCTCAGGCTCGACGGCGCGGTGTTGACGCTGCGTGTCGATCGCCTGGAGGTGTGGTGGGGCGACGTCGTCACCACCCTCCTGGAAGCGCCGGTGCGTCTGGTCAACGGGGTGACGATGATCCCCAAAAGCGCGGTGGAAGCGCTGTTCGACGCGCTGACCACATGGGACGCGCAGGAAGGGGTGATGACCATCGTCACCCGCGCGCCCTTTCAGACGGCAGTGGCCGCGAAGCCTCCACGCCCACCCGCGGCGTCCGCGCCCGCCCCCGCCGCCACTCGTCCATTTGTCTCTGAGTTTCAGCAGGATCTCACCCCGCCGCTCACGTCGTCTGGCTACGTCGCAGTGGGCCTCACGTCCGGCGCCGGCACTCTCACAGCCACGGCCACCGTACAATACAAATCGTTTGGGGCCCCCGAGAACATCGAAGGGCTGCTGAGAGTGGGCGCGGGCAACGGTCCGCTGGATGCGTCAGGCGTGGTGGTCCTCCGCAACCCGGCCTATATATTGACGGTAGGTGGACTTGCATTCGACGAATCTCCATTCACCCTCTACCAGCAGGGGATCTTGGGCGTCGCGTATGAGGGGAAAGCGGGGGACTCTGGGGCGAAGTTCTTCGGCGGGTCGCTCGCCGACTCCAGCGGTCAGGTCTACGGGATGACGATGACCTTCCCCCAGTCCGGGCCGTGGCAGGGTGAGGCGGGTCTCATGTACGATCCCACAGCCGGGGCGCTGCTCACCCGGGTGCGCGCCGACCGAGAGGTGGCCCCCGGCCTGGCCGTCTTCGGCGAAGTCGCCGAGGGGGTCTCTGGGCTCGCGGCGGGGCCGGCGTGGCGGATCGGCACGGTCGCCTCATCGCCAACGCTCACGACGTCCCTCAGCTACCTGGTGGTGAGTCCGGATTTCCCGGCTGTAGGGAACGCAGCGCTGTTCACCGGCCGGAGTGGCCCCCTCCTGCAACTCGCGTATGCGCCGGACCCCCGCTGGTCGATCTCCAGCGGCGCGACGTTGCTCGACGGCAGTGCCAGCGGTCTGCCGAACCGAGTGTCATACGACCTGCTTGTGGGCTTCCGTCCGGCCCCCGGGTGGGGGATCGCGCTGGGGACACGCGTCAGCGATGATACCGCGACAGGTGTAAGCACGCGAAACACCGGGACGCAGGCCGCAGCATTCTACACACAGGACCGGTGGACGTTCACCGTAGCCGCTAACCAGACGGACACCATCGATCTGCTCGCCGGCACCACCAGCAGCACCGCGATCTTCAGACTGCAGACCTTATACGCGCTGGACACAGGGCTCCCGGCGTGGCTAGAGATCACGCGGCAGGTGGGTGCCACAGACGGCTGGGGGGTTGGCACGGGTTGGGGCTTCCGACTTTCGCCGTACTTAGATCTGATCGCTCAGGTGCAGAACAATGTGTTCACCCTGCCGAGCGCTCTCAACCAGATGATTGTCGAACTGAGCCTGTCTCACACGTTGCCCACGGGCGCGCGCCTCTCTGTGGGCCCCAGGGTGCAGTTCGACTCCACGGGAAATACCACATCGTCTATCACCTTGCAATACGGCTATCCGATCACCACGTATGGGATTGTCCCGAACGGACGGCTCGAGGGCGTCGTGTTCCAGGATTCCAACGAGAACGGAAGACAGGATCCCGGCGAGCCTGGTGTGCCGGGTGTGAGCATGCGGATCGAAGGTCGCAGGGCTGCGATCTCGGATCGCGACGGGCGGCTTTCACTCGAGGCGATCAAGGTAGGCGAGTACCGCATCTCTCTTGATGACGAGACCGTCCCGGTTGGGCTGGTCGCGACGCAGCTCCGGTACACGGTGCAGGTCACAGATGGTGCCAGCACCAGGCTAGAGTTTGCCCTCGTCCCCGAGGCGACGCTGAGCGGGACCGTGTACGTCGATGCCGACAGGAATGGTAACCGCGACCCCGACGAAGAGGGCATCGGCGGTGTGGTCCTCGAGTTGCGGGGGCCACGCCAGCAGTTCGCGACGTCCGCGGACGATGGAACGTTCAGGTTTTCCCACCTGCCGCCTGGTGACTATACCGTGGTGCTCAACCTGAACTCGCTCCCCGAGGGCCTCCACCTGGAGGGGAACGGCTCCAGAGCGATCACGGTGCGGCCGGGAGCATCTGTGGTGCTCAATGTGCCCGTGCCCGGGAAGCCGATCATCAAACAGACCTTCCCGTAGAGAAAACTCCTCGTGAACGAAGGTTCGTGCGGCGGCAGATGTGAATAGTGATTAGTGAATAGGTAACGTGAATAGTGAATGGTGAATTGTGAATAGCCACCGCCGGCCCGGACGTCTTAGCTATTCACTATTCACTAATCACTATTCACTAGATCTTTAGGGAGGCAATTCCCAAATGGCGGAAGCCATAACGATTGAGACGCAACCTACTCCGAATGTGAACGCGCTGAAATTCGTGCTGAACCGTCGACTGACCGAGGGGAAGAGTCAAACGTTTCGCACGCCACGGGAGGCGGCGGCCTCACCGCTGGCGGCGGCACTGCTGGCCATCCCGGGCGTGGTGCAGGTCTTTTTGCTCAACGACTTTATCACCGTCACACGGAACCCCGCCGCGCGCTGGGAAGATATTTCCGACCAGGCAGAGAGTGCGATCCGAGGGTATTTCGAGAGCGAAGGCAGTTGAAGAGTTGAAGAGTTGGAAAGTTGGAGAGTTATTGCGTCGATCTCTGCCGTGTACTCTTCAACTTTCCAACTCTCCAACATTCCAACTGCAGTTAGAGTACCAAGAGCAGCGGGTTCTCCAGCAGGCGTTTGACTTCGATGAGGTACTGCGCGGCTTCGGCGCCGTCGGTGACACGATGGTCGGCCGAGAGCGTTATTTTCATGGTGGTCGCGGCGGCGATCTGGCCGCCGCGCACGACGGCGCGCGGCGTCGCCTTGCCGATGGCAAGGATCCCGGTATGCGGCGGATTGATGATGGCCACGAAGCTGTCCACGTCCCCAAACATCCCCAGGTTACTGACGGTGAACGTTCCGCCCTCGAGGTCTTCCGGCCGCAGGTGGCCGGAGCGCGCGCGTTCGCCAAGGTCTTTCGCCCTCGCCGCGATCTCCCCCAACGTCAGCCGGTCGCAATCGTGGATGACCGGCGCGATCAGGCCCTCCGGTAACGCCACGGCCAGCGCCATGTTAATCCTGCGGAACCGGCGGACCGCGGCATCCGCCAGGCTGCTGTTGAGGTTGGGGAACTTGCGCAGCGCCAGCGACGCCGCCTTGAGCGCGAAGTCATTCAAGGACACCTTCCCACGGTCGTCCAGCGTCTCGTTGAGTTGCTGGCGGGCGCGCAGCGCCTCATCCATGCCTACTTCCACTGTCACGTAGAAGTGAGGCGCCTGCTGCTTGCTCTCGGTCATGCGGCGGCCAATGGTTTGCCGGATGCGGGACAGGGGGACGGACTCGACATCTGGGCCGGATGGGGCAATGGGCGGTGCCGCCGGACCCGGGGTCGGTTGAGGACGCGTGCCGGTAGCGATGAGTGCTTCGATGTCTTCCTTAGTAATGCGTCCATCCGGACCGCTGCCCCGGACGGTGGCCAGGTCGATGGCGTGCTCAGCGGCGAGTTTCCGCGCCAGCGGCGAGACTTTCAACCGGTCTGCGGCCTCGGTGGGAGCCGCTGCGGCCGGAGCGGGGGTGGACCGCGCCGGACCCGCCGCCACTGCCGCAGGTGCAGGAGCGGGCTGCGCGGCGGGGGCAGCCGCGGGGCGAGGCTGGACCTTCTGCCCTGGAGCGCCGATCACCGCAATGCCGGCGCCGACCGGTGCGCTCTTCCCTTCGTCGACGAGAATCTCGAGCAGAACGCCCCCTTCCTCAGCCTCGATATCGACGTTGACTTTGTCGGTCTCGATCTCGGCGATAGCTTCGCCTTTGGCAACCGGATCGCCCGGACGCTTCCTCCATGTCAGGACTTTCCCCTCGGTCATCGCGTCGCCCATCTTTGGCATGATGACGTCGGCCACCGGAGCAACCTCCCAGACTACGCGGGCACAGCGAGCAAAGGGAAGGCGAACAAAAGACACCGCGGTCCCGTTCGTCTGTTCGCTTCGTTCGCTATGTGCGCCTTGTTCGCGCAGTTCACTGTTTACCGAGCGTCTTCTTCACTGCCGCGACAATGTCCGCCTCGTGCGGCACCGCCCGCGCTTCCAGGGTACGGGCGTAGGGCATGGGCACATCGGCGCCGGTGACGCGCTCGACCGGCGAGTCTAGTTGATCGAACGCCTCTTCATAAATTCGCATCGCAATTTCAGCAGCGGCTCCGAATGGCTTCCACTGTTCTTGGACCACCACGGCCCTGTGCGTGCGCGCCACCGACTCCACCACGGTCGCCATGTCGAGCGGCCGCAATGACCGGAGGCTGATCACCTCGGCCTCGGTGCCCTCGCCGGCGAGCTGCTCCGCCGCGGCCACGGCCGCGTGGACCATCCGGCTGTAGGCGATGACCGTGGCGTCGCGGCCATTCCGCACTACCGCGGCCTTCCCAAAGGGCAGGGCAAAATCCGAATCTGGTACCTCTCCCTTCAGCCCGTACAGCGCGGCATTTTCCAGGAAGATCACGGGATCCTGGCTGCGGATCGCCGTGCGGAGCAGTCCCTTCGCCTCCGCCGGCGTGGCGGGCGCAACGACATACAGGCCGGGGAAGTGCGCGTAGGTGGCCTCCAGACTCTGTGAGTGCTGCGCGGACAACTGCACGCCGGCGCCGTTGGGGCCCCGGATGACCAGGGGAACGTTGACCTGTCCGCCAGAGAAGTAGCGCAGCTTGGCGGCGTTGTTCACGATCTGGTCCATCGCCAGCAGGGAGAAGTTCCAGGTCATGACTTCCACCACCGGCCGCAGCCCGAGCATCGCCATCCCAATCGCCGCCCCCACGAACCCGAGTTCGGAAATGGGGGTGTCGATCACGCGCGTGGGGCCATACCGTTGGAGCAGGTCGGCAGTGACCCGAAACGTGCCCTGGTACACGCCGATGTCCTCGCCGATGAGGATCACCCGGCGGTCATGGTCCATCTCCTCGATGAGGGCGGACCGCAGCGCGTCCCGGTAGGTGAGTTCAGCCACGAAAGCCCACAACTGACGGGATCGTGGGATCGCGGGAACCCCCACGCGCGCTTCGCGCGCTCGGGGCGGAGCGCGGGAACCCCCACGCGCGCTTCGCGCGCTCGGGGCGGAACGCGGGAACGCGCAGAAGCCCTAGGGAAACGTTCGCGGTATCGCGTTCCCCAGTTCCCGCATTCCCCCGTTCCCGTCTTTCAGCGTTCATCCGTCGGCTCCGTAGATGTCACGGTACAGCTCCTCCGGTGCGGGGGGTGGGCTCTCCTCGGCGAATCGCACCGCGTCGGTCACGACCCGCTCGGCGTCTGCGCGCGCGCGCTTCACCTCGCCGTCGGACAGCGCGCCGGTCGCGCGGAGCAGGTCCTCCAGGAGCGTGATCGGGTCACGCTGCCGGGCCTGCGCGATCTCGTCCTTGGTGCGGTAGGGCTGGAAGAGATCGGCCGCCCCATGACCGGCGAAGCGGTAGGTCAGCAGTTCTACCGCGTAGGGCCGGCCGGTCTCGCGCACTCGCCGCACCGCACGCCCGGCCAGCCGGCGGACCTCGATGAAGTCCATCCCGTCGGCGCGTTCGTTTTCAATCCCATACGTCGAGAACCGGCTGGCGAGGTTCGTGACCGCGGAGGACCGATCCACAGGTGTGCCCATCGCATACTGGTTGTTCTCCACGATATAGACGATCGGGCACAAGCCCTGCTTGCCCCACAGCCCGGCCAGATTGGCCGGTTCGTGGAACGAGCCGCTGTTCATCGCCCCATCGCCGAGGAAACACAGGCAGATCCGGTCTGCCTGCTGGTAGCGCAGCGCGAAGGCTGCGCCGGTGGCCAGCGGGATGTGGCCTCCCACGATGCCGTAGCCTCCATAGAATCCCCGCGCCACGTCGAACAGGTGCATCGACCCGCCCTTGCCCTTGGCCAGGCCGGTCGCCTTGCCGAACAGTTCCGCCATCACCGCACCGGGGGCGGCGCCGCGGAACAGGGCATGAGCATGGTCTCGATAGGCGGTGAAGAAGATGTCATCGGGACGGATCGCGCTCAGGAAACCGGCGGCGACCGCTTCCTGGCCGCTGTAGACGTGCAGGTAGCCGCCGATCTTGCCGCGGCGAAATTCGCGCTCCGCTTCCTCTTCGAAGCGACGCACCAGGACCATCTTCCCATACCACTCCACGGCGGCGGCGAGCTCGTCACGGCCGAGGTCGCGCGGAGGGGCGGTTTTCACGGATCGCGTGTCCATGTACTGAACCACCTACCCATCGCGCTGGTCATCCTACTCGTGGCATCGCCGCGTAAAACGGACTAATATTAGCATATGGACCAAGATTCCACCAAGACGACCTCCACGCCTGTCCCGTCCGCCGGCGATCTGCGCAGCAGGCTGCTGGCGCAGGTGGATGAGATTCGTCGCGCGCTCGATCAGACGGCGGTCGCGGTGTCCCTCTCCACCGCACAGCAGGCCGAGTATCAGCGCCTGCGCGCCGCACTCGAGTCGCTGGAGCATCGGGTGCGGGAGATCCTTGCAGAATGAACGAGTCGGCAGTCTCCGGTCTGCAGTCGGCAGTCGATGAAAAAACTGTCCTGACTGCGGACTGCTGACTGGTGACTGCAGACTGACTATGATCGCTCTAACACCACACCGAGTGCGCGCGTGACACCGGCCGCATCGCTCCAGTTTATCCGCGAACTTCCCAAGGTTGAACTCCACCTGCATCTGGAAACCTCCCTCCGCCTGCGCCGGCTCGCGGGGCGCGGCCGGCAAGCGAGTGGTCCGCAGGATGATTCTCCCGGCCCTCCTGTCGTCACGGAGCCGCAGCGCATCGCCGATCCGGCACGATTCACCGGGTACGACCGCCTCCGCCGCCTCCGGTACCTCAGCCGTGCCGGGAGAATTGCCGACGAGTGGTACACGCCGGAGAATATCGAGCAGATCACGCTGGAACTCTTAGAGGAAGCAGCCTTGCAACGGGTGCGGTACGTCGAGGTGCGGGTCGGCGGCCGCCGCGGCTTTGCATTGCTGGGCGCGGACCGCATGCTCGGCGCCATGGCGCGCGCCCGCGCCCGGGCTCACTCGCGGCTGGGGATTTCTAGTGGGTTCATCGTGACAGTCGTACGGGAGCGCGGCCCGGAGGAGGCCGAGCAGCGCGTTCGCGAGGCGATCGCCTGCCGCGACTGCGGTGTGGTGGGCGTGGACCTGGCCGGCGACGAGCAGAACTACCCGCCCGCCCTGTTTGCCAGGCCTCTGGGGCTGGCCCGCGAAGCCGGTCTGGGAATTACGGTGCACGCCGGTGAATTCTCTGGTCCTGCCAGCGTCTGGACCGCGGTGTATCACCTGGGGGCGCAGCGCATCGGCCATGGAATTCGTGCCGCAGACGACTCGGAACTGCTCACCCGTCTGCGGGAGCGCGGCGTGACTCTGGAACTCTGCCCTACAAGCAACCTTCATCTTGGGTTGTGCGCGTCCATGGGGGCGCTCCCGCTGCGGCGCCTGCTTGACGCCGGCGTGTCCGTGACCGTGAACAGCGATGATCCTATGCTCCTGGGGACGGACCTCTCGCGCGAACTGCACGCCGTGGCCACGACGTTTTCACTCGGGGCCGCCGAGGTGACACGCCTGGTGACGAACGCGGCACGCGCCGCGTTTGCGCCGGTTCCCGCCCTTCCTTGACACCTCCGAGGTGCCGTGCCACAATGAAACCGGACCGGTTCTTGAGTAATTTAGTCGAGAATTATGTTCGCAAAGCTGAGGATGGCGTGGGGGCGGCATGGCTGATCTGGAAATCAAGGACCTGACGGTACAGGTCGAGGACAAGGTCATCCTGAAGGGTGCGAACCTGACCCTCAGCAAGGGTGAAGTGCACGCGTTGATGGGGCCGAACGGGTCGGGCAAGTCCACCCTGGCGAACGTCCTCATGGGCAACCCCTTCTACCAGGTGGTGAAGGGGGAGGTGCTGTACAAAGGCCAGGACCTGCTGGCGATGTCACCCGATGAACGCGCCAGGCGGGGGCTGTTCATCGCCTTCCAGTATCCGGTGAGCATTCCTGGGGTTACCATGAGCAGTTTCTTGCGGACCGCGGTGTCGGCCCGCCGCGGCTACGACAAGGAACTGATGCCGGTCGGCGAGTTTCAAAAGCTGCTGAAACAAAAGATGGACGAACTGAAAATCGAGCCGGCGATCGTGTCCCGGTACGTCAATGAGGGCTTCTCCGGTGGCGAGAAGAAGCGCGCCGAGATCCTGCAGATGGCGATGCTGGAGCCGGAGATCGCGATCATGGACGAGACTGATTCGGGGCTGGATATCGACTCGGTGAAGGTCGTCTCCGACGGCGTCAACCGCATGCTCGAGCGCGCCAAGGGTACGATGGGGATCCTGCTCATCACGCACTATTCGCGGATTCTGCACTTCATCAAACCCTCTTACGTGCACGTGATGTTCGATGGGCGCTTCGTGGTGTCCGGTGGCCCCGACCTGGCGGAGGAACTGGAGCAGAGCGGGTACGAGGGCATCAAGGCGCAGTTTGAAGTGATCGCCGCGGAGGTGCAGGCGGAAGGCGCCGTCCGGCGGGCGGGCAAGGTGTTCTGGGTCGAACACTAAGTGGCGTCCATTGGGCCCGTGGCGTCTAGTGATTGGTGAGGCAAGAGACGCGAGGGACGCAACAGGCGCAAAAAGACGCGGAGGGGTTTTCGCAGATGGCAGTCACGAATCAGCTGGGGATTGATCCCGACAAATACAAGTGGGGTTTCCACGATCCCGAGAAGTACGTCTACAAGTCCCGCAAGGGGCTGGATCGCGAGATCGTGGAGATGATCTCCTCAATGAAGAATGAGCCGGAGTGGATGCGGGCGTACCGGCTGCATTCGCTCGAGCATTTCCAGCAGCGCCCCATGCCGGTCTGGGGCGCCAACCTCGCCCAGATCGACTTTAACGACATCTACTACTACCTGAAGCCTACGGAGAAGAAGGAGCGGAGCTGGGACGAGGTTCCGGAGAATATCAAGAACACCTTTGAAAAGCTGGGGATCCCGGAGGCGGAGCGGAAGTTTCTGGCCGGGGCAGGCGCGCAGTACGAGAGTGAGTCTGTCTATCATAACCTGAAAGAGGAGTGGGAGAAGCTCGGGGTCATCTTCCTGGACACCGACTCGGCGCTGCGGGAGCACCCCGACATCGTGCGCGAGTACTTCGGGACGGTCGTCCCGCCGGAAGACAATAAACTGGCTGCGCTGAACTCGGCCGTCTGGTCCGGTGGGTCATTCGTGTACGTCCCCGCCGGCGTGCATGTGGATATCCCACTGCAGGCGTACTTCCGCATCAATGCTCAAAACATGGGGCAGTTTGAGCGCACGCTCATCATCTGCGAGCCCGGCTCGTATGTGCACTATGTGGAAGGGTGCACGGCGCCGATCTACACGACCGACTCGCTGCACAGCGCGGTGGTGGAGATCATTGTGAAGGAAGGCGCGCGCTGCCGCTACACCACGATTCAAAACTGGTCGACCAACACGTACAACTTGGTCACCAAGCGCGCCGTGGCCTACCGCGATGCCACGATGGAATGGATCGACGGCAATCTCGGCTCCAAGATCACCATGAAGTACCCGAGCGTCTATATGGTGGAGCCCGGAGCCAAGGCGGAGATCCTGTCCGTGGCGTTCGCTGGACGAGGGCAGCACCAGGATCCCGGCGGCAAGGTGATCCATGCGGCGCCGCACACCCAGTCCGTCATCGTCAGCAAGTCCATCGCCAAGGACGGGGGCCGGGCAGGGTACCGTGGGCTCGTCAAGATCTACCCAGGCGCGAACGGCAGCAAATCGGCGGTGCGATGCGACGCGCTGATCCTGGACGACCAGAGCCGCAGCGACACCTACCCGACGATGGAGATCGACGAGCAGGATGTCAGCATCACCCATGAAGCCACGGTCTCCAAGGTGTCCGACGAACAGCTCTTCTACCTGATGAGCCGCGGGGTCAAGGCAGATGAGGCGATGAACATGATCGTCCGCGGCTTCGTCGAGCCGATCGTCAAGGAGCTGCCACTGGAGTACGCGGTGGAGCTCAACCGCCTCATCGCGCTCGAGATGGAAGGCTCTGTCGGATGATGAGCCGGGGTCCCCGCGAATTCGTTCTGTGAATTCGCGGGGTGGCAGGGAAGGCTCTGTGGGATGATGAGGCGGGGTGGCATGGAGGGCTCGGTTGACTGATCAAGCGTAGCGCGTTTCATGGCGCAGGAGGTTGGAGGTTGAAGGGAAACGCCTTTGCCCTCCAACCTTTAACATTTCACCCGTCAACGTAGTGCCGGTGCGGAGGAGACGATGCAGGAGCAGATGACGCATCTCGCCCGGGCTGGGTTCAGCCGCGAGAGCGTGCTCGCGCTATCGGAGCGGCTCGGTGAACCCGCGTGGATGCGGGAGTTCCGCCTGGCGGCGTGGGAGGCATTCGAGCGGCTGCCGTGGCCTGCGCCCGCGGATCCGGAGTGGCGCCGCACCGACCCCACAATGTTCCGGCTGGAGGGGATCCGGCCGTTTGCCGATGCGCCCGCCGGCGCCTTGCCGGCGAGCCTGCAGCAGGTGGTGGACGCCTGGCGGGCTCCGGCTGGGCTGTTGCTGCAGCGCAACTCCCAGGGGGTGCGGTCTCAGCTGGACCCCGGGGCGGCACGGCGCGGCGTCGTCTTCACCGATCTTCACACCGCGCTCCGCGAGCGAGGCGACCTGATCCGCGAGTATTTCATGACGACCTGTGTCCGTCCCGATGAGACGAAGTTCCGTGCGTTGCACGCGGCGCTGTGGAGTGGGGGCGCGCTGCTGTACGTGCCCGACGGCGTCGAGATCACCGCGCCGCTGGTCTCGCTGGCCTGGATTGACGCCGATGGGGTCGGGGTCTTTCCCCATCTGCTGGTGATCGCCGGCCCGAGCAGCAAGGTCACGCTGATCACCGGTGCCGCCTCTCCCCCGGGGGAGTGGCCCCCTTCGAGGGGCTCAGGGTGGCCCGGCTCATCGACAGACGGTCACGGGCCCGCGCGTGTCGAGGGCCAGGCGTTTGCCGACCCCGTGACTGAGCTGATCCTCCGCGATGGGGCGCAGGTCCGCCTGGTGACGCTGCAGGACTGGGGCAGCAACGTCGCCGAGATCGGGATCATCCGTTCCGTGCTGGCGCGCGACGCGGAACTGCGAAGCCTGCTGGTCGGTTTCGGCGGCAAGGTCGTGAAGACCAATGTCGAGTCCATTTTGGATGGACCGGGCGCCACATCAGAAATGTTGGGACTGGTGTTTGGCGACTCCCGGCAGCACTTCGACCTGCACACGCTGCAGGAGCACCGCGCGCCGCATACGCTGTCCGACCTGCTGTACAAGAATGCGGTGAAAGATCGGGCCCGCAGCGTGTTCTCGGGCATGATCCGCGTGCTCCCCGGAGCCCAGAAGACCAACGCGTTCCAGGCCAACCGTAACCTGATTCTCTCCGAGGGAGCGAAGGCCGACTCGATCCCCAACCTGGAGATCATGGCCAACGACCTTCGCTGCACGCATGGATCGGCCACCAGCCGGCTCAACGAGGAGCACCTCTTCTACTTGATGAGCCGCGGGCTGGCCCGGGCGCAGGCGGTCCGGATGGTGGTGGAAGGGTTCTTTGCCGAGTTGCTGGATCGCGTTCCGCTGGATGACCTCCGGGCCCGTCTGCAGTGGGAGATCGAGCAGAAGATGGCGGAGGACGCTGACGGGAACGGGACGGGGGAAATCCCCACGCGTCGCCCCTTGCGGAACGGGGAGCCGCAACCGACATCATAACGATGACTGAGCGCACCGCGGAGTTTGTGAGGGTTGCGGCCGCGGATGAGATTCCCCCGGGCACGGGAAAAGCTGTCGTGGTGGATGGGCGGCGGATTGCGCTGTTCAACGTGAACGGGACCTTCTACGCGATTGACGACACCTGTACGCACGAGGAGGCCTCGCTGGCGGAGGGGGCGCTGTATGGCGAGATCGTCGCGTGTCCAAAGCACGGGTCCCGGTTTCATCTTCCCACCGGCCGGGTGCTGTCACTGCCTGCGGTGATCCCTGTGAACACCTACCAGGTGAAGGTGGAAGATGGCCACGTGCTGCTCCTGCCCGTTCCACAGCGGGGCCGGGGCATGCCGCACAAAGCGTAACGACGGGACTGGAGAGAAGACAGCCATGATGACGGAGCGGGTTCGCGAGGACTTCCCCATCTTGAAGCAGACCGTGTACGGGAAGCCACTCGTCTATCTCGATAGCGCGGCGACCTCGCAGAAGCCGCGGCGGG
>Ga0066710_100000264_pt1 | contig 28966 bp, 30 predicted proteins | sample GraSoiAngelo_159_FD_79666 | JGI IMG/M metagenome (GOLD analysis project Ga0066710, IMG submission 79666) | Grasslands soil microbial communities from the Angelo Coastal Reserve, California, USA - 14_1009_16_40cm | ecosystem: Environmental > Terrestrial > Soil > Grasslands | place: USA... | reverse complement strand
GCTCGCCCAGCTCGCCAAAGCGCGTCTCGATCTGCTCAACCAGCCCCTCGATCATCACGCTGAGTGTAAGCAGCGGTGTCGGCGGCACCGGCGCGCTGCGTCCGGCGCGCTCGGGCAGGCGCGCCCGGTTCGCGCCTGCGTCGTGCCGCCGTGTGGCGTGCCCACCGTCTCGCAGTGGAGGCGTACAACCGCCGCGACCTGGAGGCGGTCGTAGCCACCTGGCACCCGGAGTTCGAGTACCGCCGCGACCCCAAGTGGGTCGCGGCCGGGCTCGTGGAGCCGTGCTACCGGGGGTTCGCGGGTTACCGCAGGTACGTCGCCACCGCCGACGAGGTCTGGGGTGGGGCGAACTACCTGAAGCTGCTTGAGGTGTTCGACCTGGGAGAGCGGCTCGTCATGCTCGCGGAGGGGTCGATGCGGGACAGGCCAGCGGCATCCCGCTCACCGAAACCTATGCGGCCGTCAACACCCGGGCGCATGGCAGGGTGATCGGCGTGCAGGAGTACTTCGACCACGCGCAAGCCCTGCACGCGGTCGGGCTATCGCGCTAGGCGATAGCGCGGCCCGGACCCGGCTGCGAGCGCGCTCAGGCCGCCAGCTGGACCGGCTGGGCCAGCTCCAGCAGCGCGCTCACGATCGCCTCGAGCTGCTCGCGCGCGGCGCGGTCGCGCGGCAGGCCATCATCGCCGAGCGTCTCCTGTGCCTGCGGGATCGGCAGCTCGAGATCGACCACGCGCGCGCCGATCGTTCGCAGCACCTTGCGCAGCTCCGCCTGCGCCCACACCGCTCCGAACAGCCCCGTGCTCGCACCCATCACCGCCGCCGGCTTGCCTCGCAGCGGCGAGGCCGCCGGAGGGCGCGAGACCCAGTCCAGCGCGTTCTTCAGCTGTCCCGGGATCGAGCCGTTGTACTCGGGCGTCGCGATCAGCACCGCGTCCGCACCGGCGATCGCCGCCTTCAGGGCGGCGACCGCCGGGGGCAGCGCGTCCTCCTCATCCTCGCTGTACGGCGGAATCTCCGCCAGGCGCGAGAACACCTCAAGCTCGGTCCCCGCCGGCAGCAGGCCACGCATGGCCCGCAGCAGGCGCGTGTTGTGCGACCCGCCGCGCAGGCTGCCCGAGATGGCGAGAACGAACATCGCCTACGCCTCGCGCACCAGCTCGAGCGACACGTCCAGCCGCACGTCGTTGTCGAGCGCGAACCCGCCCTGCGGCAGCGGCGCGTTCCACTCCAGGCCGAACTCGCGGCGATCGACCGTAGCCTCCAGCTCGACGCCGAGCTTGTCGTTGCCGGCGATGTCAACGTGCGGGCCGCTCACGCTGCCGCGCGCGATCACCGGTCGCGCCCGGCCCTTGATCTCGAGCTCGCCCTCGACCTCCAGCACGCCGCCATCGCCCACGCGCACCGCGCTCGAGGTGAAGCGCACGCGCGGGTAGCGCTCGCTGTCGAAGAAGTCCGGCGAGGTCAGATGCGCCGCCAGGTTCTCGTCCGCCACCGCGATCGAGTCCACCGACACCCCGCCCTCCAAGCGCGGGTTGCCGTGCTCATCGACCGCCAGCGCGCCGTCGTAATCCTCGAAGCGGCTGCGAAACTTCGATACCACCATGTGCTTGACCGCAAAGCCCACGTGCGAATGCACGCGGTCGATCTTCCACGTGCCGGCCGTCAGCCTGCCGTCGGTTGCTGCTGTTGCTGTGCTCATCTGCTCGCTCCTCGTGTTCGCTGGGTTGCGTGTGTTCGATTGATTTCGTGTCTGGATTCGGACCCTAGTCCGCTGAGCGGACTTTGGTCCGCTTCCTACTGGAGAAAGCATAGCACACAATTGGACTGCGGTCCGGTTTAGTAGGATGTAGGTATGGCGACTCAGCCACAATGGCCGATCACGAGCTCCCAGCTGCCGCTGATCGAACCCGACGGCGGCGAGCGCGCCGACGCCGCGCGCAACCGCGCGCGCATCCTCGCGAGCGCCGCGCAGCTGTTCGGCGAGCGTGGAGCCGACTGCGTCTCCATGGACGACGTCGCCGACGCGGCCGGCGTGGGCAAGGGCACCGTGTTCCGCCGCTTCGGCTCGCGCGCCGCGCTCGCGCAGGCCGTGCTCAGCGAGCACGAGCGCGCGTTCCAGGAGCACATCATCCGCGGCGACCCGCCGCTCGGTCCCGGCGCCGCGCCGCGCGAGCGCCTGACCGCGTTCGGCGAAGGGGTGCTCGACCAGCTCGACCGCCACGCCATGCTCGTGGCGGCCGCCGAGGTCGGCGGCGCGCGCTTCCTGTCGGCGCCCTATGGCGTCTACCGGCTGCACGTGACCCTGCTCCTGCGCGAGGCCGATCCCGACTGCGACGCCGAGCTGCTCGCCGAGCTGCTGCTCGCAGCGCTGGGCGCAGATCTGTTCCTGTACCTGCGCCACATGCGCTCGCTGCCGCTCGAGCGGCTCAAGTCCAGCTGGCGTCAGCTGGTCTGCCGCGCCATCCCCGGCGCGGTCCCGCCCGCCTCCGCCGAGCCGATGCGGCCCGGCGACGCGGACAAGGCGGCCCTCCCCGCGGCCGGCGAGCCGCCACTGGCCGCGGCCGGCGAGCCGCCACTTGCCGCGGGCGACGCGTCGCCGCAGCCCTGAACGCGCCGCCGCAGCCCTGAGCCGCGCCGCGGCGCTAGGCCACGACCTCGAGCCCGAGCAGATCGTCCGCCGAGAGCTCTCCCGGCTTCTCGAGCACGAGCACCGCCTGCAGCGCCGAGATCGCCACCGCGAGCTGGTCCAGATCGGGCTCGCGGGTGGTTAGCAGCTGCAACTTCATCCCCGGCCACATCAGCGCGCGAACCCAGCGGCGGCGGCGGTTCTTGCCGGCGAACTTGATCAGCTCGAACGAGATGCCCGCGATCAGCGGCACGCCCAGGATGCGCGTGGTGAGCAGCCAGTACCAGGCCGGCAGGCCGATCGGCGCGAACAGGAAGATCGCCACGATCATCACCACCAGCAGGAAGCTCGTGCCGCAGCGCGGGTGCAGCCGCGAGAAGCGGCTGCAGTTGCCGGGCGTTAGCGCGATGCCAGCCTCATAGCAGGAGATCGTCTTGTGCTCGGCGCCGTGGTACTCGAGCACGCGGCGCAGGTCGCGCAAGCGAGAGAGCAGCACCAGGTAGCCGAGGAAGATGCCCGTGCGTACGCCGCCCTCGACCAGCCAGAACAGAAGCGATGAGCCAAGCTGGTGCTTGATCAGGCTGGTGAGCCCCACCGGGATGAGAAAGAACAGGACGATCGCGAACGCAAGGGCCACCACCACCGTGCCCGCCCACATGCCGCGCGAGATCTCCTGCTCCTGCCCGCCTTCCTCGTCGGCTGGGAGCTGCGCGTTGGCCGAGATCTCCAGCGCGCGGAAGCCGATCGCCAGCGACCCACCCAGCGCCACCACGCCGCGAACGATCGGCAGGCGCAGCACGCGGTGGCGCCTCTGCGCCGAGCGCAGCGGGAAGCTGCGCACATCGATCTCACCGAGCGGTGGCCCGTCCGATGCTTCCGCCTCGCCCGCCGGTCTGTGCTCGGGCGCCGGTACCTCCTCGGGCGCGGGTCCTTGCTCGGCCACCGGTCCCCACTCGGGGCTCGGCTTGCGCACCGCCACTGCCCAATTGCGCACGCCGCGCATCATCACCCCCTCGATCACCGCCTGGCCGCCCACCGGCGCGTCGCGCTCGGCGCTCAGGTGGCCATCGTCCCCGGACCGCGGCGTCCACGCGGGCGTCGCGTCGACGGAGGCGCCGTCCGCCGCCGGGGCCGCCTGTCCGGCGGCGTCCGCCGCTAGAGGGTCCGCCGGAGTCCCCGGCACGCGCGCGGCCGGAGAGGAAGACACCGGGCTACTTCGCAGGACGAGCCTGTGCGGTCTGCAGGCGGCCCTTGGCCACCCTGCGCTGGAAACGCTCCACCCGGCCGCCCGTGTCCACGAGCTTCTGGCGCCCCGTGTAGAAGGGGTGGCAGTTGGAGCACACCTCGACGCGCAGCTCCTCGCTGGTCGCGCGCGTGAGGAATTCGTTGCCGCACGTGCAGTGCACGCGTGCGGTCACGTACTTGGGGTGGATGCCCGCCTTCATAGCTGCGCCCATTCTAGACGCTCACCTAGCGCCGCTTTGCGGCGCTGGCTGTGCTCGCCGGCGCGGTGCGCTCGCCCGACGCGGCGCGCGAAGCCGGCGGGGCGTGCGAAGCCGCCGCGGCGCGCGAAGCCACCGCCGCGCGGCGTGCAAAGGCCGGCGGCTCCTCGGAGCGCGACCGGCTGCACTTGGCGCGCCGGTCAGGCGGCCGGCGGCGGGACGGGAGGGGCCGCCGGCTCCTCGCATCGTGGCGTGACGTGCTCGGCACGCCTCAGCATATGGCCTCTCGCACTCTCCCAGCGGAAGCGCACGAGCGCGCGATACACCGCCGGCGCCGAGAGGTTGGTGACCTGCTTGAGGTACTTGTAGATCTTCACCTTCGGATCCGACATGCGCCACACGCCCAACCCAGGCGCGGTCACCGTGTGAAAGCCGGCTCGGCCGGGCACCCGCTCCTGCACGTCGATGCGTATCGCCATGCGCAGCGTGCCGGGGATCGCGCTCATCTCCCCCGCGAACGTGGCGGAGCGTTCGAGCTGCTCCACCGAAGTGACGCACTGTTCGAGCGTGGCCGTGCTCGGTAGCGCGGGCCCGGCACCCGACTGGCCGGGCGCCGCGGCGCACAACGCCAGCGCGCCCGCGGCGGCCGTCGCGGGCAGCGCCGGCACGCCCCGGGGGAGCGACAGAACGAGGTCGCCGATCCGCATAGCATCCCTGTAACACCCGCAACGTGCGCATGTTTCGCGGCGTCGGGAGCGCTCCGAGCGCGCCTCCGGCGGCGCGCCCGCGCGCGAGCAGCGCAGCGTCCGCGAGCTGTGAGCGCAAGCTCAGAGCTGCTGATATAGCGGGCCGTCGCCGCCCTCGGGCGTGGTCAGGCGACCGCCCTTGGCCGTGATCGCGCCGCACTGCACACAGTTGGTGTAGTTCACGATCACGTCCACGTCCCCGTGCTCGGGGGCGTCCTCCGGGATCTCATACACGCCCGCCGGGCACATCCAGCGCCAGGTGTCGGCGATCACGCGCGGAACATGCCGGCGCACGCGGATGTGGTTGGGAGCGTCGTCGCGCGTGGCGTTGCCGCTGATGAACACCGAGGACAGCTTGTCGAAGGTGTACTTGCCGTCGGGCCTGGGGTACGCATCCTTGGTCTTGCCGATAAACATGGGCTGGATGTCGTTGCGGTGAAGCGACCAGCGCCCGCCCGGGAAGCGTCCCTTGGTGGCGATCATCAGGCCGATCACCGGGCCGCCCAGCAACAGGCCTTTGGCGAACGGCTGGCGCGTGTTGCGCTGCTCCCACAGATCGGGGCCGATGCAGGACTCCTCGACCGCCTCCTCGTAGCGTTCGAAGCTCGATTCGCCGCGCTTGAGCGCGCCGTAGATGGCCTCGGCGGCGAGCATCCCCGACTTGATCGCGTAGTGCACGCCCTTCAGCGCAGCCAGGTTCACCATCCCGCCGGCGTCGCCCACGATCACCGCCCCTGGCATCGACAGCTTGGGCATCGCCCAGTAGCCGCCCGCGGGGATCGCCTTCGCGCCCCACCCCACGCGCTGTCCCCCGTCGAGGATCTTGCGCACCATCGGATGAGTCTTGAACTCCTGCAGCAGATCGTGTGCCGAGGTGGTGGCGTCGGCGTAGTCGAGGTCGATCACGAAGCCGATGCTGACGAGATCGTCGCCGCTCCTCGCGTCCTTCATCGGGTAGATCCAGGAGCCGCCGATCTGGTGATAGCGGGCCGAGAGCTTCAGCGGCCAGCCGGCGATCGTGTGGATCACCCGGTCCAGCGGCTTGGGCACCTTCCAGAGCTCCTTTACCCCGAGCTCCCACACCTGCGGCTCGCGGTCCTCGGCGAGATTGAACTCGCGGATCGCCGCGCCGGTCATGTGGCCCCAGCAGCCCTCCGCCAGGACCGTGACCTGGGCCTTGATGTCAGTGCCCGGCTCGAAGTTGGACAGCGGCTGGCCGTCCTTGCCACGGCCCTTGTCGCCCGAGCGCACACCCACGACGCGCCCGTCCTGCACGATCAGCTGCGTGGCCGCGGTCTCGGTGAGGATGTACGCGCCCCCCTCCTCGGCCTGACGCTGCTGGAAGCGCGCCAGGGCCGCGACCGAGACGATCTCGTTGCCGTGATTGCGCTGCGGCGGCGGCGGCGGGATGCGCACCTTGGTCCTCGCGCTGGGCAGCACGTAGATCGCCTCCTTGCGGACCTCGCCGAAGGCGAAGCCCTCCTCGCGCCACTGCTCCCGGGTCATGTCTGGAAACAGCTCCTGCAGCGGACCGGGGCGCATCACCGCGCCCGAGAGACTGTGGCCGCCGCACGTCTTTGCCTTCTCGATCACCGCCACGGGCACCTCGCCCAACCGCTCCATCGTCTCCGGGTCCTCGGCCAGCAACTGCAGCAGGCGATTGGCACAGGCCAGGCCGGCGGTGCCGCCGCCCACGATCGCCACGCCGACCTCGATCACCTCATCCTCGGGGTCGAGCCCGCGCTTGATGAACTCCCGCTGCGGATCGACGGCCGGCGGGTACGCCGCGGGCGCAACCGCGCCGTTGCGGGCGGACATCGCCTCAGCCCGCCTTCCTGGCCTTCACAGCCTCCGTGAGCTTGGGCAGGATCTTGTTCAGGTCGCCCACGATGCCCAGGTCGGAGAATTCGAAGATCGGCGCATTGGCATCCTTGTTGATCGCGACGATGTTCTCCGAGGACTGCATGCCAACCTTGTGCTGGATCGCGCCCGAGATACCGGCCGCGAGGTACAGCTTGGGCGCCACCGTCTTGCCGGTCTGACCGATCTGGGCCGCATACGGGTACCAGCCGGCGTCGACCACCGCGCGGGTGGCGGCCACCGCGCTGTTGCCGCCAAACGCCTGCGCCAGCTCCTCGACCAGCGTGAAGCCCTCCGGCTTGCCTAGTCCGCGGCCGCCGGCGATCAGGATGTCGGCGCCCTCGATGTCCACGTCCGCGCCGCGCTGTTCGCCCCGCACCAGCATCGTCGCCTGGCCCGCGTGCGGGCTCAGCTCGAAGGCCAGCTTTTCAACCGCCGCCGGCCCGCCGCCGCTCTCGCGGGCCTCGAAGGCGTTCAGGCGGCCGATCACGATACCCACCGGCGAGCGGTATTTGATCTCCGAGATCGCCGAATCGCCCAGGATCGGCCGCTCCGCAATCAGCTCGCCGCCCTCCACTCGCACCGCCGTGACCTCCATCACCACGCCCGCGCCCAGCCGCGCGGCCAGGCCAGCGCCGATCTCGAAGCCGAGCAGGCCACCGCCGAATAGCGCGTATCCGTAGCCGCCCCCTTCGATCGCCTTGGCCATCGCGTCCACGACCGGCTGGGCAAGACCCTCCGGACCCTCGGCGACGAGCACCTTGCTCGCGCCGTGTGCCCCGAGCGAGGCGGCCAGCTCCTGCGGGATGCCTTCGCCCAGCATGATCACGTGCGCCTCACCCCCGAGCTCGCCCGCCAGGCGGGAGCCCTCGCTGACGGCACCGAGAGAGTTCTTGTTGATTGCGCCTTCGTAGTGCAGCGCGTAGATGAGGATGTTCGTCATCGCTTTTAGTTCACTCCCTTTCGCCCACCCGCGCCTAGATGAGCTTGCGCTCGTCGAGCCAGGCGATGATCTTCTCCACCGTCTCGCCGGTGTCCTCGTCCTCGATGATCTCCCCCGCCGCCTTCGCCGGCGGCGGCTTGGCGGCGACCCACTGCGCAGCCGAGTGCTCGCCTCCCACCTTGTTCGAGTCGATCTGCGCGTCGCTCGCGCTGAGCGCGTCGAGGGGCTTCTTCTTGGCGCCCATGATCGCCTTCAGCGACGGGTAGCGGGGCTCGTTGATCGCGTCGCCGACCGAGATCACGGCCGGCAGCTTGACCTGCACGGTGTCGTAGCCGTACTCGGCCTGGCGCTCACAGCGCAGCGCGTCGGCCTCGACGTCCATCTTGATCACCTGCGTCAGCGATGGCATGCCCAGGTGCTCGGCCACCACCGCGCCGATCGTGTAGCACTCGCCGTCGTCGGATTGCTGTCCCAGCAGCACCAGATCGGGGCTCTCCCGCCTCAGCGCCTGGGCCAGCGCGTATCCCGTGGCCGCCACGTCGGAGCCGGCCAGGACGCCGTCGCACAGGTGCACCGAGCGGTCGGCGCCGAGCGACACGGCCTTGTGCAGGGCGCGTACCGCGCTCTCGGGACCCATCGTCACGGCCACGATCTCATCGACCTCCGCCGCGCCGCCCTCGCGAATCTGCATCGCCGCCTCGATCGCGTGCGTGTCGTAGGGGTTGAGGTTCTTCTCGCCGCTGCGGTCCATGCGCCCGGTCGAGGGGTCGAGGCGCTTCTCCACCGCGGCGTCGGGGACCTCCTTGACCAGCACGCATATCTTCATCTGTAGGGCCGCTCCTTTGACTCTGTACGTGCGATCCTAGCCGCTCGCGTGGTTGACTGACGAGTCAATCAACGCGCTCGGCGGTGGCTGTGCGGATGAAATCCACGATCGCCTGCGTGGGCGCCCCCGGGGTGAACACCTCCGCCACGCCCAAGCCCTTGAGCTCGGGGATGTCCTCGGCCGGGATCGTGCCGCCGACGGTCACCAGCACGTTCTCGACGCCCTGCTCGCGCAGCAGCTCGACCACCCGCGGCACGAGCGTCATGTGGGCCCCGGACAGGATCGACAGGCCCACCGCGTCGGCGTCCTCCTGGATCACGGTCTCGACGATCTGCTCCGGCGTCTGGTGCAGGCCGGTGTAGATCACCTCCATCCCCGCGTCGCGCAGCGCACGGGCGATGATCTTGGCTCCCCGGTCATGTCCGTCCAGGCCCGGCTTCGCGACGACGACGCGAATCTTGCTGTGGGCTGGCGAGGCGGCGGGCATGGCGCGGCCCGGTTTAGCGATCGGCACCCCGGCGAGCGCCACGCGGGCGAGCCGAGCGGGCCCAGCGACCGGGCGGGCGGGATTGTAGAGCGCGAGCGCCCGCGCCCGCGGCCCGCGCCCCGCCCGCCGCGGCCGAGCCGCGCTCGCGCACGGCCTTGCCCAGCGACGCCAGGGCCATGCCCGCGCCGAGCGCCGCGAGCACCTTCAGGCGCTGGCCGAGGCGGTCGAGGTGCAGCACCTCCCAGCCCTGCTCGGCGGCGATCCGCCGCAGTTCGGCGTCGGGGTTGACCACCACCGGATAGCCCACCGCCCGCAGCATCGGCAGGTCCGAGGCGGAGTCCGAGTAGGCGAAGGACAGACCGAGGTCGATCCCCTGCCGCTCGGCCAGCTCGCGCATCGAGATCACCTTGCCCTCACGGTAGTTGAACGGCCCCGCGGGCCGGCCGGTGTAGCAGCCGTCGACGATCTCCGAGCGTGAGCCCAGGCCGCCGTCGAACGCGAGCACGTGCGCCAGCAGGTCGGCCATCTCCTGCGAGGCCGCCGTGATGATGTAGACGCGCACGCCAGCGTCCTGGTGCGCGTATGCGCGCGCGAGCATCTGCGGATAAAGGCGCGGCAGCACGCCCGCCAGCACGCGCGGAGACAGGCGCTGCAGGTCGCGCACACGCGCGCCCGCGATCATGCGGCCCACGCGCCTGCGCACGTCGTCTGCGCGCTGGTCGGTCGAGCCGAGCAGGCGGAAGCGCAGGTTCTCGTACGCGTCACGCGCGAGCCTGCCGCGTGAGATCATCCCCGTCTCGTACGCCGCGCGGGCGAAGAAGATGCCCGACGAGCCGGCCATCAGCGTCTTGTCGAGGTCGAAGAACGCCGCCGCTCGCCGGTAACCGTTGGCGCTCGGCTGGCCCGCCGCGAGCAGGCCATCGGCGGCTTTCCCGGCGCGCGGCTGCGACACGCCGGGCCGCGGCTGCATGCGGTCCGGCATCTGCCGGGCTAGGCCTCCACCCGCACGATCAACGCGTCGCCCTGGCCGCCGCCGGAGCAGATCGCCGCGCAACCCAGGCCGCCGCCGCGACGGCGCAGCTCGAGCACGAGGCTGCCGAGGATGCGCGCGCCAGAGGCGCCGATCGGGTGGCCCAGCGCGACCGCTCCACCGTTGACGTTCACGCGCTCCTCCTCGATGCCCAGCATGCGGATCGAGTTCAGCGTCACCGACGCGAACGCCTCGTTGATCTCCCACACGTCGATGTCGTCGGGCTGCAGGCCGGCCTTCTCGAGCGCCTTGCGCGCCGCGCTGGCCGGCGTGGTCGCCAGGTAGGCGAAGTCGTTAGCGCTCTGCGCGTGCGCGATGATCTCGGCCAGCGCGTCCCTGCCGTGCGCGGACGCCCACTCGTCGGAGGCGAGCACGAGCGCGCCGCCGCCGTCGTTGACGCCGGGACTGTTTCCGGCCGTGTGCGAGCCGTCCTTGCCCACCAACCCCGGTAGCGCGGCCAGCTTCTCGAGCGAGGTGTCGCGGCGCGGTCCCTCGTCCACCTCCACCAGCTGCTCGCCCTTTCGTCCCTTGACCGTGACCGCGACGATCTCTTCCGGCAGGCGTCCCGCATCGGTGGCCTTCAGCGCCAGCTCGTGCGAGCGCAGCGCCCAGCGGTCCAGGTCGGCGCGCGTCATCTCCAGCTCGTCTGAGACCTCGGTGGCCTCCACGAACATCTGCTTGCCCGAGAAGGGGTTGGTGAGACCATCGTGCACCATCGCGTCGAGCATCCGGGCGTCGCCCATGCGGTAGCCGAAGCGAGCCTCGGGCAGCAGGTAGGGAGCCTTCGACATCGACTCCATCCCCCCGCCGACCGCGACCTGCAGATCGCCGGCGCGGATCGCCTGGTCGATGAGCACCGACGCGCGCAGACCGGAGGCGCACACCTTGTTGATCGTCTCCGACGGCACCTCGTTGGGGATGCCCGCTTTGACCTGCGCCTGGCGCGAGGGTATCTGGCCCTGTCCGGCCTGGAGCACCTGACCCATGACCACGTGCTCGACCTGCTCCGGCGCGACCTCGGCCCGCTCCAGCGCCGCGGCGATCGCGATGCTGCCGAGCTCGGTGGCCTCGAGCGTGGCCAGCCCGCCGCCCATCTTGCCGATCGGGGTGCGCGCTGTGCCGAGGATCACGGTCTTGGGCATGGGCACGAGTCTCCTGTTGGTGGCCGTCGGACTGACGGCTCGGCAATCCTAGCGATCCGGATATGGTGCGCCCGGAAATGCAGGTATCGGCCACCACACAGCCGCCCGGCGCGACCGACGCCGATACGGTTGCGATCGGGAGCTTCGAGGAGGAGGACCCGCCTGCCGCGGCTCCGCCCGAGCTGCGCGAGCTGCTCGCGTCGGGCGAGGCCAGCGGCTCCTTCAAGACGCTCGCGCTGGCGCACGCCGGCGGCAAGCGCTGGCTCTCGGTCGGACTCGGCGCGGGCGCGCGGTTCACCCCCGAGCGTGCCCGTGTGGCGGCGGCCGTGGCGCGCGAGCGCGCGCGCGAGCTGTCGACGCGCGTGCTCTGCTGGCAGGCGCCGGCGGGCAGCGGTCCGGAGGTGGCGGCGGCGCTCGTCGAGGGCACGATCCTGTCCGACTACCGCTTCGAGAGCTACAAGTCCGCCGCCGCGCAGGAGGACTCCTCCGACCGTAGGCCCAAGCACCTCGAGCGCCTGATCATCTCCTCGCCGGAGGAGCGCGAGCTCGCCGTCGAGCAGGCAGCGGTGGTCGCCGAGGCGGCAAACGCGGCGCGCGACCTTCAGAACCGGCCCGCGAACGACCTCACGCCGAGCGCGCTAGCAGAGCACGCCCAGGCGCTCGCGAGGGGGCTCGATGGGATGACCGTCGAGGTCGAGTCGGGCGAGGGCATCTCGGCTCGCAAGATGGGCGCCTTCGCGGCGGTCGCGCAGGGCTCCGAGCAGCCGCCCGCGCTGATCACGCTGCGCTACGACGGGCCCGCAGCCAGCGGTCCCGTGCTGGGGTTCGTGGGCAAGGCGATCACGTTCGACAGCGGCGGCATATCGCTGAAGCCGGGAGCGAAAATGTCCGAGATGAAGTTCGACATGTCCGGCGGCGCCGCCGTGATCGAGGCCGCCGGCGCGATCGCGCGCATGCGCCTGCCGCTGCGGCTTCGCGCGATCGTCGGGGCGGCCGAGAACCTGCCCAGCGGCCGCGCGGCCAAGCCCGGAGACATCGTGACGGCCGCCAACGGCACGACGATCGAGATCAACAACACCGATGCCGAGGGACGTCTGGTGCTCGCCGACTGCCTGTGCCACGCCGTGGCCGAAGGCGCGGAGCGGATCGTCGACGTGGCGACGCTCACGGGCGCCGTGATCGTCGCGCTCGGCTCCACGCACGCGGGCCTGCTGAGCAACGACGACGAGCTCGCCGAGCGGATCACGGCGGCCGGCCAGCGGACCGGCGAGATCGTGTGGCGCCTGCCGCTGCACCGCGAGTACGACGAGCTGATCAAGGGCACCTACGCCGACCTCGACAATGCCCCCGAAGCGCGCAAGGCGGGCGCGATCGTCGGCGGCGCCTTCCTGTCGAATTTCGTCGACGAGGTGCCGTGGGCGCACCTCGACATCGCCGGCTCGGCCTGGGATCTCGACCGCGCCTACGTCGGCAAGGGCGCCTCCGGGTACGGCGTGCGGCTGCTGGCCGAGCTGGCACGCTCGTACTGCCCGCCGGCCTGAACCGGAGAGTGGCGCGGTCAGCTCGCACGCCGCGCCAGCCAGCGCGCGACCGTTGCCCAGGCGCTGCCGCGCGGGTCTATGTACGCGCGGTGACGGCCCGCGGCGCCGTCGATCTCGACCAGCTCGACGTCGCCGCCGGCGGCGCGCGCGGCGCGCGCGTAGGCGCGGCTGAGCCTCACCGACACAGTCTCGTCCAGGCGGCCGTGCACCAGCAGCGCGGGCGCCGCGAGCGGCACCTGGACGAGCGGATCGCCGAGCGCGAAGCGCTCGGGCACCTCCGCGGGCGAGCCGCCCATGAGCGCCCGCACCGCGCCCCCGTGCCAGTCGCGATAGGCGCCGGCCAGGTCGCACACTCCTGCCAGCGAGACGACCTGCGCGACGGATACCCGCGGGCGGCCGCCGAGCTGAGCGGCGGCGTCGGCGGGGAGCTTGGCGCGGCCGGCCGCCCACAGCGCCAGATGACCGCCGGCGGAGTGACCGACGGCCGTCGTGCGCGCCAGGTCTAGAGGCGAGCTCAGGTGCTCCAGGTGGTCGATCGCGGCAGCCGTGTCGGCGAACGTGGCCGGCCAGCCGCCGCCCTCGCCGAGCCGGCGATACTCGATGTTCCATACCGCCCAGCGGCCCCGCACGAGGTCCGCCGCCAGTGCCCGCATCACAAAGGAGCCGTAGCGCTTGCGCCACGAGCCGCCATGGATCAGCACGATCACGGGATGCGGACCGCCGCCGGGCGGCAGGTGCAAATCGGCTCGCTGGGAGCGATGCGGGCCATAGCGATACGTCCGTCCGCGCGTGAGCAGCAGCTCGGCGATCAAGCGCGGCCCGGGCATGGGCGGCCATCCTAGAGGCAGCCGAGGTGTGAGAATTGGCCGCGCTGTGCAGTTCGAGCTGTCGCCCGATCACGAGCTGATCAAGCGCACCGCGCGCGAGTTCGCCGAGGGCGAGGTGGCGCCGGTGGCGGAGGAGCTCGACCGCTCCAAGGCGTTCCCCTACCGGATCGTGCAGCAGCTCGGCAGCCTCAACATGATGGGCATTCCCTTCCCGCCCGAGTACGGCGGCGGCGGCGGCGACACGCTCGCGTATGCGCTGGTGGTCGAGGAGCTCGCGCGCGTGGACTCCTCGGTCGCGATCACGCTGTGCGCGCACACCTCGCTCGGCACGCAGCCCGTGTACCTGTTCGGCAACGAGCAGCAGAAGCGCGACTGGCTGCCGCGCCTGTGCTCGGGCGAGTGCCTCGGCGCGTTCGGCCTGACCGAGCCCGAGGCCGGCTCGGACGCGGCCAACACGCGAACGCGCGCGCGCCTGGAGGACGGCCAGTGGGTGATCAACGGCACCAAGCAGTTCATCACCAACGCCGGCACCGACATCTCGGGCATGGTCTGCATCACCGCCGTGACCGGCGAGACACCGGCGAGCGACGCGAGGGGCGGCCAGGCGGCCAGGGAGATCTCGAACCTGATCGTGGCCAACGGCACGCCCGGCTACGAGCAGGGCGAGCCCTACCGGAAGATGGGCTGGAACGCCTCCGACACGCGTCCGCTCGGCTTCAGCGACTGTCGCGTGCCGGAGGGCAACCTACTCGGCCGCCGCGGGGCGGGCCTGCGCCAGTTCCTGCAGGTGCTCGACATCGGCCGGATCGGCGTGGCGGCGATGGGGGTGGGGCTGGCGCAGGGCGCGCTCGAGATGGCGCTGGCATACGCCAAGGAACGGCGCGCCTTCGGCAAGGCGATCTCCAGCTTCCAGGCGATCCAGGCCAAGCTGGCCGACATGTCCACCGAGATCGAGGCGGCGCGCCTGCTCGTGTACAAGGCCGCTCGCGAGAAGGACGCCAAGCACAACTTCACCCTCACGGCCGCCCAGGCCAAGCTCAAGACGGGGCGCCTGGCCGTGCGCTGCGCCGAGGAGGCGGTGCAGATCCACGGCGGCTACGGGTACATCGAGGAGTATCCCGTGTGCCGCTTCTACCGCGACGCCAAGATCCTCACGATCGGCGAGGGCACCGACGAGGTCCAGCAGATGGTGATCGCGCGCGCGCTCGGCGCCTAGAAGCGCGCCCCGACTAGCGCGGTTCGAGCACCACCAGCGGGATCTGCCGGTCGGTGCGCCGGCGGTAGTCTTCATAGCCGCGGTAGACGCCCACCATCAGCGCCCACAGACGGTCTCGCTCCTCGGGAGTGGCCGAGCGCGCATGCACCGCTCTGCGCCGCGAGCCCACCTGCACGGTCGTGTCGGGATGGGCCATCAGGTTGTGGTACCAGGCCGGATTCTTGGGATAGCCGCCCTTCGACGCCACCAGGACGAGGTTCTCGCCGTCAACGCCGTAGACCAGCGGGCTCGTGCGCGGCTTGCCGCTCTTGGCCCCGACGTGATCGAGCAGCAGCGACGGCGCGAAGCCGGGAATGCGGTGCCCGATCAGACCGCCCGTCGCGCGGTAGATGGCGGTGTGGCCTCCCATCGCCCGTCGCAGCAGCGGCCAGTTGCGATCGGCCCAGCTCAGATAGTCCATCGCCCGCTGAGCCTACACGCACCCGCCGCTCGCATGGGTCGCGGACGCCGCTCACGCGCACACGAGCGCCGCTCACGCGCCCACGAGCGCGGCTGCGCGCGATGAAGAACGCCGCTCGCGCGCCCGCTCACCCGGCGGCCGCCAGCAGCGCCGTCGCCGCGCTTGCCGGATCCAGCCGCCGGTCGACGACCTGCTCGAGCAGCCGCTGGAACTCCGCGTCCTCGCGCAGGTCCTCCTCCAGGCGCCGGCGCATGCGAGCGGCGGCGATCGAGAGCACCTCGTTGCGCAGGTTGCGCCGACGCCGCTCCGCCAGCTGGCCCGCGGCGAGGATGTGCGAACGGTGCTCCTGCAGGCGCTCCACCAGCGCGTCGATGCCCTCGCCGCGGGCCGCCTCGGTCTTGACGATCGGCACCCGCCAACCGCCCCCCCGCTCGCTGACGGCCTCGGGGCCCGCAAGCGAGAGCACGCCGCGGATCTCGCGCACCATCGTGTCGGTAAGCGGATTGTCGGCCTTGTTGATCACGATTACGTCGGGAATCTCCATAATGCCCGCCTTCAGCGCCTGGATCGAATCCCCCGAGCCGGGCATCAGCACCAGCACCACCGTGTCGGCGTGATCGATGATGTCGATCTCGGCCTGGCCGACGCCGACCGTCTCCACGAACACGTCCTCGCGCCCGGCGGCGTCGAGCAGCAGCGCCGCCTGCAGCGCGGCCTCTGACAGGCCACCCAGCGCGCCCCGGTTGGCCATCGAGCGAATGAACACCCCCTGGTCGAGGAAGTGCTCCGACAGACGGATGCGGTCGCCGAGCAGGGCGCCCTGGGTGAACGGCGAGGACGGGTCGATCGACAGCACTCCCACGCTGCGCCCGGCGTTGCGCCGCGCGCGCGTCACGGCGGCGATCAGCGTCGACTTGCCCACGCCGGGCGGTCCGGTGAAGCCGACCACGGCCGCGCTGCCGGTGTGCGGATAGACCTCTCTCACCAGCTCCCAGCCCTCGGGGCGGTCATCCTCGACCAGCGAGATCGCGCGCGCCAGCGCGCGCCGGTCGCCTTCGAGCAGGCGCTGTGCGAGTGTGTCTGCGCTCATGGCGCGAGCAATCATCGCAGGGCGCTCTGGGGCAATACGATTTGCAGGCGATGGAGCCGCTGCTGTACGACGAGGCCACGCCGGCACAGGCGACCGCGACCGCGGCGCAGGGCGTGCCGCCCGACGCGCCGCAGGCTGCGATCGCGTGGCGGCGCGCACCGGAGCCCCTGCACGGCGGGCCGCTGGCGCTGCTCAGGTTCATGCGCGCGCACGACATGCTGCGGCCCTCCTACGCGCGCCTGCTCGTGCGCTACGCGCGGTTTCGACTCCGCTATCGCGGCCGCCTGCGCACCGATGGCCTGTGCTTCATCTGTCCCAACGTGAAGCTCGAGATCGGACGCCACGCGGTGCTGCGCGTGGGCCGCTGGGCGTGGATCGGGCACGGCAGCAAGATTCGTGTTCACGAGGGCGAGGTGAGCATCGGCGCCAAGACCGTGATCGGCCAGGACTGCACGATCTCGGCCTATCAGCACATCTCGATCGGACGCGAGTGCATCCTCGCCGACCGCGTGATGATGATCGACTTCGACCACGGCGTGGTCGAGGTCGAGCGCCCGATCAGGTTGCAGGGCATCTACAAGCGCGACGTGCACGTGGGACACAACGTCTGGATGGGCTATGGCGCGTGCGTGCTGCGCGGAGTAAGCATCGGCGACAACAGCATCGTCGGCACGAGCGCCGTGGTCACGCGCTCAGCACCCGAGAACGCGGTCCTCGCCGGCGTGCCCGCGCGCGTGATCCGCATGCGCGAGGCGCCCACCGTGATGCGTTGGGAGTGACGATGGTGCAGGCGGGCGTCCACGCGCGTGATCCGCATGCGCGAGGCGCCAACCGCGAGGGGCTGGGGGCCAGTGGCGCTCAGACCGCCAGCGCGTAGGCGGGATCGGCATCCGCGGCGAGATTGCGCAGGCCGTTCGGGGTCGCGCCCGCGCCGCCGGCCAACGCCTCGGCCAGCGCGCGCCGGTGGCCCTGGAAGCGCTCGCGCGCGTACGGTGCCGCGAGCCCGTGGGAGACCATGAACGACCAGTCGCTTGCCTGCAGCGCGAGCAGCTGGCGCACGGCCGCCGCGCCGGCTCGGGCGGGCGCGGCGATCAACTCGAGCTCGGCCGCACGCGCCGCAAAGGCCATGTCGGCGACCGCCGGCCCCGACCACGTGGACAGGTCGCCATCCTTGCCCCAGCTGCTCGCGGCGCAGTCCTCGCCGCATCGCAGCGGGACGGGCTCCCGCAGCTGCACCGCATCGTCGAGGCGCACGAGCTCGAGGCCCTGGCGCGAGCACTCCTGCACCACCGCCGCCAGCCACGCGACCCCCTCATACCACCAGTGTCCGAGCAGCTCGGTGTCCAGCGCGCAGACGACCAGCCCTCCGCCCGGCAGCGGCGCTTCAGTCGATGCCGCGCCGCGCAGGCGGGCGAGGGTGCGCGCCACGAAGTCCGCCGCGTGCTGGCGCGCCAGCGCAACCGCGGCGTCGTGGTCGTACGCGCCGCCGTCGTTGCTCCAGGGGTTGTGGTGGTGGACGGTGTGGTGGTGGTAGTCGCGGTAGCAGCCGCTGGCCGGATAGCCGCGCTCGCTCCACACCAGCGAGATGGTGGCGCGGTCGATCGGCACGAGCACGATGCCTGACTCGCTTACGAACGTGCACAGGTGCTCGCGCGCCGCGAGCCCGAAGCGACGGGTCAGCTCCACGCACACCGCGGTGACGCCCGCGGAGCGCAGGATCTGCTCGAGCCACGGCGCATACGCGCACTCCGGCAGCCAGAAGCCTCCACGCCAGCCCCCGTCGCAGCGGCGCCGGTGCGCTGCCACGCCGCTGTGCACCTGCAGCCGCAGGCCGGCGTCCGTTGCGATCAGCGGCAGCACCGCGTGCGTAGCCGACGAGGTCCACTGCGCGTGCGCCAGCAGCCTCGCCAACAGGTGCGAGCCGCGCCGGGACAGACGCTCGGCCGCGCCGGCGTAGTCGCCCCACGATCGTTCCAGCTCTCGCGCCAGACGCTCGTGCCCTCCCGCGCGCAGGCCCGCGGCATCGCGCTCGTGCGTGCCGCGACGAACCTCGCGCACGAAGGCGCTGAAGCGCTCGGTCAGCCCCGGTGCCTCAAGCTGGTCGCACAGCACGGGCGTGAGCGACAGCGTCAGCGGGGCGCCGCGGTCCAGCAGCTCGAGCAGCGGCACGTAGCTGCCCGCGATCGCCTCCCACAGCCACTCCTCGCCAAACGGCCAGGTGCCGAAGCCCTCGACATAGGGCATGTGCGTGTGCAGAACGATGGCCAGCGCGCCGCGCTCGCGGCCGAGACTCATCCCCGGCACACCGCGAGGAAGTCAAGCGCGCGTTCGAGCCCGCACGCGGGCGCGGCGCGCAGCGTGAAATCCGAAGCTGCGATCGCCGCGGTGAAGCGCTCATAGAAAGGCTTGGTCAGCCTCAGGCGCGGATGGAGCGCGTCCCAGCCGAGGCGCAGCGCATACTCGTGCAGCCGCAGCTTGCGCGCGTGGAAGAGCCCGTACATCTCGACGCTGGCAAAGCCGCCGCGGCACAACCGTTCGAACTCCTGCGCGCGGTACTCGCGCAGGTGCCACGGGTTATCCGAGCGCAGAGCGCCCTTGGGCGCCAGAGTGAGCACGTTGGGTGTGGACACGAACGCCACGCCGCCAGCGCGCAGGAGCGAGCGCAGGTGACCGAGCGCGCGTGCCGGGTCGCTGAGGTGCTCGATCGTCTGCAACAGCACGACGGCATCGGCCGGTTCGCTGAAGCTCTCCAGCAGGGCGCGCTCGAAACGCAGGTTGCTCGCGCGGTAGCGCAGCCGCGCGTGCTCGTGGGCCTCCGCGTTGGCATCGACGCCGACCACGGCGGCCGCGACGCTCGCCAGCACGGCCGACCCGTAGCCCTCGCCGCAGGCCATGTCCAGCACCCGCATGCCGCTTAGGCGGCGCGCGATCCACTCGTACACCGCGAGGTGACGGCGGAACCAGTAGTTCTCCTCGGGCACGTCGGGAAGCGTGCGCTCGCCGGTCAGCATCAGCGGCGGCACGCCCGTGGGCTGGTCGCGTTGCTCGTGCACCGGCACGGACACGACGGGCGAGTATATGGTCCGCTGCATGCCCGCAGCGCTCACCGCCGAGCAGATCCGCGAGGCGAACGCCCGCTACCACGACGTGGCCGCCGGGGACTACGACTTCAAGTGGGGCATCGACTTCGGCGTGACCGGTCGCGGGCAGGTGATCGCCAAGCTGCACAAGGCGCTCGGGCATCCGCCCGGCCGCTTCGCGCGCTCGCTCGAGATCGGTGCGGGGACCGGCTACTTCACGCTGAACATGCTGCGCGCGGGCATGATCGGGCGAGCGACATGCGGCGACATCTCGCCGGGCATGCTGTACACGCTGCGGGCCAACGCGCGACGGCTGGGGCTGGAGGTCGAGACGGTGCGCGCCGACGCCGAGTGCCTGCCATTCAATGACGCCAGCTTCGATCTGGTGTTCGGCCACGCGGTGCTCCACCACATCCCCGACCTAGCGCGCGCGTTCGCCGAGTTCGAGCGCGTGCTCGCGCCCGGTGGCACCGTGCTGTTCGCAGGTGAGCCATCCCGCTACGGCGACCGCTTATCGATGCTGCCCAAGCGCCTGGCGGGAGCGATCGCGCCACTGTGGCGCCGCGCCGTCGGCGCCGGCGCCGCGCTGGGCGCGCGCGGCGCGGCCTCGGACGCCGCGCTGGAGCGGTTCGTCGACGTGCACGCGTTCGCCCCCGGCGAGCTCCGCCGCGCGGCGCAGCAAGCGGGGCTGGGCGACGTGCGCGTGGCCGGCGAGGAGCTGCTCGCGAACTTGTTCGGCTGGGCCAACCGCACGCTGGAGGCGAGCGCCGACCCCGGTCAGGTGCCGTGGCTGTGGCGCCAGTACGCCTACCACGGCTACCTGCTGCTGCAAGCGCTCGACCGCGCCCTGCTCGAGGCACGGCTGCCCGCGGCGGTGTTCTACAACCTCATGATCTCGGCACGCAAGCCCGGCGCCATCGCCGTCCGGAGCGCACGGCGCCGACCGGGCAATCCTAGATCGGCAGGTGACACACGCGCTGGGCGGTCTGCAGCACGAACAGGGCGAGCCGGTGAAAGACCTTCGGCTGCCCGCTCGAGTCGTCGCTGAAGCTGACACTGCCGCTTTCCTCGCGCACGCGGTAGCTGAACACCGGCTGCGGCCCGGGCGGCAGCGAGATGTGCTTGGAGGCCGGGTCGCGCAGGTCTTCCTGGATGCCTCGCGCTTCGACCAGCTGCGGATCGGCCAGCTTGAGCGTGGGCCCGCCGTTGCAGCGGACGCCGCCTTCTTCGTTCACGAGCAGCGTCAGCCGCGCGCCCGGGACGGTGCCGGTGCGCTGCACCAGGAAGAGGTCCGGCGCCCTGATGCCGCCGCAGCCGGCCACCGAGCCCGCGGCCGCAAGGCCGGCGCCGAGAGCGCGCCAGCGCCACGACGGCCGCGGACGCACCAGGCGGCGCGCCCAACGGCGCCCGGCCGACGGGCCCGCGCGGCTCACACGAGACCGCCACGCCGCCGCGGCGCGCGCAGCCGCGCCGGGCCGACGGCGGCGCCGCTCACACCACCACCGCCACGCCGCCGCGGCGCGGGTCGCCTGCGCCGCTCAAGCGCCCGCCGGCTCGCAGCACCGCCTGCACTCCGCCGAAGAACAGGTTGAGCGCGCCGAAGCGCACGATGCGCGCGTCGATCGTCTCGAGCGCGGCCTCGTCGATGCCCGGCTCGACGTACACGACGCCATCTTCGAAATGCACGCGCGGCGCGTCCACGGCCGCGCGGGCGGACAGGCAGTGGTCGACCACTCCGACGATCGTCTGCAGCAGCGCGGAGCGGATGCGATTGGAGCCGGCGCTGCCAAGCACCAGCTCGACCTTGCCGTCGCGCATCACGATCGACGGGGCCATCATGCTCGGCAGGCGCCGCCCGGGCAGGTGACGGTGAAAGCCCAGTGGGTTGAGGTCCTCCTCGCCCATCACGTTGTTGAGATGCATCCCCGTGCCCGGCACGACCACGCCCGAGCCCTCTCCGTTGGTGGCGGTGGCGCTGCACGCGCACCCGTCGCCGTCCAGCACCGAGATGTGCGTGGTAGCGCCCAGGTGGGCGCTGAGAAAGCGCTCCAGGAAGCCGTCCTCAGCCAGGCCTTCGACGAACTCGGGGGTGCGCTCGGACTGCGCCGCTTGCATCGCGTCCACCACGCCGCGCAGCGTCGGCGGCGAGGGTCCGCGGTCGAGCAGGGCCAGCGCGTAGGCGAGCAGCGTCCCCCCCGCCGACGGCGGCGGGTTGGTCAACACCTCACGATCGCGGTAGGAGACGCGCACGGGCGCTCGCGCGATCGCGCTGTAGCCGGCGAGGTCGGCACGCGTGAGCGACCCGCCGCGCGCGGCGAGCCAGTCGCAGACCGCCAACGCCACCTCGCCCCGGTAGAAGGGCTCGGCGCCGCGCTCACCCAGCCGCTCCAGAGCATCCCCCAGCTCCGGATTGTGCAGCACCTCGCCCTGCTGGAGGATGTGGCCGCGGGGCGCCCACAGCGCCGCGCACTCGGGAGTGCTGCGCAGCAGGTCCGCGAGGATCTTGGCGACGTAGGCCTGCTGGGCGTTCAGCTCGACGCCGTCCCGCGCGAGCTTTGCCGCCGGCGCGGCCAGCACACCCAGCGGCATGGTCCCCCAGCGGCGTACCGCCTCGCAGACGCCGGCGGGCGTCCCGTATACGCCGCACGAGGCCGGGCCGATGTGGAATACCTGGGCGGCGTCGCCGAAGGACACGTCGATCGCCTCGAGCACGGCGCCCACGCCCTCCTGCGGGCGCGTCGGCGCCTGCACGAAGAAGTCAAGCAGCGCCGGCTCGCGCCCGGCGCCGGCGACAAGCATGTAGCCGCCAGCGCCCAGTCCGGTCAGCAGCGGCTCGGCCGCGAACGACGTCAGCATCGCGCCCACGGCTGCGTCGACCGCGTTGCCGCCTTCGCGTAGGACCCTGGCGCCCGCCTCGGCGGTGAGAGGATGCCCCGCCGCCACGACGCCCCGCTTCGCGTTGCTCATTCCCAAGCGATAGCACAGCGCTCACGCACGACGGCGCTGCGCGGACGCGCCGCGGCATCCGCGCCGGGGCGCCGCGGTCAGCACCGCTGGCGCTGTTCAGCTGTACCGCCGGCGCTGTTCAGCTGTTGGGGATGAACTCGGGCACTTCGAGCTCGTCAACCCCGAGGCCTCGACGACCGCTCGCCGGTCCGCCCGCGTGAACGCCGACGCCCGGGCGCTCGCGGCGGTTGCCCGCTCCCGGGCCGGTGCGCTGGACCCTCGGCTCCCCCGCCGGCTCCTGCATGCGCCCAACGCTCCTGCGCCTGCCGTGGTCGCCGTAGCCGGTGGCCACCACGGTGACCCAGACCTGGTCGTCCAGCTTCTCATCGACCATCGCACCGAAAATGATGTTCGCGTCGGGATGGGCGGCGTCCGACACCGACCTTGCGGCCTCGTTGACCTCCCACAGGGACAGGCTCGTACCGCCGGTGATCGACAGCAGGATCGAGCGTGCGCCCTCCATTGAGGTTTCCAGCAGCGGCGAGGCGACCGCCTGCATCGCGGCCTCGGTGGCGCGGCTCTCGCCGACGCCCATGCCGATGCCCAGCAGCGCGTTGCCAGCGTCGCTCATGATCGTGCGCACGTCTGCGAAGTCGAGGTTGATCAGGCCGGGTAGCGTGACGAGGTCGGCGATGCCCTGGACGCCCTGGCGGAGCACGTCGTCGGCCACGCGGAATGCCTCCACGATCGCGGTCTGCTTGTCCAGCACGGCAAGCAGGCGGTTGTTGGGCACGACGATCAGGGTGTCCACCTCGCCGGCGAGCGCGCCGACGCCGCGCTCGGCCTGCTCGCCCCGGCGCGTGCCCTCGAAGCCGAACGGCTTGGTGATGATCGCGACCGTCAACGCGCCGACTTCATGCGCGATCCGGGCCACGATCGGCGCCGCGCCGCTGCCCGTGCCACCGCCCGCACCGGCGGTGATGAAGATCATGTCCGATCCCTTCAGCAGCGCCTTGATGCGGTCGTAGTCGTCCATCGCCGCCTGGCGCCCGATCTGCGGATCCGAGCCCGACCCGAGCCCGCGGGTCAGCTGCGCGCCGATGTGCAGCGTGGCATCGGCAGTCGACTGCTGCAGGGACTGCAGGTCGGTGTTGACGGCGATGAACTCCACGCCCTCGACCTCGGCCTCGACCATGCGGTTGACGGCATTCACGCCAGCCCCACCGACGCCGACAACGCGTATCACGGGCTGTCCGGTGGCGTGCTCCTCGGACCGCTCGAGCGCATGCTCGCGGGGGTAACCATCCATCACCTTGGCGACGCCCTGCCGATCCATCATGTCCTCGGGGATCTCGGACGAGAAGGCGTGGCGCAGCCGCTCGCGCGGCGTGGGCACGCGCGGCGGAGCGTCCTGGACGTCCGCCGTCGCCGGCGCGCTCGAGCCTGCCTGGGGCCGGACGTGCCCCTGCGCCGTCCCTGTGGGATCGGGCGTCGCCGCCTCGGCCGGCGGCTCGGGCGGCGCGGACTCCGCCGGCCGGTCCTCGTCAGCTTCCGTTTTGCGGAACAGCGCCGCCAGCGGCCCTTCCCGCATGCTCGCCCGTTTAGCGCTTGCCACCGTCGAGCACCTCCTGAGCCAGCTGCCGGTAGGACTGAGCCGCAACCCCGTCCGGCTCGTACTTGAGCACCGACATCCCCTTCACCGGCGCCTCTGCGAAGCGGATCGTCTTGCGGATTCGCGAGGCGAACACGCGATCACCGAAGTTTTCCTCGAGGATCTCGATCGCCTCCTTGGCGTGGATGGTGCGCGAGTCCACCAACGTGGGCAGAATACCCTCGATGTCAACGCCCGGATTGAGGTTCTCGCGGATCATCGCGAGCGTGTTCTGAAGCTGGATCAGTCCGCGCATCGACAGATACTCGCACTGCACGGGGACGATCACCTTGTCGGCCGCGGTCAGGGCATTGATCGTGAGCAGCCCGAGGCTGGGCGGGGTGTCGATGCAGATGAAGTCGTAGTCCTCGAGGATCGGCTGGAAAGCCTTCTGCAGCGCGCGCTCGCGGCCGATCATGGTCGACATCGCGATCTCCGCGCCAGCCAGGTCGATCGAGGCGCACGCGACGTCGATCTCGCGCCGGCGGATCACCTCGCGGATCGAGACCTTGTGCACGAGGACGTCGTACATCGATTTCTCGAGCGTGTCCGGGTCGATTCCCTGGGACATCGTGAGGTTGCCCTGGGGGTCCATGTCGACGCACAGCACGCGGTGGCCCTCCTCGGCGAACGCGGCCGCGAGGTTCAGCGTTGTCGTCGTCTTGGCCACGCCGCCCTTCTGGTTGGCGAACGCGATGACCTTGGCCCGTCCTTCCACGGTTGGCTCCGATGCTCGTTGTGGGAAAGCCCGTCCGGTGGGTATTCGCATAGCGCAGGGGGATTCCTGCACGAGAAAACTAGGATCGGCTGATGCCGGCCAGCGAGCGTTCGGGCGCGGGCGAGCGCCTGCGCGGAAAGCACGTCTGCATCTGCGTGGGGGCGGGCGGCGTCGGAAAGACCACGACCTCGGCGGCGCTCGCGTTGGGGCTGTCGATGGCGGGAGCCAAGGTGGCAGCCGTCACGATCGATCCGGCGGCGAGGCTCGCCGAGGCGCTCGGCCTGCAGGAGCTCTCTGGCGATCCCCGCCGGCTCGATCCGCAGCCGTTCGCCGCTCGGGGGCTTCACATGCGGGGCGAGCTGTGGGCGATGATGCTCGACGCCAAGCGCACGCTGGACGAGATCGTCACCCGCCTGGCGCCCGACGGCGCCACTCGCGAGGAAATCCTGGCGAATCCCATCTACCGGCAGCTCTCATCGACCGTCGCCGGCTCGCAGGAGCTGAGCGCCATAGCGAAGCTCTATGAGCTGCGCAACGAACGCGACTTCGACGCGATCGTCCTCGACACGCCGCCGTCGCGAAACGCCGTCGATTTCATCGAGGCGCCCACACGGCTGCTGGGCTTCCTCGAAGGCCGTGCCCTGAAGGTGTTCCTCACGCCCGGCGGGCTCGCGGCGCGCGTGTTCGGACGCTCCACCAGCCTGGTGTTCGCGATCTTCGCGCGCGTCACCGGCCTGGACATGCTCGGCGACCTGTCCGCCTTCTTCCGCTCGCTGTCCGGCGTGCTCGACGGCTTCAGCGAGCGCACCCGCGGTGTGGCATCGCTGCTGCGCGACCCTGCGACCACGTTCATGATCGTCACCTCCCCGGAGCCCGAGCCCGCGCGCGAGGCCGTGTTCCTGGCCGACCGGCTGGCCGCGGCGGGCATGTCGCGAGGAGGGTTGATCATCAATCGCGTGCACTTCGACGGCCTCGGCGGCCGCTCCGCCGCGGCCGTTCAGGCGGAGCTCGCCGCCGATCTCGGGCCCAGTCTGGCGGCGCGCCTCGCCGCAAACCTCAGCGACTTCGACGTGCTCGCGCGGCGCGACCGGCACACGATCGAGCGGCTGTCGGAGCAGCTCGGGGAGGCCCATCCGCTGCTCATCCCCGACCTCGGCGAGGACGTCAACGACGTCGCCGCCCTGGCGCGCGTGGCCGAGCACCTCTTCCGCTGAGCGTACGACAGCCTCCTGGCCAAGTGCCAGGCGCCTCGCGGCATGCCGTCGCGCGCATCCGGCGCTCAGCGCCGCTTGACCGCTCGCCTGCGGCTCCGCTTCACAGAGCGCGCGCCGACGGGGTCGTCCGCCTCATCCCCCTCATCCGCCTCATCCGCCGCCGCGCGCGACGTGGCCCCGTCGCCAGGCTCGGCCTCTGCTCCCGTCGAGGAGCCGGCGTAGACGGGGCCTGCGCTCCTGGGCGGCCCGACCTCCGCTACGCCGTCGACCTCTGCTTCGTCGTCGACGTCGGCTTCGCCATCGACCTCGGCTTCGTCCTCGCCGTCGACCTCGGCTTCGTCGTCGACGTCGGCCTCGGCCTCATCGTCGGCCTCGGCTTGGGGGTCGCCCTGCGCCTTGCCTTCGAGCTCGGGCTTGGCGTCGCCGCCCGCGCAGTCGGCTTCCGCGACATCCTCGCCATCCGCGGGAGCCAGCAGCAACTCGTCGGCCAGCGTGACCAGGTCGGAGTCGAGATGCCCGCAGATGACGTCGCTGAGCAGCGCACGCAGGTGAGCGGAGAGCTCGTCCACGAGGGCGCGCACGGTCGCCGGCTTGACCGATGTCCCGGCGATCAGGGAGCGCTCGACGGCGAGCGCCTCGGCCACGCGCTCGCTCAGCTGTGCGCGGCCCTCGGGGGCCGCGCACAGCGCGGCCACGCGGCCGGCGAGCAGACCGCTGGCGGGTCCCTCCGGCTCGAGCAACGCGCGCAACGCGACCACGTGGTCGGTCAAGGCCTCGTGCGCAGCGTCGCGCTCACATCCCAGCTCGAAGCGCCGCAGCGCCCACGCGACCTCGTCGCCCTTGGGCGCGCGCCGCGCGACCAGGTTGCGAAAGGCGCGCAGCTCGTCCTCCTGCTCGATGGTGACCACGAGCGTGCCGTGCCGCCTGCCGCCGCCCCCGATCGCGACCGGGGCCCAGGTGCCCGCCGCGATGCGAAACCAGCCGAGCGCGCCCAGTGCGACCCTTCCGTCGCCGAACAGTCGCAGGGCGCGCAGCAGGTCCCTGAGCAGCTGGCGCCCGCGGGGCACCCCCTCGCGCGCGTCGTCCTGCTCGGTCGTGTGGACGACCAGGAGGTGGCTGTCAGCGCCCGCTTCGGCGCTCGCAGCGAGGGCGCCCTGCGGCACTCCTTCGATCGCCTCGGGGTGGGCGATCACAAGCCCCTTGGCAAGCTGGAGCTCGGGCGAGCAGATCGCGAGCCCGTGCAGCGTGGCCACAAGCGTCAGCTGGCTCGGGGAGGCGAACGCCGAATGCTCGAGCCGCTCGATCGCAGCGCGCACCCTATCGGGACGCGCCTGAAAGTCGGTCTGCTCCTGGAACACGTCCTCCAGCAGCAGTCTCATAGCCGCGCGCGCCCGCGCCCGGCGTGTGGCGTGCGCGACATCGGCGCCCGCGTTGGCGAGGTAGCGCTCGAGGCCGTCGAAGCCCTCGAGCAGCTTCGCCGCCTCGGCATGGCAGGGCAGGCGTTTGAGCGCCGCCTCGCGCTCGTCGATGAACTCTCCGGTGAGCGCGCGGTAGCAGTACAGCGGCGTGCCACGTGTACCCGCGCGCCCCACGCGGGATCCGACCTCGAACGGGACCTCCGCGCCGGCCTGCACCTCAGCGCGCAGATGTCCGGCCGCGGCCTCAACGTAGTCGGTGAGGACGGTCTGCAGCTGCCGCGAGCGCATCGCGCGCTCCCTTCGCGCTCCCGCGGCACGCTCCTGCTCGGCGCACCCCGATTTGCAAGGCAGCGGCGCGCGCGGCGGCGCGAACGGGCGCCCTACGCCACGGCGAGCGCGTCGGTCTCGATGCGCTCGGCGCAGCCCGAGCGCGAGCCGTCGCCGAGCCACTGCTCGCCGTAGGCGCGCATGTCGTCGATGATCGGCAACAGCGCTTGCCCCTTCTCGGTGAGCGCGTACTCGACGCGCGGGGGCACCTCGGGGAAGGTGTGCCGCGCGACGATGCCCTCGTCCTCGAGCGCACGCAGGCGCAGCGACAGTGTGCGCGGGCTTATTCCCGCGAGCGAGCGTTCGAGCTCACAGAAGCGCGAGCAGCCCTCGGCCAGGTCCCGCACGAGCAACAGCGTCCACTTCCCGCACACGATCTCGGCGGTCCTGCATACAGGACAAGTCTCACTGGAGGCCATTCCAGCCTTTACTTTACCAACTGAAGTGCCGTACGCTAAGCGACGGGGGCGGGCGTGCGCCCTGGCTCGGACCCGGACTGGGGCGCGTCGTCGGTGCCCGCGCGCCGATCCTCCGCCTGGGCCACGTCCTCCATCGTCGTGCCCCGGCGTCCATCGGCTTGCATCAGCAGCTTGAAGTCGTGCGGGCTAGAGGCGACGCGCATGGCGTCCTCGAACGTGACGCGTCCGGCCTTGACGTGGCCGAACAGCGCTTGATCGAACGTCTGCATGCCGTAGTAGCCGCCCGAGGAAATCACCTCGACCAGATTCCCGGTCTGGGCGGGGTCGATGATCATGTCGCGCACGCGTCCGGTCATACGCAGGATCTCGCACACTGCGACGCGGCCGCCATCGGCGGCGGGGACCAGGCGCTGGGAGATCACCCCCTTGACCGTGCCGGCGATCATGCTGCGCGCCTGCGAGTGCTGGTGGGGCGGAAAGAAGTCGAGCATCCTGTTGATCGACTCGCTGGCGTCGACCGTGTGAATCGTCGAGAGCACCAAGTGGCCGGTCTCGGCCGCGGACAGCGCGGTGTGCACGGTCTCCTCGTCGCGCATCTCGCCGATCAGGATCACGTCCGGGTCCTGGCGCAGGACCCGGCGCAGAGCCCGCTTGAAGGAGGCGGTGTCCATCCCGACCTCGCGCTGGTTGATCGCGGAGCGTTTGTCGTGGTGCACGAACTCGATCGGGTCCTCGATCGTGACGATGTGCTTGCTCATCGTGTAGTTGACGTGATCGATCATCGCCGCCAGGGTCGTCGACTTGCCCGATCCAGTGGTTCCCGTGAGCAGCACGATCCCGCGCTCCTCCTCGGCCAGTTCGGTGACCACCGGCGGCAGCGCCAGCTCTTCGATCGTGCTGACCTTGTGGGGGATCAGGCGGCAGGCCATCGAGACCAGGCCGCGCTGCTGAAAG
>Ga0066710_100000263_pt1 | contig 28977 bp, 25 predicted proteins | sample GraSoiAngelo_159_FD_79666 | JGI IMG/M metagenome (GOLD analysis project Ga0066710, IMG submission 79666) | Grasslands soil microbial communities from the Angelo Coastal Reserve, California, USA - 14_1009_16_40cm | ecosystem: Environmental > Terrestrial > Soil > Grasslands | place: USA... | reverse complement strand
AGGGGCCGCGCGCCCAAGACAAAATGTGTTTTCAGCATCTTGACAATTCTCGTCACGTTAACTAATTCTTGCCGCAGTTGTCCCAAGCTTTCTCATGCGTAGGTCTGCATCATGAGATGAGCTTCCTGGAGTTTCCACGGCTCGTTTCACCCCTCAGCTCTCTCAACGGCAACTTATTTTCGGAATTGAACGATATCGACCATTGGCCAGGGGAGGCAATTATGCAGGAACAAACGCTTCTCGCGGTCGCCATCCTACTATGCGCCACAGTCGTTCTTGGGAGCTGTCAAGGCGGTGACGCTGATCAAACAAGGAACGCTGATGAATTGGAGAAGATATCGAGAAGCACTCCTGCTGACAGGGGAGCGCCCGGGAATCCGCTGGTCCGACTGATCCATCGCGATAGCGTCTGGATGAATATTCGACAGACCATTTCGGACGCGTGGCTCAGAGATCACTGCGCGTTTCGCAACCGTATCCCGATTGGCCGGCGCGATTATCCTGATTGTACTGCTTCTCCACCAACTCAATTGCGTATCAATTGTGTTAAAGCGCCACGGTCCGTGCTGCCCGGCCCTTTCCTGGATGGACTCCAGGCGTGTCGCTGGTTTCACTTGTGGCGTTCCTTCGTACCGCGAGTCGCACTCGGGTCCATATGCTGTTGCAGCCATCCGATGTCACTCGTGCCGTATTTCGAATTGATCGTCTGAGTCAATTTTCCTTTCAGCATGATGCCCGCTTCGAATCCGGTCTTTCCAACGCATGTCCCTGATTCAAATCGGCGTAACTTACAATCGAGAAGCGACGCGACCGAAGGAGTTTCCGGAGAATGCATGGCTTGATCTAAATCGCGCTTTGCCGTGCGATCACCAGACCATAATTTTGCGCTCTGGTCCTCCCCAAGTTGTTATCTCAGAAAAGGACGTGCTGATTCGGCCAATCCCGCTATTTGTCATTACGAATTGTAACTAGATCAATACGAGTCTGGACGCCCGTTGTCGTTCGCAGTTTATGCTTTGGAGAGCAATTAGCCGCGGGCAAGGTGATGACAGTGACCGCTGAGGTAGGAACAGCGAGCTACTGATTGAATAGCGTATCGATGGATACGTAGTCTCTACGCTCTGGACGCACTGCAAAATCCTCGTAGCGCTGTTGAGGAGAAGAACGGTGCTCGAAAAATCTATAAGCAGGAGCGGCAGTACGGGGGCAACGTTGGGGGCATCAAGCGCCTTTGCTCGACAAAAATTGCAACTCAATCCATGAGTTATAAGGGAAATGTAATTCCCCCCGCCTCCACCAAAAGCGACAGTCTGAATTCCGAAACCAGGAACTTAGTTTCTTGATTTTAGCGACCGTTCGACTTCGCGCTCGGCGACTTTGCGCCTGAGCGTTTCGCGCTTGTCGTAGAGCTTTTTCCCGCGCGCGAGGCCCAACTCGACTTTGGCGCGGCCGTTCTTAAAATAGAGCTTCAGCGGAACCAGCGTGAAGCCGCGTTCCTTAGTTTTACCCGTGAGCCGTTCGATTTCGCGCGCATGTAGCAAGAGCTTGCGCGGGCGCGTCGGCTCGTGATTGAACTGATTCGCTCCTGCGTACGGACTGATATGCGTGTTGATCAGGAACGCCTCGCCCTTTTGCACGCGCGCGTAGCTGTCCGTCAGATTGGCCTTGCCGTCGCGCAACGACTTCACCTCGCTGCCGACCAGAACCAGACCGGCTTCGTAAGTCTCATCGATGAAGTAGTTATGGCGCGCCTGGCGGTTGACGCAGATGATCTGCTCGCCGGCTGCGGTCGATTTCTTAGCTGGCATTATTTTTGTTCTTGTCGTCCGGCGGCGTGATCAGCCCGCTCGAGGTGATCAATTTCAGGGCCTCTTCCATCGTCATGTTCAGCGGGGTGACTTCGTTGCTCGGCACAAGAAGATAGAAGCCGGAGGTTGGGTTTGGCGTGGTGGGAACAAAAACGTTGACGAGCTGGGCATTCTTTTTGTCTTCCAGATGGGACCACGCGCGACCCATGGCGAAGCCGACCGTGAAGATGCCGACGCGCGGATATTCGATCATGACAACCTGCCGTTGGGCATTGGACTGCCCTAAAAAGGTCTGCACCAGCTTCTGCACGGCGATATAGACACCGCGGAACACCGGGATTTGGATAAAAAGACTTTCCCATGCCGCGAGGAACCGCCGCGTCGCGACGCCGCTGGTTAAGACGCCGAGAAAGAGAATCAAAAGCAGTGTGACGAACGCGCCGAGCTTGGGAATCGCAAAAGGCAGATAATAATTGGGGTGAAGCGCGTCGGGTAAAACGGCCAGCACGCTATCCAATAAATCGATCACCCAGCCAATAAACCAAAGGGTAATCGCCAGCGGCAGAAAGGCGAGCAGCCCGGCGAGAAAATAGCGCCGTAGACTGTCACTCCAGCAAGATTTGGTTTTAGTAGGAACCTCGTCCGCCACCACCACAACCCTCCCTAACGGGTAAGCACTCGATTATCGATCAAGCGCGCCCTGCCGATGCGGACCGCCAACGCGAGCACTGCCGGCTCGTCAATCTTTTCGATGTCGTCGAGAGTTTTGGCATCGCATAATTTCACGTATTCGACTTCGGCAAGCGGTTCCTTTTTGAACTCCGCCGAAACCAGCCGAATCAGCGCCTGCGCCGAAGTCTCACCGCGTCTGAACAAACGCTCGGCCTTGCAGAGCGAACGTGACAGACAAACCGCCGCCTGCCGCTCGGCCGCTCCGAGATAGGCGTTGCGCGAGCTCATCGCCAGACCATCCGGTTCACGCACGATCGGGTGACCGATGATTTCGACATCGATGTCGAGATCGCGCACCAGGCGCCGTATCAATTGCAGCTGTTGATAATCCTTCTCCCCGAAAATCGCCGCATGCGGCCGCACGATGTTCAACAGCTTGGCGACGACGGTGGCAACGCCGCGAAAATGTCCGGGGCGCGCGGCGCCGCAGAGCGGCAGACTGAGTCGCTTGACCTCCACGAACGTGTCGGCTCCCTGCGGATACATCTCGTCTACGGTCGGATGAAAGACCACGTCGGCGAGCTCCTTTTCGAGCAGCGCCCGATCGCGCTCGAAATCCCGCGGATAGGCGGCAAAATCCTCGCCCGGACCGAACTGCGCCGGATTGACGAAGATCGATACGACGACGCGATCGCCGCGTTTCCTGGCGTCGCGCACGAGACACATATGCGCTTCGTGCAAAAAACCCATGGTTGGGACCAGCACGACGCGGTGACCTTGGCGCCGCTCGGCCTCGCTCCAGCGGCGCATGGCCGAGATATGTTCGATGATCAGCATAAAGAACTGGAGTAATGGAGTGATGGAGTACTGGAGTATTGGGTTTTGTCGGAGACCATCACTCCAACACTCCATGACTCCAACACCCCAATTTTTTTTACTTAAACGAGTGCTCCTCCATGGGAAACTTTTGTTCTCTCACTTCGCTGATAAAATCTTTTACCGCGCCGGTCATGGTTTTTTTCAGGTCGGCATAGCGTTTGACGAACCTTGGCGTGAAATCATCGAATAGGCCAAGCATGTCATGGATCACCAATACCTGTCCATCGCAGTGCACGCCGGCGCCAATGCCGATGGTGGGAATCGTCAGTCGCTTGGTGATCTCCTCGGCCAAATCAAGCGGCATGCCCTCCAACACGACGGCGAATGCGCCCGCTTCTTCCACTGCGACTGCGTCGCGTAGCACCATTTCTCGCCGCGTCTTGTCCCGCCCTTGAATTTTATAACCGCCAAACTGGTGCACGGACTGCGGCGTGAGTCCGATATGCCCCATGACCGGAATTCCGGCATTGACTGTGGCGGCAATCGTTTCCTTTACGGCCACACCGCCTTCCAATTTCACGGCTTCGCCGCCGGCCTCTTTAAGAAACCTTCCGGCATTTTGTAGGGCTTGCTCTTTGCTCGCCTGGTACGAAAGAAAAGGCATGTCGCCGATCACCAGCGCACGTTTGCGCCCGCGCACGACGGCGCGGGTGTGATAGATCATCTCGTCCATCGTCACGGCTAACGTGTTGTGGTTGCCCTGGACGACACAGCCGACCGAATCGCCGACCAGCAGCATGTCGACGCCGGCTTCGTCGAGGATCCGCGCAAAAGAGTAATCGTACGCCGTCAGGCAGGTAATCTTTTCGCCGCGCTGCTTCATCTTAACGATCTGCGGTACCGTGACCTTATCGCCCATGGTCAATCCTCCCCAAAATAAAAAAGCCCTCCGGACAAATCCGGAAGGCCATTAGAAACCCAACGGTGCGCAGACGGCAGGATGCAATGAACTCCTGCTTACCGCCTGCTCCCTACCGCCGTCTTCTTCATCGCGGCATCCGTCTCAGTCCAGACTACCTGGATCCAAGCGGTATGTAATGCTGCGTCCCCGAACCCATGCTGTTGATTTCCTTGATCAAGTCAGCCAGATCCTTGCTGCTCGAGACGAAATCAATCTCCGAAGTATTGACGACCAGCAGAGGCGTCTCGTCATAGTGAAAAAAGAACTGGTTGTACGCCTGAGCTACCTCGGTAAGGTATTCGAAGGTTACGCTTCGCTCGTATTTTTTATCCCTTTTTTTGAGCCTTTTGTAAAGCACCTCGGGACGGGCTTGGAGATAGACGACGAGATCGGGTTTGGCAATCCGCGCGTTCAAAAGCGCGTAAATTTGCTGGTATAAATTCAGCTCCTCGGCGCTCAGAGTTAACGTCGCGAAAATCTGGTCCTTGGCGAACAAATAATCCGCGACCGTGCCTTGGTCAAAAAGATCTTGCTGGGCCAGCTCCATTTGTTGCTGGTAGCGGTTGAGCAGAAAAAAGGTTTGGTTCTGGAACGCGTACGTCTCGCGGGATTTATAAAATTTCGGCAGAAACGGGTTATCTTCGACCCTTTCGAACACCGTCCGGGCGTAAAATTCGTTGGCCAAAATCTTCGCCAAGCTGGTCTTGCCCACGCCGATGGGGCCCTCGACCACGATGTACTTTGCGCGCGCCATGCGACGCTGTGAATCTACACGTTGGCCAGAAGGTTGTCCAGGTTGTTATAATGAGCGCGGTGGAAACGCTGCAGCAAAAGATCGGTCAAATGTTTATGGTCGGCTGCCAGGGTGAAGCCCTGACCCGCGAAGAACGCTTGACGTTCGAACAGTGCTCCTTCGGCGGATTTATCCTGTTCGGCCATAACTATTGCGCGCCGCGGCAGATCGTGTCTCTGTGTCGCAGCCTTTGGCAATGCGCTTCGGCAGAGCCGCCGTTTATCGCCATCGACCAGGAAGGCGGCAGAGTTCATCGCCTGCCGCCGCCTTTTACCCATTTTCCCGCTGCGGCGACCATCGGGGAACGAAACGACCCGAATGTGGCTTATCAGCTCGGTCATGCAGCCGCTGCGGAATTGGCACTGGCGGGAATCAACCTGAATTTTGCGCCGGTCCTGGATGTCCATTCGAATCCGCAAAACCCGGTCATCGGCGACCGCTCCTTCGCCGATGACGCTAATCGCGTGATCGAGATGACCTCAGCGTGGACGCGTGGCTTGAGAGCAGGCGGCATTCTCCCTTGCGGCAAACATTTTCCCGGCCACGGCGACACCGACAAAGACTCACACTTCGATCTTCCGGTCGTCGACAAGCCGCTCGACGCCTTGATGAATGTGGATTTGCCGCCGTTCGTTCACGCTTGTCGCAGTGACATCGAGTCGCTGATGACGGCGCACGTATTATACCCGGCACTCGATCCCGACCTTCCCGCTACGCTATCCGAAAAAATCGTCACCGGACTCCTGCGCCACAGTCTCGGCTATGACGGCCTCGTCTTCAGCGACGATATGGAGATGAAAGCCATCAGCGACAACTACGGACTCGAGCAATCTGTAGCGCTGGCGGTCCGTGCCGGCGTCGACGTGTTGCTCTTTTGCCACGAACCGTCTAGAGCGGTCGGGGCTTTCGAGCTTCTTTGCTCCGAGGCTGAACGAGATCCGTCGGTGCGCGCACAGGTGGAAAATAGTTATCGCCGAATAACTGAGCTCAAGCGGCGCTGGTTGAAAAGCTTTAGCGGCGTTTCGGACGATGAGCTAGAGGAACGATTGAAGCGATCGGATCACCACCGACCGGTCGATGCGATTCAAGGCAACTTATAGGCCGTGTAGGCAATGAGCCTTCTGATGTCGTGATGTAGTTCCCCTTCCCACTTCTCGAGCAGGATATCCGCCGGGCATTTTCCTACGTCCAGGAGGTTTTTCAGCGGCTTTAAGTAAATCGTCTCGTCGTCGCCGAGATCATTGACTTGATTCTGCCGTCGTAACCCTTCCCAGGCGATCTCCAATAACTCTTTGGCAAGATCGAGCAGCGAATAGCGTCGCACACGCGCCGCAAGCGCGTCCACATGCGAATCGACATAGGCTTGCATCCGCTCGTCCCAGCTCCATCCTTTCACCAAATCCCACGCCGCCTGCAAACAGTCTCGGTCGTAAAACGCGCCTTTGACGAGCGCCGACAGCGCCGGCATAAGATCCGGCGGTTGGCTGTCGACCGAGCGTATTTCAATGTAGCGTTTGATCCGGGTCTCGGGAAACAGCGTCGTCAGATGGTCGCCCCAATCTTCGATCGTCGCTCGTTCGCCGTTATGGCCGTATTGGAGAAACTGCCGGAAGGTCAGGTGGGTCATATCGATGTAGTGCTTGTTACGAATAATGAAGTACATCGGCACGTCGAGAGCGTATTCGACATAATGGGCAAAAGAAACCTCCGGCAAGAAAGCAAATTTCAGCAGCCCGGAACGGTTCCTGTCAGTATCGGTCCAAATATGCTCGCGGAAGCTGCGGTAGCCGTTTAGCTGACCGTCGCAGATCGGCGAATTGGCGAACATGGCAATGAGAATCGGCGCCAGCCCCATGCCGGTACGGAACTTGGCCATGGCGTCCTTTTCGTCGCCGTAGTCGATGTTGGCCTGCACGGTGGCGGTCTGTTTCATCATGCGTTGGCCGAGTTTGCCGACTTTGAGCATGTACGGCGCCATGATTCGATAGCGCTGCTTCGGTACCCACTCGATCTGATCCAGCCGGCTCACCGGCTGCATGCCGAGGCCGAGAAAAATGATCCCGAGGGGCTCCGTAACCTCCAACAACTCGCGAATGTGTTGCGTGAACTCAGCATAAGTGCAGTGGATGTTGTCGCACGGCTCGCCGCTCAGCTCGATCTGTCCGCCCGGCTCCAGGGTAATCTGCGCCTTGTCGCGCGTGAGCGCGATGATGTGGCCGTCCTGTTCCTCGGGTTCCCAGCCGAAGCGCTCGATCAGCTCGCGCAAAATGTGTTCGACGCCGCGCTTGCCGTAGTAGGGGATCGCTTGCCCGGTGTTGCGGTCGATACCGACTTTTTCGTATTCCGTGCCGACGCGCCAGCGATCGAATGGTTTGCCGGCGTCGTGGAAGTAGGCTTCGAGCTCTGTGCTTTTCTCAATGACTGACATGATTCCGAATATTCTGTTGATAAGGAGGATTGATCACTCCCTTCTCCGTAATGATCGCCGAGATCAATTCCTGCGACGTTACGTCGAACGCTGGATTGAAAACATTGATTCCCTTCGGCGCGACCAGCTTACCAAGGAAATGCGAGACTTCTTTGGGATCGCGCTGCTCGATCGGAATATCGTTGCCGGATGGGCAATTCACATCGATGGAAGACGTCGGTCCGGCAACGTAGAAAGGAATGCCATGACGCCGTGCCAGCACTGCCAGGATGTAGGTGCCAATCTTATTCGCGACGTCGCCGTTCGCCGCCACACGGTCGCAGCCGACTACGACGGCGTCCACTTTACCCTTCTGCATCAAATAACCCGCCATGTTGTCGGTGACCAGCGTCGCCATGATTTTTTCTTTTTTGAGCTCCCACGCCGTCAGTCTAGCACCTTGCAGGAACGGCCGCGTTTCGTTCACAAAAACTTCAAACACCTTGCCGGATTCCTTGAGCGCCCGCAGCACCCCCAATGCCGTGCCATATCCCGCGGTCGCCAACGCGCCGGCATTGCAGTGGGTCATGATTCGCTTGGCATTGCGCAAAAGACTCGCGCCATGTTTGCCGAGCTGCTTGTTGGCCGCGATGTCATCAGTATAGATCTTTTGCGCCTCCGCTTTGAGTGCCCGCTTGACGATTTCCACGCCGCGGCTACGGTGTTCCGAGTAGACGTTGCGCATTTTCTGCAAGGCCCAGAACAAGTTCACCGCTGTCGGTCGGGTCTTTCCCAGAGTCAGAAGAATGCGTTCGAATTCGCGATCAAAAGTCTTGGGTGTTGCCTTCAGCGCGCCCAAAGCCACGCCCATCGCCGCCGCCACCCCGATCGCCGGAGCGCCGCGAATGGTCATGTCGCGGATCGCTTTGGCGACTTCGTTGTAATTGCGGCAGACTCGGTACACCTCTTTTTGCGGCAACAGACGTTGATCGAGCATGATGACTCGGTCATCTTTCCATTCGATAGTCCTTACTGCCATCACGATGTTCCTAATTTCGCGGAGACCGAGTATATTAACTGTCTAAAGGAAGCGTCAAGGGCCCCTCGTGGATTTCTCCCAATTGATTGGATACTTTTCTGGACTCCTTTTTATCAAACCTAAAATGGACCCGGATTCGATATGGCGAACCGCTGCATTGGTGCATTTGCTCGACGCCATTCTATGCTGGGTGATCGCCAACTATAGCGGTCGGAACAAAACGATATGGACAATTGCCGGCGCCGTGTGCGGTATTTGGGCATTGGGAGCTTTGTTCTTGCTGCCGGACAAAAAACGCGGACGCAACTGAATCGTCACGCCAAGTCTCAAATCTCGCGCAAAGGCATAACTAAGCAAACGCGAAGCACGAAAACCGAAGCTCGAAACAATATCAAATGACAAAACAGCCGATGTTCCAAACAAACTCGATTTGAACTTGGGGTTCGCGCTTTATTTTGAATTTTGAAATTGTTGCGGATTTCGATATTCGAATTTCGAATTTAGGAAACAAGCTACTCATCCTGCGCGATGACGTAAGCCAGTCCGTGTTGTTTCGTATGCGTGACCGACAGCGACCAGCGGCGAATTCCCAGCCGATCGGCAAGCCTGGCGGTCTTATCGTGTAAGGCGATTTCGGGTTTACCGCTGCGCGCACGCACGACTTCGATGTCGAGCCAGCGCACCTTCGCGCCCCAGCCGCGCCCGAGTGCTTTCATCACCGCTTCTTTGGCGGCGAACCGGCCCGCGTAGCTTTCGTACTTGCCGCGCTGCTTCTTTTCGCAGTAGGCAATTTCTTTCTCGGTGAAGACCCGGTCGCGGAAACGCCGGCCGATGCGCGGGTCTTCCAGCGCGGCCTGAATGCGGTCCACTTCGGCCAAATCGACGCCGGTGCCAACGATCATAACGGAGCCTCCCGACCCGCCGTCGGCGTGCCGTGCAACTCTCCCCATCGACACATCACATCGACCACGGGCTTTAGACTTCGTCCCATGGTGGTAAGGGAATATTCGACCTTGGGCGGCACTTGCGCGAAGACTTTCCTTTCCACTAGACCGTTTCGTTCCATTTCCCTGAGCTGTTGCGTCAACATCTTCTGGGTCACTCCCGGTAACATGCGGGCCAGCTCCGAGAAGCGTTTGGCTCCAGGCAATAAATGAAAAATCAGCGGGATCTTCCAGCGGCCGCCGATCATAGCAAGCGTGAATTCAGCCGGACAATTCGTTTCCCTGGCTTTCATGGGGCGCTCCTGAAGTTACTGCGAGGATACTATAGCACCGCCAAGTGCGTACTTAACAGATAGCCCCGGGATGATTAAATTGTTGCGCCAAAGGGATTTCACATGAAATTTTCGCTTGTCGAGAGAATCCAAAACGATGACGGCGCCAATGGCGCTGCCCCTATGGCTTCACCACAGATCGCGCACGATGCGGCATTGCTGGACGCTTATTCGCGCGCGGTCGTTGAAACCGCGGAACGAATCAGCCCTTCCGTCGTCTTCATCGAAGCGATCAAAACGTTTCTCCAGCCCGGGGGCGCGCCGGCGCGCGGCCGGCGCGAAGCCAGGGGCAGCGGCTCGGGTTTTGTTTTTACTCCCGACGGCTTTGTCCTGACCAACAGCCACGTGGTCCACGGCGCCGACAAGATCGCCGTCACCCTCAGCGACGGGCGTCGATTCGATGCGACGATCGTCGGCGACGACCCCGGCACCGATGTTGCGGTCATCCGCATCTCCTCCGGCAGGCTGATCGCCGCGCCCCTCGGGGATTCCGAAAAGATTCGGGTCGGCCAGCTCGCGATCGCGATCGGCAATCCTTTCGGTTTCCAGTACAGCGTCACCGCCGGCGTGGTTAGCGCGTTGGGCCGCTCGCTCCGTTCCGAGTCGGGGCGGCTGATTGACAATGTCATTCAGACCGACGCGGCGCTCAATCCGGGGAATTCCGGCGGGCCACTGGCCAACTCACTGGGCGAGGTCATCGGCGTCAATACCGCGGTCATTTTGCCGGCGCAGGGAATTTGTTTTGCAGTGGCCATCAACACAGCGAAATTCGTCGCCGGCCAGCTGATTAAAAACGGAAAAATTCGCCGTGCCTACCTCGGTATGGGCGGACAAAACGTCACGATCCCGCGCTTCGTTGTGCGCTCTCAACAGCTCAAGGCGGAAACCGGCGTGTTGGTCATCTCCATCGAAAAACCAAGCCCCGCCGAGCGGGCCGGTCTTCAGGAAGGGGACGTCATTGTTGCCCTCGACGATGCAGCGGTGCGAAGCGTCGATGATTTACACAAGGTTCTGACAGATGCCCGCATCGGCGCGCGCTGCGAGCTTACCCTCTTGCGCCGGTCGCAAAAAATTTCTCTTGCGGTGGTAGCTCAAGAGGCGGTCGTCTGATTTAATTTAATAAGGCGATCAAGTCAAAAGCGATATCGACGCCGTGAAAAAACTCGGCGCCAACGAGATCTTCTTTATGATTTTTCCGACGGCTCGTTTGAGGACTTAATTGCGGCGATGGAGCGGTTCCGCAGTTTGGCGTGAACCATTGTCGGCCTCTTTTATCAGCGGAGACCGGTAGCGCCTTCGACGACTATTTGTTATCGTGAGCGCATTCCACCCAAAGGAGACAATTCGCCGTGCTAAAACGATTGTCATTAGCTTTGTTATTGGCACTCCTTGCCGCCGCGCCGGCGACCGCCTGGGCGCAGAAGGGTAAGATCAAGATCGCCGTGCAGGCGCCGCTCTCCGGCGAGCAGGCTGCCCTCGGCGAGCACATCAAACTCGGCGCGCAACTCGCGGTGGAAGAAGCGAGCAAGGCCTTCAAGGATCTTGGCTACGAGCTGGTCTTGGTGCCGCAAGACGACCAGGCCAAGCCAGAGGTCGGCGTCGCCAACGCGAGAAACATGGTCGCCGATCCCGACGTTCTCGTTATCGTCGGCCACTTCAACTCCGGCGTCGCTCTGCCGGCATCCGAAGTTTACAAGGACGCCATGCTGGTGATGATCTCGCCTGCAAATACGGCGACGGAAATCACCGACCGCGGTTACCCCAACGTCAATCGCGTCTGCGGTCGTGACGATGTGCAAGGTCCGGTGGGGGCTCGTTTCGCAGCGGAGAACTTAAAACTCAAATCGGTTTATGTCATTCACGATAAGACACTCTACGGCCAGGGCGTGGCGGAAAACTTTCGCAATGAAGCGAAGAAACTCGGCATGAATGTTTTGGGCTTTGAAGGCACCGAAGAGCGCGCCAACTTCTCGCCGATGATCAACCCGCTCAAAGCCAAGAATCCTGACCTCGTGTACTTCGGCGGCATTTACCACCAAGGCGGTCTTTTGCTAAAGCAACTCCGTGAAAAAGGTGTCAAGGCCAAGTTCATGGGACCGGACGGTTTAGATTCGGCCGAGATGGCAAAAATCGCCGGCACGTCGGTTATTGGGAGTTACTATACCAGCGTGGCTGGGCCGCCCGATGCCTACCCTGAAACCGCCGCGTTTGCCAAGAAATACAAGCAGCGTTTCGGCAAAGACACCGAATCATTCGGCCTATACGGTTACGATGCGACGCTGGTTGGGATCAAGGCGATGGAACAGTGGATTAAAGCGAATGGCGGTAAGAAGCCCAACCGCACCGATGTCGTCACCGCGGTGCGCAAGATCAAAAACTTCAAAGGGGTAACGGGCTCGATCGAGTTCGACAATAAAGGCGATCCGGTCAAAGCCAAATACTTCGTCTTGCAGTTTGAGAAACAAGCGTATCCCGGCAAAGTGGTCAAAGTCATCGAGCAGCAAGCGCCGCCGGCAGCGAAGAAGTCATAATCCCCTCATCTTGCCGTCGCCCCGCGAACTTCAGAATGGAAGATCGAGGATTGATGATCGATTCTCAATCTTCCGTCTTCGATCTTCAGTCCATTTTCAACGAGACCCGATGAAAAAGAAACTGCGAGTCGCTTTACTCTTCGGCGGCAAATCCGCCGAACATGAGATTTCCCTCATATCGGCGAGAAACATCTACGAGGCGATGGACAAAAAAAAATATGACGTCGTCGCCATTGGCATCGATAAACAAGGGCGGTGGTTCACCGACGCGAGAGCGCGCTTGCTGAGCGGTGTGGCGCAGTCCGAGGTCGAATTCTGCGACATGAAGAATGCCACTGCCGTGCTGCCGGGACAAACACGGACTCCAATGGTCCGGCCATCGGCGGGCGCGCCACTCGGGCCGGTGGACCTGGTCTTCCCGGTGCTCCATGGACCCTTTGGCGAAGACGGCACGATTCAGGGCTTGCTCAAGCTCGCGAATGTGCCTTTCGTCGGCGCCGGTGTCTTAGGATCCGCGGTGGGCATGGACAAAGACGTGATGAAACGGCTGCTGCGCGATGGGCAAATTCCCATTGCAAAGTTTATGGCTTTCGAGCGCGTCGATCTGAAGGCGATCAGTTTTGCTCGAGTAAAGAAAGCGCTTGGCCTGCCGTTATTCGTCAAGCCGGCGAATCTGGGTTCCTCGGTTGGAATTAGTAAGGTTAGTAAAAAGGATCAGTTCAGGTGCGCGATCGACGACGCCTTTCGCTACGACAACAAGATTGTGATCGAGGAATTCGTTCCGGGCCGCGAAATCGAGTGCGCCGTTCTTGGCAACGAGAAACCGATCGCCTCACTGCCGGGCGAAATCATCGTGCAACATGACTTCTATTCTTACGACGCCAAATACATCGACGATAAAGGCGCGCGTTTCGAAATTCCCGCGCAGCTGCCAAAGGCCGTGGTGAAAAAAATCCGGGCGCTCGCCTTGCGGTCTTACCGAGTGCTGTGCTGCGAGGGAATGGCTCGGGTTGATTTTTTCCTGCGCGCCAATGGGCAGGTCGTGGTCAATGAGATTAACACCATCCCCGGATTCACCAAGATCAGCATGTACCCGAAGATGTGGCAGGCCAGCGGCATTAGCTATTCCCGGCTAATCGATCGACTGATCAAGCTGGCCCTCGAAAGAGCACGCCAGGAAAAGCGCTTAAGAACTTCTAAATAGCGCCGATCAGTTTAGTTGGAGTCGCTGGATTCTCGAACCGCCTGCGGACAATCGGCAGCTATGGCGCTTAAACCGCTAACCTACGAAGACTCGCTCTACCAACTGTTGCGCGACGGTCAAATCAAAGAGTTCAATCAGCGCAAATCACAGGGCGAGCCATGCCAGCTGACATCCTGCGACTTCCGCCATCTTGACCTGCGCGGTCTCGACGCCGTTGGGATCGACTTTAGCAACTGTTATTTCCCCGCCGCCGATTTGCGCGGCAGGCGCCAGCATCAACGGAGCGGATCTCCGGCGCCTTTTTTCCTGCCGAGTGGCGACAACACCCGGTGCGCAAGCGCACGCTACGAAAACATCACCAGGCGTCCCCCCACACTAGTCCATCTGCCGTCGCAGAAAAGTCGGGATATCGTATTTGTCATCGTCGTCCTGATTTGTCGTGAACTCAAAATTGCTCTTGCCCAAAGTCACCGTTTCAGTCTGCTCGCTGCCGCTCTTCTTGCGTTGCCAGGTTGGCGAGTCGAGATCGTCGACGATGGTGCCCAGGTGAACGACTTTCTTGTTCTTGGGTACGGCGTTCGCGATGCTGGCGACATTTATGACCGGCTGCGGCGCCGGCTTCCTCTCTTCTTTCACCTCACCGAAGCCGGTGGCGATCACCGTGATACGAATCTCGTCGGTCAGGCTTTCATCGATCACCGCGCCGAAGATGATGTTGGCATCGTCGTGCGCTTCCTCTTGAATCATCGACGCCGCCTCGTTGACCTCGTGCAGACAGAGATCCGGCCCGCCGGTAATGTTGATCAGCACGCCGCGCGCGCCCTGAATCGAGATATCCTCGAGCAGCGGACTCGAGATCGCCCTTTGTGCCGCTTCGATGGCGCGGTTTTCGCCCGTGGCGGCCGCGGCGCCCATCAATGCCAATCCCATCTCGGCCATGACGGTGCGCACGTCGGCAAAATCGAGATTGATCAGACCCGGCGTGATGATGAGATCGGAAATCCCACGCACGGCTTGCAGCAGCACGTCGTCGGCCTTGTGAAACGCTTCCAGCATCGTCGTGGTCTTTGCGGCAATGCTTAACAGCCGCTGGTTCGGTATCACGATCAACGTGTCGACGCTCTGCTTCAACTCTTCGATGCCTTCTTCGGCTTGGCGCATGCGCTTCTTGCCCTCGAAGATGAAGGGCTTCGTCACTACGCCGACGGTCAGCGCGCCGACGTCGCGGGCCACTCGAGCGATGACCGGCGCGCCGCCCGTGCCGGTGCCGCCACCCATGCCAGCGGTGAGAAAGATCATGTCGGAGCCTTCAAGATACTCCCTGATCTGTTCTTGATCTTCCAAAGCGGCGCGACGGCCGATTTCCGGGTTGGCGCCGGCGCCCAATCCCTTAGTGACCATGCTGCCGAGTTGAATCCGCAGCGGCGCCTGGCTCGCTTCCAAAGATTGCGCATCGGTATTCGCTACCATGAAATCGACGCCCGAAAGTTTCCCGCCGATCATGGTATTGACCGCATTACCGCCGCCGCCGCCGATGCCAATGACCTTGATCCGCGCGGTCATGCCATGTTGTTCGACAATCTCAAACATAAGCTTTCCTCCTCCGCAAAAAGTCGTTAGGTTTTATTTTCTGACTAAAAGAATTCGCTCAGCCAATCCGACATTCGATGTTTTACTTTCGATAGAATTTTATCGTCGCGGACGCGGAAGGTGCTGCGCTCCTGACGCTTCATGCCGTGCAACACCAAACCCACGCCCGCGGCGTAGACCGGGTTATCGATGATATCGACCAAGCCGACGACGTGAACCGGAACGCCAAGCCTTACCGGCAGGCCCAGGCAGCGCTCAGCCATTTCGACGGCGCCGGGCAACAGCATCGATCCGCCCGTTACCACGATTCCCGATGCTAACACGCCGTCCAAGCCCGATTTGACGATCTCTTTTTGCACCAACTCGAAAATTTCATCGAGACGAGGCTCGATGATTTCACAGAGGATCTGCCGCGAGATGGTACCGGCGCCTTTCCCCGCTACGCTCGGAACATCGACTCTCTCGGCGTCGGACACCATTGCCGCCGTGGCGTAACCATAGCGCTGCTTGATACGTTCGGCGTCGTTGAACGGCGTGCGCAGTCCGGCGGCGATATCGTTGGTCACGTGGTTGCCGCCGATACCAAGGACTGCGGTGTGTTTCAGCGTGCCTTCGTGATAGATGACGATATCGGTCGTGCCACCACCCATATCGACCAAAACAACGCCCAGCTCACGCTGTTCATCGGTGAGCACGGCGTCGGCCGCCGCCAATGGCGCCAGCACGACCTCGGCGACGTTGAGGCCGGTGCGATTGCAACACTTGATGATATTTTGCGCCGAAGTCACCGCGCCGGTGACAATATGAACTTTCGCTTCGAGCCGGACGCCGGACATGCCGAGCGGATCTTTGATCCCATCCTGGTCGTCGACGATATAATCCTGCGGCAGGACGTGCAGCACCTCGCGGTCCATCGGAATCGCCACGGCCTTAGCGGCATCGATGACCCGCTCCAAATCGCGCTGCGTCACTTCTTTGTTCTTCACCGCGACAATACCGTGGCTGTTAAATGCTTTGACGTGGCCGCCCGAAATGCTTGTGAATACGGTGTGAACCTCACAGCCAGCCATGAGTCCCGCTTCTTCGATGGCTCTCCTGACCGAGCTCACAGTGGCTTCGATATTAATCACCACGCCCTTACGCAGCCCCTGAGACGGGTGCGATCCTACGCCGATGATTTCCACGCCTTGATCGGTCATTTCTCCGATCAAAGCGCAAATCTTGGTTGTTCCGATATCTAATCCGACAACGATACTGTGTTTCTTTGCCATAGTTTTCTAAAGTAAGTCGCTCTATCCGCCATCACTGCGAGACGCGGCGCAGCCGGGCAACCACTTGATTGCGAAAGGTCATATCTAATGACGTCAGGCGTTCTTCATGACCTTTCCACAGCGCTAACAGGCGTTCCATGCGGTCCAATTTCTCGTCCCATTCTCCCCAACCCATGTGCAGCGCGACGGGATATGTCGTCGTATAAACCACCAAGCGATCGGGCGCGTCGAAATGAATTTCCGAAAGCGAATGCGAGCGCTGCGCCATCATCTCGGCAAGGCGCATGGCGTCCTGAATGCGCCGGCGCACGGCTGGATTGGCCGTCATGATATCTTCGGCGCGCAGGCCGGTGAGCAGCGGAAATTTGACGTTTTCGCCGGCAGCGACTTCCTTAAAAACCGTACCGTCCGAGTCGACATAGTAAAGCTTGCGGATAGCGACAATCGCCCTGGGCGTGCGCTCCTCAACGTCGATGATGATGCGGCTGGGAAACTCCCGGCGCACTAAAACGCGGCGCACCCAAGGATGTTTGGCGATTTTTTTTTCGATGCCGGCCAGCTCGATCTTCCAGATGCTCATTCCCTGGCGCAATCCGGCGATGGTGACGATCTCGTTGCCACTGACTTTGTCGCCGCCACGCACCTGAATCTCGCGCACTGAAAAATATGGATTTTCCACGACGAAATCGCGCAGCGAATCCGCTGCTGCCACGAGCGGGCCGCTGAGACGATAGCCCACTGCAGCTAAAATCAAGAGGCCAACGAGTCCGCCATAACGCAGGGTGCGCCGACGCCAGGGCCGTTCAGCCTTTTTCCGATTATCTTTGCGATAAACTTTTAGTTGCATCGCTTCCGGCTCAATCGGCCGCCCACTCACCTATAAGCTTCACTTCCAGAACCAACTCGACGCCGAACTGTCTGCGCACTTCTGCCCGTGCCAGCTCCGTCAGTTGCAGCACGTCCGCCGCTTTGGCGCCGCCGAGATTGACGATGAAGTTCGCATGGCGCTCGGATATTTGTGACTGGCCGATCCGCTTGCCTTTCAGCCCGGCGGCCTCGATCAACCGGCCCGCATAATCCCCCGGTGGATTACGAAACATCGACCCGGAGTTGGGATAACCGGAAGGCTGGCTGGCTTTTCGCCGACGCACCAACTCGTGAAGCTTGGAGCCTACCGCGGCGGGCTCGGCGTTGGGCAATTGCATGCGCACACGAGTCACGATCGTTCCTGGCGGTAAATGAGAATCGCGGTAGCTAAAAGTCATCTCATCCCGGCTAAGCCGAATCGGCTGTCCTTGCGACGTCACGCCGTCGATTTGATCGGCGACTTTTTCGAACTCGGAACCATACGCTCCCGCGTTCATGAACAACGCCCCGCCGACACTGCCGGGAATGCCCTCGGCAAATTCCAGACCCGCATACCCTTTGCGCGCCGCTTCGCGAACCAATTGCGTTACAGCGTAGGCTGCGCCGACATGCACATGGACCCGTGCAGCTTCTTCCTGCCATTCGATTTTCTTGAATTCGCCGGCTAAGCGGATCACCGCACCGCGCACGCCGCGGTCGCCGATTAAAACATTGCTGCCGTTGCCCAGAAGACAAAAACTCATGGCGCACTGATTGAGCGAGCGCAAAACACTTCTCAATGCCGCGTCCGTATGCGCTTCGATGAAATAATCCGCCGGTCCACCGATCTTCATCGACGTGTAACGCGCCAAAGGCTCGGCAATCTTCACGTTCAGCCCGGAAATCTGTTTTAGCTCCGCCGCCAATGGCGAATCGTTACTAGTTTTGGTCATCGCGAGCGTCACAGCTGAATTGGAGTGATGGAATACTGGAATATTGGAGCGTTGGGCCTCCCCCATCACTCCATCTCTCCATCACTCCAGTACTCCAATTCCCAAGGTTTCACTTCAGCGCCTCAACCAAGGCTTCTCCGACCTTGTAGATATCGCCCGCGCCAAGCGTCAGAGCGATGTCGCCGCCATTAAGTTTTTCTGCCAGCTGCGCGACGATCTGGTTTTTGTCCGGGACGAATTCCACATCCAGATGGCCCTTGCGTTTGATCGCTTGATACAGCGCCTCGCCGGTGATGCCGGAAATCGGATCTTCGCCGGCGGGGTAAATTTCCGTCAGCACGAGCCGATCCGCGCCTTCGAAAGCGGTCAAGAATTCATCGAAGAGATCCCTGGTTCGGGTAAAGCGGTGCGGCTGAAAGATCACCGTCAACGGCCGCTTCCAGCTGTCGCGGATGGCGCCAATCGTCGCGCGAATTTCCGTCGGATGGTGGCCGTAATCATCAACGACCATGATTCCGTTGGGCTCGCCCTTGATTTCGAATCTCCGGTGAATCCCGGTAAATGCGCCTAGCCCCTCGACGACGTGCGTGAAGGGAATCTCGAGCTCATGAGCAACGGCGACGGCCGCCAACGCGTTCGTCGCGCTGTGTCGCCCGGGAAGGTTCAAGCGCAACCGACCCAATGACTTTCCATGACGCAACACGGTAAATTCGACCCCGGCCGCGGTCATTTTCAGATCCTGAGCCGAATACTCGGCCTCGGCCGAGAGCCCGTACGTCGTGAAGCGCTTTTTCGCTTTGGGCAAAAGACCATGCACATTGGCGTCGTCGATACAGAGCACGGCCAATCCATAGAACGGCACTTGGTTCATGAACGTGAGAAAACTATCGTTGAGCCGTTCCACCGTTTGATGGAAATCCATGTGTTCCTTATCGATGTTGGTCACAACGGCGATGGTCGGCGACAACAGCAGAAAACTGCCGTCGCTTTCATCCGCCTCGGCGACCAGAAATTCGCCCTGACCCATCTTGGCGTTGGTGCCGAGCAAATGCACTCGACCGCCGATTACCATCGTCGGATCCAGTCCCGCTGTGCTCAACACCGCGGCGATCATCGACGTTGTCGTCGTCTTGCCGTGACTGCCAGCCACCGCAACGCCGTACTTCATGCGCATCAGCTCAGCCAACATTTCCGCGCGCGGGATCACCGGGATATGGCGCCGGCGCGCTTCCAACACTTCCGGATTGGAATATTTGACCGCCGTTGAAATCACGACAACGGACGGGTTGCCGGCAAGGTTCACCTCTTGGTGTCCGACAAACACGCGCGCGCCGAGCGAACGTAGTCGTCGTGTCACTTCGCTTTCCTGAAGATCCGAGCCGGTCACCACATACCCCGAATTCAACAAAACCTCGGCGATGCCGCTCATGCCGATGCCGCCGATGCCGACGAAATGAATTTTATGTTTCTTCTGCAGCATGAAACTTCAGTCACCGGCGACATTTTATCCATGTGCCAAGGCGTAACACTCATCGACGATTCGCGCCGCCGCTTGAGGGCGTCCCATGGCGCGCGCGGCGGACGCCATTCGATCGATTCGGCCGCGATCCGCCACGTAGCTGCGAATTCTCTCCGACAAAATTTGCCCGTCCAATGCTTGATCCAAAATCATTTCGGCGGCGCCACGCTCTTGGAGAGCTTGGGCGTTGCCGCGCTGATGATCGTAAATCGCGTAAGGATACGGCACGACAATCGCCGCCTTGCCGAACGCGGTCAGTTCCGCCACCGTCGTCGCGCCGGCGCGACACAGCACCAGATCCGCCCGCGCATAAGCTTCATCCATTTTGTCGATGAACTGCGCTATTTCCGCTTCGAACGGCAGCGTCGCGTAAGCTTCCTTGATCGCGGCGTAATCAAGCTCGCCGGTTTGGTGCACGACAAAAAGTTCCGACTGCAGATCGGTCAATTGTTTGAGCGCGTCGACCACCGCAAAATTGATGCGGCGGGCACCGGCGCTGCCGCCGAATACCAACAGCGAAAACTTGTCCCGCCTTGGAACCTCGGGGAGTTTTTGCCAGCGAACCGGATTGCCGGTTTCGATCACTCGAGCCCGCGGAAAATACTCCACGCTCTTGCCATAGGACGTGAACACGCGATTGACCATCCGCGAAAGAATCTTGTTGGTAAAGCCGGGCCGAAGATTTTGCTCCATGATAGCGCAGCGAATGCCGCCTAACTTTGCAGCGAGCAGTACCGGGCCCGAGGCATAGCCGCCCAATCCGATCACGCAGTCGGGGCGAAATTTTTTGATCACCGCCAACGAGCGCACAACGCTCGCGGGCACGCCGTAGAGCGCGTCGAGCAAACCGCGCATCCCTCTTCCTTTAAGACCCTTGACCGTCAAGGTCTCCAATCTGAATCCTGCTTTTGGCAGCACACGAAATTCGATCCCTTGTTTCGTTCCGACGAACAAGATCTCCGTCGTCGGATCGCGTCGTTGAAATTCCCGCGCCACCGCCAACCCGGGGAACAGATGGCCACCCGTTCCCCCGCCGGCGAAGATCACCCGCATGCTAGAATCTCCGGCGCGAGAGACCCAGCAATATTCCCGCCGCCATCAAATTGATCACCATGGCGGATCCACCGTAGCTAATAAACGGCAATACCAAGCCCTTGGTCGGCATCAATCCCATGACAACGCCCATATGGATCAAGGCTTGCGCTCCGAGAAGCACTGTCAAGCCAAATGCCAGATACTGCTCGAACGGCTCTTCGATCTTGGCCGTTAGTCTGAGGCCGCGCGTGATGATGACGCCGAACAGCGCCAAAACCACCCACGCTCCTAACAGGCCCAATTCTTCGCCGACCACCGAATAAACAAAATCGGTATGCGCTTCCGGCAGATAAAAAAGTTTCTGGCGGCTTTCGCCTAAGCCGCGCCCCCAGAGTTGGCCGGAGCCGAATGCAATCAAGGACTGAATGACGTGAAATCCGCTGCCGGCGGCATCGCTCCATGGATCTAAGAAAGTCATTAGCCGGCGCACGCGGTACTCAGCCTTGGTCATCACATAGACTAACAGGGGCAAAGCCATCAGCCCGGTGGCGAGCAGATGATGCACGCGCGCGCCGCCGACGAACAGCATGAAATAGAGCAGCATGGTCATAATCAGGGCGCTGCCGAAATCAGGTTCGAGCAGCAGCACCCCGGCAAACGCCCCACTCACCATCAGGTGGGGCAGAACGCCGACGGAAAACGTGCGGATCGTTTGCTCCTTCTTGGCCATGGAGTGGGCGAGATAAAAAATCATGGCCAACTTCGCCAGCTCGGACGGCTGAAAGGCGAAGCCGGCGAGCATGATCCAGCGCCGCGCGCCGCCGCGGTTCACGCCGATGCCCGGAACCAAAACGAGGATGAGAATGACAAATGTAACGGCCAAAAGCGGATAGGCCAGCCGACGATAAAGCGTGGACGGCACCATCGAGCAAACGATCAAGGCCACTGCGCCCGCGCCCATGGCAAGCAGCTGTTTGCGGAAGAAGTAAGTTCCGTCGCCGTAGCGTTCTTGGGAGTAGAGATAGCTGGTGCTCAAGACCATGGTCATGCCCAGCGCCAGCAGGCACACGACCGCAAGCAGCATCCATTTATCAATGGCCAAACCGTCTCTCATAATGCTTGCACCAGGCGCTTAAAAATTTTTCCTCGTTCCGCGTAGTTGCGAAACTGGTCGAAACTGGAACAAGCCGGCGAAAGCAGCACCACATCGCCGGCGCGCGCGTGCGCCGCGGCATCGCTGACCGCCGCATGAAGATCGTCGACGATGACGGTCTCGGTAAACTGTCCCACGCTGCGCGCAATGATCTCCTTCGCTGCGCCGAACAACACCAAGCGGCGCACGTTTTTCTTGATGTCATCCGCGAGGGGAGCATAATCGCCGCCCTTATCAACGCCGCCTGCGAGCAAGATCACCGGATCGCTAAAACTGGCCAGCGATTTCACGACGGCGCCGACATTGGTTCCCTTGGAGTCATTGTAATAGCGCACGCCGTTTCGCTGCCGGACAAACTCGAGACGGTGCTCGAGCCCGGGGAAGCTGTCCAGAATCTCTTGAATCACCGCGCGCGAAATCCCAACGCATTTTGCCATGGCGGCAGCGGCCATCATGTTTTCCACGTTGTGCACGCCGTGAAGTTTGACGTCAGCGAGAGAAAAGCGCTCTTCCTGCGCGTCAAAGCGCCAAATAATTGCATTGGCGGTGGCGAAAACCCCGTCCCTCACTTCAGAGAAGCCGAAGGAGACGATCCGCGCCTTGATGCGTTCGCGCATTTCCCAGACACGCGGGTCGTCACGGCTGAGAATCGCGAAGTCGTCGCTGGTTTGAGCTTCGAAGATTCGCTCCTTAGCATGGCAGTAATCGGCAAACGTCGCATAGCGGTCTAAATGGTCTTCGCTGATATTGAGCAAGGCGGCCATTCGCGGCCGAAACTTCTCGATCCACTCCAATTGGAAACTGCTGATCTCGACAACTCCCCAGTCCCAGTCGTCCGACACAGCGGCGATCAAAGGCACGCCTAGATTACCGCCGATAAAAACCTTTCGGCCACTGGCCTTGATCATTTCACCGACCAAGGTTGTCGTAGTGCTCTTGCCGTTGGTCCCGGTAATCGCAACCAAAGGTGCGCGGAAAAATCGATGCGCCAGTTCGACTTCGCTGAAAACCGGAATCCGCTGCGCTACGGCTTGCCGTAACAAACGATTTTCCTGCGCCACTCCCGGACTCGGAATGACGCAATCGACCCCGGCGAGCCAACCAACCTCTTCGCCGCCCAAATGATAATCGACCGGCAGCCCGGCGAGAGTTTCCTTGGCTTGCTTGAGTTCGTCTTCCTGGCGCAGGTCGCTAACCACCACACTGGCTCCGTGTTGCGAGAGAAAACGCGCACATTCGCTGCCCGTGCGCGCAAGCCCAATGACCAGAACCTTTTTGCCTTTGAGCTCCATCGATCATCGCCATTGTCATCGGAGTTTCAAGGTACTCAAGCCGATCACGGCGCAAATAAAGGAAACGATCCAAAAACGCACGATGATTTGCGGCTCTTTCCAGCCTTTGAGCTCGTAATGATGATGGATCGGCGCCATCAGGAAAACGCGCTTGCGCCTGATCTTGTATGAAACCACCTGAAAAATGACCGACAGCGATTCGATGACGAACACGCCGCCGACAATGATCAGCAGAATCTCGTTCTTGGTCATCACCGCGACGACGCCGAGAGCCGCGCCTAGGGCGAGCGAACCAACGTCGCCCATGAACATCTCCGCGGGATAGGCGTTGTACCAGAGAAAGCCCAAACCCGCGGCCACCACCGCGGCGCAAAAGACGCTCAACTCGCCGACGCCGGCGACATAGGGAATCTGCAGATACTCCGCCAGCTTCAAGTGACCGGTGACGTACGCGATAACGGCGTACGTGCCGGCGGCAATCATCACGGGACCGATGGCAAGACCATCGAGACCGTCAGTCAGATTGACGGCATTGGAAGTAAAAACGATGACCATCATCGCAAAAGGGATATAAAGGACGCCGAGGTCTAAACGGAAAGTTTTAATAAACGGAAAAGCAATCTCGGTGCTAAACCTGGGCTGGTAGTAGAGGGCAACGGCAACGATGAAGGCGACGGCGAGCTGGCCGAGCAGTTTTGCCTGCGGCGAAAGCCCTTTGCTGTTTTTACGGGTCAATTTCAAGTAATCATCGACAAATCCGACCACGCCGGTGCCCAAAGTGGCGATGAGCGCGAGCAAAACATAACGATTGGCGATGTCAGCCATCATCAGCGTTGAAAACAACAGCGCCAGAATAATCAATGCGCCGCCCATGGTCGGCGTCCCCGCCTTGACCGCGTGGTGCGCCGGTCCGTCGTCGCGAATTTGCTGGCCAATCTGCTTCTCGGTCAAAGTTCGAATCAACCACGGCCCGAGGAGAAAAGAGATAAGGAGGGCCAGCAATGCCGCCATCGCGGCGCGAAACGTGATGTAGCGAAAGACATTGAAGCCTGAGTACGAGGTCGCTAGCGGAAACAGCAGGTAGTAAAGCAATTCCAATCTCCTATGCCTTTCCGCTTCTGAGCTCACCGAGAATGGTTTCCATCCTCATGCCGCGCGACCCTTTTAATAGCAGCCAATCGCCCTTCTTCACTCGCTCACGGAGCCTGCGAACGAGATCGGCGTGATCTTTACAGATAAAGATTTGCTCCGGTCTCAGGCCGTCGTGCAGCGCGCCTTTACGAACCTCGGTTGCTTGATTCCCGAGCAGATACAGCGCGTCGATCTTTACGCGCGCCGCGAATTTGCCAAGCTGGCGATGTTCTCTTGCGCTTTGTTTGCCGAGCTCGAACATGTCTCCGAGAACGGCGATTCTGTTGCCACGACAATCGATTTCCGCCAGGGTTTGTAGCGCCGCTTGCATCGAGGCCGGATTGGCATTGTAGGTGTCGTTGATAATGCCGATACCTTTAGACTCTTCGATTTGCATGCGCATGGAGAAAGGCTGGACCCTTTCCAGGCCGCGGCGAATCGCCGGCAACTTGACTCCGGCGCCGAGAGCTAGGGCCACTGCGCCAAGCGCGTTGCTAACGTTGTGTTGGCCGAGATAGTTGAGCTCTATGTTACAGCGCCGCAAACCGGCATGCAGAACGAATTGCATCCCGGTTGTCCCACGCATGCGCCAGGAATGCGCGCGCACCTGTCCGAGCTTGCCGTAGGTGATTTTTTTACCCTTGAACCTAGCCGCAAGCTTTCTCACCCACGGATCATCCAGATTCACCGCAATCGTGCCGCCAGGGCGAATGTTCTGGAAAAGCGCCCCTTTTTCTCGGGCAACGCCGGCCAAGCTGTTCAGTCCTTCAAGATGCGCAGCCGCAACCGAGGTAATGATTCCCGAGTCCGGGTCGGCGATTTCGGCAAGGCGCTGAATTTCTCCAGGATGATTGGTGCCGAGTTCGACGACGGCGACCTTGTGTCGTCTGCGCAATCTGAGGAGGGTCAACGGCAGACCGACGAGATTGTTGAAATTACCTTCGGTCTTTAGCACCTTGCCGCGTAAGGACTCGCCGTCGAGCCAAGCTTCTTCGAGTATCGCCGCAATCATTTCTTTCGTCGTGGTTTTGCCGTTGGAGCCGGTAATCGCCAGTACAATAGGGGCAAACTGTTGGCGGCGATAATAAGCAAGATCGCCCAACGCCCGCAGCGTGTCGGGCACTCTAACGGTCGTCGCCTTGTCGAGAATTTTCCCGTGTAATGGGCGATGAACGATCACGCAGGCGGCGCCACGGCGCACCGCGTCCGCGACAAATCGATGGCCGTCATGCCGCTCGCCCTTTAAGGCAACGAAAACCGAACCTTTTTTGATCCTCGTCGAATCGGTCACAATTTCACCGAATCGCATTATGCCGCTATCTCGCGCGATCTTGCCGCCGGTCGCTGCGACAATTTCTGCTTTGTTCCACGCCATTTCCCGTCGGCTTACTCGCTGGCTCGGCGTTCCAACTCGTCGCGAGCCACCTCCCGATCGTCGAAATGAATCTTCGTCGTCCCCAAGATTTGATAATCCTCGTGGCCTTTGCCGGCGATCAGAACCAAATCACCATGACGCGCCGCCCTGAGCGCGATGCCAATCGCTTTTCGGCGATCGGCTTCCACAACGTAGCCGCGCTCAGCTTCGCTTTCGCCGACTCGAGACCCGAGATCCGAAACCCGAAACTTTTTTAGCCCGGTCCTGGCGACGCCAGCCTCCACCTCATCGACAATTACCAGCGGGTCCTCGGTGCGCGGATTATCGGATGTGATCACCACGAGGTCGCTCAGCCGGCCGGTGATCTCGCCCATCAAAGGCCGCTTGCCGCGATCGCGGTCGCCACCGCAACCAAAGACGGTGATGAGCTTACCGCGCGTCAACGGGCGTACCGCGCCGAGTACTTTTTCGAGCGCGTCAGGCGTATGGGCATAGTCGACCAGGACCGAGATGCCGAGACGGTTGTCAATCTTTTCGAGCCTTCCAGGAACCGTCCGTAGCTGCCGAATGCCTTGCGCCGCGATGCCATCACCGAGTCCCAGCGCGCCTCCGACCCCGACCGCGCCGAGAATATTTTGCAAATTGGCCGCGCCGATCAGCGAGGAAGTAAACTCGATCTTGCGCTCGCGCGCTTGAATCGTACCGCTGAGGCCGTTGACATCGCTTTTGACGTTTAGTGGATGGACATCCCACTGCGAGCCTTCGCCATAACTCCACACCTCCGTGCCCTGGCTCCGGACTTTTCCGATCAGTTCAGGACCGCGCGGATCTTCGCCGTAGATCACCGCCGCTTTTTGCGCTTTGGCGCTGACCTTCAGATAATCAGTGAACAGCCGGCTCTTGGCCGAAAAGTATTCATCCATGTCGCCATGATAATCGAGATGGTCTCGCGAGATATTGGTAAATACGCCGACATCGAAATCCAATCCACGCACTCTTTGCTGCGCCAGAGCGTGTGACGAAACTTCAATCGCGACGGATCTGACTCCGGCGCGGGCCATCTCCGCCAACATTTCTTCCAAGTCGGGGGACTCTGGCGTCGTCTGATGCGACGGGACTTCGTGCCCGCGATAGCGATAATTGATCGTACCGATCACTCCCGACTCCATCCCCGCAGCTTGAAGCATTGACTCGACTAGATAAGTGAGCGTCGTCTTGCCATTGGTGCCGGTCACACCCACCAACTTCAATCCTCGGCTGGGCTGGTTAAAAAAATGCGCCGCCCACAATCCCATCGTGCGACGGACATCTTTGACCCGCATCGATGCGGTCGCCCGCGGCCAATTCCCCTCCCGGGAAAAGACCACAGCCGCAGCGTTGCGCCGCACTGCTTCCGCTATGAAATCATGACCGTCGGCCTTCTCCCCTGGCACCGCGAAAAAAATATCCCCCACGCTCACTTTCCGTGAATCGTAGGTCAACCCGTTTACTTCCTGATCCAGATTTCCTGCAGCCGCTGCCACCTCCTCGATCGTCAGGAACTCCTTGATTCGCATCGCCCGTCAACCCTGTAGGTTAAGAACTAAAACACTTTCCTCGTTCCAGCGTCCCCCCGCTTGCGGCGATTGTTTCACCACGTAACCGTTGCCCTGAAGCCTCAGCTTCAGTTTTAGCGTCTGCGCTTTTTCCAAAGCCTCCCGCAGACTCAGGCCGACGAAGTCCGGAGCCGTGTCTCCGTTGGTCTCCATTGTACCCGCGCTGTTGGGTTTAGCCACGCGCCGGACTAACGCCTCCGGCTGGCTAGGCAGCGCCGGAATGAGCGCGGCTTGTTGCGGCGCTACTGCAAGATGCCGCAGAGCGGCTTGAGCGATATTGCGGAACGCTGGCGCCGCGACGACACCACCATAAACGTTCACCTCAGGTTCATCGATCAATACCAATGCGACCAGTCGCGGGTCGTTTGCCGGGACGAAGCCGACAAACGACGCCACCCGTTTCTTTGCCGCGTAGCCGCCGTGAACCGGATCCGCCTTCTGAGCCGTGCCGGTTTTTCCTGCGACTTCGAATCCGTCCACGTTCGCCATTACGCCGGTGCCGCCTTCATTGGTTACATCCTTGAGTATGGACGCCAGTGATCTCGCGGTCTTTTCCGAGATCACGCGCCTAACTACATGGGGTTGAATTTCGAGCACGATTTCTCCCTGCGGGCTGACCACGCGTCGGGTGACGTAGGGGCGCATAAGAAATCCGCCATTGGCGATCGCGGCATACGCCGTCACCATTTGTAACGGCGTCGCCGAGATGCCCTGTCCAAAGGCGTGTGTCGCCAGGTCAATCGCCGACCAGCTCTCGGCCCTGCGCAAAAGCCCGGGCACTTCTCCCGGCACGTCGATCCCCGTGACCTGGCCGAAGCCAAATTTCTCGATGTACCTGTAATAACGGTCTTTCTTAAGCTTCTGTGCGACTTTGGTAAAGCCGATGTTGCTCGACACCTGCAATATCTTAGCAAATGACAACCAGCCATGCGGGTGGGTGTCGTGGATGACTTTGCCGGCGTAGGGATATTTGCCCATTTCACAATAGAACAAATCTTCTTTACCGACGACGCCTTCCTCCAGTGCCGCTGCAGCGAGAATGGTTTTAAAAGTAGATCCGGGCTCGAAACTGTCGGTGACCGCGCGGTTGCGCCGCTGATCGGCCGACTGTTTGCTATAATTGTTAGGATCGAATGCGGGATAATTCGCCAGCGCCAGGACTTCGCCGGTGAACGGCTCCATCACGATCGCCACCCCCGACTTGGCGCGATATTTTAGGACCGTCGCCTCCAGTTCTTTTTCGGCGATATGTTGTATGGAGGTATTGAGTGTGAGATGGACGTCGCTCCCGGGAGGAATTCGCAGTCCTTCAACGCCTTGTACCAGCACTCGGCGTCCGAGGGCGTCGCGCTCGGTAACCGAAGAGCCCGCTTCACCGCGGATGTAATCGTTGTACTTGAGTTCGAGTCCTTCGAGCCCTTCAGAATCCCGCCCGACAAAGCCGATCAATTGCCCGGCTAGCTGATTCTGGGGATAGTAACGATTGGGCTCGTAAAACATGCCGATCCCGGTTGGGTTAAGCGCTTGAATTTTCTCCGCCTCGGGCGACGCTACTTGCCGCTTTATCCAGACAAAGGGTTTGTCTGAGGTGAGTTTTTGTTTAACGTCGGCGGCGCGCAAATTGAGAATCCGCGCCAGGCCCTGACTGAGCTGTTCCGGATCTTGAACGCGGTGTGGGCGGGCATACACCGACTGCGATTCCATGCT
>Ga0066710_100000262_pt1 | contig 28987 bp, 26 predicted proteins | sample GraSoiAngelo_159_FD_79666 | JGI IMG/M metagenome (GOLD analysis project Ga0066710, IMG submission 79666) | Grasslands soil microbial communities from the Angelo Coastal Reserve, California, USA - 14_1009_16_40cm | ecosystem: Environmental > Terrestrial > Soil > Grasslands | place: USA... | reverse complement strand
TGAGCGTCGTGATTACAACCTACACTCTAGCCGCAGGGTTTATTCAGGACCATGGGGACCAGGACGATAGTATTGCCGAGGAGAATGGTGATCATCGCCTGCCACCAGTTCATGCCGGCCTCGATGAAACCTCCCGCGAGAGTGTAGGTTGTAATCACGACGCTCATGCCGATCCAGAGAGCTGCGATGTTCCAGGTGGACCAGGTTCGTTCGCGGATCGTCGTCGGTGCCAGGTCGCGATTCCAGAGCGGACTGCCGGATATGTCCTGTTTCAGCTCGACAAAATCCTGCTGTAGCGGCGGTCGATGACCGCCGACGATACGTGCGGTCATGCAAACGTCCCTCGCTTGAGAAAACGGCCCATTCCTGCCTTGCCCTTGAAGGTTCCGTTCTCAACGATCACGTTCCCCCGCGAGATGACAGTCTCCGTCACACCCCGAACCCTGCGGCCTTCATAAGCGCTATAGTCCACGCGCATGTGATGCGTTTTGGAGCTGATGGTTTGCTCCCGGTCAGGATCAAAGATCACGATGTCCGCATCCGATCCGACGGCGATCGTTCCCTTCCTGGGAAAAAGTCCGAAAATCTTCGCCGCTGCCGTCGATGTGAGTTCGACGAATCGATTCCGGTTGATCCGTTTTTGGACAACACCGCCATCGAATACCAGGCTCATTCGGTGCTCGACGCCCGGCCCGCCATTTGGGATCTTGCTGAAGTCTTCGCGGCCGAGTTCTTTTTGTTCCTTGAAGCAGAATGGGCAGTGGTCGGTCGAAATCACCTGAAGGTCATTCATGCGCAATCCCTTCCAGAGCTGTTCCTGGTTGGATTTGTCGCGCAGCGGAGGCGTCATGACGTATTTGGCCCCTTCGAAGCCCTCCTGCTCGTAGTAGCTGTAGTCGAGGAAGAGGTACTGAGGACACGTCTCAGCATAGGCCGGCAATCCAAGGTCACGCGCGGCTTGAACCTCCTTGAGGGCATCGTAAGAACTGAGGTGGACAATGTACACCGGGGAGTCCGCCATCTCCGCAATCGCAATGGCGCGGTGAACGCCCTCGGCCTCAGCAAGGGTGGGCCGGGTCAACGCGTGGTATTTGGGAGCCGTCCTGCCTTCGGCCAGCGCGCGCTTGACGAGGACATCGATGACCACACCGTTCTCTGCGTGCATGCAAATCAGGCCGCCTGCATTGCCGGCAGCGGTCATTGCCTTGAAGATCGTCGCGTCGTCGACGAGAAACACTCCGGGATATGCCATGAACAACTTGAAGCTCGAGACCCCTTGATCGATGAGCCCCTTCAGCTCTGGTAATCGCGCATCGGGAAGATCGGTGCAAATCAGGTGGAACCCGTAGTCGATAGCGGCCTTGCCTTCGGCTTTCGCGAACCAGACATCCAGTGCCTGATTCAACGATTGGCCGTGATATTGCACGGCGAAATCGATAATCGTGGTGGTGCCGCCGAACGCCGCTGCGCGAGTGCCGGTTTCGAAGTCATCGGACGATGAGGTACCGCCGAACGGCAAATCCAGGTGAGTATGTGGATCAATTCCACCTGGAATAACGAGTTTTCCAGTAGCATCGATCGTCGTGTCGACGGTACCGACAACGCCCTCGAGCCCGATTCCGATCATCGCGACCGTTGAACCATCAATCAGCACATCGGCAACGTAGGTGTCGACAGCAGTAACAACATGCCCGTTTTTGATCAGTGTTTTCATCGCGGCAAACTATACGACACCCGGGCACGAAGACACAAAGCGGCCTTTTGGCTTTGAGCTTGCACAGACGAAATTAGGCAATACCTTTTGAGCTTTTTGGGGAGAGTAGGAATGAAGACTGGACAAGACGTTAAAGAACCTGGCCTATATGCTTCAGATTGCTGCGGCGAAGAAGTAATGTTAGAGAAAGATGCGAGTTTCCCGCGCTGCCTGCATTGCTTAGCTCTTTCACAGTGGGAACTGGTTGACATACCCGAACAACAGGCCGCCTAAGTACAAAATTTCCCGGAAATAGCCGGGAACGAGCCGCGAATTACGCCAATTACGCGAATGGGGCGCAAAAAGAACATTCGATGCGCTCCATTCACGTAATTGGACTAATTCGCGGCTATGACCCCCGCTTTCCTTATCGGGCGTTCAAGACGAACCGATTGTCGTATGTGTCCTTCAGATCCACGTTAGCCTCTGCAATTTTTCCATCCACCAGCGACAGGCTCTTCAAGACATTGGGGGGTCCGCTTTCGGGCATGATCCCGTCAGGTGAATACAGGGAAAGGTTGGCCCTGAGCGACTCCACATAACGATCGCGATCGGCTGCCCAGAAAGACTCCGGCATGACTGCCGCTATCTCTTCGGCGGGATGCTCCTGAATGTATCGGAGGACGCGTACCGCGGCATTCACCACGCTCTGAACGGTGTCCGGGTTCTGCTGGATGAATTCAGCAGTCGTATAGACACCTCCAGCTGGCCAGGGCCCGCCGAAGATATCATGGGTGCCTTTCTCGGTCCGGGTGTCGTACAGCGGCCTCGCAATTCCGTCTCGTTCCAGCTTCGACGCGAGCGGATCGACGGTAACACCCGCCCAGACCCGATCCTGTTCAAGAGCCGCCAGCATGGTGGAGATGCCCGCAGTGACAACAGGGATGGAATGTGGATCGAGGCCATTCTGCCGCAGCAGGTACTTCACAAGCTGGTCGGTTGAAGAACCCGGCGCAGTCACTCCGACGGGTTTGCCGACGAGGTCGTTTATCGTGCGCACGTGATCGAAATGTTTCTTTCCGACCATCAGCACCAGACCCGGATAGCGATCGAACAACGCCACCATGACGAGACGTTTCCCTTGCGCCTGTGCACGAATCGTGTGTTCGTAAAAACCGGCCACCATGTCCACCGATCCGCCCATCATCGCGGCCAGCGCTTCCGATCCCCCGCGCAGATCGGAAATGGTCACCTCCAGCCCTTCATTTTTGAAGTACCCGAGCCGGTCGGCGAGCGTCAGCGGCAAATAGATGAATTGTGTCTGGCCCCCAACAGCGATTTGGATCGGGGGCTTCCCGCCGTGCCGCGTGCACGCGAGTGTGAGACAAACGAGGAGAAGCATGCTGATGTATTTACGCCGCCAGTAAATCATCCTGGTCCGCTTTCCACCGCACCAGCCGGTGTTCGAGCCACGTTACGCCCATTTCGACCACGACAACAACCACGCAGAGAATGAGCATACCGGCATAGACGCCGGCCGCATCAAAATTTCCTTGCGCCTGGCTGATGATCCAGCCCAGACCTTGAGCGGCGGCCATGTATTCGCCGACGACTGCGCCCACCAGCGCGAATCCCACCGATGTATGGAGGCTCGAGAGAATCCACGTCATCGCGGACGGCAGCAGCACATGCCACGCCAGCTGAGCCTCCGACGCGCCAAGCATCCGGGCATTGTTGATGATGTTCCGGTCGACTTCCCGGACACCCCGGTAGGCATTAAAGAAAACAATGAAAAAAACCAGCGAGAATCCCAATGCGATTTTGGAACGTTCATCGATTCCGAGCAGCAAAACGAAGATCGGCGCGAGAACGAGCCTGGGCAGTGCGTTCAATACCTGAATGTAGGGGTTGAAGACAGCGGCCCAGAATTCCGATCGGCCCAGCAGGAAGCCGACGGTCACGCCGAAAACGACGCCGAGAACGAAGCCGCCTGCCATCTCCTCCAGCGTTACGAGCAGGTGGTGGTAGATGTTCCGGCCTCCCAGAAGGAACGCCGGGTCGCCAAGCCACCGCAAGGCGCGAGCCGCGAATACAGAGGGCTGAGAAAAGAAGAAGGGATCGATAATATCGAAGCGCGATGCCAGCTCCCATCCGCCGATGATCAAAACCAGCAACGCGGCGCGGAGCACTGTGACGAGCGGACGTCTCTTAACCGGCATAGGCAGCCATGACCTCCTCCCTGAGGTTTCTCCAGACGGTCTCATAAATCTCGGCGAATCCCGGAATGAATCGGGCTTCAGCGACATTACGCGGCCGCGGCAACGCGACAGGATAATCTCCCTTCAATCTGGCATTCGGGCCGGCGCTGAAAAGCAGAACCCGGTCCGCCATCGCAATCGCCTCTTCAAGGTCGTGGGTGACGAACAGGACTGTGGCTCCGATCTCCTGCCACAACTCCAAAAGCTCGTTTTCCATCAATGCCCGCGTCTGCGCGTCCAGCGCTGAAAACGATTCGTCCATCAGAAGAATCGGAAGACGGTTGATCAGCGCCTGGGCCATCGCGACCCGCTTTCGCTGTCCTCCGGAGAGCTGAGAGGGAAATCGCGCATCGAGGTCACGCAACTTCACGCGCTCGAGCCAGAGGCGCGCATCCTTGACCGCCTGCTGCCTGGGAACGCCTCGAAGAAGGGGGCCCAACATGACGTTCTCGAGCGCCGTCTTCCACGGCAGCAGAGCATCCTGCTGGAACATGTACACCGCGTCCCGGTTGATCGTGGAGATTTCCTGCCCAGCGCTGAATACCTTGCCGGCCGAGGGTTTGAGCAGTCCCCCTATGAGGTTCAGGACAGACGATTTACCGCAACCTGTGGGCCCGACGATAGCCGCAAACTGCCCGCGCGGGACCTCGAAGGAAAGGTCCTGCAGGGCGCTGTAGCTGCCGAAGCGAAGTCCAACGGAATCAAGGGTTACTTCAGTCATCGATGTGTGTTTTAATTTGAATATGGGAAGTCTGCGATTCTGAAATTTACAGCTTTTTTCGTTGGTCCTTTCGGTGCTTTTTCCTTAAACTCTCGGCTCCGAGTTTAGCTATAAGAAGTAGTAATGGCGCACACCATCTTTATTTTGGGGACGGACTCCCAGCAGTGTAAGGAATTAAGGGAAGTAATCGAGGAAAGAATCGCTGACACCATTGTCACGGCTCACAGCGAAGCGAACCTTCCCGACATAAAGGAATCGGACACGGTCATCATCACCTCGGAGGAGAAAAACACCGGTATCCTCTACCGGCGCCTCCTCAACAAGCTCGAAGAGCAGGTACACCGGGCCGAATTACTGAGCGAACTGATCCGGCTTTTTTCATCTTCGATGAAGATGGACGACCTTCTGGAGCGGGTGGTCTCGAAGTCCACCGGGCTCCTTGGCGATACGGCCTTCATCCTGATGGCCGCGGATGCCGGTCAGCTCAAGCTTGAAGCAGCGTTTTCGAAGGACCGCGAGCGGCTCGTGAAGATGCTCATCGCCGGTGTCAATCTCGGCGGAGACATATTCAACGCAGAGCGTTTCGCCCAGGTGCTTCAACGCCGGCAACCTCTGATCATTCCGAACTTGCAGCAGTTCAACCTGAGCAGCGAGGTTCGCGCGATGATCGACAAGTACGCAGTCGTATCGTTGCTCGCCGTTCCAATTCAGACAAAAGAGACTGTTCTTGGCGTTTTTGTCTCGGTCGCAAGCGAAGCGCAAGTGTTCACTGACGAGGATATCAATACCGCGATGGCACTGGCGGATTTCACCGCAATTGCGCTGGAGAACGCGGCCCTCTTCGCGGAATTGCAGCGCTCCGCCATCACCGATTCGTTGACCGGCGTCTACAATACGCGGTTTTTCCATGAAGTGCTGGCACGAGAGACGTCGCGGGCCGACCGCTATACCACACCCTTGTCACTGCTGATGCTCGATGTCGATAGCTTCAAGATCGTCAACGACACTTTCGGCCACGTTGTCGGCAACAAAGTATTGACGCAGGTCGCAAAAATCCTCGAACACATCGTGCGAAATACAGACTTTGTCTTCCGGTGCGGTGGAGATGAGTTCGGTGTGGTCTTGCCCGGCACCACTCTTGAAGGCGCCATGCACGTTGCCGAAAAAATTCTCCAAAAGGTGGGGAGTTCCGAAATCCTCACCGGGCTCGGTTACACCGGCCCGGTCACGGTGAGTATCGGATGTTCGGAGTACCATCGCGGAAGCCATTTCGAAACTCTTGTCGCTGAAGCGGATCAGGCGCTTTACGCATCCAAGCGATCCTCCAAAAACTGCGCCCGTGCCTTCGGGAGATAAACACAAAGACACAAAGGGCACAAAGACACAAAGACACAAAGAAGGCCGCCATCAAAATGATTGTTTTAAGGCGGCCTTCTTTGTGTCTTTGTGCCCTTTGTGTCTTTGTGTTTACTCCAACATCCGTCCCCGCATTATCATTTTGACAGCCTTGGACTTGTGCCACTATATTGGTGCAGCATTCGGAATATCCTTCGGCCCCACCCGTCACAGGCCTCGGCTAGAGCGTACAGGTGTCTCCTTCGATGAAGGTTGATAGGATCGGAGATCGTCTCATCAGTGCCGGTTTGATTTCTTCGGACCAGTTGGACTTTGCCCTTAAAGAGCAAAAGCGTACAGGCGACCGCCTGGGCAATATTCTGCGGCAATTGAATCTGATAACCGAAGACGATCTCGCGAAGGTTCTTGCCGAAGCCGCCGGCATCCAATACGTCAACGTCCGGACCATGTCGATTGATCCGAATGTCGTGAGCTTACTGCCGGAAGCGGTAGCCCGCAAATACAAGGTCTTTCCGATCGCTGTTGAGAACAATTCAGTTACGGTGGCGATGGCCGATCCCCTCGACGTCGGCACGATCGATCGCGTTCAACAGCAGACACGGCGCTATGTAAAGGTCGTTTCATCGACTGAATTCGACATCCTGACTACGATTGACAAGTATTACGGCGCCATTCGCGAGGTCGGCAACCTCGAGGACCTGATCGAAGACGCCGTCAAGCAAACCGAAGCCAAAGGCGCCTCCGAAGGACGCGAGGATCTGGGCCTGGTCGCTCCGGTAATCAAGCTGATCGATCTCCTCATCCTCACCGGCGTCTCCGAGCGCGCCACCGACATTCACTTTGAACCGGAAAAGAATCTGGTCCGCGTGCGCTATCGCATCGACGGAGTTCTGAAACAGGGCCCGTACATTCCAAAGAAGCTGGAACGAGCGATCAACTCCCGCATCAAGATCATGGGAAACCTGAACATTTCCGAATCCCGCCTGCCACAGGACGGCAAAGCGACGGTTTCGGTCTACGGAAAACCCATCGATATTCGTGTGGCCACATTTCCTACGATCCATGGCGAGAACGTTGTTCTGCGTCTTTTGAACAAGGAACAACTCGTCATCGGTCTGGAGAGTCTCGGATTCTCGGAGAGAAATTTGTCGCGCTTCACGCAGGCGATCAGCCGGCCGAACGGCATCTGTCTTGTTACCGGCCCTACGGGATCCGGCAAAACGACGACCCTCTATGCGGCTCTCATGAGGATCAGCACGCCGGAACGGAAGATCATCACTCTTGAAGACCCGGTGGAATACGAACTGCCGCTGATTCGACAATCCCAGATCAACGTCAGGGCAGGTTTGACATATGCGGCCGGGCTTCGCGCAATTCTCCGCCAGGATCCCGACATCATTCTGGTCGGTGAGATGCGCGACGAAGAAACGATCGATACTGCGATTCGTGCGGCGCTGACCGGCCTGCTGGTCTTCAGCACATTGCATACGAACGATGCCGCTGCCACGATTCCACGGCTTCTGGACATGGGCGTCGAACCGTTTCTGGCTGCTTCGTCGCTGGTGGGGGTCGTAGCGCAGCGGCTGGTGCGCCTGATTTGCAAGTATTGCAAGCAGGAGGTGCCGCCGAACCCGGAACTGGCGCTAAGGCTGAATGTTCCGGACAACAAGTTTTACGCGGGCCAGGGGTGCAAAAACTGTGAAGCCACCGGATATCGTGGAAGGACGGTTATTTCTGAAATCATGCTCCTTTCGCCGCGCATCCAGAAAGCCATCATGGAAAGGGCCGATGCCAGCTTGATCCGTGAAATTGCCCGTGAAGAGGGCATGCAGACCATGCTTGAAGACGGCGTGCAAAAAGCAATCAACGGAGTGACGACGCTCGAAGAAGTAGCGCGAGTAGTTTAGGCGCAAGGACGCAGTTATGGAATTTCAATACAAAGCCAAGGATGAGGCGGGCAGGACCGTGACGGGCGTCATGGAAGCCGACGACGAGGATTCCCTGGCGAACCAGCTCGACCTTCAAAACCTCTTCCTGGTCGAGGCCGGCCCGGCCACGAAGAAGACCACAACGGGAGCGCGCGGACGAATCCGGGCGCGCGACCTTCTAAACTTCACCCTGGATCTCTCGACGATCCTCTCCGCCGGTATTCCAATCACCGACGGCCTGCAGGATCTGGCTGACGCCTCGGAGCATTCGAAGCTGCAGTACGTCATCGAGGATGTTCTCGTCAGCATCAATGCGGGTTCGAGTCTGTCGGCGGCATTCGAACGCCATCCGAAAGTGTTCGACTCGCTCTACACCAGCATTGTGCGTGCGGGTGAAACCTCAGGAAATCTGGATCGCGTGCTCGGCGATCTTGCCGTGTTTCTGGAATGGAAAGCCGACCTGCGCCGCGACGTCGTGCAGGCCACGATTTATCCGGCAATGGTATTGAGCGCCATTTTCGGTCTGGCAATTCTGCTGGCGACCGTCGTTTTCCCGCAATTCGCAACCGTATTGAATCAGTCAAAAGGCCCGATTCCGCTGCCGACCAAAATCCTGTTTGCCCTGAGCACTTACTTCCGCCTTTATTGGTGGGTGTTGCTGGCCGGGATCATTACCGCAGTTGTCGGTTTCTGGATGTGGATACGAACGCCAGGCGGCCGCGCGAAATTCGACGCCTTCAAGTTAAAGGTTCCAGTCGTTGGAATGCTCACGCGAGACATTGCCCTGTCCCGATTCTGTCACTTCTTCCAGATTCTCTTCAGCGCCGGCGTCGACATTTCTCAAACGCTGACCATCGTGGAAGCAGTCGTCGGAAATGCAGTTCTGGCCGAAGCCACTCGCCTGGTACGCAACGAGGTGCGGGCTGGAAACTCGCTTTCAGCAGCATTGTCGGCAACGGGAAGGTTCCCGCCGATGGTGATTCGCGTCTTCCATATCGGCGAGTCGAGCGGCCAGCTGTCGACTTCGCTGGACAAGGCTTGCCGCTATTACGACAAGGGGATTCCTACAACGATCAAGCGGGTTTTCGCCATCATGGAGCCCGTGCTTTATATCTTTCTCGCCCTGATTGTATTGACCGTGGCTCTCGCAATCTACATGCCGCTCTACCAGATGATGGGTGCGATCGGCAAACGGGGATGAACTAAAGAATGGCGAACCGCATCCTTGGGATTGAATACGCTGACGACCGGATCAAGATCGTGGAAGTGGGTCTCGGCCGGCGGCTGAGAATATTCAATTTCGCCGTCATCGACAACCGCAGGGTCGATCCGCAGCGGCGCGCCGAACAGTTCAATCACACGCTTCAGGTCCGCGGTTTTGAAGCCAAAGAAGCAGTAGTCGCAAGCAGCGGCAACGTCGAGCATCGATTACTTACACTGCCTCCTCTTTCCACCCGTGAGATGCACTTCGTCATGCAGCGCGAATCGAAGAAACTCGCCCCCGCGGGCATCGCGGAGATGGTGTGGTCTTACGACGTCCTCAAAACCAAAGAAGAGCTGGGGATAAAAAAGAACCAGATCCTGCTCGTTACCGCCGAACGGCCGATGGTGGACGCCGCACAACAGTTCTTTTCCCAAACCCGCCTGAAGCTCCTGCAGGTGACGACGGTACCCGAAGCTGTTCTAAACCTTTTGCGTCAGGTCACCGCCTGGAAAAAAGACGCCGTACGGACCGTAGTTCATTTCGCCGGAGATCTCGTTCACATCCTCTTTGTACAGGATGGAGTCCTGCTCCTTTCGCGCGAAGTTCGTTTCGATTACGGCGACACTCAGCAAAGCGATCAGGTGGAAAGAATTACAAGCGAGCTGAAGCGTTCGACAATGTACTTTCGGCAGAACTACCCACAGGCACAGCTCGACCAGATTTTTTTTTCGGGCGACAACGATGTGATCGGGGCACTGTCGTCGAGGTCAGCCGACGAACTGAACCTGCATGGCAGCCTCATCCAGTTCGAAGAAAATCTCGAGAAGTCAGGCTTCCGTGGAAACTGGGATGAGTTCCGATTCAACCTGCCGGCGCTGACTGCCGCAATTGGGGCAGCGTGGCGTAAAACACCGGGCATCACGGGCGTCAATCTGCTTCCGGGAAAGACGCAGGCCAGGGAACAGGCGGGGCTCAATCCCACGAAAGTTGCGCGAACGGCGTGCGCCGTAGCGGTTGCCATAGCCCTGTTGATCGGTGCGTATTACTTACGCGAGAAGGGAAAGATCGATGCCGACCGCCAGACGTTCACTCAAAGGGCGGCTATTGTCGATCCGAAGCTGCAACAGGCCACCGAAATGATGGCCCTGAGCAACAGTGCCGAACAACGATCGGCATTCCTGCATCGGGTGGAGCCCCGCGCGGATTGGACTGAAATCTTCAGAAGTCTGACCTTCATCGTTCCGGAAACGGCGGTCTTCGACGCGATCCAGGTCCAGAGCGCCGATCGGCCGAAGATGACCATCCGCGGCCATCTTTCCGCTTTAACGGCTGCGCAAGGTAACGCCGACTTCAATCGATTCTTCAGCAGCCTGCGCGCACTGCCCTTTTTTAAGACGGTCACGATGCCTAAACCAACCGCTGTGTCGTACGAAGACACCGCAACAGCGGGACAGGTTTCAACTCAAATTCGAAGCAAGGTGTCTTTCGAGGTCGAATGCCAGTTACCCTGAGATCACTTACAACTCAACAGCGCCGCATTCTCAAGTTTCTCGTGGGGCTCGTCCTGGCGCTTGCCCTCGCCGTCTACCTGATCTATGACCTCAACAGCCAGCGCGCCACAGTGGACAGGCTCCGGCAGGAAGTCGAACGCAAGGAGCGAGACGCACAAACCGTGCAAGTGCCCACTGCCGAAGAACAGAACCGGTGGGCTGAACAGGAAAGGCGAGTCAACGAACTCCTGCTTCCGGAGCAGGCGGTTCCGCTGTTTTTTGAAGAGATCACCAGGATCGCAAACGAGAACGGGCTCGAGCGGCTTGGTATCAATACCGAAGAAACGGTGCTGGATCCCGCCAGGAGCCCGGCACCGGACGACGTTATACCCGCTGGTATCGGCGTCCGGCGTTATCTGGTGGTTACGCTCAAGTTTCAAGGTGACTACCAGAACGTGGCCGGCTTTCTGGGTGGAGTTTCAAAACTGGAGCGGCCCATCGAGTACCGGCTGGTCGACATACGCCGGAGTCCGCCCAAGGTTGACGTCACGATCGTGATGAACGTCTACAAGCGAGAAACGGCATGATGAGCAGGAAGCTTTTAGGCTGGCTCCTGATTTCCTTTGTCGCCGCCGGCAGTGCCGTCTACCAACTGAGCAACCGGGGGCAGAAGTCCACAATCGTGACTCCCGCGACCGGTTCCGCAGTGCCATCTGGAGCCGTAAGCGGGTCACCGGCACCATCCGCTGTCTCGACGCCCGAACCGGTGCCGGCCGGCACGAAGCCGGTTACGATCCCTCCGAGCGGTTGGGGCCGGAATCCGTTTTTGACGGTTGATGAGATCAATAAGGCGCTCGAGCCTCCACCACTCATAGCCGCCGCACCTCCGGTTGAGCGCCCGGTGGAACCCAGCCCGGTTCCCCCTTACGAGGTGACTGCGATTATTTCGAGCGCCAACGGTTCCCTGGCGGTAGTTGGCGATCGGATAGTTCAGCCCGGAGACAAGGTGGGCTCGGAAACAGTAAAGGCCATCACTGCGCATGGCGTCGTGCTGGAGTCTGGGGGACGAACGCGCGAGTTGCCTTTGAAGAGGTTCGAGGACACGGTTAAGAAGAAGGAGACCAAACAACCATGAAGATCCTGACCGCAGCGGTCATGTTGTTCTTCGTCACACAGCAGCGGATGCCACGCGAACTGCAGGTTGCACAGATTGAAGATCCTAGCGTGCGCAACGCGGGAATCCTCGTTTTGGGCGGGCAGAACCCCGTGATCACCAATAGTCCGCAGCAGCTTCCAGCAACTCAGCTGGAACAGAACCAGCAGGTGCAGTTGGGAAGCCAGCCGTTCGATGTTCTGTTTCGCGATGCCGACCTGCGGCTCGCGCTTACGGGACTGGCACAGGCGCATGGCTTGAACCTGGTAATGGCCCCGGAAGTCTCCGGCACGCTGACGATCGACCTGAGAGGCGTAACGCTCCTGCAGGCGCTCGATGCGATCCTGCCGGTGCGCAATCTCACGTACACGATTGTCGACGGTATGCTGCGAGTGAACAGGGTTCAGGTTGAAAACCGGCAATTTACCTTCGACTACATCACTACGCAACGGACTCTGAGCCGATCGCTGAGCGCAAGTTCCTCGGCAGGCGGCGGGGGTACCTTTGGCGGCGGAGTCGGCGGCGCTGTTGGCACCACGGCCGGTGTGTCCACCGGATTCGGCGGAACCGGCGGGGGCGGTGGTTCCTCATCCTCGCTTTCCGGAACCGAAACCACGAACCTGCTTCAAGACGTTCAGACCGGCCTCGACGCCTTGAAGTCGGCCGACGGGAAAATAATTTACAACAGGATGGCCGGCATCATCTTCGCGACCGACTACCCGCGCAATCTCGACGCGATGCAGTCGTTCCTTGAAAGCGTTCAGAACGCGGTCCACCGGCAGGTTGTGATCGAGGCCAAAATCGTCGAGGTTAAACTCAATGACGATTCGCAGGTCGGCGTCAATTGGACCGCTGTCCTTGGAAACACGCTGCGGATCGAACAACCATTGTCGGTACCCGGCGGCTATATCTCAGTCGGCGCCACCGTTGGAGATTTCACTGCAACGTTGACGGCTTTGGCCAATCAGGGAAAAGTGGATGTGCTTTCGAGCCCGACGGTCTCTACGTTGAACAATCAACCCGCAATCATCCGGGTCGGCACACAGGATGTTTTTTTCACCACCACAGTGCAGGTGGATCCACGAACGGGAACCATTATCCAGACGGCAACTGTTCCGTCCACGATCAACGAGGGAGTCCTTCTTGACGTTACGCCGCAGATCAGTGATGACGGCATCATCATGATGAACATTCATCCGACGGTCACCGAAAGAACCGGCCAGGCAACCTCACCTCAGGGAACAACAGTACCGATCGTCGACGTTCGAGAGACCGACACCGTCGTGCGCCTGAGACAAGGAGAAACCGTCTTTATCGGAGGCCTGATTTCCGATCGCACCCTGGTAACGATCAACAAAGTGCCGTTCCTTGGTGATGTTCCGGTGTTCGGAAATCTCTTCAGACGAACTCAGAAAGAGAATCGAAAGACGGACCTGGTCATCCTGCTCACGCCGCGCATTCTGGACATTCGGTCTTCTGTCGATTATACGAAAGGCCGACTGGAAGATCAGGATAGGTTGAGACAGGAGAAGAAGTAATTGTACGAACAATACTACAACCTGATCGAGCCGCCGTTCAGCCTCACTCCGGATCCGAAATACTTCTACAGGAGCGACTCTCATCACCGGGCTTTCGAGCTGCTGCGGTACGCCATTCACCGGCGTGAAGGTTTCATGGTGGTCTATGGCGAGATTGGAACGGGTAAAACCACGCTATGCCGCGCTGTGCTCGACACCATCGAGAAGAATGTCCATCCGGCGCTGCTCCTGAACCCTTTCCTCACCGAAGTGGATCTCCTGAAAGCGATCCTGGCCGACTTCGGCGTCACCCGGCCCACAGTTTCGAATGCCGGTGCCAACAAGCAGGAGCTGATCAATGCTCTGAATGAATACCTGCTCTCGGTATTGGGAAGTGACGGCCGCGCGGTTCTCCTGATCGATGAGGCGCAGAACCTGCCACTGGCCACCCTTGAACAGATACGAATTCTCTCGAACCTCGAGACGCATAACGCAAAGTTGCTGCAGATTGTGCTTGTCGGACAGCTCGAGTTGATGGATGTGCTGTCGAAACCGGAGCTTCGCCAGCTTTACCAGCGCATTTCCATCAAATGCGAGCTGTCGCCTTTCTCCCGCAATGAAGTCGAGCAGTATATTCGTCACCGCCTTGCGATCGCGGGCGGCGGCCAGTCTCGAATCGTATTCACGCCGGATGCTGTCAAAGCGATTTACGGATACTCGGAGGAAGGCATACCGCGATGGATCAATTTGATCGCTGACCGGGCGCTGATGAGAGGTATGGAACTGGGCACGAGCAGGCTGGACCGCCGGGTCATTCTTGATGTGGTCGATCACCTTCAACTGAGGCCGAAATCATCCTTCGGACGATTGTGGCCCCGGGCATGGAGCGCAAAAAGCAAATGAGCTTGATTCTGCAGGCACTGCAAAAGGCTAAGGATCTGACCGGCCGCAAGGGCGCAACGCCTACTCCCTACGCTCTGGCGAGTTTTCGATTCGGCCGTCCGACGCGCGCGCAGAAGCTGAGACGCATCGCGCTGGTTTATCTTTTACCCGCGCTCGCGCTGACACTCATCATCGGTTACGGGGTGACTTTCTGGGCCAACCGGCTGAAAAAACCCCGTGCCACTATTGCTGTCCAGGCTCCGGTGGCGCCGCCGAATCCGGCGGTCATTCCCCCGCCGCCGGAAGCACCTGCCCAAGCGCAGCAGCCCGCGGCACCTGCGACTCCACAAGTTGAAGTCCATGTGGAGACGCCGGCGGAGACGGCTCCGCACTCGCAAACACCACCTCCTCCGCGATCCGCACCGCGCCGAGTATCCCGGCCTGCCCTGCAAGTGCCTTTGCAACCGCCCTCACCGGCCCCCGCTGTCCGCAATACCCCGGCGCCGCCACGGCCGGCGGAGGATGAGGTCGCCAAGACGCAGCCCGCCCCGGCAACTCCGGCAACGCCTGCACCGCCACCACAGCCGGCGGCAGAGATCACACCCGCTTCGCGCGATCCATTTGAGCTTGGACTCTTTTATCAACGAAGCGGCGACTACCTGAAAGCGTTCGAGCAGTACAACAAGGTCCTCGACAAGGATCCCCTGAATGCTTCCGTGTACAACAACATGGGAATCATGCACCAGAACGCCCAGAACTACGTCGAAGCCATCAAGGCGTTCCGCCAGGCCACTTATATCAATCCGAGCTACGACAAGGCGCACAACAACCTCGGTACTGCCCTGATGGGAGCTGGACAGGATTCCGAAGCGGGCCGCGAGTTCAACCGAGCGCTGGAACTCAATCCGAAAAACTCCGAAGCCATGACCAATCTGGCAATACTGGCGAGAAAATCCGGCAACATCGGTCAGGCTAAAACTCTTTATCTGCGGGCGCTGCAGCTCAATCAGTCCAGTCCGCAAACGCACTACAACCTGGCAATGATTTACGAGGAGCAGGGGGAGTTCGGCAAAGCGGTCGAGCACTTCAAGAGGTTTTTGAGTCTTGGCTCCGGCTCTTATCCGGAGATTTCGCGTGATGTCGAGAAGAAGATCGAGGAACTCTCGAAAAAGTGAGGATTCTTTTTGAACATTGCGGTTCTCATAATGAGTGCTGCCGCCGGCGCTGCCGCAGGTTGGTTCGTGTCGTGGCTCGTCGGCCGGGCTACGCAGGTCAGCAGCCCCATTGAAGCGGCTCTGACCACGATTGGTTCGGCAGCGGCGGTTGCTGCGTTGTCATGGAAGTTCAAAACACCTGGACTGTTGTTGTTTGTCTACGGAACGTTGGTATTGGTCCTGATCGGTGTGACGGTATTCGACATCCGAAAGCACACCATTCCGCATATCGTTACGATTCCGGGAATGATTACAGGACTGATCCTCGGTTCATTTGTACTTCCGCTTGGAGTTGGCAGGTCCGTGACGGGCTTTCTGGTTGGCGGGGGAGTCCTGATGGCGGCCACGATTGTCGAGGCCTTGCGGAAGAAAGAAATTGGAGGCGGCGACTGGAAGTACGCCGCAATGATCGGAAGTTTCATCGGCCCACAGAGCATCGTTCTCGCATTGGTCTTCACGGGAATATTGGGGATTGTGGGCGGTATCGTCCTGGCGGTCGCCGGAGTTCACGGCAGGCCTCAGGCATTGGGGCCGTGGCTGAGCGCGGGGGCGGTAGCGAGCATTCTATTCACTCGCTTGAGTTAGGATGACGGAACGCGTATGAAGTCTGGACAAAAGTACCGGTTTCGTCTTCGGATCGGCCTTCCCCTCGTCGTGATCTGTTTCACACTGGCCGCCGGACTGTTTCCCCTCGGTATGCTGGACTACAACCTGACGCGCGTTGATCGCCCGATAGAGTTGCGGTCTGTGATTCTGAATCTGAGGGTTGCTGTTCTGGCGATTACCTTCGTGGCAACCACGCTGGCCGTGCTGATTTCCCTTCATATCCTGCGTCCGGTGGAGCGCATCATCAAGGAGATGGAGGATCTTGCGGAGAAGCCCGGCCCGGAAGATAACGATGACTACGGAGGCAAGGGTGATGAAATCGATCGGTTGTCCAGGTTGTACAACCAGACGTTCGTGCCGATGAAAGGCTATCTCACGACCGCCGATCTTTTCCTTCAGATGAGCGAAGGCATCGTCAGCTTGAATGCCGACGGCAAAATCGCTTTCTTGAACGCGCCGGTGGAACGCCTTCTCGGTATCGAGCGCCAGGCGTACATGGGAAGCCATTACCAGAGCCTTTTCCCTAATTCGAATCGGAACTTCGAAATTCATGAGCTGATCGATGACGTCTTGCGGCATGGAACGCTCCGCACTCGCGAGATCCTCGTCTCCACGCCATCCGGACGGAATGTATACGTCCGGGCAACACTTTCACCCGCGACTGGAAGAAAAAGAGAATCGCTCGGCCTGGTCATGCTCTTTCAGGATATCGAAGAACTCAGCCGGCTGCGGGATCAACTGAGGCGAATGGATGTGCTCGCTTCGATCGGGAGCACGATCGCGGGAATGGCACATGAAGTCAAAACGCCGCTCGGATATATCCGCGGATTGGCCGAGCTCATCAAAGAGGATTTACCTGAAGACGCTCCGCAACAAAAGTATGTCGCCACGATTGTTGAATCCATAGACCGGTTGAACCTCATGGTCGAGGATATCCTTTCACTGGCATCCGTGAAGGTGGACTTGTCCACTACGCACGATGCGGCCGACCTCGTACGCGAATCGATCGTGTATGTCCGCGAGATGGCGCGTGAGAAAGAGCTGAACCTGGTTGAAGACTACTCCCAAACGCACCCGCCGATCAGGGCGGATCGGCAGAAGCTGGTCGAATCGTTCATCAATATTCTGCGGAATGCCTGTGAAGCCGCCCCAAGGGCGGCGGCGTTGAACATTCGGATCAAGGCGGTCACGCTCGGCCATTCGTCGGATACCGAGCAGGAGACGCTCATGATCGAGTTCCACAACGAGGGTTCTTATATCCCGCCGGAAACGAAGGAAAAACTGTTCACCCCGTTCTTTACAACAAAGAAGAGAGGAACGGGACTCGGGTTGGCGATTTCCAAACAGATCATCGAGGCCCACGGCGGCGCCGTTCAGGTCGAAAGCGATCCCGCAAGCGGAACGTTGTTCCGCGTGCTGCTGCCGGGAAAATCGGCTTCAACTTCCCCCATCCCCGCTGAAAGCATCGTGCGATGAAGCCATCGATTCTGATCGTTGATGACGAAGAAACATCCCGTTTCATCCTTCGCGAGGCTCTGACAAAACGCGGTTATTCGGTGGAAGAGGCGCCCGACGCGGAATCGGGCCTGAAGAAGCTGCGCCAACATCCCTACGATTTGATTCTCCTCGACATTCAAATGCCGGGCTTGAACGGAATCGACGCTCTGCCGAAGTTCAAGGATATCGATCCGTCCGTGATCATCATCATGACAACGGCCCTGGGTTCAAAGGACATGATCATGGAGGCCATTGGACGCGGCGCCTACGACTATTTCGTGAAGCCGTTCAGGATGGAGGAAATGGAAGTCATCGTAAAGCGATCGCTCGAACGGCGGCGTCTGGAGGTCGAGGTCGAGACGCTCAAAGAGCAGGTCAGCCAGGCCTTTCGAGTTGAGAGCATCATCGGAAGAAGTGGCGCAATCCAGGAGGTCCTTCGCCTGGTCAGCCGCGTCGCGGGAACGACGGCTACTGTTCTCATCTGGGGCGAAACCGGAACAGGAAAGGAACTGGTCGCTCGAGCCATTCATCAGAACAGCTCCCGCTCCGGCAAACCGATGGTCAAGCTGAATTGCGCCGGTATTCCCGAAGGGCTATTGGAAAGCGAACTCTTCGGCTTCGAAAAGGGCGCATTCACGGGGGCGGTCGAGCGCAAACTGGGTAAATTCGAACTGGCCGACCAGGGCACAATCTTCCTCGACGAAATTGGCGACATGAATCCGTGCGCGCAGGCCAAGATTCTGCGCATCCTGCAGGAGATGGAGTTCGAGCGCCTGGGTGGAATCAAGCCGATCAAAATCGATGTTCGCGTGATCGCAGCAACAAACCGCGACCTCACGGACGCCGTCAAGAAAGGCCTGTTCCGCGAGGACTTGTTCCACCGCCTGAATCTCTTTTCCATCCACATGCCGGCACTTCGGCAGCGGGTCGAGGATGTTCCGACCCTTGGCGAACATTTCCTCAAAGAGGCGAATGCGCGATTCGAACGGTCCATACGTTCGATCTCCTCAGAAGCAATGAACTATCTGATGAAATACGAGTGGCCGGGCAATGTGCGTGAATTGAAGAATACGATCGAACGGTCGGTCCTGATTACGGATGGCGATATTCTCACTTCGAAGTATCTCCCGAGTCACGTCACCAACCAGGTATCGGACAAATCTCAGGTGACCGTGCCGGCTCTGGAAACGGATCTTGCCGCCACCATCCGGAACGTTGAGCGCCAGTTGATCGTGGATGCATTGGAACGCGCCGACGGCGTCCAGCGCAAGGCGGCCAGGCTGCTCGGGGTCACCGAGCGCGTCCTCTGGTACAAGATCAAGAAACACCACATCGACGTTGGCGGCGCAACAGCCCCGGAAGGGTTGGAAGATGCTGATATCGAAGAAGAACTGCAGTAATTTCGTTCCCTTTCGCCAGTCAACCAAACTCGTAGAATCCGCAACTTGGACCTACCATGGTCGTAGAGGCAGATTTGCTCTGCGGCGCTAAGTTCTTTTTTTTGATCTATTTTGTATTGGGCTGAGAATTGCTGAAAACCCCTTTGGGGGCGGCAATGAAGACGGCATCGGCACTCAGGGATGATCGCGGCATGGCCACGTCGTTACTCGAAGCCGTAATCATGATCGCCATTGTTGCCGTTATAGCAGGTATGGCATTGGTGTCAGCTATGGACCAGCTCGAAAACGCGAAATTGTCGCGGGCGAATGGTGACGTTCAAATGATCGGCATCTCGATCCACAGTTTCATGCACGACACCGGTTTTGCGCCTGCTTTCAAGGCGGGAGAGGCTCGCGGGCCGGATGGTCAAATCTTCTTCGTTCTGGAAACGGCTGGCAGTAATCCAGGCGTCGTAGATTCATTGCATTGGCCAGGGGACGCCGCAACCCACGAACGGCTGGAAAATCAACTGGTTAACAACCGTCCATCGAATTCCGACCATCCCTACCCCAGGATGGGCCAGATCTCATTCTCGCGGTTCAAAGGATGGAATGGTCCCTACTTAACGCGGATCCCCAGTTCCGATCCCTGGGATAACAAATATCTCATTAATGTACAGTTACTTACGGCGAAGGGCCTGAAAATGGCCGCAAGCACGCTGACGCCCGGCGCAGGACAACGGCCAGCCGTATTTGCAATTTCGGCCGGACCGAATCGGCAGCTTGAAACCCGATTCGATCAATTTGCCGACTCTTTTGTTGCCGGGGGCGATGACATCGTTTTTAGAATTCAATAAGGGACCTTCATGGAGGAGATATGTCGAAGGATAAAGGTTTTACGCTAATAGAACTAGCGGTTGTATTGGCAATCATTGCGATACTCGCAGCCATTCTGACGCCGCTCGTTACAAATTACATAGATCAGGCTCGCGTGACCAGGGCGCAGGCTGACGTCAGAACGATTGCGGATGCCGTGAAACTATATCAGCGAGACACGGGCCGGTATCCCATCTACGATGGAGCCAGCAACTATCCGAATACGGTCGGCACCGGCATCCAGGTGATCTTTGGAACCAGCAGTGGAACCACGCCCCTCAACGGAGGCGGCTTTGGTCTGCCTGCCGCACTTGCGACCACAACCCTGGACGCGTACATGAACAACAACTATAGCGGCCCCGCCGGAAACGCGCCGTTTCCGAAAGCCGCCTTCAGAGGTCCATATCTCGGCTCTGTCGACAGCGATCCCTGGGGTTACAAATACCTGTTAACCGCCGTGAATCTCGCGCCAGCCAGTACCTCCCATGCCTTTATCATCTCGGCCGGCCCGAATAACACGATCGATACAACCCTGGCCCAGAACACTGGCGTGCCGCTCGTTGCCGGTGGCGATGATGTTGTCTCGGTCATCAAATAATCCCGATTCTGATCCGGAAAATTCGTAGCAGACGCGTATGTGAATAACAATTACATCGGCCCATCGGGTTCAAGCCCCTTCCCGCAGGCCGCCTTCAGAGGCCCCTACCTTAGTTCCATCGACAGCGATCCCTGGGGCAGCAAATATCTCCTGACCGCAGTGAACCTCGCCCCGAACGTCAGCAACCACGCATTTGTGCTATCGGCCGGACCTGATGGCAAGACGGACACCGTCCTGGCCCATACCTTGCGTGATGAGCATTTCCACAGAGGAAAAAGCCTTTCAACAAATTTCGTCTGTCGTCGATGGCGCCGACCTACGATTTTGGTAGACCTGGTTTGTATCGCTTATTTGGATTCAATGACTTATAAGCTGGGGAATTGGCTCTTCGCATGCCATAGGCACCGAAAAGGGAAATGGACAAAGAGCTATGAACAACAGGAAGTTTTTTCGCGGCTTTACAATGATTGAAATGGTGGTGGTGCTTGCAGTTATTGCAATTCTGGCAGCTATTTTAACTCCTATTATCACCAGCTACGTGGATCGAGCGCGGCTGAACGCCGCCAGCAGCGACCTGAACCATATTGCGGCCGCGACCATTCAGTTCAATACCGATACGAAGGTCTGGCCGATTTATATCGGCGCATTTACGAGCATTAACGGCCCGGTAGACGACCTCAAGAGCACGCCGGGTAACGAGGCAATCGCGGGCGCCGGCTTCGCCGGCTTTACGGCGTCTTCATCGGGATCGCTGGAGGCAGCCCTGAATCAGAACAGCATGGGACTAGCCACCACAGGAAAGAACCACTGGAAAGGCGCCTACCTGGAATTGGGCGCCGATCCGTGGGGAACGAAGTACTATCTCACATCGAAACATCTCGAGCCCGGCAGTACTTCCGCGGCGTACGTCATATCGGCAGGACCAAATCAGACTCTTGAAACCGTCTTCAACCAACCCCAGGGCGGCTCGATGGTCGTCGCCGGCGATGACATTGTAGTTCGAATCAAATAAACGCAAACAACACCAGCCAAGAGACGGAGGAAGCAGGCTCCATGCCGGGCTTCCTCCTTTTGAGCCAAGGGGCGGTCAAACTCTTCTTAATCCCGTGATGCCTGACCGATGCATCGAGCGATCCAAAACTAAGTTATTGAAATATTGGGGATAGGATCCGGAGAGTCCAGATACTTGGTAGATCGGATCAACAAAATGGAAATCGGAGGAAGCCGGGACATCATGTCCGAACTTCCTCCACTCTTTACGCGGGGGCGTAAAACTCTTTTTTAAGCCTGACCCCTTTATCGGCATCCGCAGGCTGGAGCATTACCGAAAAAGAAAACGCCCGGGCGCTAGCGCCCGGGCTTCAGGAGGGGGTTGAAGGGTAACTTACTTGATCCTGAATACGATGTCATCGCCTGAGGCGACGAACCTGTCAAACTGTTGTTCGGCATCGGTTTCAATTGTCCGATTGGGCCCGGCTGAAAGAACGATGACCGCAACCTTGGGCAAGTTGCCGGGACCGGAAATTGTGCCAGTCGTCCCGCTGATGCCCATCGTCGGAGCATGAATCGTGCTGAAAGCCGGGTCCAGCAGGTGTCCCGCATGCAGTTCACGGACGTTGATCAGATATTTGTTGCCCCATGGATCGGTCTTCGGTAACGACGTGATGTAGGGTCCCGCCCAGCCTCGTTGCGGGTCACCCGTATAAGAACCACGCAGAGGATACTTCACAATCGAAGTAACGCCACCGAGCTGATTCTTGATCAACTGGCCTTCGATCGTGTCATGACGAACGTAATCCGGCCGGTGGCCGAAAAACCCAGAGACATCCCACGCCGTTGAAGTCCCCGGCACGTTCCATTGAGGGGTGCCTGCAACAGACACACTCCTGTCTGTGGGATAAGTCCCGTTCTCGGAAACCAGATCGTCGAAAAATGCGTCGCTCGACCCGGTTTTGCTCCCGTCTTTGAAGAGGGGAAAGAACGCGTTGTCCTTGTAGAATGTGATTACACCCTGCCCAATCGAACCAACGTCCCCGATTGCGGCCTGGATTTTGGAATCGTTGATTGCGTCAATCGCGCCACCTATTGCGACGCCCGCCAGCACTGCGCCGACGGCCACGGTTGCGGTCGCTTCGATCAGAGATGTAGCGACGCCTTTTGCGTCTTTAAACCACTCGCTGACGGGTTTCAAACAGCTCATAGACCGCCCCTAATTTATGACTTCCCTCTTGCATGGCGTTTCTAGCAAGGACACAGCCAAATCACAAGTTGTTGAATAATCGGACAGAACGTTTCGATAGCCCGGCGCGAATCTACAAAATTCGTCGCTGGTGGGTTAGCTTTGCCACGAACTTCGATGATTGGCTAGGAGTTGGCGGCGGTCTGCCGGAGCAGAGTTCGGCAAGCGGTCCAGAGAGTCCATAGACCCGAGGCAACGCCGAGGAGGGAGGCCAGAGTCAGGACAAAAATTATGTAGGTTCTGTATCTAGCCGGGATTGTAAAGGGAGGCTTTTCTTCGGCATGTTCTCTTTGTTCTTCGACATCCAGCAGTTTTCCGATTGCAGCCGTCAGCGAAGTGTTGCCCAACCGCGTCGATGCAACTTGAAAAGACCGGAGCGATTCGCTATTCGGTTGAAGGACCACCAGATGCCCGAAGCTTCGCTGCGCCCCTTCATAATCTCCGAGCTGAAATTGGATATTACCCAGAGATTGCCAGGCCATAGGCTCGGCGGGATTTGCAGCGACCGCACGCAACGCCTCCGTTTTCGCCGCCTGGAGGTTTCCCTTGGCCTGATAAATCGCCGCCAGATTGACCGCCGTCAGTAAATGACCCAACTGCCGGTAATAGGCGTTGTACCGGTCTTCGTACCGCCGCGCTTCCAGGTTCAGCTCCAGAGATTTGTTCACATACCCGCTCAGGAAGTAATAAGAGGCAAGCCGGCTCAGGATTCCAGGATCGTGAGGAAATGCGGCGCGATTCGCCTCCAGAAATGCGAACTGGTCGTTCCACTCCGCGTTCCGCATAACGGTTTTGATACTCAATGCGATTACGATCGCGCCGACGATCACCAGAACGGATCGGCGATTGATGGCCTGGTAGACGCCAGCAACGGCGAGAGCAATTCCTGCGAACGCCGGGTAGAGCCGGTGTTCGTTGATCACATCCGGCAACGGCAGGATTATGACCGGCAGCAGGAGAATGAAGAATGAAATAATGCCAAAACCAACGAGCGGCCACCGTCTCAGACAATACAAACCGGCGGCCAATACCATCAGCACCAGCGCCCACTCAGCAGCGACTGCCCACGAAAAGAAACGCACCGGCTCGAAGCCGTAAAACAAGAATTGGTGCTCAGGCCACGCGGAGAGCTGGAAATACCTGGTCAGAATCGGGCCTTGCGAAACCCAGTATTGATCCAGTGCAATCCATTTCAGCGTTGGACCCTCGAAGGCATTCGGCAGGCTCTCCCAAACAGGAAACAGCAACACCAGCCCGACCGCCGAAATGTAGAGCAGGCGCTTTCGTAACTCGGCGCCACCGGCGAAGAAGACGATCTCGATGAACACAATCCATATCGGCAACACAAAGGCCGTTTGCTTTGTCAGACCGCCCGCGGCTCCCAGGATAAGCGTTGCGAAAAACCATTGGCGTCCGCCTGTCCTCCGGAACCGGACGTAAGCTGCAGCCGCGAGAATCATGAACATGGCGGCCTGCGACTCGAATCGCTGCGTGATGTAAGTTACCGCCTGAGTTTGAATCGGATGGACAAGAAATAAGGTTCCGGCAATCGCCGCGACCACACGGCGCCCGGTCAACTCCAGCGCGAGCCAGAACAGTGCCGTCGCAGCGATGACGTGAATCAACACGTTGCCCAGCCGGAAATAAAAAGGCTCACGCCACGGAAAGATCGGACCAAAGACCTGGTTGACCTGGGCATTGAGCCAGAACGTCGCGAAACCCAGAAAACGAGTGGGCGACCAGCTGAGTGTTTTCGCGCTGTCCAGGACGCTCGCGTCATCGAGGTGGTAAGGCGCCCAGAGGCCGGAACTGTAAAGGAGAATCGCACCGGCAACCGCGAGCACGAAGAACACGCGCATCTAAGGTTCTTCGCCCTCCATGCGAATGAGCACGGGTTCTTCGGTGACGGATTCCAGGCTTTTGATTTCGATGAGCGCTTTCTGAATGTCCCGTTCGAGAGCCGTGTGGGTCATGATGACCAGCGGCACGGAGCCGCCCTTTTTGCGGCCGCGTTGAATCATCTGAGCGATGCTGATGCGATGCCGGCCGAGGATCCCCGATATTTGCGAAAGTACACCGGGCTGGTCGAGCGCCATGAAGCGGAAGTAGTAAAGGCTGGTGATGGAGTCCATGGGCTGAAGCCGGAGCGCGGGACGATCTTCGGAGGCGGGCAGTTTTCGTGAGGGCTCCATCAGGATCTGCCGTCCGATGTCCATGATGTCGGCGACCACGGCGCTCCCCGTCGGCATCGAACCGGCGCCGCGGCCATAAAGCATGATGTCCTGGCAGGCATCACCCACAATCTGAATCGCGTTGTACACGCCACCGACTTTGGCGATGGCATACTCGTCGGGCACCATCGTGGGATGCACCCGGGCTTCAACCTGCCCGTTGTGCATCTTTGCAATCGCCAGGAGCTTGACCGTGTAGTTGAGCTCTTTGCCAAAATCGATATCGAGCGGACTGATGGACGTGATGCCTTGCGTGTAAATGTTATCCAGGCTGATATGGGCGCCGAATGCCAGGTTCACGAGGATGGCAAGTTTGTGTGCCGTGTCGATGCCGCCGACGTCGAACGTCGGATCGGCTTCGGCATATCCCGCGCGCTGGGCCTCGGCAAGCACATCGGCGAACGAGCGTTCTTCATCCGTCATCTTCGACAGGATGTAATTCGATGTCCCGTTGATGATGCCGTAGATCGAAAGGATGCGGTTCCCCGCCAGCGCTTCTCGCAGCGCCTTGATCACCGGAATGCCCCCGCCGACGCTGCCTTCAAAACCGATGCTGACCGATGCCCGCCGGGCCGCTTCGTGAATCTCGGGCCCGTGAACCGCCAGTAAAGCCTTGTTCGCCGTGACGACGTGTTTGCCTCTCGCGATTGCCCGCAGGATCAGATCCTTCGCTGGCTCGTAGCCGCCGATCAACTCGACAACAATGTCGATATTCGGATCCTCGACGATGCCGGCCGGATTGTCCGTGAGAACGCCCTGGGGCAGCTTCAACCCACGATCACGTTTGAGATCGCGCACTGCAATCTTCGTCACTTCGATTGGTACGCCCACACGATGCCGGATCAAGTCCGCATTCTCCTGAAGAATGCGTAAAGCGCCGCTGCCGACGGTTCCGAGACCGATCATGCCCACACTAATTCTCTGTTTCATGTTTTAGCGGCGAGTCAGCCGTTTCCACCAGGGTTGCTTTTGATATTCCAAATGGCTGAGAGCGGCGGCGATGCTCGCTTCGATGACGGCGAAGTCACACGGCTTCAAAATGTAATCGAAAGCGCCGATTTTCATGGCCTGGCGCGCAATCTCGCGGTCGGCAACCGCGGTCATCATGATGACGTTTGGATGTGGGTCGGCCTTCACGATCTCCCGCAGCACCTCCATACCCCCCATTATCGGCATATTCAGATCCAGCAAAACGACCAGCACGGAGGGGTTGTTGAGAAGGCGCTCGAGGGCTTCCTTTCCATTCTTCGCCACGGTGACGGCAAAACCTCGTTCGCTCAGGTGGTCCGATACGACATCCCGAATCTCATCTTCATCGTCCGCGATCAGGACACCTATCCGCTTGTCCGCGCCCAGAATCGAGGGGGCATCAGGCAGGGAACTGCGGATCGCTGCCGTAAGGGCATCGAGACCGGCATTGCGATCGACCGTCTTCGGGACGCCCATCGCCCGTACCCGCTCTCGAACGTCGTCCGACCCGGTAGTCGTTACGATTCTGGCTTTTAAGGGTCCGGCAACCAGCGCGGCAAGAAGCGGAATGCCGTTTTCTACAGTGGGATCGATCACCATGAGGTCCGGCTCATGGCGATCCAGCAGCCGGGCCGCTTCCTCGGCCGACGTGGTTCCCAGTACGGACACGTCCGGGGTGGCAAGGGCTCTCGTCAGAAGGTCAACAAGAATCTTCTCGCGGTCGACGATAAGAATCGTGGCCTTCTTAGCCATAAAGGTTAACTTTTTGAGTATACCCGGATAAAAAGCCTCAAAGTCGTAAAGATTTAAGGCCTTGTTGCCGATTGGAACTTTATGAGCCATCGAAATCAGACTGACGAAGAATACGGAAAGCAACGGAAGGCGTTTCGGTTGTCGATGATGGCCAGCGATCCGGTCTATCTCCTTCTAAGTATGGACGGCGTCGATATCGATCCCGTCGTCGACGAACTCGCTGCCGGGGGCGCCCGGTTGCTCTGTTCAAAGCACTACGACAAGTTCTACGAGGGTCAACTGATTGGCCCCGCAGTTCTGGTTCTGCAAGATGAAGGAATGCCGGTAGTTTATCCCGTGGTGAAGTGGAAAAGCTGGCCAGTTGTCGGCGTGCAGTTCATGCAAATCGAGGAAGAAGAGCGCGAGATGATTTTCCGCTTTCTTTTCAAACTCGAGCGGAAAATGCTGCAGCAGCCCGAAAGGTCCTGAACGTTAATCGTGATCCTGCAGCCGGTTCACCGCCCATTCGGCGTGTGACCTGACCTGTTCGTCCGAGTGCGACAGGAACTTCCTGAGCCTGGGTAAAAGCCTGGGTGCCCCGGAATTGCCTGCCACCACCATCAGGTTTCTCAGGAGCCCCTTAACCTTCGCCCTTTTCATCGCCGTTCCCCGAATCAATTGCCGCCACTCGTCTTCATTGAAATCCAGCAGCTTCTCGATTTCAGGCCAGAACAGACCTTCTTTCGGCTGGAAGGCAGGATTGGCGGAATAACGCGCTTTCCGATTCCAGGGGCATACATCCTGACAGATGTCGCATCCAAAAAGATGATGGCCGATGCCGGGCCGGTCCGCTTGTGGAATATCACCACGTAATTCAATGGTCGTGTAAGAAATGCATTTGCGGCTGTCCAGAACGTAGGGCTCGATGATCGCGCCCGTTGGGCAAGCCTCCAGGCAGCGCGTGCAGGTGCCGCAACGGTCCGGCACAGGCGTGTCGTAGGGCAACTCGAAGTCCGTCAGGATGCAGCCCAGGAACAACCACGAGCCTTCCTTCTCGTGCATGATGCACGTGTTCTTTCCGAACCAACCCACACCTGCGTATTTCGCGTACACTCTTTCGAGAAGCGGTCCGGTATCCACATACGTTCTGGTCCGGTGCAACGAAAACTCTTCGATCCAGCGGGAAAGCTCTTCCAGCTTTTCGTGCAGCGTCTCGTGGTAGTCCTCGCCCCAGGCGTAACGGGAAACCCAGGCGCGGAGGCGATCGTAGCCGGTCAGGGGCCGGTTGGTGTTGTAGTTCATCGCACAGACGATGACCGAACGCGCGCCCGGGAGAACCGACTGCGGATCCATGCGCCCGGCCTTCTGGCGTTCGAGGTATCGCATCTCCCCTGCATAGCCGCTTTCGAGCCATTTCGGATAAAACACCGCTTCAGGAAACGGACCGATCGGGGCGATGCCGACGAGCTCGAAGCCGATGTCCTTTGCCTTTTGTTTTACCTCGGCAGAATTCATTGGCAGGTGGTCAGAAGAGAAGAGATTTTGAAATTGGACGAATCCTGCATCTCAAATCCGAAATCCGAAATCTCCAATTGGACGGCGATCCTTCCAAGGCCGGCCGGTCCAATCTGATATTTCGGATTTCGGATTTGAGATGCAGGATTCGTCCAATTTCAAAATCTCTTCTCCCTCCTCATTTATTTTCGCTTTTGAATTTGAGCATTTTCTCAACGGGCTGCGCGTTCAGGACACGGTCCTTCTCGATCCAACCGCGCTGCGCAGTGGCGACGCCATAAGGAAGGTTTAGAAGATCGTCGTAGTTGTGAGAATCCGTGCTGATGATGACGTGAACGCCCATGTCTCTTGCTTTGCGGCAGTGGACGTCATTCAAGTCGAGGCGATGGAAGTTCGAATTCACTTCGAGGCAGGTCCGAGTGCGGGCTGCTTCTTTCATCACTTCCTCGAAATCGATTTCGTAGGGATCACGGTCACCCAGAAGGCGGCCGGTCGGGTGACCAATGACTCGCACGTAGGGACTCTGCATGGCGCGAACGACGCGCGCCGTGAGCTCGGATCGACTCTGTTTGAAACCTGAATGGACCGAAGCAACGACGAAGTCCAGTTTCCCAAGAAGCTCATCCGAATAATCCAGCGTACCGTCCAGACGGATATCGACTTCAGTTCCCGCAAGAACGCGAATGTCGGCGTACTTCGAGCCGATCGACCGAATCTCCTCCATGTGTTTCATGAGGTCGTCATCGGACAGGCCGCCGGCCACACCGAGTGACTTCGAATGATCCGTGATGGCGACGTACTTGTAACCACGCTTGCGCGCGGCTTCGATCATTTCCTCCGTCGAGTACTTTCCATCGCTCCAAGTCGTGTGCATGTGAAGATCGCCCTGAATGTCCGGCAGCTCGACGATGTTTGGAAGCTTGCCCGCG
>Ga0066710_100000260_pt1 | contig 29011 bp, 29 predicted proteins | sample GraSoiAngelo_159_FD_79666 | JGI IMG/M metagenome (GOLD analysis project Ga0066710, IMG submission 79666) | Grasslands soil microbial communities from the Angelo Coastal Reserve, California, USA - 14_1009_16_40cm | ecosystem: Environmental > Terrestrial > Soil > Grasslands | place: USA... | reverse complement strand
TGCTGCCATGCGGTGCGTGGGGGGTTGACGCGTAGCATGACGGCTTTGGACCAAAGGGCGTAACTTAAGAACAAGCCCCATCCTCCGATCCCGTCAGGATGGGGCTGTCTTCTGCGGACTGTCCTGCTTGTCCTTCGTTAACTGAGGCTCCTAAATGAGGAGTCCGTGGGTTTCAGCCGTTCCAAAAATTGAAATGGTCGTGTGCCACATTGAAATGCCTTGAAAAGGGCGCCCACTTTCTCAATCAATCTTTGCTTGAGAGTAGTCTCCGATGAGGAGCTCCATTCCTATCCTTCGCAGCTGAAGAACAAAACAGGGGCTGAGCGATCGAGCCGGTCAGGCAGCGGCGATGCGGCGAATCAAGTCTTCCTGCTCGGACTGGGATTCGGCGCCGATGGTGAAGGCGTCGAGGAGATTGAGCGAGAGGGCAAAGCGAAGGGCTTCATCCTGGCGATGGCGGAGCTCTCCCTGGCCGAGGATTTTCATGCCGACGATGCCTTTGCCGGCAGCGCGCATCTCGAGGAGGACAGCCAGGACAGTGTCGGGATGGGCGTCCATGTACGCGCCAACGGGATTGATACGAACGAGATCGACATCGACCCAGGGAGATTTGGCAGCGGCGCGGAGCGCGTCGATGCTGTGGCAGGAGCAGCCATGAGCGCGAATGATGCCTTTTTCCTTGGCTTCGGAGAGGACATCCATTACGCCTTTGTAGCGGTCGGTCCAATCGCCTTCGGTGAGACAGTGCATGAGGCAGACATCGATATAATCGGTGCCGAGCTCGCGGCGGAAGCGGTCGAGATCGGAACGGGTGGAGGCGGGATCGCGGGCCCACGTTTTGGTGAGCACGGTAACCTTGTCTCGGGGGACGTGCTTGAGGGCTTCAGCGACGTGCGGATGGCTGCCGTAAGAATCAGCGGAATCGAAGAAGCGCAAGCCGTGGTCGTAGCCATTGAGGAGCAGTTCACAGAGACCTTTGATGCCGAGGGCAGTCTGGTGGGAATGATGGCCGCTGCCGACGGTGCCTGTGCCCATGGCGAGACGGCTGGTCTGGATGCCGGTCTTACCGAGGGTCGCGGTGTCCGCGGCGCTGAACTTGCGCGAGAGAGTGGGAAGAGTAAAGGCAGGCCGGGCGAATGAGGCTGTCTGGATCCAGGTGCCACCAGCGGCGCAAGCGGTGCGACGGATGAAATCGCGACGTTTCATGCGGCCTCCCTGCTACAACGTTCCAGGGATAGTCTACCTCAATGGACGCGCGAAACGGCCTTTGGGTTATCAGGCGCACCGCTAGAGTGAAACTCGAGGCACTTCATAGTACAGGAACTGTACGCCCACCCCCAGTTTATCGTTTGCGGTCCCCAGCGATTCGACATGCGCGACGCGGCCGGTGAAGCACCATTCCGCCACGTCGTCCCCAACCACTTCCCGGGGCATTTTCAAATGCACTTGAATCATCACTCCCTGGGGCAACCTCTGATCCGTGGCGAAATAAACACCGTGATTGCAGATATTCATGGAGGCGGCCTCCTGTTCAGGATCGGCAGGCGCCTGCATGGGGCGAAACCTCAAGGGGACTTTCATGATCAAACGACGTCCAAAACGGCGCTCCGATTCCGGCATGGCTTTCCTTTTGGACCTGGGAGGGAACCAGGTTGAGATAGGGAGGGTGTAGAGCAGTCTTACGAATACAACCCGGCAGGGTCAAGCTTTTTTTACGTTTCGACTGATGGCCCCAAGAAAAGTACCGTTATTTAAGTACTAAGCGAGGAGAAGACCTTTGGGAACGCGGCGTGTTCTTTCGGGGCGGTCATGATGTGCCCACCATTCGCGCCAGGCATCGGGGTCTTTGCCGAACGAGGCCCCGGTAATGGCTTGCAAAGAGGCGCAGACCAAATCCTGCGTCGCAGGCTCCAGAGAATCGTCGTCGAGGAGATTTAGGAGCTGCGGAACGGCCGTAAGGCGCTGCTCACCCGTGAGCATGCCGGAATGCGCAAGGTTGGAGGCGGCGCGTTCGCGAACTTGTCTCGCAGGATCGTGGGCGAGAATGGAAAGCAGCGGACCGATGGATTCCGCGGTGCCCAGCATAGCCAATCCTTCGACAGCCCAGAAACGCGTCTGCTGATTCGGATTGCGCGAATAGCGAAGGAGAGTGGCCAATACCGTGGCGGGCTCAACGCCGCGATTGCCGAGGGCGCCGAGTCTCCAGAGTGCAAGATAGCGGCCGTCGGGATCGTTGTGAATTTGATTGAGAAGTTTTGCGAGGCTCTGGGGCGATTTTCTCAGGTTGTTGGCGACGAGATCGATTTCCACGGCGGCGACGCGCACGAGAGGATCGTCAGAGTCGAGAGCCGCAAGCACGAGATGGAAGAGCTGATCGGTGTCTTCCAGATGGCCGCGCCACGAATCTAGATTCTTGTGGATCAGGCCGAGAGACTGATCGGGGCGGTGGATGGCAAGTTCGAGAAGGCGCTCGGCCTGCTGTTGGGGCGCCAAGTGGCTGATTGCTTCAAGGTCGGCGTTTTTCGCTCGCGGATCGGAGGCCGGCACTCGAGCGGGCGTAAGAAGAGGCGCGGACGCCAGTAGCGGCGCAGTGTGGAACCATCTCGCTCCAGCGATTTCAAGACGCGCGACCTGATAACCGGCAACGGTGGAAATGGCGGCGAGCAAAATTAGGAATGATACGTAACGAGGCCAGCGATTCGGAGTACCCGATTCGCGATGGACAGCCCGCTCCACGCATGGAGCGGGCTGGGGGGCCCCGGAGATGGCATCCAACGAATCGTTCATGGGTCACAAGAGGCGCGCCGTCTTTGGCGCACGCTAAGTAGCAAGTTATGTGGCCGAAGCGATGCCAACAATGGTACGGGCGGCCAGCGGTGCTCTTTTTTGCTGGCAACCCCTGTAGCTTCAGTACGATTGGAGGAGTTACTGGTACGCAGCGTGCGTGCGAATCCCCGTACGGAAGAACAGGCACCTGCGGAGAGGTGGCAGAGCCAAGCGATGGTGCAAGTCCTCTCGGGAAACCATCCGGGATACATAAGGATACAAAGGCGTACTTTGCCGGAAGTGGAGGGTCTGCTAGAATAAGGAGCTTGGTTTTGCGACATTTCGAGCAGGAAACCCAGGCCCAAATAAGAACTGAAGCAGGAAGAAAATGGCACTGAAGTGTGAGTTCTGCGGCAAAGCGCCGCATTTTGGAAACGTGATCAGCCACGCGAATAACACGCGGCGACGCCGCTGGAACCCGAACCTGAAGCGCTTGCGCGCGGTGGTTGCGGGCGTGAGGAAACAAGTCCGCGTTTGCACGGCGTGCATCCGCGCCGGCAAGGTAAAGAAAGCCGCCTGAGTCTCCAACCTTGAGTCTGACCGTTGCGAACCTGCATTCCGTGGGGCGTCTGATGAAGCACTCAAAAGGAGTGAAGCGCACCGCAGCATGGCTGCCTCTGACCGCGATGGTGTTCACTGCCGCCGCGGGCTGCAACAAGGAACCGCGGCATGCGCCCGACGTGTGGGCGGTAGTGAACGGGAAAGAGATCAAGCGGGATGAAGTCGACAAGTACTATCGCACGCGGGTAAATCCGGAGGGGCAGGAGCCGTCGCAGGAAGAATCGCTGTCGCAGAAGCTGAACGTTCTTGACGAGCTGATTAACAACGAGATTCTGCTGGAAAAGGCGAAGAAGCTGAACCTTGAGGCGAGCGACGGCGAAGTTGAAGATAAGTTCACCGAGCTGAAAAGTCCGTATACCGAAGACGAATTTCAGCGGCGGCTGAAAGATCAAGCCATGACGGTAGAGGATCTGAAGCTCGAATTGCGGCGCCAGCTTTCGATCCAGAAATTGCTGAACCGTGAAGTGGTGGCAAAGATTTCGATCACCGACCAAGACGTCACGGACTTTTACAACGCCAACAAAGCGCAGTTCAACGTGGCGGAGCCGCAATACCACATTGCGCAGATCCTGGTGACACCGAGGAAAGAACAACAAATTCGCAACCGGAAGAACGACGACGCAACCAACGAAGCCGAGGCCCAGCGGAAGGTGAAGATGCTGATGGACCGGCTGAACAGCGGCGCGGATTTCGCACAATTGGCGATGGATTATTCCGAGGACATGAACACCGCGGGAACGGGCGGCGACCTGGGCTACGTTCCGGAATCGTCGCTGAACCAATCCGACCCTGCGCTGAAAAAGGTTGTGGTTGGATTGAAAGCCGGGCAAGTGAGCCAGCCGATTCAGGTTCAGACGAAAGACGGCGCCCGCATCCTGATCCTCAAGCTCATTACCCGTGAATCCCCCGGGTTGCGCGGCATAGCCGAACCGCAAGTGCAGCAAACCATCCGCGATACGCTGCGCAACCGCAAGGAACAGTTGCTGCGCCTAGCGTATCTGGCGATTGCGCGGGATGGGGCGAGGGTGGCGAACTTTCTGGCCGAGCAGGTCATCGAGGCGGCGGGCAAATTGCCGGACGCTGCGAAGACCACCATGCCGCAACGGTCCATCGGGCACTAATTCCGCGCAATGACGAGTATTTTTCCCTAGCCGCTTAACGTTCGCCGAATTGTCTCTCGGTTCATGTCCGGCGGCGTTTCACCTCGATTCACGTACTCGTAACCAAGACCAACAGAGCCAAATGGCATGCCGAGGGCTTCTGCGAGATCGCCGTGGCGAAGGACCTCGATCAAATAGGCGAGGCGAATTCTGGAAAAAGCGGAGACCAGCCCTAAGACGCCATGAGGTCTGCTGAGTATCTTCTGAACCCGCTGACTTTTTTCAGGTTTCTCGAAGATTCGGCAAAGCACGCCCGCAACGTCTTGCATTGGCGGAAACTCGCCGGCGTCTACAAATTGTTTTTGTTCGGAACAATATCGAGTGCTGAGCTTCCCGTTTTCGTAGACCCCCAACCAAAGAATGTCATCGTCGGCGTTGAAGCTAGCAAGTGCGGTGCATGATAGCCGCGTTGAAATTGTCAGTGCAAGAGATTCGAGCAAATCCAGGTCAAATTTGTCGCATTCCTGGTCATACAGTACGATCCATCCGCCGGTATCGGGCGTAACATAAGCACTACGGCCGAGTTCATCGAGTGCGGCGATAATATCGGATTGTCGCGCACCCTTCACACAAATGTTGGTGTACCAGTTTCCCATCGCAAGCTAAGAGACGACGCAGAGGAGTTCGCTGGCGTTGACGGGCTGGCCTTCCTTGGCAAGGACGCGCTCGACAGTGCCGCTCTTGGGCGAACGGATTTCGTTCTGCATCTTCATGGCTTCGACAACCATAAGGCCCTGGCCGGCTTCGACGTGGTCTCCTACTTTGACGAGAAGACGCACGATTTTGCCGGGCATAGGCGCCACGATTTGCTGGCGGCCTTCGGCTTCGACGTGGCCGTGGCGGCGGCCGCTCCAGGCGCGAGGATCGATGACTTCGGCGGTGAGTTCCTGCGAGCCGGTCTGTAGTATCAATTTGCCGTCGGGAGACGGCGTCACGCTGACTTCGAAGGATTTGCCGTCGAGGAGAATGGAAAGCGTGTTGGGCGCAATCTCGACGGCGTCGACGGCCACAGGCCGGCCATCCAGCGTCACGCGCCAACCGGGGCCATCTCGTTCGAGTCCAATGACGCGAGTTTTCTTTTCAGACGAGGATGCCAGTTGGACTTCGTATTTCATGGCAGGCGGTCCAGTTGCTCGCGACGGCCTTCCTGCTTCCAGCGAGAAGGCTGGTCCGGGGAAGAAGCGGACAAAGAAGAATGTTTGTCCGACTGGTTGGCCCGCCGGATGGCAGCGGCGATGGCAGCGGCGTCGGAGGCGGAGTCTGCTGGCCGATTCTCGTTCGCGGGCGACGCGGCGGAGCGTGGACGACGGAGCAACTCATCAAGCCATTTGGTGTGAATCTCGCCGCGGAGAAAATCAGGTTCATCGAGGATGCGGCGGAAAAGACTTACATTGGTCTTGATGCCGGTGACGCTGTACTCCTCGAGGGCGCGGCGAAGACGGGCAATGGTTTCCTCACGGCTATTGCCCCAGGCAATGAGCTTGCTGAGAAGCGGGTCGTAATCGTTTGGCACGGTCCAGCCTTCGTAGACGCCGTCGTCCAGGCGAATTCCCGGGCCGCTGGGAACCTGGCGCGCAAGAATTCTTCCCGGCGAGGGGAAGAAATTATTGTCCGGATCCTCGGCGTAGAGACGAACTTCCATGGCGTGGCCCCGCGGCGTGATGGATTCCCAAGCGAAGGGCAGGCGGTGGCCGGCGGCGATGGCGATCTGAAGCTTCACCAGATCGAGGCCGGTAACCTGCTCGGTGACGGGATGTTCGACCTGCAAACGCGTGTTCACTTCCAGAAAATGGAAATTGAGATTGGCGTCCACAAGGAATTCGACGGTGCCGGCGTTGACGTAGCGGCCGGCGCGTGCCAGGCGCACGGCGGCGTCGCCCATTTTCTTGCGCAGGTCGGGCGTGACGATGGGAGAGGGTGCTTCCTCGATCACTTTTTGATGGCGCCGCTGCACGGAGCATTCCCGTTCACCGAGAGAGACGACGCGGCCGTGGGTGTCGGCGAAAATCTGGATTTCCACGTGATGGGGCTGGTCGAGATATTTTTCCAGATACAGACGGTCGTCGCCGAAAGCGTTCATTGCTTCGGATGAAGCATCGCGGAATGCAGATTCGAATTCGGCGTCGCTGTAAACCAGGCGCATGCCTTTGCCGCCGCCACCGGCGACAGCCTTCAGGAGAACGGGATAGCCCACGCGCTGCGCCAGGGCCAACGCCTCGGCGGGATTTTCGATGGGGTCGTTGGTCCCGGGAACCGCCGGAACATCGGCGCGGCGGGCAAGCTGGCGGCCGGCAGTTTTGGAGCCGAGCGTTTCCATGGCCTCGGCTGGCGGCCCGATGAACGTGAGACCCGCCTCCGTGCAAGCACGCGGCAAGGCGGCGTTTTCCGCCAAAAACCCGTAACCTGGATGCACGGCATCGCAACCGGCGCGACGCGCTACGTCCATGAGCTTGTCGATCGAGAGATAGCTTTCGCGCGAAGGCGCCGGGCCGATGGGGTAGGCTTCATCGGCGAGGCGGACGTGAAGCGATTTGCGGTCGGCATCACTGAAGACGGCGACGGGGCGGATACCCAGCTCACGGCAGGCGCGCAGGATGCGCACGGCAATTTCACCGCGATTGGCAATCAGGATTTTCTTGAACATAGAAGGATTGAACGAGGTGCGAGTTTAACACGGAGGCAAACGGACACAACGAATCTGAAGAGCTGTTGTGCTTCGTTGAAACTAATTCACGAGCTTCTTGAGGTCCTTCCACTTGACGAGGATGACATGATTTTCCTGGATGGCCTTCTGGAATTCCGGGCTGGTGACAAAATCATAGTCGCGCTGGCGCCAGGCGGAACCGAAATCCGGGTGATCGATGGTCACGGCCTGAAGTTCTGAATCGTCATGGCCAAGGTGAACGATCATTTCGGTGAGGCCGGGCTTGAGATTCTTGATGGCGTTGACATAGAAGTCCCTCCATTCGTCGCTGCGCACCGTCGGATCGGCCATGACCACCGAATCCAGAATGACGTCTTTGCCGGAGAGAACGGAGAACAGTTCCAAGGGAGCACCTGGAAACCGGACGGCTAAAAAGGGCAAATTGTATTCATGAGCGACTTTGACATAGACGGCGAACAGCTCCGGTTTGGAGAAAAACACGCCCATGTGGCTGTCCAGATGTGTGGGATGAATTCCGAGAGCGATGGCGAGTTGGATTTGGGCGCGAATTTCGCGCTCGGCTTCCTCTGCCTTTAGACTCCGAACGGCGGCAAGGGTCTCCGGCCACAGATAACCGGATGGATCGAGGAGGCTCGTCACTTTGTCTTTTGATTCCACTGGCCCCCACCGATCGGCTTTCCATTCGCTGGTTAAGGTGAGGTGCAAACCCAGGTCGGCATCCGGATGGCCTTTCGCGTAAGAAGCGACTTCGGTGAGCCAAGCACAGGGCACCATGATGCTGGCGGAAGTGATTGCCTTTTTGTCCAGCGCATCGAGGCTCGCAGTGTCCACGGAATGAGCCACGGCAAGATCGTCTGCATGAACTATGAGTAGTTTAGAATCGGCTGGGTAGCCTAGGCGTTCGGCCACAGTTTTATCCTGTGGGCGTGCATCGTCCGCGGCGAAACATAGGAACAAGCCAGCGACGGCTAATTTGCGAAGGCCCATCGAGAGCTCCGGCAGGAGAATTTTAGGGAAAAGGGTAACACGGACATAGGAAGCACCAAAAGCCCCGCTCCATTGCGCGGAAGGTTGGCCTGCCCTCCGTTCATGAGTCAAACTGCCCGGAAACGCCATGTGGGGAGTCCGGGTCGAACCAACAATGATTCGCGCTTGTGGCACCGATGGTGTATACACAGAATCCTGCGTCTATGGTCCGGAGGAAAGCCAAGATGAAACGATTCTGCTTGTTGTTGGCATTGGGATTCTTCGTGCTTGCGCCGGTACATGCGCAGGATTCCGTCATCGCCCCATCAGATAATCTTATTGTGGATGGCGTGCCGAAGATACCGGCGTCCATCGCGGAAACTGCCGGGAGGTATGCTTCGTACCGCAGCGCGAACCTGGCGGATTGGCATCCCACGAAGCGCGAGACGCTGATCGCCACACGGTTTGCGGAGACGCCGCAGCTTCATCTGGTGAAGATGCCCGATGGAGCGCGGCAACAGTTGACGTTCTTCGCGGACTCTGTCGGGAGCGGACGGTTTCATCCGAATGGCGGGGACTACATTCTTTTTGCGAAGGACATTGGCGGCGGCGAGTGGTACCAGCTTTATCGATACGACGTAGCGACTGGGGACGTGACCTTGCTGACGGATGGAAAGTCGAGAAATTTGCCAGGGCCGTGGTCTTCGAGCGGTGAGCAGATCGCTTACATGTCCACACGGCGCACGGGAAAAGATACGGATTTGTGGCTGATGAATCCGGCAGACCCCAAGAGCGATCATTTGCTCGCAAAACTGGAAGGCGGAGGGTGGGGATCAGAGGACTGGTCACCGGATGATTCAAGGATTTTGCTGAAGGAAGAGATTTCGCTGAATCAGGCGTATCTGTGGTTGGTGGACACGAAGACAGGCGAAAAAACCAAACTGGAAGCTGGAGGACTGACAGGTGGAGGAAAGGTTGGCATCGGAGACGCTCGATTTGCCAAGGATGGCAAAGGCATTTACTTGACGTCCGACGCTGGCTCTGAATTCTTGCACTTAGCTTATTTGGATCTGGTTGGTAAAGAGGCAAAAGGCTTCATCACCGGGCCGGAAGGGAATTGGGATATCGAACGGTTTGATCTTTCGCGCGACGGCAAAATGCTCGCCTACGTGAAGAACGAAGACGGCACGAGCGTGCTGCATGTTCAGAGCCTGACCGGAAAGGGCCAAGTAGCAGTTCCGAAATTGCCGCCGGGGGTTGTCGGTTCCCTCCGTTGGCACTCCAACGGGCATGAGTTGGGATTCTCGCTGAACAACGCGCGAGGGCCGGGCGATGTGTACTCGTTGGATGTGGCGACTGGAAAAGTGGAACGGTGGACGACCAGCGAGACAGCCGTGAAGACGGAATCGTTTCCACAAGCGGAACTGGTGAAGTGGAAGAGCTTCGATGGAAAAATGATCTCGGGATTTTTGTACAATCCGCCGGCGAAGTTCAGCGGCAAGCGGCCTGTGCTGGTAGTGATTCATGGCGGGCCGGAGGGGCAGTCGCAGCCGTCATTTCTCGGACGCGCCAATTACTTTCTGAACGAACTAGGGATAGCGCTGGTCTATCCGAACGTGCGCGGGTCGACGGGATACGGGAAGACCTTCTCATTGTTGGACAATGGATTCAAGCGCGAAGACACATACAAGGATATCAGCACGCTGTTCGACTGGATTGCTGCGCAGCCAGGGCTGGATAGCGAGCGGATCGCGGTGACTGGCGGGAGTTACGGCGGGCATATGACGCTGGCCGTTTCGGCATTCTACAGCGACCGGATTCGCTGCTCGGTGGACATCGTGGGCATGTCGAACCTGGTGACGTTCCTCGAGCACACGGAGGCGTACCGGCGGGATTTACGGCGCGCGGAATACGGCGACGAACGCGACCCAAAGATGCGGGAGTTTCTCGAACAAATTGCGCCGATGAACAACATCGAGAAGATCAAGAAGCCCATGTTCGTGATTGCGGGAAAAAACGATCCGCGTGTGCCGGTGAGCGAATCCCAGCAGATCGCCGATGCGTTGAAGAAGCAAGGGACTCCGGTATGGCTCCTGATCGCGAAGGACGAAGGCCACGGATACCGTAAAAAGCCTAACCAAGATTTTCAGTTCTACGCGACGGTGGAGTTCTTGCAGGAGTATCTTCTAAAGTAAGATTCGTTTTGCGCCTGATGAAGTTTAACGGATATCTTCCCATCATCGTTTAGGACGATTCATGGGTTTCTGGAGCTTCGAAACTATAGTTCGGAATAGTGTAGTATCCGAGCCTTTGAATGACCGGTGCGAGTCGCTGGTCAAGCAAGTATGCTGACCGCCGAATGGCCGCCTTTTCATCCTTGCCAAGCTTTGCAGACATCAATTTGTTCTCTACAACGGAATATTGCCATGCTTCTTACGGGGATTCGTGTCGCGCTTGTTTTCGAGGGCGCGGAGAGAGGTGATGATGCGGGCGCGCGTGTCGGCGGGTTCGATGACCGCGTCAATGTAGCCACGCTCGGCGGCCACGAAAGGGTTGGCAAAGCGTTCGCGGAATTCGGCGATTTTTTCCTGGCGGAATTTTTCGCGTTCGGATTCGGGAACTCTGTCGAACTCGCGCTTGTTGACGATATTGACCGCGCCTTCGGGGCCCATGACGGCGATCTCCGCTGTGGGCCACGCGAAATTGGCGTCTGTTCGAATGTGTTTCGAAGCCATGACGCAATATGCGCCGCCGTAGGCCTTGCGCGTGATGACGGTAATTTTCGGAACAGTAGCTTCGGCAAAAGCGAAGAGCAGCTTCGCGCCATGCCTGATGATGCCGCCAAATTCCTGTTGCATGCCCGGGAGAAAACCGGGAACATCCTCGAAGGTAATGAGAGGAATGTTGAAGGCGTCGCAGAAGCGCACGAAGCGCGCGCCCTTCACGGAAGCGTTGATATCGAGAACACCGGCAAGGAAGGCCGGCTGATTGCCGATGATACCGACGGGGCGGCCGTCGAGGCGTGCAAAACCCACGACGAGATTCTTCGCGTAATGTTCGTGGACTTCGAAGAAATAGCCGTCGTCGACGACTCCGTGGATGGCATCTTTCATGTCATAGGGCCTCTGGGGATCGTCGGGAACGAGGGTGTTGAGCGATTCATCGCGGCGGGCCGGGGGATCTGACGCGGCGCGGCGCGGAGGATCCTCCAGATTGTTCGAAGGGAGAAAGCTCATCAACTCGCGGATCATGGCCAGGCAATCGGCATCATCACGCGAGACAAAATGGGCGACGCCGCTTTTTTCATTGTGCGTCATCGCGCCACCGAGTTCTTGCTTGGTGACTTCCTCGTGTGTGACAGTCTTGATGACGTCCGGGCCGGTGACGAACATGTAAGAGGTTTCGCGCGTCATGAAGATGAAATCGGTGATGGCGGGCGAATAGACGGCGCCGCCCGCGCAAGGGCCCATGATGGCGCTGATCTGCGGGATGACTCCGCTGGCAAGCGTGTTGCGGAGGAAAATATCGGCGTAACCCGCGAGCGAAGCGACGCCTTCCTGAATGCGCGCGCCGCCGGAATCGTTAAGGCCGATGACAGGAGCCCCGGCGCGCATGGCAAGGTCCATGACCTTGCAGATTTTCAGCGCGTTGGTTTCCGAGAGCGAACCACCGAAAACGGTGAAGTCCTGAGCGAAAACGTAAACCAAACGGCCGTCGATGCGGCCAAAGCCGGTAACGAAACCGTCGCCGGCAGGACGCTGATCCCGCATGCCGAAATCGACGCAGCGGTGACGGACAAATTTGTCGAGCTCTTCGAAGGCGCCTTCGTCCAAAAGTAGATGAATGCGTTCGCGCGCGGTGAGTTTACCGGCTTTGTGTTCGCGCTCGCGGCGCTCCGGGCCTCCACCGGCTTCGGCTTCCCCGGAAATGCGGCGAAGCTCTTCCATACGGTCGCGGTGTCTGGCTTCGGGAATCAAACTGGGCTTGGGCTCAGACAACGGGTCCTCCCTCGGAGGCGGATTCCTTCGGCGCAAAAATGCGCACAGCGAGATGCGTTGCAATCCAAACGGTTCCGAGAAGCAGCACGACGCCCAGGAGCAGCTCCGCGCCCATGGCAGCGGCACGCAGCAAGGAAGACTCCAGCGAGGTCACATATTCCGTAGCCCAGACCAGCACAAACATCGCGCCGAGGGTCAACGCCACGATGAGGGCGGTAGTCAAAACGGAAGCAAGGATCATTTTCATCGAATTGGAATTGGGCCGCCCTGAAGCGACATGGAGAAGGATAGCGCAACCGGAGGGAAAGCTGAACGCAGAAGACGGTTAGTTAGCGGAAGAGCAATCAGCGCAAACGCTTCGGGGCTCAGCGTAAACCGGACCAGTCGTCGGCGACGAGGATGGAATCGCTGGGATTGGAAGCATCGTACTTTATGCTGGCGGGCTGGCCCGCAACCAGCCGTTCCAGGCGGATCTGGCTTTCGAGGCCGGTGATGTCCTGCGCAGTGTGATAGGTGACGCCCGAAATCAAATAACTGTAGGAAACGAGATGGCGCGGGCGCATGTCTTGAAGCGGACGGGCGCCTGCGCCGAACAAACCCTTGCGCTCCGCCTTCGATTCGGGGGGATGTTCGACGAGCTCAACGATCTGCCCTTCGGCAATGCGGCCGATCTGGTTCAAATGGAGCCGCCGCTTGCGCTCCTCCTCTTCGGGATTCACGGCGGGACGGAGGAAAGCATAAGCGATCATTGCCAGCGCAGCGATTGCCGCACCACCCATGGCGAGCACTAGTTTCCAATCGGCAAGCAAGGCCTTCAACGAGCAAACTCCCCAATCTCAAATCCGTGGGATCGCGCACGGCACGCAGAACTTCGGCATGCATGCAGTGCGGCACAAGGGCTTCCTGCATCGGCCGATGGCCCACTGATGCGTATTCTACCGAAACCCTGAGGTGCAGGTGAAACTACGCTTGCGGTGCGTGCACCGGATTGCGCAACACGCCAATACCGGCGGCACTGACCTCGACCGTGTCACCGGCAGCCAGCGGACCGACGCCAGCGGGCGTACCGGTGGCGATGACGTCGCCGGGCATCAGGGTCATCATGCGGGAGATCCAGCGGACAAGAAAAGCGGGCGGATAGGTCATCAGTGAGGTGACGCCGGACTGGCGGCGCATGCCGTTGACGTGAGTCTCGACCAGAACGTTGGACGGGTCGAGAGCGGTTTCAATGTGCGGACCGACGGCGCAAAAGGTATCGAAACCCTTGGCGCGAGTGAATTGAACATCGCTTTTCTGAAGGTCGCGCGCGGTGACATCGTTGAGGCAACTATAACCCATGACGAAGGAGAGTGAGTCGTCGGTATCGCGCAACTGCGAGCAGCGGCGGCCGATGATCAGGGCGAGTTCGCCTTCGTGTTCCACGCGTTGCGAATATTTTGTCAAGACGATCGCTTCTTCCGGGCCGATGATGGAGGAAGGTGGCTTGAGAAACATCAACGGCTCTTTCGGGACTTCGTTACCCATCTCCGCGGCGTGAGCGGCGTAATTGCGGCCGACGCAGACGATTTTCGAAGGCTCAACCGGAGCGAGCAGCCAAACATCGGCGAAGCGCGAAGAACGGGAGCTTCGCGACCACTGCCCCCAAGGCGGGCCAGAGATCTCGATGACATTTTCTCCTTCGATCAGTCCATAACGCGGCGAAGCAGAGTCCGAAGAGGAAGCGTCGCGCATCACGTAACGGCAGATTTTCATTGGTGGTCAACTCGCGTGGTGGTTGGGATGAGAAACATGCGATTCACGGGCTCTCCAGACCGTGGCAACAATCCAGCTAAGCGTGGTGAGAATCATATAGACGACGGCGCCCAGCATGAAAACATGGAACGTGCTGAGCCGATTGCTGAGCCCGCGGAAAATTAGGCAGAGCGCACGATAGCTAAGGCTGAAAATGAGCCAGGCAACTAGGCTCGATGCCAGGAGATGCCCCGGCAAGCGCAGAAATCGAAAAATGGGAACGGCAGCGAGGAAGCCGAGAATCGCGGCGGCGGCGACATTGCGCTCCAGCGCAAAGCGTTCCAGGAATGGGGCATGATTGGCAATAACGAGCCATGCGGTGAAAACCAAAGTCAGACAAACGCCCACGTAAACACCGGTGCGAACTGCCGCGTTGCGGAAGACGTGAAACCAACGATAACCGGGCAGATGCGGGCGAACCGACATCGTGTGCTGGGCTCCCAAGATGCAAGCAATCGTTTAACCCCGATTTACGGCGATGGTTGCGTGACGTCAACAACGACCGGTGCGCCGGGCGCGCTCTCATTCCTGGCGCGGTCTACGGCAGTCACGGTATACCAATAGCGGTGGCCGGGCTCTACAGAGGTATCACGAACCGCGGGCGTGGGCAACAAGTCCGGGGTGAGAAGCTGGCCCCTACTGCCCTCCTGCTCACTTCTATAGACGCGATATCCGGCCAGATCGGTTTCAAGATTGATGGACCAGGAGAGGTCAACAAAAACCGTGCCCGGGGCCGAGTCAGGAAGCAAGGCGGCCACGAGGCCCTGAGGAGCCGCGGGAGGAAAAGTGTCGCGCGGAGTGGCCGTCACCGGCTGAGAGTCAGAGGACTCCAGCTCGTCACCTGCAACCTGGATGACACTACGCACGATGTAGACATAGGCATGGTCGAAAACGATGGAAGTGTCGCCGTAGCTGTTGGTCTCGGAAGAAGCGAGTGGCGCAGCGCGTGATTCCGTTTTGCCTTGCGGAAGATCTTGCGGAGGCGAAGTGGAATCGGAAGGATGAATTTCTGAGCGGTAGATTCGATAGCCGGTGATGGCCGGTACTGGCTCCCCGGCGGCCGTGCGAGCCGGGACCGGCCAGGTCAATTCGACCGCTGACTCGGTTACCTGAGCCTCCACGGAAGTGATGGGAGCCGGAACAGGAAACAGGCGCAGCGAGACGACGTTCGAATCAACAGAAGCGCGTTTCTGCGAAGCGCGCGTTCGAACGACGTACGTGACCGCTCCGCCGGGATGCGATTTGGTTTCTTCGGGCGCGATGGGATCGATGAAGCGCACGCGGCCATCAGCGCGGTAACTGTCCACCAGAGCACCGGGAATCGTGTAAACAACCCTGAAAGACTTGGAGTCGGCCGAGCCGTCGGACTTAACGGTACCGCGGAGGATTTCGACCGCCGGCGGCGCCGGCAGTTTTTCCCCGGAGATGGAATTCGCCGGGAGAGTGAAGGAAAGTTGCACGCCGTCACCAGCCTGGTGAGCGGCAAGGTCTTTGATGGCCACAGGAACCGGGAGCGAAGGCGGAACAGGATCGCCGGGAGCGCCGCAGCCGGCCGTCAGCGGAAGAATGGAAAAAGGAAAATAGAAAATGGCAAAGATTTGCGCGGGGCGTCTTGCGATACGAATTTCCGTCCCTTTTCTATTTTCCATTTTCAAATTTCAAGAATCAGAGGATATAGCGGCTGAGATCCTGGTTCTTGACGATGTCCGCGAGCTGCTTGGTGACGTAGGCGGCGTCAACCTTCACGTTTTTCTTCTTGAGGTCGGGCGCTTCGAACGAGATTTCGTCCAGAACTTTTTCGAGGATGGTGTGGAGGCGGCGGGCGCCGATGTTTTCGGTCTGTTCGTTCACGCTGGTGGCGAAGCGGGCCACGGCGGCGACCGCGTCTTCGGTGATGTTGAGCTTGACGCCTTCGGTCTCTAGCAGCGCGACGTATTGTTTGATGAGCGCATTTTTCGGCTCGGTCAGGATGCGAATAAAATCTTCTTCCTTGAGCGATTGCAGCTCCACGCGAATGGGAAGGCGCCCCTGAAGCTCGGGGATCAGATCGGACGGCTTGGTGACGTGAAAAGCGCCCGCCGCGATGAAAAGGATGTGATCGGTGCGGATCATGCCGTAGCGTGTGTTGACGGTGGTGCCTTCGATAATGGGCAGAATGTCGCGCTGCACGCCTTCGCGCGAGACATCCGGGCCATGGCCGGATTCGCGTCCGGCCACCTTATCGATCTCATCGATAAAGATGATGCCCATCTGCTCGGCGCGCTCCACGGCCACGCGGGTGACCTGGTCCATGTCCAGCAGCTTGTTTTCTTCCTCCTGAATCAGGTATTCGAAAGCGTCGGCGACGCTCATTTTGCGTTTTTTCTTTTGCTGGCCGAACATGCCGGAAAGCATGTCCTTGATATTGACGTCCATCTCCTCGACGCCTTGATTGGAGACAATTTCGAACGATGGCATGGCGCGTTCGCGGACTTCGAGGTCGACCATGCGCTGGTCGAGTTTGCCTTCGCGAAGTTGGAGGCGCAGCTTTTCGCGCGTACGCTGCGTCTGTTCGCGCTGCGCGGCAATCTCGGCGTCCGGAGTGCCGCCCACGGGAGGAGGTGCCGGCGGAAGCAGGAGATCGAGCACGCGTTCTTCCGCGGCCTGCTCGGCACGGTCGGCGACTTCGTCGAGTTTTTCCTCGCGGATCATGTCGATGGAAGTCTCGACGAGATCGCGAACCATCGATTCCACATCGCGTCCGACGTAGCCGACTTCGGTGTACTTGGAAGCTTCGACCTTGATAAAGGGGCAGCCGGCGAGGCGTGCCAGGCGGCGCGCGATTTCCGTTTTTCCCACGCCGGTGGGCCCAATCATCAGAATGTTTTTGGGCAGAACGTCTTCAGCGATCTCCGCCGGAAGCTTCTGGCGGCGGACCCGGTTGCGCAAGGCCACGGCGACGGCGCGCTTTGCGGCTGTCTGCCCGACGATGTACTTATCGAGTTCCAGGACGATTTCGCGCGGCGTCATGTCATCAAGAGCGGGTAGAAGTTCCTGCCCCTCGACGGGCTCGGCGCCGTTGCCTCCCGGTGCGTAGAGTAATTCTTTCTCGGACTTACTCGTCATGAGTTGCTCAGTTCCTTTGATGCGCGAAAACAGCTTGTCGTGTTCTCACGGCCGGCCCCCCGGAAGGCTGCAGAATAAACCAAAAATGTAATTCTAAGGGCGTCCAACAAGGATGCCCGAAGAATCTCAACTTCAAACGCTTCCTTCGCTTCAGGTTTGGATGCCATTCACGGGCCATCCGAAACTGCTTCTTCAAGTCATTTCTTCAGCGCGCCACTCTAGAGCTCTTCGACTGTAAAATTAGCGTTGGTGAAAATGCAAATCTCGCTGCCGATCCGCATGGCCTCCATGGCCAGATCCTTGGCGGTGAGTTTCGAGTGTTTCAGAAGCGCGCGCGCGGCAGCCAGCGCATACGTCCCGCCCGATCCGATAGCCGCCAGCCCGTCGTCCGGCTCGAAGACGTCGCCATTGCCGGAAAGAATGAATGTGCCCTTGGTGTCGGCAACGATGAGCAAGGCCTCCAAATGGCGAAGAGCGCGATCCTTGCGCCATTCCTTGGCCAGCTCGACGGCGGCCTTCTGGAGATTGCCGGAAAACTCCTGAAGCTTGCCTTCGAAGCGCTCAAAAAGTGTAATCGCATCGGCCGTGGAGCCGGCGAAACCGGCGACGACCTTGTCATTGTAAAGGCGGCGCGTCTTGCGCGCGGTGTGCTTCATGACGTGATCGCCCATGGTCACCTGTCCATCGGCTATGAGCACGACCTTGCTGTCCTTGCGCACGCACAGAACCGTGGTGCCGTGCATCGGTGGGCTTTCCTGGCGATTACGCATCCGCCCATTATAGCCCCCGAAGAGTCCGAGCGCCAAAAGCAGAGAAGAGCAGAAAGCTGGCCTGGATGCTGATAAGGACGGAGGCCGCAGCCCCAAATGTTGAGCAAGAAATCGTTCCCGGCGGAAACGCTCTTACTGTGAGATTTCGTGGAAGGAGAGAATCTTGTAATTGCGAGGCGGAAAGACCGCTTGTACCCAGCAACTGTTGTAATAGAAGCCGCTATTGCCGTAATTCGCGTCTTCGATCTCGAAGGTGACGCTGCCCAGGTTGGGGCGCAAGTTGTAATCCGAATGGCGCGTTCTCGCCACCAAAACTGCACCATCAATCTCGCCAAATCCGTAGTTGGGAATGTAAAGATGGCCTTGTCCGATCACTAGAATGACGCCATGCCACGTAACCTGTCCGTATAATGTCAGATCGCCAGTCACGAGGAGCAGGCCGTAGCCGTTCAGCGTGCCCGTAAGGTTCAGATCTCCCCCATTTGGAGGACTGCCCCGAACGACGGTGATCACCGGCCGCGTCGGGCCGCCTAGATCCGGCAGGCTGTTCGCGGGTCCCGCGACGATATAGTCGGCCAGTCCAGTGATGGTTTGGACGACGCTTTGAGAGCCTCCGTCCAAGGCGCTCTCGTTCTGAAACGCAGGAATCAGGGACGCGCTGATGTCTCCAACGCTGGGGTTGATTGGTTGAGGTGCTAGGGATATGTAATTGGCATAGCGGTAGGGCGGAGGAATCCCATTTCTAACCTCCGTCACCGCTCCTGAGTTGATTGCACCGATGGCAGGCTTGGGGCTCTCCGCTGCAGCGGGCGGACAATTGCCCCCGCGCTGTTGATCCACACCATTCACGTAAAAGTCCGAATTCTTCGATGACTGGAAACTGTTTATGTTTCCGTCCAGGGTGAGCGCCGCCGGAAAACTCAGGTCCGTCCCCACAGGTGCAACTAGGTACTGAAGGAGCTTTTGGCTGCCGTTTGGAAGGGCTGCGAACGAGGTAATCTCCAGCACTTGTGGTCCGGCAGACGGACTGTTACTGAAGTGTGCGCCGTCGTAGTAGAGCGGGGTATTCGAGTTAACTAGGGTGTCGCCATCGGCATCAACGTTGAGCGAGATCTCGGAGACGGCGTTGATGCGTACCCATTTGTAGAGTGGACCGGGGATTCCCAAGCTGTTTAGAGGGCTGGTATTCCAAACGGAAAGTGCGCTCGGGGAAGGGCTCGCTGGAGCCGTGGAGAACTCCGACTGAAACTCATTGTCGGGGTAAGCGGAACTGGAGTCCCAGGGCGCCACGGTCTCGCCGCCTACAGGGTTGATGAGGTAGTAGGCATCACCAATATTTAGCGGAGTTCCTGTCGCCGGGAGAAAGCCTGTTGGATTCGTTGTCTTGAAAGCGTTGGGGTTCCTGGCGAGAAGCCGCCCACGAGCTTCTTCCAGGCCGGAGAGTGCAGCGTAATACACGCCCGTCGAGGAACGATAGTTGCCAGCCAGAGCAGATTCCGTGCCCGAAGAAACAATCAGCGCAATGGCCACAACGCTGATCAGCAAGAGCACAAAAATGGCGATGAGCAATGCGATCCCTCGTTCCTTCCCTCGGTTTCGCATTGGTCTTTCTTCCTTCCTCACGTGGCGCTGACCTTGCTGGCTAAGCCTCAGTAATTCGGATTGATGCGGCGCCCGCGCCCGGCCAATTGTACAAGACGCGGCACGCCTGTCGTTGCATCCGGGAGCGGCGCCGCAACGATCAACGTAATCGTGACATCACGTATATTCGCAGGTGAGTTGTCGCCGCCGGCAGACGGACACGGCGGAGGCTGCGGCTGCGGAATGGTCGGTGTATCACAAGTGTAGGAAAAGATCGGCACGGGGTTTCCTCCGGGGAACAAACCGGGATACGCCGTTTGGCACTGAGGAATCTGTGCGGGACACGTATTATTTATGACATTTTCGACGAGTGGGGCAAAGAATACTGCCGCGTCCACGGCAGGATCGTGGCTGGGCTGCTTCTGAGCGGCACCTCGCATTAGCGTGGTTCCCTGCAATTGGTAGCGAATCCACTGGACCTGGCTGCCAGGTTCCCGAGGATTGGGGTTGGTTTCCACGATGATATCGAAATCGCCGGGAGTAATGCATGAACCGCCGATCGTGCAAGTGGTCGGGACGGTGTAGCCGGGGCTCCAGGCGAAAGGAGTGCTCGTGAATTTCGTGACATCCGTGCTGGCAAAGCTCGGTGGCGGATATCCGGCATCGTTGACGTCACGCACCATCTGATCCAGGGCAAGGCGAGCTTCCTGGAAAGAAGTCAGCACCTGCGATTCCGTCTGGTAGCGCTGCTGCGAAGAGGCCAGCAAAGTAAAGGCTGCGCCGCACACGAGCAGGAATATGCCGAGAGCCGCCAGCAACTCAATGAGCGTAAAGCCCACTTGCCGGCAGTTGCAGTGAGCGCGCGTCATTTTTCCACCATCGTGTCGAGCGCGAGGGGCTGAAAATAGCCATTGCCGCCCTGTTGCCGTACGCCAAGGATGAAGCGCTTGCTGAACACGTTCGTACTGCTGCCGCCACCAGTAATGATCACCGCCCAGCGAACGTCGTAGGTCGTGGCGGTGGCATCCGTGGAATCCACGTAGGTAAAACTGTAGTTGGCGATCGGCGCGGCCGTGAAATCGATGAGTGTCTGATTGTTGATCACCACAACCGCGCTGCCGACGAGCAGATTCGGCTGCGTGGGATCACCGAGGTTGCAAATGTTCAGCCCTGAATCCGTGAAAGATAGTGAACTGAGCGGCTGATCCAAGAATTGATCCAATTCTCTCTGCGCGAAAACCATTGCAGAGGAGTCGGTGCGATTCCGGAAATTCAGCAGGATCGTGGCCGGCACGAGTTGCGCGATCGCCAGCAAGCCCACCAGCAAGATGATGGTGGCGAGCAGCATCTCGAGGAGGCTGAAGCCTCCTTCACGTCTGCGGCGTTTTGTGAATGCGGACAGCATTGCTGTTCGTCTGCTCTCGTCTTCCCGCTAGCCAATTCGCTGCCAGGGACCGCCGCTTGGGGCGGTCCAGATCTGCGTGGCGCCCGAGGGCAGCAAAATCACCGCGCGATAGCCAAACTCGGAATTGGACGGGCTGCCAAGATAAAAAACACTGGCCGTCAATCCAGTGACTGCGCCGCGCGCATCGAAAGTGACCGTATTGGTGGCGCCCGAGAGTGTCGTCAACGTGGTGTAATAACCGAGCGCGGCCGTAATCGAGGCCGAACTCGGCGGCGTTCCGGACGGCAGGAGCGTCACAACCCCGTTGATCAGAATTTGCTTTTCGGTGAGATCAACCGATCCATTGTTATTCGAATCGGTTCCCGCGATCCAATCTGTTCCGGACGGCAGGATAAGGAAATTGACCTGCGTGTTCCGGCGAACCGCTTCAAATCGCGTGAATTTCAGCATGTCGGACAAGCGCGCGGCCGCGTCGTTCAGCTGGTACGTGCGAAACGAGCGCATGAGACTCGGTATCGCAATCGCCGTAAGAATTAGAAGCACGGTCAGGGAAACGCCCAATTCGACCATGCTGAAGCCAGCAATGCGGCTCTGACGAGTGCGGGGGTTTGGGGCACTCTTATGCAAAGTCGTTTCCTCGTTCAAAGGCAGGACCAGCGATCCAGCCTGCAAGGGCGGCTAAGAAACCAATTCGATGCAGTTGCGATTCCAGGGACAGCCGGACGCAACTGCCGCTAAACATTAGTACTTTCTTGAACTAGACAGTTACATCTTATTATAGCAGGGCGAGAATGAGTAGATATGTAACAAATTGAAACATGGCTGCTGCCCGGACGCTGCGATGAGGTATTTTATTCTTAGCAATTATGTCTGGTGGCAGCCGGGGCTGAGGAGAAAACGTTCCTATCAGACGTTTGCCTGTCTAGTTTTTGCTCTTTTTGGCGAGGGATTGGGAACCCTGTTTGGAGAGGGACGATTTGTCGAAGAGTTCATCGGAAAAGCCGGGATTGAACCTGCAGCTGTCGTAAAAAACCTGAGAGGCACGGCGGCCGTTGTGTTCCCGGGAGACCTGAAGCGGCATCCAGACGCTATCTTTCAACTGGTAGTTCGAGTAAATGGAGACGTCTTCGTTGATCTGCTGGGTTTCTTCGTCCTTGGTGGTGACCGAGCTACGAACCAGGAGGTGAGTGGAACGGTCAACGGCAAGACGGAACTGCCGCTCCTGGCTGTCGGCGATCTCCACCCAATCGGCGGACTTGAGATCGACCGTGTCGCTGCCGCCGAAACGAATGGAAAGCCCTTCCTCCTTGAGGCGCAGACGCAAGAGATTGTCGACATTGCGCTTGACCTGCTCCTGGAAATCACTGACGGCGGTGGCTGGCAGTTCGGTCACACCGCTACGATCGAAGGTCCAACCGTGATCACCGTTGTATAGCGTGATGATCATCCCACCGTGCGACCAATCCAAGCCGTCAATACCGACCAGAAAAGGGAGGAAAGTGTTGTGACCCTTGCCGATGTATTCCGTGCGGACTTTGTCCGGGTAGCGGCGGTACTCCGAAAATCCGAGCAAGACCGGGTGCAGAGGTTCTCCGTTGTGGCCGAACTGCGAGCGGCGGCCCTCGCACTGGCTTTCGCGGACCTCCGTGTAGCCCGGGCCGCCCAGAGCATTGATCAGATCGGCGAGTATCTGCTTGCCCTTGGCGACCCTCTGCTCCGGCATCATAGTATCGGGATTCTGGGCGGAGACGCATGGAGCAGAAATCATGCAAGCCAGGAAAATAAAGATTCCAAGTTGGACAAACTTTAGCCGCACAAGACCGAACCTCCATTTACATTGATGACTTCGCCGGTCATGAAGTTGGCCAGGTCCGAAGCGACAAAGAGGATGGGGCCGGCGATTTCTTCGACGGTAGCAGCGCGACCGAGAGGGATGACAGAGGAAGCCATCTTCTGGCCGGCCTTCGTCTCGAGCACGGGAATCGACATGTCCGTGGAAACCCAGCCGGGAGCGACGGAGTTCACGAGAATATTGTGGCGCGCGAGTTCGGTGGCAAGGCCCTTGGTGAGGCTGATAATGCCGCCTTTGGAAGCGCCGTAATGGGTGTGGAAGGCTTCGCCGCGCTGGCCTGCAGTGGAGCTGATGGGAATGATCTTGCCGGACTTCTGCTTGATCATGTGGGGGACGGTGAAGTGGATGATCGAGTAGACGCTTTTGAGGTTGATACGGATCATGTCGTCCCACTGCTTTTCGAGCATCTTTTCAATGGGAAGATCTTCGAAGTTCCAGACGCCGGCGTTGGCTACGAGAATATCCAACCGCCCGAGGCGGGCGATGCAGTGCGCAACTAGTTTTTGATTGTCGGCATGCTTGCCGACATCGGCTTTGAACGCTTCCACGCGAGTACCGTGCTTGCCGGCTTCCTGTTGGACCTGAAGCGCGGCGTCTTTGGCTTTGACATAATTGAAGACCACGTCGGCGCCAGCCTGGGCAAAGAGTTTGACGGCTGCCGCACCGATTCCTCGTGAACCGCCGGTGATGAGTGCCGCCTTGCCTGCGAGTGAAATCATCAAGCCCCCAAAGAAGTCAAAAGTCAAATGCCCGCACCTGCCAACAGGTGTGTCCTTCGATCCCCCGAGAAAAAACTTACCGGTGCGCGGCGGCCGTGCGCGTCGCTTGTACCAGCGCGCGGAAAAGTCCCGCGGCAAGTGCATGGCCCTTCATGCGCTCCGGATGCCACTGCACGCCGACGACCCAGTGTTTATGCGGCTCGTGCTCAACGGCTTCGATCACTCCGTCCGGAGCGACCGCAGCGACGCGCAGGCCGTGGCCCAGATCCCGGACGGATTGGTGATGCGACGTGTTGATCTGGACGTCGAATCCGCCGTCGCGACTCGCAAGTCCGGAAATGGCAGCGAGTTGGGCGATTTCGCTGCCCGGCGCGATTCGCGCAGGATGCATGGGGTCGGCTGCATCTGGCGGGAGCCCTTCCTTGCTGTGCTCGATGCTGGTGTGCAGTTCGCTGGCAATGTCCTGGTAGAGCGAGCCGCCGAGGAAGACGTTTAAGCTCTGACAGCCGTAGCAAATAGCGAGGACGGGTTTCCCGGAGGCGAAAGCTTGGTCGAGAATGGCGAAATCGGTTTTCTCCCGGTTGGCGTCGGCGTCATGAGTTTTTTCACGGCGCGGAGCATGGTAGAGCGCCGGGTTCACGTCCGTGGGGGCGCCGGGGAGAAGAAAGGCGTCCAGATCTTTGATCTGTGCGGCAAGCTGTTCCGCCGGGAGGTGCAGAGATATAGTGAGGGGCTCGCCAGAAGCTTCCCTGACGGCACCAAAGTAATACTGGAGCTTGCTCGTAATTCGATTGGCCTCCTCGTGCGAGGTACGCCAAGGAATGCCCACACGTGGCCGGGAGGCTATGCCCAGTTGGGGATTAACAGGGGTCATGGAACACCAAATCGTAGCATCCGGCGGGGAAGGCGGCAACCGAGGGAAGAGTCTCCGCGGAGCCCCACAACGTCGGGGCAAGGGCTGCCCGCCTTCCCTTAAGTTAACTAACAAAGCTGACGCGAGGTCAGGCGCGTAGGGAGGCGGAGGGGGCCAGGGCGGCGTCGAGGCAAAAGTCGGGGCGGTGAAAGAACGCGGGGAGTTCGGAGAGGCGGAGGGCGAGACGTTCGGGGGAGGCGGCGCGGAGGGTGATGTGGCCGAGCTTGCGGCCGGGGCGAGGGGATTTTCCGTAGAGATGGAGGTGCGCGTCGGGGACGGCGAGGACTTCGGAGGATTCCGGGAGGTCGCCGATGAGATTGAGCATGGCGCAATGACCAGCGGGCCCCGTGGAGCCGAGCGGGAGGCCGAGGACGGCGCGAAGATGATTTTCAAACTGGCTGGTGACGGCGCCTTCGATGGTCCAATGGCCGGAATTGTGGACGCGTGGAGCCATTTCGTTGGCGAGGAGATCGCCCTGGTGCTCGAAAAATTCGATGGCGAGCATGCCGACGTACTTCAGGGATTCGAGAACGCGGCGGGCGGCGCTTTCCGCGTCGCGCTGGATGGGGGCCTCCAGGCGCGGAGCCGGTGCGAGAGAGAGCCGAAGGATGCCGCTGCGGTGGTGGTTTTCCACGAGCGGGTAAATGGCGGTTTCGCCAGCGCGAGAACGGACCGCCAGGACGGAGAGTTCGCGAGTGAAAGGCACAAAACGCTCGAGGATCAGGTTTACGGGAGGCAGCTCGGAGTTGGCTTTCGCGACGTCCTGCGCGGTGCGAAGAATCCACTGGCCTTTGCCGTCATAGCCCATACGGGATGTTTTCAGGACGGCGGGAAGGCCGAGCGTTTTTACGGCGGTGTCGAGTTCGCCGGGATTGGAAACGGGCGCGAATTCGGTGCTGGCGATGCCGAGTTTCCGGAAGAGATGCTTCTCGTTCAAGCGGTCCTGCGCAACTTCCAGCGCGGCGGGCGGAGGATAGACGGGAACGCGCTCGGCAAGAAACTTGGCCGCTTCCACAGGGACGTTTTCGAACTCGTAGGTGACCAGCTCGAGGCCGTTCGAGAATTTTTCGAGGGCGGCTTGATCGGTGTAATCGGCAGTGACGCGCTGGGCGATGCGGCCTACGGGAGCTTCGGGCGAGGGATCGAGAAATCGGAAATGCAAGCCGAGGGGATAGCCCGCGAGAGCTAGCATGTACCCGAGCTGTCCACCACCGAGGATGCCGATGGTCACGGGTGTTTCCCCTTCTTGTTTGATGGCCCGGCTACAGATGGATCGGGGTTTGCGAGAACGCGGCCGGTTTGCTCGGCGCGAAATTTTCGAAAAGCTTCGCGGAAAGCAGGATGTTTTGCGCCGAGGATGGCGGCGGCCAGGAGCGCGGCATTGATTGCGCCAGCCTTGCCGATGGCAAGTGTTCCTACCGGGACGCCGCCGGGCATTTGAGCGATGGAGAGGAGCGAATCGAGGCCCTTGAGGGCCTTTGATTCGACCGGTACCCCGAGGACCGGGAGAACCGTTTTCGATGCGGTCATGCCGGGAAGATGCGCGGCGCCGCCTGCGCCGGCGATGATCACCTCGATTCCGCGCTTCTCGGCGGCGGAGGCGTACTCGAAGAGGAGATTGGGCGTGCGGTGGGCGGAGACGACTCGCGTTTCATGTGGAACACCAAGGCCGGCGAGAGTTCTGGAGGCGTATTTCATAGTGTCCCAATCGGAGCCGGAGCCCATGATGATGCCGACGAGAGGATGAGTGATTACTCCCTTCCCGTCGCCCGCAGGCCGCTTCCCTCTTGTCTTCATTATGTCTGCCAATCGTTCAAAGCGTGACTGCCTTGGCCGGGCCGCAGCATGCTGTACCCCTACAAAACCCAAGTCCCCGGACAAAGAATGCCGGCTAGGAAGCCGGCGCTACAAAGATCCCACAGAACCAGAGGCGATATTCTACGGTTTTTTTTAGCGCGTGGCGACCTGTGCGCGCTGCTTCCAATAGTGCCGGAGCTCGCCAACCAGATAGAGAGAGCCGGTGATGAAAATGGCGTCTTCGGGGGCGGCTTCCGCGAGAGAGTATTCGAACGCGCGCTGGGCATCGGCGATCACGGAAAAACGCGCGGCATGATGGCCGGCAATCTCCGCGAGCTGCGTGGCGGAAACGGCGCGCGAGGTGCGCGGCGCCGTGAGGATGACTTCCGCGGCGTGCGGAAACAGGAGGCCGGCTACTTCGTCGACGGCTTTATCGCGAAGAGCGGCATAGATCAGCCAGATCTTGCGGCCGGCGAAGTTCTGTTCGAGAAAATCGGCGACCTCGCGGGCGGCTCCGGGATTGTGCGCGCCATCGACGTAAACGTCGGGGGCAGATTGCAATTTTTCGAGGCGGCCAGGCCAGACGGTGCCTGCGATCCCCCGAATGACTGCATCATCGAGGATTTGAAAGCCGCGTTTTCGAAGGAGCCGCGCCGCGGCGATGGCGTTTAGGGCGTTCTGGAGCTGGAAATGGCCGGGAAGGCTTGGGGCGAGTTCGAGGCTCGTTCGGGAGCCCGCCTCAATGACGCGTGCGCGGACGCTGCCGTTTTCCATGGATTCTTGATCGACTTGAAAGATTTCCGCCGGCTCGGTGACGGGGCAGCTGAGTTCCTTGGCGCGAGCAAGAATCACTTCGCGGGCTTCCGGACGCTGCTCGGCGAGGACGACGGGCACTCCCCGTTTCAGGATCCCCGCCTTTTCGGCTGCGATTTCGCGCAAAGAATGGCCGAGAAAGTCTTCGTGGTCGAAATCGATGCGGGTGATGATAGAAACGACCGGGGAAATAATGTTGGTGGCGTCGAGACGTCCGCCGAGGCCAACTTCAAACACAGCCAATTCGACACGCTCGCGCGCAAAAAGTTCGAAAGCCATGGCGGTGACACATTCGAAATAGGTGGGATGGGCGCGCAATTGGCCTGCAGCGAGGAGCTCTTCGATCAGTGTGTGGATTCGCGTGAAGGTTTCGGCAAAGGCTTCGTCGCCAATCTCCTCGCCATTGATGCGCATGCGTTCGTTGATTGTTTCCAAGTGGGGTGAGGTATTCAATCCCGTTCGAAAGCCTGCGTGGCGAAGGATGGATTCGAGAAACGCGGCGGTTGAGCCTTTACCGTTGGTGCCCGCGATGTGAGCGCTGGGATAGGTGCACTCCGGGCGGCCGAGGCGCCCGGCCAGGACGGTGATGTTTTCGAGATCGAACTTTGTGGCGGCGGCATGCGTGGGCGCGGCCAATTCGCGGCCAAGGGAAAGCAAATAGCGGACCGAGGCTTCGTAATTCATTTCAGCTCAAGAGCAAGTCGAGGGAGCTGGCGATGAAGGATTTGAGCTCCTTGCGGTGGACGACGGCGTCGAGAAAGCCGTGTTCGAGTAGGAATTCGGAGCGCTGAAATCCTTCGGGAAGTTTCTGGCGGATGGTTTGCTCAATGACGCGCGGACCGGCAAACCCGATGAGCGCGCCGGGTTCGCCGATGTTGAGGTCGCCGAGCATGGCGAAGCTGGCGGTGACGCCGCCGGTCGTGGGATCGGTGAGCACGGAGATATAGGGCAGCTTTTCGTCGTCGAGGCGGGCGAGCGCGGCGGAAACTTTGGCGAGCTGCATGAGGCTGATGGTGCCTTCCATCATGCGCGCGCCGCCGGAGCAGGAGATGGCGATGAACGGCTGGCGCGTTTCGATGGAGAGCTCGATTCCGCGAGTGACTTTTTCTCCGACCACCGCGCCCATGGAACCGCCGATGAAGCCGAATTCCATGGCGCAGAGAACTACGGGCCGGCCACTGAGTTGGCCTTCGGCGGTGATCACCGCGTCATTGATGCCGAGTTTTTTCTTGGCTTCTTTCAGGCGTACGGCATAGGGCTTGGTGTCGACGAACTTGAGCGGGTCGGTGGAGGTCATGCCCGCGTCGTGCTCAGTCCAGCGACCGTCGAGGAGCATTTCGAGGCGCTGCTTGGCGTTCATTTTGAAGTGGAACTGGCACTTGGGGCAGACGTAGAGGTTCGCTTCGAGGTCCTTGCGAAAGACGATGGTACGGCAGGACTCGCACTTGACCCACAGGCCTTCGGTGCGCACGCGGCGCTCTTCGGGCGGGGTGGATTGCTCGATCGATTTTTTGTCGCGCTTGAACCAGGCCATGGAAGAAAAGTTGTCAGTTCTTAGTTATCAGTTTTTAGTTCGAGAAAGAGTTAGATGCGCCGAAAAGGGCGCCGGTACGGCGATCTAGTAGTCGATCCCCCGCTGAGCCAGTATACCCTTGGTGTAGGGGTGTTTCACCTCGCGCATCTCGGTGACGAGGTCGGCAAGCTCAACGAGGTGGGGATGGGCGTTGCGGCCGGTGCAGATGACGTGGATGCGCTCGGGACGGTTTTTGAGAGCTTCGACGACTTCAGCGGGGTCGAGCATTTTGTAGCTGATGGTGTAGTTGATTTCGTCGAGGACGACGAGGTCATATTTGCCGCTGTAGATAGCGTCGCGACCGGCTTGCCAGCATTCCTGCGCGAGGTGGATGTCCGCAGGATCGGTTTCGGCGCCGCCGATTTTGACGAAGCCGCGGCCCATGGGGCGAATTTCAAACTTGTCATCGCCAAGCATTTTAGCGGCGTCGAGCTCGCCGTAGTGCCAGGAACCTTTAATGAATTGCACCATGAGGACTTTGAGGCCCTGGCCCACGGCGCGGAAGGCAGTGCCGAG